>OATJ01000252.1_pt1 | contig 44296 bp, 40 predicted proteins | sample 1516661 | NCBI WGS metagenome assembly OATJ01 (sample SAMEA2579951, study PRJEB22360) | human gut metagenome
GGAATTAACGCCTATGGAGAGTACAGGAACTTGTGAGTAGTACATGAATTGATTCGTTACAAAAGCATACTCGTTGAAGTAGGAATGAAACATAAAGGTTTATAACTTTTTATAAGTTTTCAGTAACGGTATAAAAAATTAATGGAGAAAAAACAACCGATCATAGAATTAAAACACATCAAAAAGTGTTATACGAAAGATGTACCGGTTATTTATGATTTTAATCTGACGATAAATGAAGGAGAATTTGTTACATTTTTAGGGCCTTCCGGATGCGGAAAGACAACCATCTTAAGAATGTTAGCAGGCTTTGAAACACCAACGAGTGGAGAAATCTTATTTAATGGAAAGGATATCAGTGAGCTTCCTCCAAATGAGAGAAAGTTTAATACTGTATTCCAAAAATATGCATTGTTTCCACATTTAAATATCTACGATAATATTTCTTTTGGACTAAAAGAAAAGAAAGTACCGAAGAATGAGATTAAAAAAAAGGTAAAGCGTGTGCTTGAAATCGTAGACTTAGAAGGATTTGAGAAAAGAAAGATTGACAGTTTATCTGGTGGACAGCAGCAACGTATTGCGATCGCACGTGCGATCGTAAACGAGCCGAGGATCTTATTATTAGATGAGCCGTTAAGTGCCCTTGATTATAAGATGCGTCAGGAGATGCAGATCGAGTTAAAAAATATGCATAAGGAATTAGGAATCACCTTTATCTTTGTCACACATGATCAGGAAGAAGCATTGATGATGTCTGATAAGATTGTTGTTATGTCAAAAGGCCAGATTCAGCAGGTTGGAACACCAGAAGAGATTTATAATAAACCACAGAATGCCTTTGTTGCTGATTTTATCGGGGAAAGTAATATTTTTGATGGTATGAAAAAAGAAGGAAATCTGATCCATTTTGCACATCATGATTTTGTATGTCATGATGACCATGAACCTGGAACAAGACTAGATGTTGTCATCCGCCCAGAAGATGTTGTTTTAACAACTCCAGACAAAGGAAAATTTACTGGAGAAGTAATCTCATGTCTGTTCTGCGGTAAATTTTATGAAGTGGCTGTTTTATCAGACAAAAATGAAATTGAAGCACATATCTTGCACGAGTTAACACCAGGAACAAAAGTTGGGGTTGATTTTACTGCAGATACGATCCATACGATGCCAAAGGATCTCAAAGTCAACCATTATATTGGTACAATAGACAAAGATGGTTGGTTAGAACTTACAGATGGTCGTATTCCTGTGAAGGAAAAAGAGCCAAAAGCACATCCTGAAGGTACAAGATTAAAAATGTATTTTCCATCAAAACTTGCAAAATTAAGTGATGATCCGGAAGAAGGATATTTTCAGGGAAATATCATCTCGATCATTTACAAGGGAGATCATTATAATTATCGAGTTTTAAGTGAGAATAAAGTAGAATATTCGGTTGATGATGAAGATTTATGGAATATCGGTGACTTTGTCAGTGTAGTAGTTCCAGAAGATGCCATGGTATTTGAGAGTGTTTCGGAGGATGCAGAATGAAAAATGATAGACTAAAAAGCATTCTGGGCATTCCGTATTTCCTATTTCTAGTCATTTTTGTTGTCTGTCCAGTATTGATCTTGCTGTATTATGCATTTACCAATGGAGCGGGTGAGTTTTCTCTTGCGAATTTTACATTGTTTTTTACAGACAGTAAAGCAATCGGAACTTTGATCTACAGTGTGATGGTTGCTGTCGTGACAACGATCGTCTGCCTTTTGATCGCATATCCAGTTGCGTATCTTCTTGCAAAGGGAGAATTCCGGCGAGGGAATGTTTTATTAATGTTATTTGTAATGCCTATGTGGATCAACTTCACTTTGCGTATCACGGCATTAAAAGAAATCTTAACATTGATCGAAGGAAATCTTGCATTTCATCCATTCCTAAATACCGTGATCGGTATGACTTATGATTTTCTCCCATTTATGATCCTGCCAATCTATAATACGATCGCGAAGATCGATCATAGTTATATTGAAGCAGCAAAAGACCTTGGTGCAAAGTCTTACCGCGTATTTTTACGAGTGATCCTGCCATTGTCTATTCCTGGAATCATCAGTGGGATCACGATGGTATTTCTTCCATCTATGACGAATTACGTTGTGCTTGATATGATGTATAACAGCACATATATTATGGGAAGTCTTGTTGGAAGCTATTTCAGCATGTATGACTGGAACAATGGATCTGTTATTTCCATGATCCTCTTGATCTTAATCTTATTATTAAGTACCATCACAGGAGAATTTTCAGACAAGGAGGACAATGCATATGAATAAAAAAACAATACAAAGTGTTTTCCTTGGAATGATTCTGTTGCTGATGTATCTGCCAATCTTGCTCTTAGCTGTCTACAGTTTTATGGATTCTGCGATCATTGGAAAATCTGGAAGTTTTACAGTGAAGAATTATGTCTATCTGTTTCATTCAGAAGACCTTAGATCCATGATCTTTGGAACACTCATCTTAGCTGTGGTCGTTGCAGTTATTTCAACGATCCTTGGAACTCTTGGTGCGATCGGTGCTTTTTATTCTTCAAAGAAACTAACGAGACCGATCCATCTGATGAATCAGATTCCAGTTGTAAATGCAGATGTTGTAACTGGTTTTTCTATCTGTGTGTTATTGATCGTATTTTTTAAGATGGATAAAGCAAGTTATATTCCGCTTGTGATCGGGCTTGTATCCCTTTGCAGCCCGTTTGTATATCTATCTGTGATCCCTCGCCTAAAGCAGATGGATCCTCAGTTATATGAAGCTGCTCTAGACCTTGGGTGCTCCCCATTTGGAGCCTTAAGAAAGGTTGTGTTGCCACAGTTAACTTCCGGAATCGTTTCTGGATTTATGATGTCGATCACATTAACATTAGATGATTATTTTATCACAACTTATACAAAGCCATCAATGTTTGACACGATCAGCACGTATGTTGTTAATGCCACAAAAGGAGCACAGACTGATGTTAAAACAGCTCTATGGGCACTATCAACCATCATCTTTTTGATCGTGATCTTTGTTGTGATCGGTATGAACCATACAGGCAGAAAGGAGAATGATCATGAAATATAAAGTATTTTCTATCATTTTTTCAATTTTACTTGTAATCACGCTTCCCCTGGCTTTATGTTCCTGTAGTACACAAAAGAGTTCAAAAAATGATGAGATTATCTTAAGAATTGCAAACTGGGAAGAATATCTGGATGAAGGTGACTGGGACGATGATGAAGAAATCGAATTAGAGAATGGGAAAAAGATCATCGGGAGAAATTCGATGATCAAAGATTTTGAAAACTGGTATGAAAAAACATATCACAAAAAAGTGAAAGTTGAATATTCAACTTTTGGAACAAATGAAGATATGTATAATCAGTTGACGATCGGTGACACTTATGACCTGATCTGCCCATCCGAATATATGACGATGAAACTTATGGCTGAAAATAAAATATTAAAATATTCTCATGAATTTTGGGATACTTCAGATGCCAACAATTATTATGCGAAAGGGGTATCTCCTTATATTAAAAAATCTTTGGATCAGTTAAAATATCAAGGGCAGTCTGTAGGGGATTATACAGCCGGTTATATGTGGGGAACACTTGGTTATGTATATAATCCAAAGTATGTTTCCAGAGAAGATGCAGAAGACTGGGGTCTATTATTAAATCAAAAATACTATAAAAAGATAACTGCCAAAGATAGTGTCAGGGATTGTTATTTTGCAGTTCGTGGTATGCAGACACAGAAAGAGATTTTAACAAAGAAATTTCAAAACCAGTCAAACTACAAAGAAAGATTATCATCCTTGTTAAATGATACTTCTGATCAAAGTATCCAAAATGCAGGAATGATCCTATCAAAGATCAAGGATAATGTATATTCTTTTGAAACTGACAGTGGAAAATCTGACCTTGTCAGTGGAAAGGTGGTAGCTAATCTTCAATGGTCTGGAGACGGTGTATATTCTATGCAGCAGGTGGAAGAAGAAGGTATCAAATTACGTTATGCTGTTCCAAAAGCGAGTACGAATCTGTGGTTTGACGGATGGTGTATGTTAAAGTCTGGGATTGGAAAAGATAAAGAAAAGCAGCAGGCAGCACAGGCTTTTGTAAACTACATTTCAAGACCGGATAACGTTGTAAGGAATATGTACTATGTCGGATATACATCTGTGATCTCTGGAGGAGAAGATAAGACCATCTATGATTACATCAAATATATGTATGGAAGCGAAGATAAGAAAAGCATTGATTATGATCTGAATTATTTCTTCCAACAAAATGGAGATAATTACAACTATGTAATGAAAACAAGTGAGGAAATGTCCAAAGGACAGTTATATGCCCAATATCCGACACAGGATGTTATGCGAAGAAGTGCTGTTATGACATATTTCGGAGATCAGGCAAATAAAAAGATCAGCCGAATGTGGATTGACATGAGATGTTTTGATCCTCGAATCAAGATAAATAATAAATAATATAAAACTACAAGGGAATACAATAACTTTTGTTTGTTGTATTCCCTTGTAGTTTTGTTTATAAATGAATTTTATTCAACTATATAATGAAAACTATTCAAAGTTTCAATTTACAAAGTCGGATTTTGTAATATAATAGTTGATGTTACTGAAAAAAATCTAATTTATAGATGAATGTAATTCATTTAAGTATAATTATCAAAATAAAGGGAGAGAAACACCATGAACAATGGACTAGAGATCAGATGGCATGGTCGTGGCGGACAGGGTGCCAAGACCGCAGCATTACTTCTTGCCGACGTAGCATTTAAAACCGGAAAATATGTACAGGGATTCCCTGAATACGGGCCAGAACGTATGGGAGCACCAATTACTGCATATAACAGGATCAGTGATGAAGTGATCCGCGTACATTCAAACATTTATACACCAGGATTAGTTGTTGTTGTTGATGAGACATTACTTCACTCTGTTGATGTCACAGCAGGATTAAAAGAAGATGGAGCGATCATTGTAAATACACCAAAATCAGCCGATGAGATCAAGCCAATGTTAAATGGCTATCAAGGAAAAGTTTATACTGTCGATGCAAGAAAAATCTCTGTACAGGCTTTGGGAAAATATTTTCCAAACTCTCCAATGCTCGCAGCAGCTGTTGCAGTCAGTGGCATTATGAAAAAAGATGCTTTTATTTCTGAAATGCGAGCTTCTTATCAGCATAAATTTGCAAAGAAACCAGAAGTCATCGATGGAAATATGCAGGCACTTGAATTAACTTATGAAGAATTAAAAGATGTATTATAAAAACGTATTTTAAATGGAGATATAACAATATGAGAACAGATATAAGCAAAATCAATGAGCAGACACCTCATCAGGATCTGACAGAAGGACTGATGTTATTTGCTGGCGGAACTTCAAAACAGTTTCATACAGGGGAATGGAGAACAAGAACACCAATTTTAGACCAGGATCTTTGCAGACAGTGTATGGTCTGTTCCATGGTCTGTCCAGACTCTAGTATTCCTCTAAAAGATGGTGAACGAGTAGAATTTGATTATGACCACTGTAAAGGATGCGGTATTTGTGCAAAAGCCTGTCCATTTGATGCAATCACAATGAAGGAGGGAAGATAATATGGCTAGAAAAGATCGTATGTCAGGAAATGAGGCGGTATCCTTCGCAATCCGCCAGATCAATCCGGATGTTATGCCGGCATTCCCAATCACTCCATCCACAGAGATTCCACAGATGGTTTCTACATATATTGCAAATGGAGAAATCGACACAGAATTTGTCCCTGTGGAAAGTGAACATTCTGCAATGAGTGCCGCAATCGGATCAGAAGCTGCCGGCGCAAGAACTTTAACAGCAACATCTTCTGCAGGACTTGCATTGATGTGGGAAGAATTATTGCTTGCAGCATCAAACCGTATGCCTATCGCATTAGCTCTCGTAAACCGCACATTATCCGGACCGATCAACATCAACTGTGACCATTCTGATGGAATGGGTGCAAGAGATACTGGATGGATTCAGATTTATGCGGAAAACAATCAGGAAGCCTATGATAACTTTATTCAGGCATATCCAATCGCCGAAAGTGCTGGAGTCCATTTACCGATCATGATCTGTCAGGATGGATTTATCACAAGTCATGCGGTTGAAAATATTGAATTACTAGAAGATGAAGAAGTTAAAAATTTTGTTGGTGAATATGAACCGGAAGAATTCTTATTAAATCCTGGAAAACCAATCGCAGTTGGACCATATTCTGTGACAAGCTATGCAATGGAAGTAAAGAAAAATCAAGAAATCGCATTAGAAAATGCGAAAGATGCAGTCTTGAAGGTTGCAAAAGAATTTAAAAAGATTTCTGGAAGAAGCTATGGATTATTTGAAGAATACAAAACAAAAGATGCAGATTACATCATGTTATTGATCGGATCAGCTGCTGGAACAGCAAAACAGGCAGTGGATGACTTAAGAGCAAAAGGTAAAAAAGTCGGTGTTATCAAACTGCGTCTGTTCCGTCCATTCCCAGCCGATGAATTAGCCACAGCTTTAAAAGGTGCCAAAGCGGTAGCAATCATGGACCGTACAGAAAGTTATAACGGAAACGGTGGACCTCTTGGAAGTGAAGTAACTGCCGGATTATTTAGAAATAAAGTGATGATCGATACCGTCAACTATATTTACGGACTTGCCGGAAGAGACTTTACCGTACAGGAAGTATATGATATCTTTACTGATCTTGAAGATCATATTGAAAATGGAACAAAACTTGAACAGTTTAAATACATCGGATTGCGTTAATAGGAGGAATACTGTGAGTAGTTATAATGTAAAAGAAATGATGAGTAAAAAAGAGCGTTTAGCTCCAGGACATCGTATGTGTGCCGGATGTGGTGCTACAATTGGAGTTCGTGCGGTACTTCGTGCTTTACATGAAGAAGATCATGCTGTGATCGCAAATGCGACAGGATGTCTTGAGGTATCTTCTTTCATGTATCCATATTCTGCATGGGAAGACAGCTATATCCACAATGCATTTGAAAATGCAGGAGCAACATTAAGTGGAGTTGAGACAGCATATAAAGCATTAAAAAAACGTGGAAAACTTCCAAAAGACGAAAACTTTAAATTCATCGCATTTGGTGGAGATGGTGGAACTTATGATATCGGATTCCAGTCTTTATCAGGAGCTATGGAACGTGGTCATGACATGGTTTATGTGTGTTACGATAACGGAGCTTATATGAATACAGGAATCCAGAGATCTTCTGCAACACCAATGTTTGCAGATACAACAACAACACCGACAGGAAAAGAATCTGTTGGTAAAATGCAGAACCGTAAAGACCTTGCAAGCATCATCGCAGATCATGATGTAGCATATGTAGGCCAGAGTACATTTACACTAAACTTTAATGATCTTCATAAAAAGGCTGAAAAAGCGATTTACACAGAAGGGGCAAGTTTCTTAAATATCATGACACCATGTCCAAGAGGATGGAGATACAATACTGAAGATATTATGGAAATCTGTCGTCTTGCAGTAGAAACATGCTACTGGCCAATGTTTGAAGTAGATCATGGAAAATGGAATTTAACTTACGAGCCAAAGAAAAAACTTCCTATTGAAGATTTCTTAAGAGCACAGGGAAGATTTAAACATTTATTTAAACCTGGAAATGAACATTTAATTGAAGAATTCCAGAAAGAGGTTGACAGACGTTGGGAAAATCTGTTATATAAATGTGATAGATAAAATAATAAAGTAAGGAAGTTTTATGGAATGACATTATTGACATACCAAGTTTTTAAGACAATCGCAGATGTAGGGAGTTTCCATAAAGCAGCGGATATCTTAGGATTAACACCCTCTGCGGTCAGTCATGCCATCTCATCGATGGAAAATGAATTAGGATTTTCAGTATTGACAAGAAGCAAAGCAGGAGTCAGTCTCACAAACTATGGAGAGCAGCTATTACCATATGTAAATGCTGTATTGAACTGTGATGAAAGCTTAAAGCAGGAAATTGCTGAATTAAATGGATTAAAACAAGGAAAAGTAAAGATTGGAGTATTCTCCAGTGTATGTACCAGCTGGCTACCAGAGATCTTACATTCTTTTAAGAAGAAGTATACAGAGATTGACATTGAAGTCTTTCAGGGAACTTACGATGATGTTGTATACTGGATCAAGAACGGAGTTGTAGATCTCGGATTTTTATCCGTATCCAGTGCAAAGGATATTCCGATTGAACCATTATATCGTGACGAATTACTCTGTGTTCTGCCGAGTGGTACAAAAGCAAATAAAAGTACAAATTATATTGATATTGAAGAAATGAAACATCATCAATTTGTAACACAACGAGACAGTACCGATGCAGATATCCAGAATTTCTTAAAAGAGAATTCGCTGCAAGTACAATCGAACTATCATGTCGTTGATGATTTATCAACGATCGCACTTGTTGAGAAAGGATTTGGAATCTGTCTGATGCCGAAACTTGTTATGACAGATATTCCATATAAAGTTGATAGTTATCCAACAAAACCACCTGCAAGCAGGATCATCGGACTTGCAGCTATGAATCCGAATTTTATGGCGCCTGCTGTTCGCACAATGTTTAATCATATTGTAGATAAATATCAAGAAAACGAGTTTAAAAAATAATTTCCTTGTGCTAAAATATACCTGTATGGATTTTATATTTTAGGAGGTAGCATATGCAAGTTAAAGGTGTAAGATTATATGCAAAAGACGATATCCGTCTGGAAGAATTTGAACTCCCAGAGATCAAGGACGATGAGATCCTTGTCAAAGTAATGAGTGATTCCATCTGTATGTCTACATGGAAAATGGTAAAACAAGGAGCAGATCATAAGCGAGTTCCTGCGGATGTTGCTGATCACCCGATCATCATTGGACACGAATTTGCCGGAGATATTGTGAAAGTCGGTAAAAAATGGCAGGATAAATTCAAACCAGGACAGAAGTTCGCACAGCAGCCAGCAATTCCTGGACAGGCTGAATCTCCAGGATACTCTTATACAGAGTGCGGTGGAGCAGCAACTTACTGTATTTTCCCAAATGATATTATCGAAGCTGGATGCCTTTGGACTCATGAAGGAGATTCTTACTTTGAATCTTCTGTTGCAGAACCAATGTGCTGTGTCATTTGTGGTTATAAAACAAACTATCACGTTAAAGACCGTTATGAACATGTAATGGGAACAAAAGCAGGTGGAAGTATCGCAATTCTTGGTGGATGCGGACCAATGGGACTTGGTGCTGTAAGCTACGCCCTTGCCATCGAGAATAAACCAGCCAAAGTGATCGTTACAGACATTGATGACGCCAAATTAGCAAGAGCGAATGAGGTGATCTCTGTAGAAGAAGCCAAGGAAAAAGGTGTTGAATTAATTTATGTAAACACAGCAAAGATGGATGATCCAGTCGATGGATTAAAAGCACTATCTGTCGATGGAAAAGGATTTGATGATGTCTTTGTTTACGTACCAGTCAGACCAGTTGCAGAACTTGGAAACAAGATTTTAGGCTATGATGGATGTATGAACCTGTTTGCAGGACCAACAGACTCCGAATTTTCAGCAGATGTGAATCTGTATGACTGTCATTACAATGCAACGAAGATTCTTGGAAGTACTGGTGGAAGTATCGATGACATGAAAGAAGCAATTGATCGTGCTGCAAGAAAAGAAATCAAACCAGCTGTTATGATCACTCATGTTGGAGGAATTGATTCTATCGTTGATACAACAATGAATCTTCCAAATATTCCTGGTGGAAAGAAATTATCATATCTTCATATCAATATGCCAATGACAGCAATTTCTGATCTTAGAAGTCTTGCAAAAGATGATCCTTTTTTCAATGAACTTGCTGATATTTGTGACAAGCATAATGGATTATGGAGCGCAGAAGCAGAAAAAGCCTTATTAACACATTACGGTGTAGAATAACGTAGTAGAATTTAGAAGATTGATCATGTAATAAAAATTAAACATTCAAAAAGATGCCTCCCATAAAGTTTTTGTGGAAGGCATCTTTTTATACTTTTACACTATGTAAGAAAATTCTATTTTTCTACATATTTTTCTTTTAATTCAGCGATCTTATTTCCGTAAACATCGTTACGTTTCTGCTGAAGAATGATATTCTTGATCGTATCAGCAACATCTTCATATACAGAAGTTTCTGCGTCTTTTTTATCTTCAACTTTGATCAGATGATATCCAAACTGTGTCTTTACTGGACCTACAACGTGTCCAACTTCAGCAGCAAATGCAGCGTCTTCAAATTCTTTCACCATCTGTCCTCGTCCAAATGCACCAAGGTCTCCACCTTTTTCTTTGGATGGGCATGTTGAAAATTCCTTAGCCGCATCTTCAAATGTAGTTTCCTCACCGATGATCTTTTCTAAGATTTCCTGACATTTGTCTTCATCATCTACAAGAATATGCTTCGCATGAACTGTTTCTCCAGCCATAAACTGATTTTCATTCGCTTTATAATATTCTTTTGCTTCTTCTTCAGAAACAGTAATATCTTTCATAGCCTCTCCGAGAGCCATCTGTGCAAGAATCTCTCTCTTTGCATGAGCTAAATTGTCAGCGAAAGCTTCTGTTTCTTCTAATTTTAATTCTTCTCCTAATTTAGCGAAAAGATGAACAGTAATGATCTGTTCTAAACACTGGTTTCTAAAGTGTTCATTCCCTGCATATGCCTGCTGTTCTTTTGGTAATGCAGCAATCAGTGCATCTAAATCTTTCTGCGTGATTTCTTCTCCGGCAACAACAGCCAGGATGTTCTGGTTATCCATAGTAATTTCTCCTTTGATTGAAATGTGTTTGAAAATTTATTATATCACAAATCCTTTATATTTTGTAGATTTAGTTTGTGAAATACGATATAATAATGTGGATTTTAAAGCTACATTTCAGAACAAAGACATGGAGGTAAGATAAGATGTCTGTCATACAGATCACGGATCTAAACGATCCACAACTAGATATTTATGCAAGATTGTCAGAAGGGCAGTTATTACATTATTATGAACCAGATCTTGGGATTTTTATTGCGGAAAGCCCAAAGGTTATACAGACAGCCTTTGAACAAGGATATGAACCGATTTCTTTTTTGGTTGAAGATCGTCATATTAAAACACAGGCAAAAGATATTATATTGCAATATCAGGATATTCCTGTCTATACAGCATCTTTTGATGTATTAAAACAACTAACTGGTTTTGGACTCACAAGAGGCATGTTGTGTGCCATGCGTCGAAAACCATTACCTGCGCTCGAAACGATCTGTGATCATGCAAAACGAATCGTTATTCTGGAAAATGTTATGAATCCAACCAACGTCGGAGCAATCTTTCGTTCTGCTGCGGCACTTAATATGGATGCCATACTGCTTAGTAAAGGCTGTAGCGATCCATTATACCGAAGATCTGTACGCGTTAGTATGGGAACTGTTTTTCAGATACCATGGACATTTCTTTGGGATGATACATGGCCAGCGGATGGAATGCATCGTTTAAAAGAACTTGGTTATAAAAATGTTGCGATGGCATTGACTGACCGATCTGTAAGTATTGATGACGAAGCTTTGATGTCAGAAGATAAACTTGCGATCATCCTTGGAACAGAAGGCGATGGTTTATGTCAGGAAACGATTGATGCATGTGACTATACAGTAAAGATTCCGATGGCACATGGAGTAGATTCATTAAATGTAGCTGCCGCGAGTGCTGTTGCATTCTGGCAGCTTGCGAAAAGGAAATAAAACGATGAATACAAATTTTGAACATTACCGGATTTTTTATTATGTAGCAAAATATGGGAATCTTACGAAAGCTGCTACAGTTTTACACACAAGCCAGCCATCCGTAACAAGAACGATCCATAATCTTGAAAAGAATTTAAACTGCAGATTATTTGAACGAAGCAAAGTTGGTATGAAGTTAACACCAGAAGGTGAAGTTTTTTATGAATACATCGCAGCTGGATGTGCTCAGTTTTTTAAAGCAGAGAGCAATTTAAGTGATATGCTAAGCCTTGAAAATGGAACAATCTATGTAAGTGCGACAGAAACCGCTCTGCATTGCTATTTATTTCAGGCAATGGAATCCTTTAATGAACAATATCCGAATGTGCATTTTAAGATTTTAAATAATAGTACAAGAAAATCCATCAATATCGTAAAAGAAGGCAATGTTGATTTTGCAGTTGTATCTGCACCATTTCAAATAGAAAAACCGTTACAGCAAAAAGTTTTAAGAAAATACCATGATATTTTAATTGGTGGGAAACGTTTTGAGGAATTAAAAGGTCAAAAAATTTCTATCAAGCAACTTGCCCAATATCCTTGGATCAGTCTGACCCCAGAAGCTATCACAAGAAAGTTTTTAAATCAGTATTTTGAAAAGAATGGATTAAAATTTGAGGCAGATATGGAACTTGCAACTACAGATATGATCCTTCCAGCTGTAAGACATAATCTTGGAATTGGTTTTATCCCACCAGAATTTGCTAAAGATGATCTGGAATCTGGAGAAGTCTTTGAGATTGAGGTAAAAGAAACGTTCCCTCAGCGTAATATCATCTTGATCTATGATACAGAATATCCACAAAGTATCGCAGCTAAGGCATTCTTAAGATTCTTAAATTAGGGGATTCCATCGGAAATTCCTATGATATTAAAAAACCTCCAAAGAACAGCACCCGTTGCTTATCTCTGGAGATTTCTCAGAACAATATATAAAAAGTGTAAACTAGTTACCTGACTTAATATGTTTTTATCTTATCATGAATAAAAACAAGTGTAAAATACATTTTTTACATCATATCCATATCAAAATGATATGGATAAAATTCTGAAGATTTTCTTAGGAAATGAAAAAAACAAAGATTAACGGTTTGATATCAAAAGAATATGTGGTAAAATACGGACAGGAAAATAAGGAGGGAACTTTAGAATGTTTACAAAAAAATTTACAGTCATAATCAGTTTTTTTCTGATCATTGCAATTGGCGTTGGTGGTATGCTTGGGTATTATGATGCGCGACTGGAAGCCGCAGTGACGCCAAAAAAACAATCTATGGATAAAGTGAAGATTAAGAATGAGGAAGATCTGACCTTCGATAAAGATGTTGTCAATATTTTATTAGTTGGTTCTGATAATGGGGCTCAGGGCTCCGAAAAAGGTGATCATGGTCGATCTGACAGTATGATGGTTGCAACGATCAACTTTAAAACAAAAGAATTGAAATTAACTTCTTTTTTAAGAGATATGTATGTAGAAATACCAGGTCATGGACGTAATAAACTAAATGCCGCTTATGCATTTGGCGGGGAAGCACTTTTATATCAGACACTGGCTCAAAATTTTAATATTAAGATCGACAAATTCTGTGTTGTAGATCTTGCCGCATTTGAAAAGGTAATTAACAGGATCGGCGGAATTGAAATGACTCTTGAACAAAGAGAAGCAGAATACTTAAATACAACAAATTATATTTCAAAGAAAAAATATCGAAATGTAAAAGTCGGTAAACAGACTTTAAATGGTAATCAGGCATTAGGGTATGCAAGAGTTCGTCATGTGTTCTCTAAAAAGTATGGTGTTGAAGAGTTTGGACGAACAGGAAGACAGCGTGCTGTTATGCAGGCAACTTTCCAGAAGATGTTACAGCAAAATCCTTTAGATCTTGTGGATATTGCGATTGATGCACTTGGTGATGTATCTACGGATATGGATGCAACTTATATTAAGAAACTGATCCTATCTGTTGCAAAAATGGGAACAACAGAGATTGATCAGCTTCGTGTACCGATCGAGAATACATACAAAACAGCTGTTGCTGGAAGCTATCCTCCATGTGGATATGTTTTCTTTGTAAATTTCAAAGCAAATCAGGAAGCATTAAAATACTTTATGTTTAATAAAGGAAAACGTCAGGATTTTGCTAAGAATTATGGAGGTGCAGATGCTGCTGAGACATGTGGATATCCTTCCAAATACGACTATAACCGTTCAAAAGGTGATTCTGGGAATATATTTAACAGCTCTGACACTACAGAAGGAGAGTAGCGCTTATTGAGAAATATTATCAATAAGGCACTGCGATTAGTCTTGAGTAATCGCCATAGGATGTTTTATAATGGACAAAGTTACTTAGAGAGCATATAAAGTCATATAGCTCTTAAGTATACGAGAAATAAATACATATTTATATCATACAGGAGGAAAAAACCATGGATTTAACAAAAGTTTTATCAGTAGTAAAGAGTAAAAAAACAGGATTTTTTGCAGCAGGTGTTTTATTTGGAACAGCAGGTATTAAAGCATTATCAAGTAAGGATGCAAAGAAATTTTACACAAATTGTACAGCAGCTGTTCTTCGTGCAAAAGAATGTGTAATGGATACAGTTGCAACTGTACAGGAGAATGCTGAAGATATCTATGCTGAAGCTCAGCAGATCAATGAAGAAAGAGCAGCAGAAGCAGAGGAATGGGAAGCTTATGCTGAAACTGATGAGGCGGAAGAAACAGAAGAAGTTTCCGAAGATACTTTCAAAGAAGTTGCAGAATAGAATAGAACATTAAGATTAAGGCACCTGCAGTTTTCCTGCAGGTGTTTTCAAACAAAAAGGAGTTTGTATGAAATTTACGATCAAACATGAGATTCGAGGCAGAATTCGTATTCATAACTGCCAGAAGACAATGAGTGCTGATCAGGCAGATGAACTTCAATATTATCTTATAACAAAAGATTTTGTAACATCTGTAAAAATCTATGACCGCACAAATGACATCGTGATCTGTTATGATGCCAGCCGCAGTGAAATTCTTACTGCTTTAAAGGAATTTTATCATGGAATCATCACAGTCCCTGATAATTATCAAGAAAGTCAGAGCAGACAATTAAACCAGACATATCAGGAGAAACTTATAAGTAAAGTCTTATTCCATTATGGAAACAAATTATTATTTCCATATCCATTAAGAGCAGGGATCACAGTGATCAAATCTTTGAAATATATATATGAAGGAATTCATACACTTGCTCAGGGTAAGATTGAAGTTCCAGTACTTGATGGTACGGCAATCGGAGTATCGATCATTCGAAGAGATATCAATACCGCATCCTCTATCATGTTTTTACTCGGAATCGGAGAAATTCTCGAAGAATGGACACATAAGAAATCCGTCGATGATCTTGCAAAAAGCATGTCCTTGAATATTGATAAGGTATGGAAAGTCGAAGAAGATCATGAGATTTTAGTTCCATCCAACGAAATTGATGCTAACGATATCGTTCACATACAGATGGGAAATATGATCCCATTTGATGGAGTTGTTGTTGATGGTGAAGCAATGGTCAATCAGGCATCATTAACTGGAGAATCAACACCTGTTCGCAAGATTCCTGACGGATACGTATATGCAGGAACTGTCGTTGAAGAGGGTGACTTAAAAGTTTGCGTAAAAGAAGTAAATGGATCAAGCAAATTTGACAAGATTGTTACGATGATCGAAGAATCTGAAAAATTAAAATCTTCTTTAGAAAGTAAAGCAGAACATCTTGCAGATCGTCTAGTTCCTTATACATTGGCTGGAACTGCTCTCACATATTTGTTTACAAGAAATGTAACAAAAGCTTTATCTGTACTGATGGTTGATTTCTCATGTGCATTAAAACTTGCAATGCCAATCTCTGTTTTATCTGCGATCAAGGAAGCAAATGACCATCAGATCGTTGTCAAAGGTGGTAAATACTTAGAAGCAATGGCAGAAGCCGAAACGATCGTCTTTGATAAAACAGGAACTTTAACAAAAGCGGAACCTACTGTTCTTGATATTGTTTCATTTAACGGAATGAAATGCAAGGAATTATTAAGAATTGCCGCATGTTTAGAGGAACATTTCCCTCATTCTATGGCAAAAGCTGTAGTTCAGGCAGCTGTTGACAGAAATCTTGTACATGAAGAATTACATTCTGAGGTTGAGTATATCGTGGCTCATGGAATTTCTTCCATGATTGAGAATAAAAAAGTTGTCATTGGAAGTTATCATTTTGTATTCGAAGATGAGCAGTGTACAATTCCTGAAGGCAAAGAAGAGTTATTTGAGAAACTGCCTGAAGAATGTTCGCATTTATATATGGCGATCGAAGGAAAACTTGCAGGTGTGATCTGTATTGAAGACCCATTACGTGAAGAAGCCAAAGATGTGATCAAAGCATTAAAAGCTGCTGGAATCAAGAAAGTCGTTATGATGACTGGAGACAGTGATCGTACTGCAAAGGTTATTGCAGCCAAAGTTGGTGTGGATGAATATCATGCTGAGGTACTTCCAGAGGATAAAGCTGCTTTCGTTGAGAAAGAAAAAGCCGAAGGAAGAAAAGTTATTATGATCGGAGATGGAATCAATGATTCTCCAGCATTATCTGCATCTAATGTTGGAATCGCGATCAGTGATGGAGCTCAGATTGCAAGAGAAATCGCAGATGTAACGATTGAAGGAGACCATTTACATGGTCTAGTAACTCTCAAACATATCAGTAACCACTTAATGCGCCGAATTCATAATAATTACCGCTTTATTGTTGGATTTAACGCAGGGCTTATTGGGGCCGGTGTGTTAGGCTTTATCCAGCCAACAACATCTGCCGTATTACATAATACTTCAACCCTTTGTATAGGGCTTAGAAGCATGAAAAATCTGGTGTCTGAGGAAGAATTACAGTAAAAATCAAGAAGGTTAGTCGTGAAATTTGACTAGCCTTCTTTTTGAGTTGTGACATTAAATTTATGTGTTTTAGAGTTCCGTGACATTAATTTGACATTAAAATTTGAAATTATTCTGGTTTCATGGATTTCAACTGTTCAAACATCTCGATATCTGCTGCATTCAGTTTGATATTTGAACAATAATTTTTCCCTTCTGGAGATGTAATAGAAATCTCGATCACAGCATCCTGTTTAAGTGCCTGCTCCCTCCATACAGCATTCATGAAATTCTTGAATTTTGGATGGTCTTGATCAAACCGTTTGAATGCATTTTTTATCTGCTGAAACTTTAATATCTGATTAAAATTCATTGCCATGAGGATAAATCCTCCTTTCTTTGTCTGTCGCTTTCATAAATAAATCATACCAAAAATAAGAAAAAACGTCAAATAACGTATTGACGAACAGCCTAGAAGTGAGTAAAATTGTTCATTGCTACTCAGAAACAGATTCTTATCACAGGAGGTATTAACATTGGATTTTTATCAACAGTTACAATTAAGTTCCATCGGTTCCAAACAATGGATCAAAGGTGCCAAAGATTCAAAAGAGAAACATAAACGTATCCTTATCTATAATTTTAAAGTATATTTAGTTGTTGCATTTTGTTTTGCAGTAGTAACTCTTTACAGTATGATCTTTGGATCACAAAACAGTGTTGTCGGCGTGCTAGTCTTACTGGTTTTAATGATCTTACGACAGGTTGACTTCGGAATCGATACAAAACACAGCATTGGCGTTATCTTTATGATTTTTGCAATCCTTGCGGTTGGACCAAGACTTGCTAATACTGTAAATACCGTTCCTGCCTTTTTTATTCATTTTCTTTGTATTATGGCAATCATGATCTTAAGCTGCCATAACGTTATCATGTCCAATCAGTCCACATTTATCTTAGGATATTTGTTATTCTATGGATATGATGTTACAGGGCATAACTATGTGTTAAGATGTTGCGGATTATTTGCAGGTGCTGTGATCTGTTCCCTTGTATTTTACAAGAATCATAGAAATCGAACATTTCATAGAGGATTTTATCATTTATTTAAGGAATTTCATCTGTTTTCTGCAAGAAGCAGCTGGTATTTAAGATTATCTCTTGGAATTTCTACTGCAATGTTGATCGGAGAATTGGTTCATATGCCAAGAGTTATGTGGATCGGGATTGCTGCAATGTCTGTCCTGTTGCCATTTTCAAAAGATATGAAATACCGTGTACAAAGAAGAGGACCATTTAATATTCTTGGATGTATGATCTTTCTTATTTTACATGCGATCCTTCCTGATCATATCTTTCAATGGATCGGTCTGATCGGCGGGATAGGAGTTGGTTATTCTGCTGGATATGCCTGGCAAACCGTTTTCAACACCTTTGGGGCTCTTTATATTGCAGAGAATCTTTTTGGCCTGAAGAATGCCATCATCTTAAGAATCGCTGCCAATGTCTTTGGCTCTCTTTATGCTTATGGATTTGACCAGTTATTCCGAAAGATAACGACTAGCATTCGAAATCTTTTTGAAAATAATTCCATTATAACAGATCAGGCATAACATCTTTGAATGATACCTTAGAAACAGGATATAATTATTACTGAAAATCATTGAAATTAATTAATAGAAGGAGGAGTAAAAGAGCAATGTGTACAGCTGCAACTTACAAGACAAAAGATTTTTATTTTGGAAGAACTTTAGATTATGAATTCTCTTATGGAGATGAGGTTGTGATCACTCCAAGAAATTATCCATTTCATTTTAGACATATCGATGCCATAGAAAGTCATTATGCTATGATCGGAATGGCTCATGTAGTCGACAATGACCCTTTGTATTATGATGCATTCAATGAATGTGGACTGGCAATGGCTGGGCTTAATTTTGTTGGAAATGCAGCATATTATGATATAGAAGAAGGAAAAGACAATATCGCACAGTTTGAATTTATCCCTTGGATTCTTGGAACTTGTGCAAATCTTGAGGAAGCGAAGACAGCATTGATTCATATGAATCTTACCAATACCCCTTACAATGAACAATTTCCATTAGCGCAGCTTCACTGGATCATTGCAGATCAATCTGGTGCGATCACAGTCGAAGCAATGGAAGATGGGATGCATATCTATGAAAATAACGTTGGAGTATTAACAAATAATCCTCCATTTAACATTCAGATGTTCTTATTAAATCAATATATGAATCTTTCTCCAAAACAACCAGAAAATCTATTTGCAAAAGATATCGATTTAGATCAATACAGTCGTGGAATGGGTGCGATTGGTCTTCCTGGAGATCTTTCTTCTTCCTCACGTTTTGCTAAAGTAGCATTTACCAAATTGCATTCTGTCTCTGGAGATTCTGAAAATGAAAGTGTCAATCAGTTTTTCCATATTCTTGGATCTGTCGATCAGCAAAGAGGATGCTGCGATGTCAATGGAAAATATGAGATTACCTTATATACTTCTTGTTGTAATACGCAAAAAGGAATCTACTATTATACAACCTATGATAATCACCAGATCAGTGCTGTTGATATGACAAAAGAAGATTTAAACACAAAAAATTTGATTTGCTATGAAGTGATCACTGGGGAACACATTCAAATGCAAAATTAAATGAAAAAGCACCACTATTTCATTAAACTGAAAGGAATGAAAAAATGGAAGTCAGATTGGCAACTCCACAGGATGCAGAAGAATTACTGGAAATTTACCGCTATTATGTAGAACATACAGCAATCACATTTGAATATGAAACACCTTCGATAACAGAATTCCGTCAAAGGATCAAACAAACATTAAAACGCTATCCTTATCTGGCGGCTGTTGATGGGCATGGAAAGATTGTCGGATATGCATATGCATCATCTTTTAAAAACCGTGCTGCATATGACTGGTCCGTAGAAACAACCATTTATGTAGATAAGGATGTAAAACGACAGGGAATCGGGAAAAAATTATATGAGGCATTAGAAGAAATCCTTCGAAAACAACATGTGATCAATTTGGATGCGTGCATTACAGATCCGGAAATCGAAGATGAATATGTTACAAAAAACAGTGTTCAGTATCATGAACATCTTGGTTATCATATGGTTGGAAAATTTTATAAAAGCGGCTATAAATTCGGACGTTGGTATGATATGGTCTGGATGGAAAAATATATTGGAAAACATAAAGAACATCCAGAAGCATTTATCCCTTTTTCTATTTTATAAAGAGTTTAAAACTTTTAAAAATCAGGAAAAACTGATATAATGAAATATAAATATGCTAAACAAAAGAAAACAGGAGTATTTAATTATGCCAGTATTTGATTTTAGTAACGATACATCAGAAATAAAAGAAGAAGCAGTCTGTACTTATACAACATTTTCTTCGAATGTAGATCATGCTACGATAGAATGCCCTATCTTGATTTTATCAAACAAGAAGAAGCAGTGGGAGCATCATTCCTGTGGTGTATTTTCTGATCAAGATAAGCAGACAGCCTTTGAATTTGAGGGAGAAGATGGGACAGTAATATCTGATATCTTAAAATTAGATTCCCGTTTTGTAAGCCTTGTCAGATGGCTTGGAGAGAATCATATTCATGTCCGCTTATCTGGGGAGAATACAGTAGAAGGTTATTGTGTATACAAGATCAGAGAAATTGCTCTTGGCGGTGGCACCAAATTATCTGCAGAAGATGGTTTCCTTCAGTTTATGATCGAACGTTTATTCCAAAGTGATGCACCAGATGAACGGATCACTGATGAAAATCTTGATGAGATGGGTGATGATATGAAACTTACCAGCATCCAGAGTATCACAGATTTTATGACATGTGCCGGAAGTACGCTGCCTGATAATATTCGTCTATGGGCAAGAAGAAATCTTGCTGTTGCAAAATCTCATGAAGTTTCACAAGAAGAGAGACGTCATGCCCAGCGTGCATTATCCATCATGATGAACATCCAATGGAAGAGTAATTATTTTAAAGCGATCGATCCTGAAGAAGCAAGACGGATTCTTGATGAAGAACTCTATGGTATGGAACGTGTGAAACAAAGAATCATTGAAACGATCATTCAGATCAATCGTACACACACGCTGCCTGCTTATGGATTATTATTAGTTGGACCTGCTGGAACAGGAAAATCTCAGATTGCTTATGCGGTTGCAAGAATCTTAAAACTTCCATGGACAACTCTTGATATGAGCTCCATTAACGATCCAGAACAGTTAACGGGAAGTTCCCGTATTTATGCAAATGCAAAACCAGGGATCATCATGGATGCATTTTCCATGGCAGGAGAATCAAATCTTGTATTTATCATTAACGAGCTTGATAAAGCCAATTCAGGAAAGGGAAATGGAAATCCTGCAGATGTTTTACTAACATTGCTTGATAATCTCGGATTTACCGATAATTATATGGAATGTATGATCCCAACAGTTGGAGTATATCCAATTGCCACTGCAAATGAAAAAGACCAGATCAGTGCACCATTGATGTCACGTTTTGCAGTCATTGACATCCCTGATTACACACCGGAAGAGAAGAAAGCGATCTTCCAAAGATTTGCACTCCCTAAGGTATTAAAACGTATGGGATTAAAAGATGATGAATGTATTATGACAGATGAGGCCTTAGATGCTGTCATTGAGATGTATTCTGAAACCACAGGAATCAGAGATCTGGAACAAGCCGCAGAACATATTGCAGCCAATGCATTATATCAGATTGAAGTCCATCATATGAATAGTGTAACATTTGATGGTGCAATGGTAAGAAATCTGCTTTTATAAGTTGTTATTTGACGAAGTATGAATTTTAATGATATAGTAAATCATAGACATTACAAATTATAATTCTCAAACGGAGGTCACATCATGGACATGGAGAAAATCTACTTAACAATGAAACGTACCGGTGCTGGAAACATCGTGCTTGGAATCTTATCCATTTGTATTGGACTTGCATCTGGAATCATGCTGATCATCACAGGTGCGAATCTGTTAAAGAAAAAGAAGCATTTAAGTTTCTAAATAACATCTGAATGATAAAGGAACATTGGAATAAGATTTTCAATATTCCTTTATTTTTTTACATTTGACAATAATGATATAAAATATGGAAAGAACAGACCTTGAAAGTGCCATATGCTTAAGAATCAATCTATACGCAAAATACCGATTTAAATTATAGATTGCTGATAAAAGACAGAGAAGCCAGCATTTTACTGGCCTCTCTCGATATTTTTATTTTATGTAATTCAAATTACTAATCCAATGAATCTTACGATTAATGCTACAATCCATGCAATCATACATTGCCATAATGCCAGACCAACCGCCCATCTTGTTCCTAGTTCACGTTTTACAGATGCGATGGCCGCAACGCATGGAGAATAAAGCAAACTAAATACTAATAAAGAACTTGCGGCTAATGGTGTGATCGCCGCTGTGATATTTCCATTGAATAAAACTCCTAATGTTGAAACTACACTTTCTTTTGCCATAAATCCACTGATCAATGATGTTACGATTCTCCAATCTCCCAATCCTAATGGTGAAAAAACTGGTACTAACACACCAGCTACCATTGCTAAAATGCTATGTGCAGAATCTTCTACCATATTTAACTGTAGATCAAATCTCTGTAAAAACCATACAACGATCGTGGCGACCAAAATCACAGAAAATGCTTTTTGTAAGAAATCTTTTGCTTTCTCCCATAATAATTGTGCTACATTCTTCACTCCTGGAAGTCTGTAATTTGGTAACTCCATAACAAATGGCACTGGTTCTCCTTTAAATAACGTTCCCTTATATAAAAATGCAATCAAAATACCTATCATGATTCCTAATAAATATAATCCTGCCATAATAAGACCACCACGTTTTGGAAAAAAGGCATTCACGAAAAAAGAATAAATTGGCAGCTTGGCTGTACAGCTCATAAATGGTGTTAAAAGAATTGTCATCTTACGATCTCGCTCGCTCGTTAAAGTCCTTGTTGCCATAACCGCAGGAACTGTACATCCAAACCCGATCAGCATCGGAACGATACTTCGTCCAGACAATCCAATCTTTCGAAGCACTTTATCCATAACAAATGCCACTCTTGCTATGTATCCACTGTCCTCCATTAATGATAAGAAGAAAAATAAGGTTACAATGATCGGTAAAAAGCTTAATACACTTCCTACACCAGTAAAGATTCCTTCAATCACCAGACTATGGATTGCATGATTCACGTGAGCCGCAGTTAATGCCTGATCTGTAAGTACTGAGATTTTATCAATTCCTAATTGCAAGATTCCTTGAAGCCAGGCCCCGATCACATTAAATGTAAGATAGAATACCAAAACCATGATTCCTACAAAACAAGGAATTGCTGTATACTTTCCTGTTAGAACTCGATCGATCTTTTCACTTCGAATCCGTTCTTTACTTTCTTTTGGTTTAACAACGGTCTGTTCACATAAACCCTCAATAAAATCAAATCTCATGTCTGCGATTGCTGCACTTCGATCTAACTTACGTTCTGTTTCCATCTGCTTGACAATATGCTCTAACATTTCCATTTCATTTTGATCAAGCTTTAATTGTTCTAAGATCAAAGGATCTCCTTCAATAGCTTTTGTCGCTGCAAAACGAACCGGTATCTGTGCCTTTTCTGCGTGATCTTCAATCAAATGTATTACTGCATGAATACAACGATGCACTGCTCCATTATGATCTTCTTTATCACAAAAATCCTGCCGCAATGGTTTTTCCTGATATTTTGCAATGTGAAGTGCATGTTTTACAACTTCATCGACTCCTTCATTCTTTGCCGCTGAAATCGGAACAACTGGAACACCTAGCAATGATTCCATTTCATTGACATTGATCGATCCTTGATTCCCAACAACTTCATCCATCATATTTAAGGCCACCACCATTGGAATGTCCATCTCTAATAACTGCATAGTAAGGTAAAGATTTCGTTCGATATTTGTCGCGTCTAAAATATTAATGATCGCCTTTGGTTTGTCTTCTAGTACGAAGTTTCTGGAAACAATCTCCTCACTACTATAAGGTGACATCGAATAAATTCCTGGAAGGTCCGTTACATTTGTTTCAGGATGTCCTTTGATCGCACCATCTTTTCGATCGACTGTTACACCTGGAAAATTTCCAACATGCTGATTGGCACCAGTCAACTGATTAAATAATGTTGTTTTTCCACAGTTTTGATTACCGACTAATGCATAGGTCAATTGTGTTCCCTCTGGAAGTGGATGTTCATCTTCTTTGGAATGATATTTACCTTCTTCCCCTAATCCCGGATGCTCAAAAGTTCTCATATATTCCGCACCCTTATGACTTCTGCTTCTTTCTACAATTGGATCAATTTCAATCTGATCGGCTTCTTCTAATCGAAGAGTCAGTTCATACCCATGAATCTGTACTTCCATAGGGTCACCCATTGGTGCAAGCTTTACTACTGTGATTTCAACACCAGGGATCATTCCCATATCAAGAAAATGTTGTCTTAATGCACCATGACTGCCAACGCTTTTGATCACTGCACTCTTACCGATTTGTAATTCTTTTAGTGTCATTTTTTATATCCTTTATCTATCTTTATTGTTGTAATTGATTAGATGATTCTAACCAGTCATATTGTACCACACTTTTGATAATTTTTCTCAACAAGATAGCGATTTATATAAAAAAATAATGATAAATCTACATCTATCTTGCAAATTTATCATTATTTTATATAACAATATTGATTTTTTGTTGTTATATTTTCTTGAATTATGTCAAAATATTATAACAATCTTTGTTTTTACTCAATTTCTGTCACTTTGTAATCTTTATCTTCTACTGTCTGTGTTAAGACATCATCTGACACTTCATTTGTCATAGAAACAACTGCTGTTCCTTCTTCATGACTTACAATTGCCTCTTCTACACCCTCTAAAGATTCTAAGGCTTTCTTCACAGCAGCCTCGCAGTGTCCACACATCATTCCTTCAATCTTCATTGTTTTCTTCATTGTTTTTTCCTCCTGTTTTGTTATATTTTGAACCTGAATTTCTTCAAGTACTACACTATTTTTGATCTTCTGGTCTTTGCTAGCATCATGCATTTTAAAGAGATTTAATCGTAATGCATTGGTAACAACACAGAAACTTGATAAACTCATTGCTGCAGCTCCAAACATTGGATTTAGTTTCCACCCAAGTAACATATACCAGGCTCCCGCAGCCAATGGAATTCCAATGATGTTATAAATAAATGCCCAAAATAAATTTTCATGAATGTTCTTCAATGTCGCACGACTCAAACGAATTGCTGCAGGTACATCACTCAAACGGCTTTTCATTAAAACAACGTCCGCAGCATCAATTGCGATATCTGTACCTGCGCCGATCGCAATTCCCATATCAGCTCTTGTAAGTGCTGGTGCATCATTGATTCCGTCACCAACCATTGCAACTTTTCCTTTTTCTTTCAAGTCACGGATGACACTTTCTTTTCCTTCTGGAAGAACACCTGCGATCACATGATCAACACCAGCTTGTTTACCGATTGCTTTTGCGGTACGTTCATTATCTCCTGTTAGCATAACCACACGGATTCCCATGTTCTGAAGTTCTTTGACTGCCTGAGGGCTGTCTTCTTTGATAACGTCCGCAACAGCAATGATACCAATCAGCTGTTCATCACACGCAAAGAATAATGGTGTTTTTCCCTGATTAGCAAGTTCTTCTGATTTTTTGATCATAGATAATGGAATTTTTGCATATTTCTCAATAAATCTCTGGTTTCCACCATAGACCGTCTCTTTATCAATCTTTCCAGAAAGCCCATTTCCAGCAATAGCCAAAAAGTTTTTAATTTCAAGATTGTCAAGAATCTGCGTCTCTTCTGCTTTTTGTAAAATTGCATGAGCAAGCGGATGTTCACTCTTCTTTTCTAATGCATATGCAATGGAAAGTAATTCTTCTTCGCTGATACCTTCTACCGGTACCATATCTGTAACCTGAGGTTTTCCACTTGTGATCGTTCCTGTTTTATCTAAAGCTATGATCTGTGTTTTTCCTGTCTCTTCTAAGGATACGGCTGTCTTAAACATGATTCCATGCTTTGCGCCCATTCCATTTCCAACCATGATCGCTACAGGTGTTGCAAGTCCTAAAGCACAAGGACAGCTGATAACTAATACAGAAATGCCTCTGGCAAGTGCAAATCCAAAACTTTGTCCGACAAGCAGCCAGATGATCATTGTTGCGATTGCAATACAAATAACAGTTGGGACAAAAATCCCTGATACCTTATCTGCAACTTTCGCAATCGGTGCTTTAGTTGCTGCCGCATCGCTGACCATCTGAATGATCTGGGAAAGTGTTGTGTCTTCGCCAACTCTTGTAGCTTCACATTTTAGATAACCAGATGTATTTAATGTTGCAGCAGATACAGCATCGCCTTCTTTCTTATCCACAGGGATACTTTCTCCTGTTAAAGCAGATTCATTTAAAGCACTGTTTCCTTCAATGATGATACCATCTACCGGTATATTTTCTCCAGGTTTTACAACGAAGATATCTCCTTGATGTACCTGTTCGATTCCAACTTCTATTTCCTGTTCATTACGGATCACAATTGCCGTCTTTGGTGCTAATTTCATAAGACTCTTTAAAGCATCTGTCGTTTTTCCTTTGGATCTTGCTTCTAGCATCTTACCAACTGTGATCAATGTCAAGATCATAGCGGCAGATTCAAAGTAGAATTCATGCATGTATTTCATAACCGCATCCATGTTTTGATGCATCTGAGCATCTGTCATTGCAAATAGGATATAAACACTGTATCCATAAGAAGCTGCTGATCCTAAAGCAACCAGAGTATCCATATTCGGTGCTTTATGGAATAAGCTCTTAAATCCACTAATAAAGAATTTCTGGTTGATCACCATGATGATTGTTGTAAATAATAACTGGATCAGACCCATTGCTACATGGTTTCCATCTAAAATCTTAGGAATCGGCCAGTTCCACATCATATGTCCCATTGACAGATACATCAAAGGAATCAAAAAACATAACGATGTGATCAGTCGTTTCTTCAAGACAGGAGTTTCTCTATCTTTTAATAAATCTGCATCTGAAGAATTACTCTGCGTTTGCACGCCCTTCTTCTTTGCTCCGTATCCAGCATCTTCCACAGCTTTGATGATCACAGATGAATCTGCAGTTCCTTCGACACCCATTGAGTTTGTCAGCAGACTTACAGAGCAGGATGTGACTCCTTCTACACTGGAAACCGCTTTCTCCACGCGTGCACTGCAAGCAGCACAGCTCATGCCAGTCACTTGATATTGTTCCATGGTTTCCCTTCCTTTCATTTTGCTTGTCAAATTGTTATTTCATTAGTTTTTGTAGAACTTTTACTAATTCATCAATCGTCTCATCCTTTCCTTCTCGGATATCTTCTGCTACACAAGTTCTGATATGATTAGCAAGAAGGACTTTATTGAAACTATTTAAAGCTGCATTGACAGCAGATACCTGAACTAAAATATCGGTACAATAAGTATCATTCTCTACCATCTTTTTTATTCCACGAACTTGTCCTTCAATACGGCTTAGACGATTAATAAGATCTTTATATTCTTTGTCTGAACGTTCTTTTGTCTTGTGATGACAACAACATTCTTTTTTTTCTTCCATGTGATTTCCTCCTTTACGTTTGATATTATATACCCTGTTAGGGTATATTTCAAGATGTTTATTTGAGAAAATGTTGCAGTTATATAGACAATCTTGTTTTATATAACTTATAAAATGAATCAATTTTTCTAATATCATTGATAAAATCCCTAAAATAGAATATAATAATTTTAGGGATTAACTATTAAAATAGGAGGTGATACTATGATTACAACAACAGCAACTGATATTCAAAATAACTTTGGTAAATATTTAAAAGCTGTCCAAGAAGGTAATGAAATTATTATTTTAAAGAAAGGAAAAGAAGTCGCCAGATTAATTTCAAAAGACACAGGTATTTCTTTCTTGACTGATTCTTTAACTGGAATTCTAAAAAAAGATTATAACGAAAAGGATATCCGCGCAGAAAGGATTGCAGAAAAATATGAAAATATTGATTGATACAAATGTAATCCTTGATGTATTATGTGACAGAACTGATTTTGTAGAAAGCTCTTCAAAAATCTGGAAGTTATGTGAAGTAGAAAAAATTGATGGATATATTTCAGCATTGTCTATTCCAAATATTGTTTATATTTTGAGAAAAGAATTAACACCAGAAAAAACTCAGCAAATTATTGAACAGCTGTTTATGATTTTTCATATTGCTGATCTAAAGTCTTCTGATATAAGAAAAGCGGCGAATATGAAAACTTCTGATTATGAAGATGCGATTCAAATGGTATGCGCACAGCGAATGAAAGTAGATTTTATTGTAACTCGTAATATCAAGGATTTTATCGAAAGTAAAGTACCTGCTATGAAACCTGATGAATTATTAGAACGGATATGATATAAAGGAAGGAGGCATTCCACAAATGTGGTGCCTCCTTTTCATTTGACAATTAATCTTCTTTTTCAACCTTACGGTTTTCTCTATTAGCAATCTCTTCTTTGATTGCAGCTAAGAAGTCATCTAACTTCATCTGACCTTCATCACCTTTGAATCGGCTTCTTACTGATACAGCTTCGTTTTCTTCTTCTTTTCCACCAACAACTAACATATATGGAATCTTCTGAAGCTGCGCTTCACGGATCTTGTATCCCATTTTCTCAGCTCTTGTATCGATGTCTGCACGGATTCCTGCTGCCTTTAATGTATCAAGTACTTTATTAGCATAATCTAAATGCTTATCAGAGATAGGAATCACTTCAACCTGTACTGGAGCTAACCATGTAGGGAAAGCACCTGCAAAATGCTCAATCAAGATACCGATAAAACGCTCTATAGATCCAAATGCAACACGGTGGATCATGATTGGACGATGTTTCTCTCCATCTGCTCCTGTGTAGTGAAGGTCAAAACGTAATGGGAGCTGGAAGTCAAGCTGGATCGTTCCACACTGCCATGTTCTTCCGATAGAATCCTCTAAGTGGAAATCAATCTTAGGTCCGTAGAATGCTCCGTCTCCTTCATTTACCACATAATCAAGTCCAAGATCATCTAAAGCTGCACGAAGAGAATCTGTTGCAAGTTCCCAATCTTCGTCACTTCCCATGCTGTCATCTGGACGAGTAGAAAGTTCTACATGATACTTAAATCCAAATAAATTGTAAACCTGATCGATCAATCCTGCAACACCTTTGATCTCATCTTTGATCTGATCTGGTGTCATAAAGATATGTGCATCATCCTGTGTAAAACAACGAACACGCATTAATCCATGTAACTGACCAGATTTTTCATGACGATGTACTAAACCTAATTCTCCCATTCTTAATGGAAGATCTCTATATGAACGTGGTTCAGAATCATAAACAAGAACTCCACCTGGGCAGTTCATAGGTTTGATTGCAAAATCCTGATCATCAATAACTGTTGTATACATATTTTCTTTGTAATGATCCCAATGTCCTGATGTTTCCCATAAATGACGACTTAACATGATAGGTGTTGAGATTTCAACGTATCCTGCTTTCTGATGAATTTCACGCCAGTAGTCTAATAATGTGTTTTTAAGAACCATACCTTTTGGAAGGAAGAATGGGAATCCAGGTCCTTCTTCTCTCATCATAAACAGACCAAGTTCTTTTCCAAGTTTACGATGGTCACGCTTTCTAGCCTCTTCCATCATTGTAAGGTATGCATCTAATTCTGCTTTCTTTGTAAATGCAGTACCATAGATTCTTGTAAGCATCTGATTATGCTCATCTCCACGCCAGTAAGCACCTGCAATACTTGTAAGTTTGAATGCTTTCACTGGTTTTGTAGTCATTAAGTGAGGTCCTGCACAAAGATCAACAAATTCACCCTGCTGATAGAAGCTGATCACAGAATCTTCTGGAAGATCTTCAATCAATTCTACTTTGTAAGGTTCGTTTCTTTCTTTCATAAATGCAATCGCTTCATCTCTAGGTTTTGTAAAGCTTGTGATTTCAAGATTTTCTTTGACGATCTTCTTCATTTCTTTTTCAATCTTCTCAAGGTCTTCCTGTGTAAATGGAGTATCTTTCTCCATATCATAGTAGAAACCATTGTCGATAGAAGGTCCGATCGCAAGTTTTGTTTCTGGATATAAACGTTTTACTGCCTGAGCTAAAATATGGGATGCTGTATGACGGAATGCGTGTTTTCCTTCATCAGAATCAAATGTTAAGATATTTAATTCGCAGTCTTTGTCAATGACAGTTCTAAGGTCAACAACTTCTCCATCAACCTCACCCGCACAGGCAACTCTTGCCAGTCCTTCACTGATATCTTTTGCAATATCAATGACAGACATATTGTTTTCATACTCTTTTACAGATCCATCTTTTAATGTAATCTTCATCTTCTTATTCATCCTTTCTTGATATATAACGTTTTATTTATCCTGTCACAATTCTCTATAGATTTCTTCTATAATAAATCTATAACAGAAATAAAAAATCCCATGGACTAATAAAAATCCATGGGACGAGTTATCGCGGTTCCACCCTGGTTATCTGTTTCATATCCTTTGATCATAAACTCCAGAAACAGATCACTTAATCGACGATTAACGGTGTCAGCCGGGCTGGTTTACAGCCACTCCGAGGTGGTCTTCCTTTGTTTGTCTGCTTAGGATACTTTCAGCAAATGTATCCCTCTCTGGAAGCTTTCCACAAAGTACTCTTCTCATCAACGTTTTCTTCTTTTTGATTTCTTGTAAATTATAGCATTGTGATTCTATAAAATCAATACAAAAATAGAAAATTATAAACGATTCATTAATAAATAAGCATTCTTTACAACTGCTGCCGCCCATTCTCCGCCAACACAGTAATGTTTGTTCACTGCTGCCGCAGAAGTTCCAACATAGTAACTTCCACCTGATGTCAGGTATTTTTCATGTAAAGTTTCTGCAGTTGCTAAAAGTCCTGCTTCTTTCGTTGATTTGTTAATTCCTTTTGCATGATCCGATGTTACACCATATCCAGTCAGATTATTATCTTCCCTCGCACGGCGGCTCGTGCCCCATGCACTTTCATGTGCAGCGATTCCCATCAAAAAGACTGCATTCACATGATATTTTTCTTCCGCCTTGACATAAGCTTTCGCATCATCATACAAAGCAGTTCCTTCCAAGATATGTTTGGCGTCTGAAACTGTGATATGACTTAGAGCACTGACATCATTTGGATTAAAATATCTTGTCTGTTCCTCTTTTTTGATCTCTCCTTTGAACTTCTTGATCTGCTTCTTGATCGTCTGAACCTTTTCTTCCATTGGTTTGATCGGAAGTATCTGTTCGTTCTTTAAATACTGATCAAGCTGAATCGTTTTATTCTTATCAAGCAAAGTCTCAAAGTCCGGATGATTGATTCCAAAGACATATTTGCTTGCGATCGTTCTCAGATTCTCATCTCCAAATAAATCTGCAAGCTCATATAAATCTTCTCTTAACTGCTCATCTTTTTTAGAAATCTTCATAGAAGGAGTGATCTCCTGCCCATATAAAGCAATCTCAGCCTTGGAATTTACTGTATACTTTTTGTAAAATTCATTTATAGATCGTGCTTTTTGCTGTTCCAGGCGAATCTCTTCCTCAATCTTTGCTTTTTGTTTTTTCAGCTGTTTCACTTTCGCCTGTTTATCCTTGATCCTTCCTTCGATCGTATCCGAAGAACTCTTACTGATCACTTGTGTTGGCATTGGAATAACTTTGTTTTCTTCCTTTTTCTTTAATTTTGTCTTAGTATGTTTCTTGCCTGTTGTCTTTTTCTTCAGTTGTTCTTTACTTTGCGTTCTTTTTGTTTCTTGCACCGTTGCTGCTGTTTCGGTAGAAACTTCTGTTGTCACTGCCTGATCGGTCTGTGTATCATCTGCATAAACCGGTATTACAGAGATTGTCATAATCGCGCATACAAATGCTGTCATAATCTTACGTCTCATGATTGCTTCCTCCCTTTGTTTGAACATTGTTATGACATGATCATCTTTCTAATACTCAATTTTATCTGGTGATTTCTACCTTACTCCTTTTTGTATAAAAATTCAAGTACGCAGTGTTACCTACTTGTAAATTTTTTATTCTTTATAATGCAGGAAACAACCTTCCTCATGTGACTCGACCACTCCCACTGCCTGCAGATAGGAATAAATGATCGTTGTACCGACAAATTTCATTCCACGTTTCTTTAAATCCTTTGAAATCTGGTCGGATAATTCTGAAGATGTTTTTCCCGTCTCATGGATGATCTTATGATCTGTAAACTTCCACAAATATTCAGAAAAGGTTCTGTATTCTTCCTGGATTTTCATAAAAATAGTCGCATTTGATACGGCAGCAGATATTTTTCTTTGGTTTCTTATAATCCCTTTATTTTCTTTTAATTGCGCTTGTTTCTCCTCATCATATGCACTCACTTTATATACATCAAAATCATCAAACGCTTCTCGTTTATTTAACACACACTCCCACGATAATCCTGCCTGAAACGATTCCAAGATCAGCATTTCAAACAATTTATGGTCGTCATAGACAGGCACTCCCCATTCTTTATCGTGATAATCAATATATATCGGATTCTTTGGATTAGCCCAACTGCATCTGTCTTTTCCATCGTTATATTTCATAAAAATGTCTTCCTCCATTATGTTTATTATAGTATAACTGACATCTTTGTCAGATCATCTAAAATCCACATTCACAACCACAATCTCCGCTTTCGTTCCGACCCTCATATTCGGGCCAAATAAACCGACACCTGAAGTTACAATCTGATGCGCATTTCCAACCTTACGATATCCATACGGATTCTTCCAAAACAAATGAATTGTAATATTCCCAGGGAACAGCTGTCCATCATGCGTATGCCCGCAAAGATCAATGTCTACTCCTGCCTGATTTAACTCTTCCAACTGCCTTGGCTCATGATCCAGTACGATCACAGGCTTTTTAAGATCCATTCCATTTACCAGTTCTTTTGGAGTCTTACGTCTGCTGATCCCACGGCCTACTTTCTCAGCATCTGGTCTTCCATAGAGATAGAAGCTTTGATCAATACAAACAGATTCATCTCTTAATAACTTCATTCCTGCCCTTTTTACAAATTCATCCATTCTTGGATCGCTGACCTTTTTCTCCCGACCGCTTCCAAATGTAAATCCTGCAAGAATCTTTTCATCAATATCATGATTTCCATAAACTGCATAAACACCGTATTGACTCTTTAGCTGTCGAAATATCTTGACCAACTGATCTGGATCATCTAATGCATCATATTCATTATCAAAAATGTCTCCTGCGACCACGATCAAATCTGGACTTTGCTGATTTACTTTCATTACCATCTGTTTCATCTGAGAACATCCAATATTGTATCCAAGATGAAGATCTGCAAGTAAAATGATCTTTAGCTTTTTATGATTTCTTACTTTTTTATGTATCGTTACATGGTAACTTGTTGTCCTGATATTCCTTGCATTACACACTCCGTAAAAACTGATCAATAAGATCAAGATCATACAAATGCTTCCAACAATTTTGAAAACTTTTGGTGTCCGAAACTTTTCCTGATCTGCTTTTACAAAATAGATTAAGATTAGGCGGATCAGATCCGCAATAAGGATCGTAAGCGCCAAATACATCAAAACACCCAGCCAGTAATTACTGATCAGTTTCATAGCTCGCCGTATCGTTCCTTGTGGAAACAAAAATGCGATCAGAATACTGAATGCAAGAAATACATAGATCATGACCAAAACTGCCTTGATCCATTTCTTTTTAAAATAAATATGACAAGTCTCTAACCATTTCAATATTCGGAATAAAAAATAGACATTTAACAGCAGATAAAGTGGTGCTAAATATATTGCGATCATCTTATTTTCTGCACCCTCTTTCTTACTATATTTTTATTGATTTTTTATCAAATTCATTGTAATCGGATAAACTGTCGCCTGGTTTGTCAATGGATCTCGATTCTGATAATCAAACAATAGGATGGTTTTTGTTTCTTTAAAATCTTCATTTACCGCATGATCGAATTGTTCCATATGGGAAAATTTTCGCATATTCTTTTGTCCAAAATATGCAAGTCGTTCATCTTTTAATAAAATCTCTTCGTTGATATAACGAAGCTCGTCCTTTTGTAATGTATAATCTCCTGCAAAATCCGGACGTTTCTTTACATTTTCACGAAGATATAAGTCATACGTTAACAACTCTTTATATAATACAAGATTCTCTTCTGCTGTAATGGTTTGTATAAATTCATATAAGATTTCAAATCGAGCAATCCGGCTGTGGCTGACCTTGTCATAACCTTTCTCCTCATAAAATCTGGCAAGTGTATCATATAAAGCAAATGCAGTGTCAAATTCTTTTTCCAACAACCGCAAGGTGTTCGAAAACTGGCTGCTATTATAATAAACTTCCACCATTTCTTCCACTTTCTTTAAAACCAGTACATCTTCATAAGGCAGCCATTTTGTATAAAGGACTTCATAAGGCGGTGTATCTTTATAAACAAGCCCATAGTTCTCTTTTTGTTTTTCCATATAAGAACCTTTTAATACTTTTAAAAAGCCTAACTGTAATTGTTCTGGACGTACTTCATAAACATCCTGAAATGACTGTTTAAAACTTTCAAGATCTTCATAGGGCAGTCCTGCGATCAGATCCAAATGTTGATGTATATTATGTCCAGCATTGATCCTTGTTACGATATCTGCAACTTTCTTAAAATCCATTTTCCTGTGAATCTCAGTGATCGTATCGATGTTCGTTGACTGAACGCCAATCTCTAACTGAATCAGTCCCGGACGCATATCAGAGATCAATTCAATTTCATCATCCTTTAAGACATCTGCTGCCACTTCAAAATGGAAATTGGTAATGCCGTTATCATGTTCCTTTATATAACGCCAGATTTCCATTGCATGATCATGTCGACAGTTAAAGGTACGATCGACAAATTTGACCTGTGGCACTTTATGATCTAAGAAAAACTGTAATTCCTTTTTGACAAGAGAAAGATTTCGGAAACGCAGGCATTTATCGATCGAAGACAAACAATAACTACATGAAAATGGACAGCCCCTGCTTGATTCATAGTAGATGATCTTATGTTCAAAATCTTCAATATGTTCATACACAAATGGAACTTTACTTAAGTCCATCACTGGACGCCATGGTGTTTCTACGATCTCATCTTCATTTCTATAAGTTAGTCCAGGAATCTTGCTAAGATCATCTCTCTTTCCATGATAATGATCAAGCACTTCAAGGAATGTAACTTCTCCTTCCCCTTTCATCACACCCGTTACCTGTGGAAGTCGTCTTAAAACTTCTCTGGAATCATAGGAAACTTCTGGTCCTCCAAGCCAGATTGGAACATCCGGCAGTAGTTTATGGATTTCCCTGATCACACGTTCTATGTATTCAATATTCCAGATATAACAGGAAAAGCAAAGGATATCTGGATGTTTCTGATACAGACTCATCAGGATATCATCCACCTGCTGATTGATCGTATATTCTGCAATCCCGACTTCATCGATATATGGCTTTGCGTAGGCACGAAGGCAGTAAACTGCAAGGTTCGAATGAATGTATTTCGAATTGATCGCTGTTAATATTGTGTGTTTCTTTGTCATATTATTTATCTCGCACTTTCTTTATTTTGTTTCATTCTGAATATCTTTTTGTTTTGTCTTACTCTGAAAATAGATAAACGAATCCGCCGCATCAAGAATATCACTAAATTCATCTCTTGGTGCGATCTCAATATATTTCTTTAATAAATCTTTCTCTTCTTTTTTATATCTTCCATAAAAAATGTCAAACAGATTATGACCCCGCATATAGGTTTTGATCTCTTCCATATGTTCTTTCATATCTTGCGGTGATGTAAAATCACGTCCCATCATCTGTATCAAATGAACTCCACTTTTGATCCTATGCAGATATTCTCTCCATTTATCATATAAAATCTCATAAAAAGCATCTTCAGATTCTATAACTCCAAGTTTTGACATGATCTCTGGATTTAAAAAATAATTTTCAAAAGAATAATATTTTAAGATCAATACATTTTTTCTTGTCACTTTTGGTAAATGATCAACATCCACAAGATTTCTCTCATCATAATATTTACAAAGCTGTCTTCCAAGCATATCTCGATCCTTACCATCACTATCACGGATCATTAAAAAACGATCCTTCATATAAAGCTGATTTATATATTTTAAGTTGGCATACGTCTTGATATTGGTACAGCTGTTTGTTGTCAGGATCGCTACACGATTTAATCTGCCGTCTTCATCATAAATTTCAGAATAATAATGATTTAACAACAATGGCAAACGGTATTTATCTTGTTTTCCTTCTACGATAAAAACAAAATCAACATTCATAAGATCGGAAGCATTATATCCAAGATCGTCTAATACCGAACTAATGTTCGTTTTCTTCTTTGCAACAGAATATGAATCTTCATCCAATATGATCTGACATAATTGTCTACTGCTAAAATTGGCTAATAAATGTGGAGAATGTGTTGTAAAGATCACCTGATTCTTCTGTGCCAGACGATAAAGGATCTCACTGGCTGTCTTTTGCAGTTGTGGATGCAAAAACATCTCTGGTTCCTCTACCAGAATGATCGATGAAAGACTATTCTCATCCATTACATAAGCTTCCAAAAGAGAAAGCATATAAATACTTTTCATTCCACGACCCAATCGTTCCACAGAAATTGAAATATCACGTTCTTTGTTATAAGCCTCTGCATTAACTTGAAGCATCTGATCAACATCATAATTCATAGAAAAAATGATATCCTCAAATCCGCCGTTCTTATGGAAGCTCTCATTAATACGTTTCTCAAACTGGTCAATGTTCATCTCATACAATTTATATTCAAATAACTTTGCAGCCTCAAATGCATTCAGCTCTTTTGGACTCTTCTGATTGATCAGACCGATACACTGAAAACAATGAGTACATGGTTTCACAGGATCAAACATACAGCAGTTTGTACGCATGATCTTAAGCAAACTGTCTTCCTGTAACATAAAAAGATCATCCTGTATCTGTTTTAAATTACGGTTCGTTCCAATGAAATAAATAGTTGGGAAAATTTCCCGAATATACTTATTATGTTTCCTTTTTCCATCGTAAAACCGCTGTTTGCCTTCTTTATTGGCAATGAATGTAAAGGTGATCTCTTCATTTTTGTAAGATGGAAGTTTGCTCTCAAAATCCTTTTTCCAAAGATCGTATTTTTTATACTGGCTCACTATACCATTTTTATGAAAAATATGAAGATCTTCTTCTGTAATGGATAATATAAATCCAATCTCTATATTTTGCATTGTCTCGTTAAAATCATCCAATGAGATTTCATAAGATCCTTCGACTGCACGCAAGGCATGAAGGATGGATGATTTTCCTGTATTATTCTTTCCAACAAGAATCAGAGCATTCTGGATATCTGATATTTCCATATGCCGGATTGATTTAAAATTCTTAATTGATAAATATTTAATTTCCATAAGATGCTCCTTTCTTTTTTTATCTTTATTATCTCATTTTTTATATTTAAAATCCAGTCACAAACAGACATATGTTAAGAAATGTTACGATCAGTGCAATCATAAAAAGTATGATCTTTAATCGTTTCGAATTCGCATATTTCCCCATGACTTTCTTTGAGGATGTCAGATAGATCTGAGTAAAGATCGTAATAGGAAGTTGAACTGCCAAAAACATCTGGGAATAGATCAATCCATCGAATGGAGATTTTATCAGTAAAATAATCAATGTTGCCGGAATCATCGTAATAAGAACTCCTAATTTCGTATCTTTATGATGAATATCATAAGGATGATCAAAAATTCCAGAAAAAATCGTTCCACCGGCCATTCCTGCTGTAATACTTGATGAAATTCCAGCAAGTAATAATGCAAGTGCAAAAATAATTGATGCTGCATTTCCAAGAAGTGGTGTTAACATGGAACCTGCTAAATGAATATCATCAATAGAATGACCATTTCCTTGATACAGGATAGCTGCTGCCATTAAGATCATTGCACTGTTAATTGCCCATCCTATGATCATGGAAAATAAGGTATCTTTAAACTCGTATTTTAACTGCTGTTCTATCACATTTTCATCTTTTAGATTCCATTCTCTGCTCTGAATGATCTCTGAATGTAAAAACAGGTTATGTGGCATCACGACTGCTCCTAGAACACTCATGACAACTGGAAGTGAACCTTTGGGAATTTCTGGATTTACCCATCCGATCAGCGCCTGTTTCCATTCAATATCTGCAATACAGATTTCAAACAGAAAAGAGAATCCGATCAGTGATACAAATAAGATGATCAGTTTCTCGATTCTGCTGTATGCATTCGTAAACTGACAGATCAGTACAATCCCTAAAATGATAAATGTACCAATCTTTACTGGAATATGAAACAGCATTTCTAATGCCATTGCACCACCTAAAAGTTCTGCCATTGCGGTTGCGATCGATGCTGCAACTGCTGTTAATAAAATGATATTCTTAAAACCTTTGTTGATATACAAACTTGTTGCTTCTGATAAACATTTTCCTGTGACGATTCCTAGGTGGGCTGCATTATGCTGTAAGATAATGAGCATGATCGTTGATAATGTGACCATCCATAATAACGTATATCCATAACCGGAACCTGCTGCGATATTACTTGCCCAGTTTCCGGGATCTATAAAACCTACGGTGACTAGTAAACCTGGTCCGACATATCTTAGGAAGTTCATCGTTTCTTTTGTTGATGATTTAAATAATTGCATCATACACGAAATGTTCCTTTCTTTTTATTTTTATTCTAGTTAGTCTTCACTAACTATTATTATACATAGAAGGGGAAAGTTTGCAAGCTTTGTGAAAAATTGATAGAATAAGTCATGTATTATTTTCATTTACTACTACTGAATAGCCGTAAATGGTATGCTAAATAAATAAGAAACAGGTGAATTTTATGAAATCATTACCATATTATGACGATCTGACTGCAAGACAGACGATCAAATTACGTGAACTTATTAAAACACTCCCGCCTTTTGCGAAAGAATTCTTCCGTGCAATTGATTCTACCACACAAGTAAGAACTCGAATTGCTTATGCATATGATCTGAGAGTGTTCTTTCATTTTCTAATCGATGAAAATCCTGCTTACCGTAATTACTCTGTACTGGATTTTAAAGTAAGTGATCTTGATAAGATTGAATCCGTTGATCTGGAAGAATATATGGAATATTTAAAGGTTTACATTTCGGAAGAACAACATAAACATATGCAGAATACTGAACAAGGTGTTTTTCGTAAGATGTCTGCACTCCGTTCTTTTTACGGATATTTTTACAAACGACAGTTGATTGAGAAAAATCCAACATTGCTTGTTGATATGCCAAAAATCCGTGAGAAGGAAATTATCCGTTTAGAAGCCGATGAAGTTGCTTCTTTGCTCGATTTTGTAGAACACGGTGGTGACCATTTAACTGGGCAGAAACTTGCTTATTATGAAAAGACCAAGGAACGTGATCTTGCGATCATTACACTTCTTCTTGGAACTGGAATCCGTGTATCTGAATTAGTGGGCTTAAACGTTGATGATGTTGATTTCCGCAATAACGGTCTTCATCTGATCCGAAAAGGACGAAAAGAAATGACCGTCTATTTTGGAAATGAAGTTGCAGATGCTTTAGAGCAATATATTGAGGGCAGCAGAAAACTCATCATTCCAAAGGAAGGGCATGAAGATGCTTTATTTTATTCTATGCAAAGACGAAGGATTGGTGTGCAGGCGGTCCAGAATCTTGTGAAAAAATATGCGAAGGAAGTCACTCCACTAAAGAAGATCACTCCTCATAAACTACGTAGTACTTATGGTACTGCTCTTTATCAGGAGACCGATGATATTTATCTTGTGGCAGAAGTTCTTGGACACTCTGATGTTAATACGACTCGAAAACATTATGCGGCAATGTCTGATACGAGACGGCGTCAGGCAGCAGGGAAAGTTGTATTGAGGGAATCTGCTTCTCAGGATGTGGATGGTCAGAAACATTAAATAAAAAGCAGAAATATTCAAGAATTTAAGTATTTATAGCTCTGATTCATAGAATATTTCTGCTTTCTTAATCTGCTTATTTTTTAATTTTTACTTTTTTCACTGAACTCCATTTAGAATAAATTGTTTTCTTTCCAGACTTTTTCATACATCTAATTCTTACATAGTAAGTCTTTTTCTTTTTCAACTTTTTGATCGTTGCTGATACTGTTTTATTTTTTTTGATATTAACTGTTTTCACTCCGGATTTGAAGTTCTTCTTCATAGAATACTGAATCTGGTAACCTGCTGCCTTGGTGTTTTTCTTCCACCTAATCTTTGCTTTCTTTCCTTTGATATTCTGAACTTTCAAGATGTATGTTCCAGAAACTGTGATTGCTGTTGTGGTAGAAGGTTTCTTTGTTGCTGGAGTGGATGGTTTGATCTGTCCACCGACCTGATCTTGCTGTTTGTCTCCTGCGTTGTCTTTGTTTCCCTGATCAGGTTTCTGGTTACTTCCATGATCTCCATCGTCGATATCCCCAGAATCTGGTTCTCCTGAATCAGTGATTCCTGAGTTATTGTCATCTTTTACTGTTAGCGATGGGGATTTTCCTTTTAGCGTGATGAGAATCGGATTTCTGTAAAATTCATTTTGTGTAACATCTTCATCTCTTTGTTCCCCTAGTACACCGTATCTTGCATTTCCACTTGCCCAAAGTGATCCATCTGTTTTCAGATAAAAACTACTTTCATAGGAGTAATAGCTTGCATTCTTTACCTGATCTGCAATCTGTACTGGATTGGCTTCAACCATATAAAAATTCTTTGAATCATACGCCCCGGTGTTCGGTTCCTTGCCATTTCCAAAGATTCCATAGAAATTTGATCCCCACATATATAGCTTTTTATCATTTGTGATTGCTGCATACGCTCCTGAAATTCCTTTAAAATTTTCTGTTTTTACAATTTCATTTACATTGCTAATGTTCATTTTGGTTGGTGTTAATACATAGGAATCTTCCCAAGAACTATTTCCATAAGTTCCAAGACCAGCTTCACCTTTGCTATTAAGTCCCCAACTATATACTTCTCCAGATTTTGTAACTGCAAATGAAGTTGTTCCGCTTTCATATGATTTTATATTTGATAAAATCATTTTTGGTATTGTTTTGTCTTCTGAATCATTTCTTCCTGCATAATTTTCATCCATATCAGAATAATACCATGCATATAAATCTCCATTTTCAGTTAATGCTGTATATCCTGCCTGACTAAATTGAATTTTTGTGATCTGCCCTGAAATATGTTCTATATTCTTGACTTCTTCTGGTGTATAATGTGTCATCTGATCCCTATATTCGTAAATATTTCCCCACGCATAAACTTTTCCAGAAGATGTTATTGCTGTTGTTGTCGATCCGCATATACTTACATCGGAAACATCTGAAATTCCATTTACCTTCTGTGGTGTATTATAGCTTTTCGAGTTATCAGAATTTTCACCGATTCCAAGCCCATAGGCACTATTATCACCCCACATGTAAAGATCTCCATCCTCTGTAATGGCTGCTGTTTTATTCCAGCCTTTATTCGATAGAATTACTTTTTTCACCCGTTTTGGTATGTTTACTTGTCTTGGGAAAAAATTATTAAGTTCACAATCACCGATTCCTAATTCACCGTTCGTGTCACATCCCCACATCCATAATGTTCCATCATTTTTAATCGCCGCATAATAAGTATCTGTAAGTACAAATTCTTTTACATTTGTCATAAATACTGATGGAGTTTTTGGTGTATACAGACTTGAATCAATCGCATGATATTTGTCCATTGCCGCCATAGATCCCCAAGTCCACAAATCTCCGTTCTTCATCAATGCTGCAGAATAGTACCCGGCTGTCTGAATATCTTTGATATTTTTTGTAATCTCAATATCTTCCTGTGTCGGTACATATTGTTGTTGTGCTGCCTTTACTGGTGTCACAATTGTCAATGCCATCACTAGCGAAAGAGCAAATGACAGACATTGTTTGATCATCCTTTTTCTTCTTTTTTCCATACGCATTCTCCTTGTTTCTTACTTGATTGACAACTCCCCTTTGTCTCTTTTATTATACACGAAAGAGAATATGTCTGGAATACGAATCAAAAATTTTCTTTGATATCTTTTTCATAAATGAGGAATAAAATCATTCGCACTTCATTGCTATTTTTTCTTAATTATAGTAAAATTGGTATAGTTTGATTCCATAGGAATCGTATTAAAAATGAATGAAAATAAAGGAAGTGCAAAAAATGGAAACTATCGGAAGAAATGATGCATGCTGGTGTGGCAGTGGAAAAAAATACAAAAAATGCCACTGTCAGTTTGATGAAAAATTAAAAGAATTACAGCAAGAAGGACATATCATCCCATCTCACGATATGATCAAAACTCCAGAACAGATTGAGAAGATCAAAGAAAGCGGAAAAATCAATATCGCTGTTTTGGATTATGTTGCAGAGCATATTAAAGCTGGAGTTACAACACAGCAGATTGATGACTGGGTATATGAACAGACAACATCCCGTGGTGCAATCCCTGCTCCATTAAATTATGAGGGATTTCCTAAGAGCGTTTGTACTTCAGTGAATGATCAAGTATGCCACGGAATTCCTTCAGAAGATGTCGTTTTACAGGAAGGTGATATCATCAACGTCGATGTTTCTACGATCTATCATGGATATTTTTCAGATTCTTCTCGTATGTTCTGTATTGGTGAAGTTTCTAAAGAAAAGAAAAAATTAGTTGATGTTACAAAAGAATGTGTTGAGATTGGTCTTAAGAATGTAAAACCTTGGGGACTTCTCGGCGATATGGGACATGCAGTGCATATGCACGCTGTAGAAAATGGTTACACTGTTGTCAAAGAAATCGGTGGGCATGGTGTTGGTCTTCAGTTCCATGAAGATCCTTATGTAAGTTATGTTTCTGAACCTGGTACTGGTATGGTTATGGCTCCCGGTATGATGTTTACGATCGAACCAATGGTTAATATGGGTACCGACGAGTTTTATGTTGATGAAGTTGACGAATGGCAGATTTATACTGATGATGGACAGCCTTCTGCACAGTGGGAAGTTCAGGTTCTTGTAACAGAAGATGGTTATGAACTGATCGCTTATTAATATTCTGATATAAGCCCAAATACTATTAAAAAAATGAAGTATTATGAATAAATAACGTTCATAATACTTCATTTTTGCTATTTTAATATCTTTATATTACTCCATGCACTATAATGTAATTGCTTTCCATCTACTTTATAAGCACGAATTCTTACATAATACGATTTTTTCTTTTTCATTCCATAAATCTTAGGATTGAACTTATAAGTTGAAATTTCTTTTATCTTAGACTTGTTATTCTTAAATTTCTTAGATGTAGAGATTTGAATCTTATAACCATCTGCTTTTTTATTTTTCTTCCATACAATTTTGTATCTTGTATTTTGAGATTTCTTTATATTACTGATCACTGGAGCCTTCAAATATAAAATCTTTTTTGTAATACTTTTTGTTCCAGTTGACTCTATAAAATCAATGGAATTAGAAGCATATGCATAAATCTTATATTGATATTTCTTACCATTCTCTACTGTTTTATCCGTATATTGATTTTCTTTTAGTATTTTCAGATCTTTCCACTTACTATTTCCTAATTTTCTCTGAATACGATATCCATGCGCATTATTTACTTTCTTCCATTGAACTTTAATTCCTTTGTTCGTATTCAATATATTCATGATTTTTGGAGCAGAAAGATATTGGGGTAATGCTGGTCCTGGATCTATGATATCTTCTGGCCAATTGCATATTATATCAGTTTCTGTATTTTGTTCTTCATTCTTTTCTTCTGCAAATACATCACAATCATACGAATTTACGTTACAACTTATTAATATAACTAATGAAATAACCACGATACTTCCATATTTTATGAATTTTTTCATCTTTTTACCCCTTCTTTTCATCTATCTGATAATATATATTATACCACAAAGAAAGAATACTTCATAGAAGGATTTTTTCTCTGTGCCGGAACATTCTAATGAAACGAAAAAAAACATCCTTATCTCTAAGAATGCTTAAATCTTCATATTAAATCTATATATAAAGGATATACCTTCAAAACAACATACAAGA
>OATJ01000262.1_pt1 | contig 43266 bp, 51 predicted proteins | sample 1516661 | NCBI WGS metagenome assembly OATJ01 (sample SAMEA2579951, study PRJEB22360) | human gut metagenome
ACAGGTCGTCTTAAGGACTACGATTGTCCATTTGAGGATGACTTGGGTGACTGCCCATTCTAATTATTTATTGGCAAAGCTATTTAAGGAATAGAAAATGCTTCAACTATACGACAAACACATCATTACTGATATCGAAACCAATGGACTATTGGATACCGTAACTAAATTCTGGTGCGCATGGATCTACGATAGTGCCTCTCAGGAGTACAAAGGATATAAGGATCTCGATGAATACATTGATGCTCTTAATGTATATGGTACTAGCGGTTATAACTTGGTATTTCACAATGGTATCAAGTACGATGTCCCCTGTCTTAAGCGACTATCAGGTAAAGACTTTGTATTTGATCCTAGGGATTGTGTTATCGATACACTTGTCTTTGCTCGTCTAGTTTGGAGCAACATTAAAGATCTCGATATGGGCTTAATTCGTTCTGGGAGGCTTCCTAAGGATCTCTTTGGTTCCCACTCATTGAAAGCCTATGGCTATCGCATGCGTGAGCTCAAGGGCACCTACGGGGAGACTGAGGAGGCTTGGGACAGCTTCTCAGAAGAGATGTACAAGTACAACCATCAGGACGTAGTTGTCACTAAGATGCTCTTTGATAAACTCTTAGGCAAAGGGTATCCTTGGGAGGCCGTACAGCTTGAGCACGATATTGCATGGGTTATGGCTAAGCAGGAGCGTAATGGTTTTGTATTTGATAGAGATAAAGCTGTAGTTCTCTATAGTGAACTTGCGGGACGCAGAGATGAGTTGACTAAAGAGCTGCAAGATAGTGTCCCTCCTCTATTGACTGGCTATAAGGTCTACAAGAGAGACAACGCTAAGAAAGGTATTAAAGCAGGTGTACAGTATCCTGTTTATGAAACCTTTAATCCCAATAGTCGACAACAGGTTGCTAAGGTTCTCATTGAACAAGGATGGGAGCCTCAGGAGGTGACTGATACGGGGTTGCCTAAGGTTGATGAAGAAACTCTAAAGACTGCTAAAGATATCCCTATGACTAGCAAGATCTTAGAACTTCTCATGTTAAACAAACGTATTGGTCAGCTTGCTGAAGGCAATAATGCGTGGCTAAAGCTAATGAAGGAGGATCCTAATGATCACCTATGGCGTATTCATGGTTCCGTTAACCCTAATGGGGCTGTCACTGGCCGTGCAACTCATAGTTATCCTAATGTTGCTCAAGTTCCCGCGAACAGATCTCCGTATGGGAAATTATGCAGAGAATTATTTACTGTTCCACAAGGATGGTATGAGGCTGGTATTGATGCTTCTGGTCTTGAGCTGCGTTGCCTTGGGCATTTCCTATCCCCATATGATAATGGTGCATATGTAAATGAAATCCTCTCAGGGGATATCCATACGCATAACCAAAAGATGGCAGGGCTTGCTACACGTGACCAAGCGAAAACTATGATCTACTGCATGATGTACGGAGGAGGAGACGCTAAGCTTGGTGAGGTTATCGGGGGAGACGCTAGGGCAGGTAAGGCACTTAAAGAGAAGTTCTTTAAGGCTATTCCTGCTTATAAAGATCTAGTAGAGGATATCTCTCATAGTCTTGTCTCCTCTTCAGAGTGGGTAGGGGGTACTCATAAAGTGAAGTGGCGTAAGCGGTATCATCCTGATAGTCCTCAGCTTGAGATCACCCATTGTGTCTTGGGTTTGGACAAACGTGTTATCTATGTACGCTCTGAACACTCAGCTTTGAATACTCTATTGCAATCTGCAGGTGCTCTCGTTTGTAAGAAATGGGTGTGTCTTGTAGAAGAGAATATGCGTAAGGCTGGCTATAAGCACGGCTGGGATGGTGACTTTGCTATGGTGGCATGGGTGCATAAACTTCATTGTGCACGTTAAAGTAGGTTAATTCGGGGAAACCCCTCTGGGGCAATCCCGAGCTAAACATTGGAGGAACTATGCGTGGTAAACCTATGGTCTTGATTAAGGATCAAAACGGTTGCATAGTCTCCACATCACATAGACTTAATAAAGATGGTTATCTAAGGATCAGAGATCACAGGTATAAGGGTAAAGGTAGAAAGCCCTTGATTATGGCTCACAGACTTGTATGGGAAGAAGCTAATGGTGAAGTCCCTGAAGGCTATGAGATTCACCACAAGTGTCATAATCGTGCCTGTTGTAACCTTAGCCACCTTGAGCTAGTTAAGATCGTCGATCATAAAGTCGAACATAACTCCACTAGATATGCCGATAGAAAGGCTAAAGCTAAGGAGTATTGGAAACTTTATAAGTGTACAGGTACTAAGCTAGGTGAAGTCTTTGGTGTCTCGTTTTCCTCTGCCTGTAGGTGGATTCGAGAATGGAAGTGTAGAGACTAGGTATATACCGTAGGGGCTAGGGGTGAGATCCCCCTAGTCTCGAAATGCCTACTACAGCTAATACCAATAGGCTGTAAAGAGATAGTCCGACACCCGTAGCAATATGGGAAACGATAAGGATGAGGTACAGGTTGCCTGCAGAACCAAAGAAATCGCTGAAGATTGCTGTAGGATTGCTCAGGAATCCATGAGACAAACTCAGGCATTCTTTAATTTTAAATGTCAACTTGATACTGAAGGAAAGATTGGCTGTAACTGGGCAGCTTGTCATTAATTACTACTATGGAAAACACTGGTATGACTAAAGAAACTAAGGCAGCACTGCTGCGTGACTATAAGGCTCCTAAGGGCAGCATTGATCACATCCATATTATGTGGAAGTGGAAGGTTAAGCATGATGAGTATGGCAATGTCCCTGCTTATGGTGCTGTAGTCACTCTTAATGGTGAGACTGTGCTTAACTATGAGCCGGAACCTGAAACTTGGAAGGATTGGGCTCCTGAAGAGATCATTCATGACCTCCTTATGAAGCTCGGTTACAGTGTGACTTCAGATACCACTACAGAGGAGGAGGGTAGTTATGAAGATGCCTAAGTATTTCTATACAGAAGAGAAGAGTACTGGGGAGGTTATTGTTCACAAGCGTAACGCTGAGATGAGTAACTACTGCAGCGCTCTTGCTTACATTGGTGAAGTCCATCCTAAACTTCAGTCAGACTATTGTCGATACAATGCACGAATGATTGCTGAGATGGCCTCCCGAGGTCACATTACGTCAATCAATAAGTACATTCGACAGGCAGGCAATCGATGGCTGCTTACTCGTTCTGGAGCTGAGCTTGCATCATCCTATGAGCGCTACTAAAGAATACATTGGGCTGATAGACGGAGATCTATTGGCCTATAAAGCCTCTTCAGCTGTCCAAAAGGATATCTATTGGGGAGATGGTCTATATACTTGTCATGCTTATTTGGATGACGCAATAGATCAATTTGAAGAGATTATTGGTGGTATTAAAGGTATACTAAAGACAAACCATAATGTCGAAATGAATGACTATTCGTTTGTCTTTAGTGATCCTAATGATAACTTTAGGAAGCACTTAATGCCTGATTATAAAAACAATAGGCTTGATAAAAGAAAGCCTACTTGCTACTATGGATTAGTGGATTGGATCAGAAATAACTATGAATCTAAATCTAGTGAATCTCTAGAAGCTGATGATGTAATAGGTATTAATAGTACCCCTGATACAACCTTAATTGTGTCAATGGATAAGGATTTCAAAACTCTTCCTACTCATTTCTATAGAGTAAATGAAGATCAAATCTATTGGCTTGACGAAGATAAAGCTAACTATTGGCATATGTTTCAGACACTAGTAGGAGACACTGCTGATGGCTATAAAGGTTGCCCCGGTATTGGAGCAGTAAGAGCAGAGAGGATCCTTAAGGATGTCCCTCAGGATAAACTATGGGAGACTGTAGTTAATACCTACAAGAAAGCTGGCCTTACTGAAGATGATGCTTTGCTGCAAGCTAGAATGGCCTATATTCTTCGACAAGGGGACACTAAAGATACCCTTTGGACACCTGATAAAATCGTCCCTATTAAGACGACAGATAGTTGATAATAAATTCACCACACTAGGAGATAGATAATCGTGAAAGACGAATCTATGAAAATTGATATCAAAGATACCACTAAAAGTGATCCTGATGAACCCCTCTTCGACAACTTTCCGGCTGTCCCGAAAGACTTGTTGGAGGGACTTCAGAAGATCTTTGATGTACGCAAGATGATCCGCTATAAGCCTACCATTGATTACTGTGGTGGCGTACAGGATGTACTTGACTTCCTTGAAAATAAGTTCAATGAACAAAACCATATAGGTGATTAAAATCGGTTCACTGTTTTCAAAGCCTAAGACACCTGAAGTGAAAGTTCAGGCACCTGCCTTAGATAACCCTGTAGTTGAACCTCAGGAACCGGAGCTTGGTGCTCAGGAGACTGAAGAACAGAAGGCTCGTAAGGGTAAGAAAGGTCTTAAGGTATCCTTAGACAAAGCTAAGGGTGTAGGCACTAACGTAATGTAAAAAATTAAAAAAGGATGACGAATACTATGGGGGACTATAGGGGGTCTATAGGTAAACTTTATGTTAAACCTATTGTAGACTTAAAGACAGCTATGGAGGCTCTAGATAAATGTATGGAATCTATTATAGATAATCCTAATAATTTATCCTTCATAAGAAACTTAGATAAAGACTATATTAGGTCTTTTGTTAAAGATGTAGTATTGAATAATAACCAATATGATTATCGTATTATTGGTTTCTATAGTCAATCTGCAGATGAACTAGTGGGATGCTGTTTGTTATCCTATGGTTACCCTTGGTATTCTGATAAGCAAAGAATCCTTAATGAAGAATGGACTGTATCTTTTAAAAGAGGAGCAGGCATTGCTAGAGCGTTGTCTGATTATTTAATTGATTGTCTAAAGAATGATGAGTGTGACTATATTCAAACTGGGAGTGTCAATGATTGGTGTGCTCCTATGTTAAAGAATAGTTATGTCTCTAAAGGATTCCATATTTATAATTGCTATTATTTAAGTAAAGAGGATATTAATGGGATTTTTCAGTAAAATCACTAAACCCTTTAAGAAAGTAATTAAGGTAGCCACTGGTGGCCTTATTGGTGGTCACAGTAACTTTGGTCAATCGACTACTGAAGCGCCTGTTCCTGCTCCTGAGTTAGGGTTTGTGAATGCAGATACGACTAGCACTACTGAATCAGAATCAGAGAAGCAACAGTTAACTAAAGGAAAGAAGAGAGGCAAGAAGTCTCTTAAGGTTGACATGACTGGTGCCTCTAGCGGAAGGAATATTGTCTAATGGGGCGTGGAGATTCATCTTGGCAGGATCGTAATCATCATATCGGTAATTCAAGAAGTGGTAAGAAAACATCTACCGGTAAGATTTCTCCTGTTAGGAAAATTGTAGGGGATATTGAGACTACTCCCACTGTAGGCACTTCAGTTGGTACTGAGGGTTACGATGATACTAAGGCCACTACTGCATTTAACCCCCCTAGCAACCCTCAGGTTGGTGAGAGAATCATGAACAGTGGCGGTACAGGTGCTAATGAGACCTATGATTCCTCTAAGGGATCTAAAGCTGTCTCTACTACCACCCAGTCGACAACCTCTAAGAAACGTAAGAGCAGTCTTAAGGTTAACATTAGTGGTGCTGGGGGTACGGGACGTAATATTGTGTAATAATGGCAGAAATTAAACTAGATAATCAAACTGCTGAAGGTGCACAAAAGGTATACGAAAGATTGTCTACGGACAGAGATCAGTATACCCAGAGAGCAGAGAAGAATGCTACCTATACTATCCCTCAGTTGTTCCCTAAGGAATCTGACGATGGTGGCACTGCCTATACGACACCTTATAATTCTATTGGGGCTAGAGGTCTCAATAACTTAGCGTCTAAGTTGTTGTTATCTTTGCTTCCCCCGGGTCAGCCTTTCTTTAGACTTGGGTTAGATACTGCATCTAATGAGGCACTACAGGCATCTGGCAACGATCAGGTTAAGGATACCATAGAGTACGGCTTGTCTATGATGGAGGCTGCTATGGTGAAGTACATGGAGCACAATGGTCTTAGACCTACTCTCTTTGAGTGCATTAAGCAGCTCCTGATTGCTGGCAATGCGTTGCTCTTTCTGCCTCCTCTAGAGGGTGGCATGAAGTGCTATACTCTCAGAAACTTCGTAGTTGAAAGAGATGCTATCGGCAATGTACTTCAGATTGTCGCTAGAGACACTTTAGCTCAGGGGACTATCCCTCCGAGTGTCTTAAGTCTCTTAGGCAATGCAGGTAATGAGGTTAATCGTTCTGAGAAGGTTAACATCTACACTCATACCTATCTTGTCCGTGGGGATACCTTAGAGGGATCCACTTGGGAATCCTATCAGGAAGTAAATAATACCATTATCCCCGGATCAGAACAGACGTATCCCTATGGCAAATGTCCTTGGATCCCTGTGAGATTCACTAAGAAAGATGGGGAATCCTATGGTCGATCCTTTGTTGAAGATTACCTTGGTGACTTGATCTCTTTAGAGAACCTTCAGCATGCCATTAACGATATGGCTATGATTTGTGCTAAGGTATTGTACCTAGTGTCTCCTTCCTGTCAGACTAACATTAAGGCTCTTACTAAAGCTGAGAATGGGGCTTTCGTAAGAGGTCGACAGGACGATATTGTTGCAATGCAGACAAACAAACAGACTGACCTTCAGGGCTGCTATGCGGTATCTCAGGGTATCGAACAGAGATTGTCTTATTGCTTCATGTTGTCTAGTACTACTGCTCAAATCACAAGAGATCGTGTGACAGCAGAAGAAATCAGATATATGGCTCAGGAACTTGAGGATACCTTAGGGGGTGTCTATAGTCTCCTGTCTCAGGAACTTCAGTTGCCTTTAGTGTCCTGTATCTTCAATCAGATGCAGTCTAATGGCAGCCTTCCGACTATCTCTGAGCAGTTCGCTACGATTGAACCTACGGTCATCACTGGTGTTGATGCCTTGGGTCGTGGTCATGACTTTGCTAACTTGTCTCAGGCACTTCAGGTACTTGCTCAGTTCCCTGATATCATGCAGATGATCAATCAGCAGAACTTAGCTATGCGTATCTTCACGAGTGCTCAGATTGATGCTACGGGTCTCGTTAAGTCTCCTGAACAGGTTGCTAAGGAACAGCAGGCAATGATGGAACAGTATGCTGCCCAGCAGGGTATTGATGCTCAGGCTCAGATGGCAGTAGATAACAACAAAGCTCAACAGGAACAGGGGGTGTAACAGGTGAGCGAAGAAACAACAAACTTGAATAGTGATGGTCTTAGTGTCGACAATGGTGTCGATATTATGATCTCAGGTACTCAGCAGCTTACCCTTGATGGTGATGAAGCTACAGGTATGCTTAAGGATGGCGACAGTAATGATGCTGTCCCTATGGGTGAGCCTTCTGAAGGCGAACATCAGGGTGAACCTCAGGCAGAACCACAACAGGGGGAACCTGAGGGTGACCTTAATGTAAAGATTGATAAGCACACGAAAACCTTAGATGCCCTTGGTAAGGATCTTAAGGCTAAAGGTGTGGACTTCAATCAGGCCATTAAGGAATACAATGAGTATGGTGCCTTGTCTAGTAAGACTATGGCTGACCTTGCTCAGGCAGGTTATCCTTCAGAGGTCATTGAGGGTTTCATTGAATCACGACAGAACCTTGAGAGTGAGTTCACTAATGCTGTCTATAATTCAGCAGGCGGAGAACAGGCGTACAACAAGGTTATTGAGTGGGCACAAGGAAACCTCTCTAATAAGGTTCTGAGTTCCTTTAATCGAGCTATTGACAACAACAATCTTGAAGCTGTTACTCTTATGTTTGAGGGTATGAAAGCTAAGATGATTGCTAAGCAAGGAACACGTAATCCTACTATTATGGGTGGTGGGGTTACTACGGGTGGCTATAAGGGCTTCTCAAGTAAGCAGGAAGTAGTGGAGGCTATGAGTGACCCCCGCTATGGTGCTGACCCCAGTTACACTAGAGCTATCGAAATGAAGATGTACTATACTCAGTTGTAACGTACCCATAATAAAAACATTTCCTAATAACAATAATATAACTACAATAAGAATATAATAAAATGGCTGCGTTAACCGCTAATTCTATTTCTAATCCTGGTCAGAATCTGAGCGCTGGTGATCGTGATGAGCTGTTCATGAAGATCTTCTCTGGTGAAGTCCTTACGGCTTTCACGAGAACGTCTGTCATGATGGACAAACAGATTGTTCGTACTATTCCGCACGGTAAGAGTGCCAGCTTCGCTGTCATGGGTCGTACTCATGCTAAGTATCTTACCCCGGGTAACTCCTTAGATGATCAGCGTAAGAAGATGGAGAACACGGAGCGAGTGATTGCTATCGATGGTCTCCTCACGGCTGATGCTCTTATCACGGATATCGATGATGCAATGAATCACTATGATGTCCGTACGGAATACTCGAAGCAGCTTGGTGAAGCTCTTGCTCAGGCTTTCGACTGTGCCTCTATCAATGAACTTGCTAACACGGGTGCTAAGGCTGCCGCGGGTATGCCTGAGAACATCCCTGATAATGCTACTCTTGGAAATCCGGGTACGGGCAAGGCATTTGAGTATGTTACGGGTAAGGAGGAAGCTACGACTGTGGAGTATGGCAACATCCTCCTGCAGGGTCTGATTGATGCCCGTGCTCAGTTTACGAAGAATTGGGTTCCGGCAGGTGACCGTTATTTCCTTGTCTCCCCCGAAGGTTATTCGGCTATCTGCCGTGCCCTTATGCCGGATGCTGCTAACTTTGCTGCTATCTTTGATCCGAATACGGGCAAGCTCCAGAATGTCTGTGGCTTCCAGATTGTGGAAACCCCGAACTTCTTGAACAATGGTGTTGATGGTAAGCACGCTCTTAAGGAGCAGATCTCTACGGCTGTCCTTCAGGGTATCGCCTTCCACCGTTCCGCTGTGGGTGCCCTTAAGCTGAAGGATCTCGCTATGGAACGTGCTCGCAGAGCTGAATATCAGGCTGATCAGATCATCGCTAAGATGGCTGTGGGTCACGGTGGCCTTCGTCCTGAAGCCGTGGGTCTCTTCGTTAAGACTGCTCAGGTTGGTGCGTAATGTACTCGGAATCCGACATTAAGGATTCCTATTTCTATGTCAACGGGGGTTCTAAGAAAGGCTCCCGTTTGACTGTAGAAGAAAAGATTAAATTAGGTTTGATTAAAGCTCCAACTGAAGTCAAACCTAAGGTAGTCTCTAGGAAGCCTAAGATCCCTGCAGCTCCCAAATAATACATAATAACAACTATAAAATACTACTACAAAGGATAAATTATGATTGTCACTCCTTCTAACAAACTAGATGCAGTGAATGAGATTTTATCTGCTGTAGGCTCTAGTCCTGTCAACTCACTTGAAGATGAACTGAATGTAGACGTTCTGAATGCAGTGAGGATTCTCGATAGTGTCTCTAAAGAGATTCAATCAAGAGGATGGGACTTTAATATTGAAGATTCAGTAGCTTTATTGCCGGACGCTGATACTAACTTAGTTCCCTGCCCTAATAATTATCTTAGGTTTGTCAGCAGTGGTTATAAGTTGATCAGACGATCCGGCTATTTTTTCGACATTCTTTCGCAGACCAATGAGTTCCCTGAGGGTTTGACTTTAGATACTCTGGTTAGAGGATTAGACTTTGAGGAGTTACCTGAGGTATTCCGTAAGTTCATTACTTGTCGTGCAGCTAGAATCTTTCAGATGAGATATCTTACTTCAGATGACCTGAATACGCATCTGATGACTGAGGAATCTAGTGCCTATGCAGATATCATTGACTATGATCTAACTACGGGTAACTATAATATCCTCAATGATGACCAATACATTTCTCAGTATATCCAGAGGAGCTAATAGGGATGCCATTAGTATCGCAATCAACAGTATCCTATAAGGGTGGCGTATCTCAGCAACCGGATATCATTAGGTTTGCTGATCAGGTAGAGGAGCAGGTCAATGGTTTCTCTAGTGAAGTCGATGGCCTGCAAAAGAGACCTCCTACAGTTCACATTAAGAGACTTGGGGACAGAGTAGATCCACTCACTACTAAGTATCATGTCATTAATAGAGACGAGACTGAGCAGTATATCTTAGGTATGTCCAGCGGGTCTCTAAAGGTATGGGATTTTGAAGGTAATGAAAAGAAAGTTGTTATTGACAATGATGCTAGTTATCTTAATGTCACGGACGCTAATGATGAATTTAGAGCAGTCACTGTTGCAGACTATACGTTCATTCTGAACCGTAGTAAAACTATTGGTATGTCTAGGGCTACTACCTCTCAAAAGGGTCAGGACACTGCACTAGCGTACATCAAGAATGCCTCCTATGCTAAGACCTATGCTCTCTTTATGGGCAGTACCTTTATGTGTGGTGTCATTACCCCTGATGGTGGTGAAGCTAAGCAGGCTGTACAGACTACCTCTGCGTACATTGCAGAGAAACTTGTAGACTTAGCTACAGGTTCTCAGGGTGCTGATAAAGGAGCAACTACCTATGATTGGCTATTAGGACAGGTTGGCGGCAGAGCCTCTATGGGGTTCGCTAAGAATCCTGAGTTCAACTTCAGTGCTTATACCTTCAAAGTCTTTGGTGATTCCGTAGTTTCCATCCAAGCTAAGACTGGCTGGGCTATGCCTAATGTTGTTGTTAAGGATGGCTTTGGCAACACTAATGCATATGTCTTGAAGGGTTACGTTAACAGTGTCTCTAAGCTTCCCCCTGCTGCTCCTGATGGTTACATCATGCGCATTAAGGGTGAATCTAACTCGGCTGATGATGACTACTATGTTAACTACAATGAAGGTAAGAATGCGTGGCTAGAGTGTGCCGCACCAAACATTCAGTATAAATTTGATTACTCTAGTATGCCTCATGCGCTCGTAAGAGAATCTGATGGCTCCTTCCACTTTAAAAGACTTACTTGGACTGATAGAGCAGTAGGCGATGAGGACAGCAATCCTGAGCCTAGCTTCGTAGGGGAAACGCTGAATGATATGTTTTTCTACAGAAATCGCTTAGGGTTCATCAGTGGCGAAAATGTTATCCTTAGTGCTTCTGCTGATTTCTTTAATTTCTGGTTTAGATCAGCAGCTACTATTGCTGATACTGATCCAATTGACCTTGCTGTATCTTCAAACAAAGTCTGTATTCTAACACATGCAGTACCATTCAGCAGGGAACTAATGTTGTTCTCTAGAGAGGGACAATTTGTTCTCTCTAGCGATGGCGTAATGACCCCTAAGAGTGCTAAGGTTGATCAAATCACTTCCTTTGATTACAGTGATGATGCTCAGCCTTTAGGTGTAGGACAAAGTATTTTCTTTATCTCTAACAGAGTTAACTATTGCTCTCTTATGAGATACTATACGGTACAGGACGTAGCTGATCTTAAGGATGCTGAGGACGTAGCTGCACATGTTACTACGTATATTCCTAAGGGAATCTTTAGGCTCTCTGGTAATACTGCAGACAATGTAATCACACTATGTTCACGTACTCATCCTAACACTGTATGGATCTTTAAGTACATCGTTCAGAATTCCCAGAGTCTGCAGCAGTCATGGTGCAAATGGACGTTCCGATATGAAGGTACTCAGGTCTTACTTGCAGAGTTCGTAGGCTCTGAAATCTACTTCCTTATTAACACTGATGGCGGACTGTTCTTAGAGAAGAGCAGGCTTACAGGTCAGGCAGTAGACTTCTCTGATGAGCCTATAAGATACTTTATGGATCGTAAGGTACGCTATGTCATCCCTGATACTAATAAGTACAGTGACTTCAATGACTACACTGAGATCTCCCTAAAGGATGTCTATGGTGCAGTTCCTAAGATTGGTTCAGCTACGTATTGTCTAGTTGGTATTGATGGCTACTATCATCAGGTAACCGATTGGGATGCTAATGGTGTCTTTAAGGTGACCGGTGATCTCAGAGGTATGACTTACTTCGTAGGCAGACAATATGAATTTGATGTTGTATTGTCTAGACCAACGATTAAGAAAACTACTTCGGATGGTGCTACAATCTCTGAAGATGAAGGCAGATTACAACTGAGATACTATTGGTTTAACTATAGTAACTCTGGTACCTTTGATGTGTCTGTAGACAATGATGTCAAGAATAAGCACTTTAAGTACACTTGTACATCTAAGGTCTTAAGTGAATCTCCATTAGTCTTAGGATCCTATAGAGTAGCAACAGGTAAGTTTAAGTTCCCTGTGCAGGACAATAGTACTGAGGTTAAGATTACAGTTACTTCAGATAATCCGTTGCCTGTGAACCTTATCTCTGGTGGTTGGGAAGGATATTATATTCGGAGGAATAGTCAGACGTGAGAAAGGGATTAACTCTTAAGAAAGCTATGGTAGGTGCTCTGCCTAGTATGGCGCCTATGGAGCAAGAGATTGGTAAAGGTCTTGTTATGGCTACTCTGTCTCTGCCTGAGGCACCTATTGAAGTAGAGCATTTCCTGTGGGCAGGCTGTTACGTTAGAACCATTCTCTTGAGAAAGGGTGAGATTGGAGCAGGTGCTTTCATTAAGATTCCTACAGTGGTTATCGTTAGTGGGGACTGTAAGGTTGTCGTAGGGGATCACCTAGAGGAGATCTCTGGCTATTCTGTATTGAAAGGTATGGATGGCCGTAGGCAGGTCTTTAGTGCCTTTGAGGACACCTACATTACAATGTTCTTTGCTAGTAACGCATCTACTGTAGAGGAAGCAGAGAAAGAGTTTACTGATGAGTGGCAGTTATTAACTAACAATAGAGAGGAACTATGTCAGGAATAATTGCTGCAGGTGCAGTAATCGGTGCAGTTGCAGGTGGTGGCAGTTCCCTGTGGCAGAAATCAAAGTACAACAGATCTCTCACTAAAGCATTCAAGAAACAGATGTACTATGCTCAGATGAACTACAATTGGAATCAGAACCAATTGACTAGACAAGAGCAGAGTGCCTATGATAATGCTGTGAGCAACTTATTTCAGTTGTCTTATAACGCCTTGCAGAATAATGCTACAGTTGAAGCTTCTCTAGCTGAGACAGGTTACGAAGGACGTACTGCAGGACAAATCAAAAGATCTATCTCAGGTGCAGTACTGCGACAAAAGACTGCACTTAAGGATGCCTATGAGACTGATGTAACTAACATTAGATCTCAGAAGGATGCTCTCTATGTCCAGATGAAGAATTCTGTAGAGCAGGCTAGAGATCAACTCAAGAGCCAATATAAGGGTGGCATGAGCTACGTTATGGAATTCCTCGATAGTTCTGCTAAAGGTGCAGCTATTGGTGCAGCTACAGCAGGTGCAGGCAGTGCTCTTGCGGGTGCTGCAGGTACCGTAGGTGGTACTGGTGGTACCATTGCGGGTACTGTGGGTGGAGAGACGGTTGTTGCAGGTACCTCTAGTGTTGGGGGTTCTGCGGGTCTCTCTGGTATTGCAGGTGCGAATGTCTTAGGTACATCTACTACAGGTGTTACTACTTCTTCGTCTACTATGGGTACCGGTACTAGCTTCATGAATAACTTTATAGCTAACTACAGTACCCTTAAGACACAAAACCAAGGCATGTTTAACTTCCTTGATTACATGCAGAACTTTACAGGTGCGATGAATCAGGGGTATAACCGTAGAGGTTCCTATGGAGGTTATTACTACTAATGGCTTATAAGAATACAGCAGGTACTACGTCCATTGCTAATGAGATGGGTACTTGGAGGTACTTCAATTCTGGCTTAGCTAAGCTCGGGGAATATAAGGGTGCAAACCTTAACATTGATTCTTCTAAAGTTACTGCAGACCTCGAAGGTGACTGGGTGAATGCTTTAGGTCTAGCTTTTAAGCAGGCATCTAAAGACTTCGATCAGTATCAGATTGATGAAGCAAAGCGGCAACAGGTAAAGAAGAAAGAAGTAGAGGACTTAGCTGATAAGTATTTCCAAAGTCATTCTATTGAGCAGTATCAGCAGGATATCAAGAATAATCGTATTCCGTTTCAGGACAATCCATTTGCTATGTCTAGACTTAAGTATCTGCATGGTCGAATGGCATACAACCTGACCTATCAGGACTTTGTTAATGAACAGGTTAATACGAATAAGCTTGCTGGTAAGTCTCAGGTTGAAGTAGATTCAGAGTTCTATCAGTACGCTAAAGAGAGCCAAAAGGATCTTGCTGATTCCTTTGGTTACTCTATGGATGATGAGTTCTTTAAGGAGGGTTTCTTTGAGACTTCTCCTGAGGGTCGTCTAAAGGTAATCGCTCAGAAGGAAGCTGTAGAGGATAAATGGGAAACTGAGAAGTCTCTTATTGCTGATTCCTCTAACATTGCTACGATCATTAATTCAGGGTCACCTAATGCAGGTCAAGCTTTCCTGAATTACCTTGATCAAATGGGGAGAACTACGGGGGCTAACTATTCCCCTGAGATGCAATATAAGCTTCTCAACAATGCTTTCCAGATGGCCTCTAAGTCTCGCTATGGTTCTCAGCTTATTGAGAGTATTGCAGACAAAGAGATTCCGTTCATCAAAGGCACTACCTTTAGAGAGCTATTAGGTGAGGATAACCTTAAAGCATGGCTTGTCAACGCAGAGACTGTAAAGGCTACTGACAATGCTATGGAGTTCTCTCACTGGCAGGATCAGATTGACAAGTATGTTGAGGATGGCAACTATGTTCTCCTCAGCCAACTTAAGGATGAAGAGTATCTTTCTAATAACAATGTAGAGACACCTAGAACTAAGTATCTTGATCAAGCAATCAGGAACGCTAAGAGAACTGCTCAAGCTAACCTTAAGGCAGCTGGGAAGATGCGAGGGGATGCCCTCTATGAGGAGTACCTAGGTAATACTCTTATAGCTAACCTTACGGGTACTGCGGTTCCTACTGAGGAGGCTTTTAGGAAAGTCCTTCAGGATGCAGGGATCTCTCTGAATTCCAATGATATGAAGGTTATTGGGCAAGGGTTTGTCCAGAAGATCTTCACTGGGGGTGACCCAAAGAAGGTCTCAATGCTACTCACTATGGCTACCTCTAAGGGTACTCCTAATTCCATTAGAGAGCCTGTCACTGAGATGCTTAAAGAGTACTATCAGGACTTAGATCATAGACTTAATGAAATTGCTATGACCGGTAAGATCTCATCTAAGGATGCTGTAGATTTACTTACAGATAAGGAAGCTAAAGACTTCCAGTATAATATCCCGGGTCAAGCTAGAGCAATCTCTATCTCAGGGTTATCCCCAGGGTTCCAAACTTTAATGAGCCTCTATAGTACTAATCCTTCAGCAGTACGACAGGTTCTCACTAATGGCACCTATGGTGACACTCGTGTATACTCCCAGTTGTCTACTGTAGATATGGCTATTAGGCTTGGTAAGAATCCCCTTCAGGTTCTCGCTTCTGCTCAGGCTTTTAAGGCTCAGCAACAGAGAAAGGCACTAGAATCAGGTGTTCCTTTAGAGCAGCTATTGCCTAGATTCAGAGTAGACAAGAATGAGATTCAGGGTTTAGTTGGCACTGGGGGTCTCAATAGAGCTACTACGGATATGTTGGATACTCTTGTGTGGGCTGAGATTCAAGCTTATAAGGATGCCAATCCTACAGATGATACCTCTATCCGTAAGCTCGGTAAGGCTGCTATGGAAAAGGTAGCCAATGAATTCGTGGGTGTCCGTGGCTTTGTCCTCCCAATTGCTTCTATTCAACAAGGCTTAGGTGAGGTTGGGGTTACCCCCCAGTCTCCTGAGGATCTAGCTAAGTATGCCAATGAGGTCTTTAAAGACTACATGAGTGAGAGGGGTCTTAATACTCCTATGCTTTATGATAGTTCTTTCTATGATGTCAACAGAGATAATATTTCTGTAGTTGCTCTTGATGGTACTGAGAATATGGTTATTCCTATGAAGGACTTCACTGCTAGAATTAAAGCTAAGATTGTTAAGAATATTGAGGAGGGTTCCAAGTTTAAATGGCCGACAATTCATACGTTCCGGTAGACACTGGGGAATATCCTGTAGCTAACCTAGGGAGGTTCTTAGGAGCCTCTAAGCCTCAGTATGAAGCCTATGTAACTACTACTCCTATTGAGAACATTCCTGAAAAGGATGTACTTAAGGGAGACACTAAGAGTTATAGTCTCTTTAACTTTAACGAGAGTGCTTTTGTAGATGGTGTTAAGGTTTCCCCTATTGGCATGTGGGTTCGCAGAGGGGGGTTTACTACCAAGAAATATGAACCTACAGAAGAAGAAAAGGATGAGCTGTATAAGCAATTCAACTATGACAAGGATGATATTGACTTTGTTTTAGATAATGCTTCTTCTATGGAGGACGTTAAGAGGAATGCAGACTTACTTGCAGAAAACCGAAGGGTTGAAGCTCAGTTTGCGAATAGCCCTTGGTACATGTCTTTAGTGGGGGGCTTAGGGAGTGCTGTAGGTAACCCTGTGGATATTGTTACTACGGTTGCTTCAGTTGTAGCTCCCCCTATTGGTGTCTCCTCTAAGGTAGCTTTAGGTGCCACTAAGGTTACTGCTAATGTTGTCTCAGGTGTAGCAGCTAATCAGCTTCAGGATTACGTTACAGGTATTCATCATGATGTCTGGGCAGACGTTGGTGCTATTGCAGGTCTTACGTTAGGCTTTGAGGGACTAGGTAAAGGTTTACGTACAGTCTCTCAAGTTAACCGTAAGGTTGCTATAGCTCATGATGCTATGCTAAAGGGTGAGAAACCCCCTGAGGATGTTGTCTTTACCCCTATCGAGAGAACACTTGCTAATAAGACTTTACCTCTTGCTAGAAAGATGAATGACCTTAGAGAACAGCTTACCTCTAAGTTACCTTCAGTTGAATTTAAACAGAAGCTCTTGTCTTATAGAGATAAATCTGAGGATCTTAAGGAATACATTGGTAACCTCACTCATTGGGAACAAGGTATCCGTACTGATGAAGGTTTTAAGCAGAGACTGAATAGCCCTGCTAAGAATACTCTCTTTGATGAAGTAGAGGGCCTTAGGGTTGAAACAGATAGCCTCATGAATACCCTTCCTCATGATGTACAGAAGTTATCCAACAGGTACGGAAGAGAGGAGACTAATGAGTTTCTTTATGACAAGATTGGTGGCTATGATGTCTCTAAGAATCCACTTAGTAAAGATCCTGAAGCTGTAGCACTGGCCGATAGAATCTCAGATACCTATAGACACCGTGGCCTTAAGCTGCATCATCTTGGTCTAGTTGATGCTGCCTATAGAATTGGTAAGTATGTTCCAGTAGTTATTGACAAATGGAAGATGCATGACTTCCTGCTTAGAGTAGGTGGAGATGAGCAGGCAGGTATCTATCTTCAGAGTTACCTCTATACAGGCGTAACTCGTTCCGCAGAAAGGCTTGCAGAGTTCCGTAGGATTTGGAAAGAGGAACTACAGGCTCAGGCAGAGAAGGAAGCTAAGAAAGCCGAAGCTCAGGGACTTGAAGTAAACAAAGTAAAGCTTACTCCTGAGGAAGAAGATATTCAATTCAATGCGTGGCTCTGGGATGAAGCTAGAAAGGCAGGATATGGATATAGAGATCAGAATCACTCTGGTCACTCTGTAGACAACTTTAGTGATGATGCTAGAGACTTCTCTTTTCAGAAACGAAGGATGCCTTGGGATACCTCTTATAAAGATCATTCTGGCTTCTCTCTGAATAAACTCAGAGGAGATATTGTTGATGTCTCTGGCAGATACTTTAATCGTACTGCGGGGTTACTTGCAGAGAAACGAGTATACAACAGAGACTTCTCAGAGGGACTTGAGCATATCAATAAGATGGCTGATGACTATTGGGTAAAGAATACCAATAGACGTCCTGAGGGTGAGGATGAACTTCGTGAGGCTCTTAATGTCATGCATAGGCGTGCCTATGGTATGGCTATTAATCCCAACAGAGCTAACTTCACTACTGGGGATGCTCTTGCAGATATCATGAAGCAGTTAGCTTTCTCCTCCTTTGGTACTCTCATGGGTATCCTTAACTACGGTGAAGTTGGAGCAGCATTTCAGGCTTATGGTGCAGGTGCTCTCATTAGAATGATCCCAGGGGTACATGAGACTGTCCAAAGATGGGGCAACGGTTTATTCACTAAGAATGATATTACCGCTATTAAGGATCACCTTATTGGCAGGGAACTTTATGATACCTTAGATGCCGCAGAGATCATGAGGCGTAACGCAGAGAAATATCGTAACATTAATCCTTATATGGCTAAGGCTGTAGGGATCTTTAATGTTATTGCAGACTACTCCCCTGCTGCTCAGATTCAGAGGTACACTAATAACACTATCATTGATACAGTCGTTAGTTGCTTCCTTGGGGAGTTCATGCAGAAGGCTTATGGGCGTACTGCGGCTCACAGAGGATTCCTTAGAGATATTGATCTTAAGAGAGTAGGGATTACTAAAGCTGATCTTGATTATACCCTAATGGCTAGCAAGAGATTCTTTAGGTACGATGAGACAGCTAAGACACCTATGCTCAAGAAAGGTACACGATTGGCTGACTTCAGAGATGACGATAAAGCTATGAGTGTATTGCGTAAGCTCACTAACTACGCTATTGAGGAGACCCTTCAGAGACGCAAATTAGATGATGTCTTTACGTGGCAGGTAGCTAATAATCCTGTAGTGTCTATGGCTCTCCAGTTTAAGACCTTCTCAGTGCAGTCCTATAATAAGCGTTTCGTTAAACTAATGAATCGCTGGGAAGAAGAGGGTAACCTTGCTGCATTGAATAGCTATCTCACCTCTAGTGCTCTTACAGGTGCAATTACGTTAGCTCAGGTTAACCTTAGAGCCTTGGGTATGGAGGATGAAGCTAAAGAGCAGTACCTTCAGAACACCTTAGGTATTGGCTCTATAGATGACTTGAGTGACCCTGATGCACTTACTACATTCTTGATGCAGGCATTCTTTAATAGAAATCCCTATACAGCCTCTATGGCTCTTGCATTGAATTCTGTAGGTATTGGTACATCAGCTAAGACTACAGCTCAAACTAGAGATACCTTAGGTGAAGATTCTAACTACATCAAGTGGAATGGTATCGCTAATACTGTCTTAGATATGTTCCCTGCATTGCGCTATGGCGAATCTCTTGCCTTTGGGGGCTTGGGTACATACAGCAGAATTCAGGATATGGTTCTTAATGATTCTACCTATAAGGATCGAAGGGATATCGCTAGGTATATCAAGAGGTCTACATCAACTATCCCAAATATACCAGGGATAACTAATGCAATTAAGTCCTTCGTTAATGACGATCTAGAGGACTACAAATATGGATATTAATATTTAATGGCTTCTACTATTGCTTTTTATCTAGGTGACGGTACTACTACTGACTTTACCGTCCCCTTTGATTATCTAAAGAAGTCTTTCGTTACTGTACGATTAGGTGCTGGCACTACTCTTACTGGGGGTGACTATGGTGATACCGGCAGTGACTATTACTTCCTAGATAAAACTACGATTAGACTTAAGGTAGCTCCTGCATCAGGAGAAGCCTTAACAATCCGAAGATATACCTCAGCTACTGAACGAGTAGTCACCTTTAAGGATGCCTCCATTCTTAAGGCTACTGACTTGGATACGTCTCATGTGCAGGCATTTCATATCGCTGAAGAAGGCCGAGATATCCTTGAGGATTCCCTTAGTGTTAACCGAGAGGGAAACTGGGATGCTAAGAATAAGAGAATTGTTAACTTAGCTGATCCAGTGAATCCTCAGGATGCGCTCACTAAGGCTTACTACGATGCTGATTCTCAGAAGGTTCAAGCTAATCGAGATGAAACTGAGAAGTTCATGGAGAGAGCTGAGACTGCTGCAGACAGGGCTAAGGCATCTGAAGTATCTGCAAGTAAGTCTGAAGCTAACGCAAAGGCATATGCGGGTACTGCTGCCTCTGCTTCAGTTAAGACAGAGACACTTCATGCAGATACTCAGATTCTCCATGATAAGGCTGTAGTCTCTGCAGATAACGCTAAGGTATCTGAGACTAACGCTAAGGCATCTGAAGTAGCCTCAAAGAAATCTGAAGAGAACGCTAAGACTAGTGAAACTAATGCTAAGACTTCAGAGACTAACGCTAAGCAGTCTGAAGCTAACGCAAAGGCATCTGAAGAGGCAGCTAAGGAATCTGCAGACTGCGTAAAGAAAACTGCTGATGTAGTAGTTCCTATTGCTCCTGAGATTAAGATTGTCGCTAATAACATCACTCATGTTCAGACTACCTCGAACAACATTAAGGATGTTAACTTAGTTGGGGGTGACCTAGAGGGTTCCTTTGGTATCTCTACATTCTTGGACTATGGTGATCTAGGTAATACTGGGGGTGCCATTCCTACTATTACTGGCGGTAACATCAAGAATGTGTCAGACAACATTACTGAAGTTAGGCAGGTAAGCTCTAACATTGAAGTTGTTAAGAAGGTTGCTACGGAAATCAACAAGATTCCTGAAACAATCACCACCATGGAGGGCCTAAAGGCAGACGCAATTTCTGCTAGAGATCTTGCTAAGGATTGGGCTAACAAGACTACGGGTACTGTGGATGGCTCTGAATACTCTTCTAAGTATTATGCTAATAAGGCTAAGGAAAGCGCTACTGAAGGTGCTACCACCCTTAATGAAATCATGACCGAGGGTGCTAAACAAGTAAAATCCATCACAGATACCGCTTCTACTGAGCTTGATAAAATCACTAGTGAAGGGGGAAAGCAGGTTGGTCTTGTGAGTGCTCAGGGTACTACCAGTGTTAGTGCTGTGAAGGCTCAACAGACGACTAGCGTTAATGCAGTTACTGCTGAGGGCACTAAGCAAGTTGGTAGTGTCACCACTGAAGGCACCAAGCAGGTTAACCTAGCTAAAGCTCAGGCTACCATCGCTACACAGCAGGCAACCCTTGCTACGACGAAGGCTAGCGAGGCTGAGGATAGTGCTACTGCGGCTAACGCTGATGCCACTAAAGCGGCTAATAGTGCAAGCACCTCTACTGCTCAGGCTACTGCGGCTAGCAATAGTGCTAAGGCGGCTAAGCTCTCTGAGGATACTGCGGCTCTGTCTAAGACTGCGGCGGGTACCTCTGAGACTAACGCTAAGGCTTCTGAAGTTGAAGCCAAGAAGCAAGCCGATCTTGCTAAGCAATATGCGAATCAGGCTGTTGCAGGTCAGTTACAGGCTGACTGGGCTGAGACCAGTGCGACCTCTAAGGCATTCATTCTGAACAAGCCTACACTCGGTGCTCTTGCATCTAAGGACAGCATTGCGTATAGTGAGATCACTGGTACCCCTCCTGAGCAAGATCTTAGCGGTCTTGCTACTAAGCAAGAGCTTCAGACTGGTCTTGCCAGTAAGGCTAACACTAAGCATGCTCATACTGTAGCTGAGATTACCAACCTGAATAGCACGCTCTCTGGGTACGTCACTACTGCTACCCTTACTGCTGAGCTTGCTAAGAAGGCTAATGCAAGTCATACTCATACGACTGCACAGATCACTGATTTGACGACGAAGCTGAATACTAAACTTGATGTTACAGCATTCAACGCATATGTTGACTATGGTGACCTTGGAGACTTATAAGAAATATGGCAATCATTGAAAGAAAACAATTAACTGGTACAACTGAACAAATCAATGCGTATGCGGGTCACAATGGTCAGCTTGCATTTGATAAGACAACTAAACACTTGCATGTCTTAAGTGGGACTGCAGGTACCACTACTAAACTTGCTAATGCAGATGATATTCCAGCTCCTGTAGATATCTCGGGTAAAGCCGATAAAGCTGAAGTATCCCTGAAGGCTGATAAGACCTATGTAGATGAACAACTTGCAACTAAACAGCCTACAGGGGACTATGCTACTAACACTGCGTTGACTACGGGGTTAGCAGGGAAAGCTAATGCTGAACATAGTCATGCTATTGCTGATGTGAGTGGGCTTCAGGCGGCTTTAAATGGTAAGTTAGCTACTACGGCTAAGATTCCTTATAGTCAAATTACAGGTACTCCGAGTATTCCTGATGTTTCTGGGTTAATTCCTAAGACGGGTAATAGAGGTTCTTTAGTCGGGTATGAGATGGTGACTGTGGAAAGTGAATCTGCCGTTTCTGTTACTAAAGATACACCGGATGTCTTTCTCACTAGTGGGGCTATTACAGCCCCCTCATTTAGTGAGTGGAACGAGTGTTGGACGAAAGTGGGTGCTTTACTTTCAACTAGCCCCTTGGTAACTCTTAATGATGGCTGGGTTTGGTCAGGAGGTGTGGCCCCAACTTTGCACCAATATGATCTAGTGGTATTCAATAAAACAAGAGGTTTATGTACTGCTACTCTTGTTGCTCGGAGGTAACTATGGCTACAAGATATATTTATAACAAACAAAAATACACTTCTCTTTATTCTCTTCGTCAAGCCATTTGGCAGAATGAAAAAATGGCCTATGGTGACCCAAAGACTCAAGAGGAATTCAATAATCTAGGCTTAAAGGTTACTATTGAAGAGTACGATCCTATTGATGAGATGTCTGATGAACAGATTGCTCAAAGGGTTCGTAACAGAAGAAATTTTCTAATTGCTGAATCTGATTTTTATGTTCAACCCGATTATCCTAGTACTGCTGAAGGATTAGAAGCTGTTAAGGCTTATAGACAGGCTCTTAGAGATGTACCTTCTCAAACTGGGTTCCCTAGGAATGTTCAATGGCCTGAGGTGCCTCCTGTGTTAATGACAGGAAAAGATAAGGCTCTTGGGTTGGCTAAAACTAGTGGACTAGCTAAGGTAGGAATTTAGTATGCTTAATAAAGCACGAGAGACCAAGTTTTTGGTAACTAGACTTGGACTCTCTTATTTTTAACTTAGTTACCTATTTTAAAAATCAATAAAGGAAATATAAATTATGGCAGAACTTGCTTCTAAGGGTGTTGCAGGCTCAGGGCTCGGTCTTGGTATCGCAGGTACGGCCCTTGGTCTCCTCAATAACGGAGGTAACGGCGGTGGTGTCCTTGGTGGTCTCTTTGGTAACAACAATCAGGCTACCATCTCTGCTCTTCAGGCTGAGAACTCTCAGTTGAAGGCTGAGAACTACTCCGACAAGAATGCCAAAGAAGTCTATATGCAGTCTTTGACTGACAACCGTAGGCTCCGTGATGAAACCTTTGCATACCTTAAGCCTCTTGCCGATGAATCCGCGAACAACCGTGTTGAACTCGCTAAACTTCAGGCTGAGCTTAAGTGTTGCTGTGAAAAGCAGGAACTTCGTGAGCAGATTGTCCTTGGTAAGGTCAATGAACTCGCTCTGACGACTCAGGCGAAGTTCGGCTGTATCGATGGTACCATTGCCAACATGATGGGTACTATCGGTAAGATCACGGATACCGTTGTTCCTATTAGTGCTGTCTGCCCGACTCCGATGGCTAAGTACAATTCGTGGACTGCTCCTACGAATACTCCTGCTACTGGAGCATAATAATTCCTTATGAAAATCAGTTTGAGTAAAATCTCTCAGGTTCTCCCTGAGTTCGTTGATACTCGACTGATGCCTAGTGCTCCCTCCACGATGAAATGGATTCTTGGAGGGAGTACGTTCTTGATTCTGCATCAGGCGGATACCCTCATCGGTAAGTATCTGCCTATGCTGAAACAGGTAGGTATCGTCGATGAGAACAACAAGGTAGACATCGATGTTGCCAAGGGATTCATCAACAGTGCATTCGATAAGAGTGGTACTGTGGAATACCTCGGGTTCAAGTTCGATAAGCCTGATGGTGAAGCTTTAATTAACATTATGGAGAAATATAAAGATGATTGATGAAAAGTGGGAAGATAATGTTTTTATGATGGCTAAGCATAAACTTCTTGAAGCTATTGAGAAGCGTAACAAGGAATCTTACCATACTGAGGGGGACATCCGAGCCTATAAGGATGCCCTAAAGGCTTTGTACTATCTCATTAGCATTGAGAAGTCTGGAGGGGTTAAGTAATGTTTAATAAAGAACTTTTATTGAGTGGAGGAAGAGTAGATGCTGAACCTCATGTAATAATGACTATAGATTATACGAGTGATAACTTTTTCATATACTGGGGTTATAACGAAGGTACCTATCGTCCGGGTGCTGTTAATAGAAAGCCTTACTGGACAAAAGGCAGTGGAAATAAGCTGACATTTAACCAATTAATTGACTACACAGACAATGCCCCAGGTTTCTACGGTACTGGCTTCAATTTCAATAATGGCTCTTCCTATTTTACGTCAGGGGATTCTTTTAGGCTCACTAGAGCGGATACCAAAGAAGTAACCGAACTCTATGTAGAGGCTACTAGCATAACCACTTTTTATACATCAAAATCAACGACCCCCTTCTTCCATGACCTAGGTCAAGGTGATTCCGTAGGCATCTTCTTTGATCCCCCTCCTGACGGTTACTTATAACTCGATTTCCTGTAGGTTTATCCTTTTGTTCACTAGCGGTAACTCTGCTGAGCTTGCTAATGAAGGCATTGTGACCGGCAAGTGGACACCTGAAATTGTTCAATTTAATTCTTAACATAAACAAAGAAATTATTAACTAAAGATGCCCTGAGGTATGCCATAGGTGTACCTTGGGGCATTTGGTCAAAAGACAAAAGTCTAGGCATATAATAAGGAAACTGCTATCATGAAGATTATTAAGAAAGATGGTACTGTAGAAGGTTGGAACGGAGAGAAGATCAAAGAGGCTGTCTATAAGGCGGCTGCTAGAGTGAATCAATATGTGGAGCCTGATGTTCTTAACAAATTGGTTGAGAAAGTTCACTCTTGTTTAATTATTGATAGAGATGCTCCAACTAAAGACCTTCATAAGGAAGTAATTTATTACTTGAAGTACTTTGGGTTGACTGATGTAGCGAATTCATATCAAGAATATAGAGACTATAAGAATACTTATGCTAAATCATTTGAGAAAGTTAAAGATGAAGCTGATAACGTGCTTCTACTTGGGGACAGAGAGAATGCTAACTTCGATAGCTCTCTGGTGTCAACAAAAGGCTCGCTCATTAAGGGATACCTTACAAAAGAGCTCTATCGACAATTCTATCTTAGCAAGGAAGAAAAAGAGTTAACTAAGCGTGGCGATATCTACATTCACGATATGCGAGATATGCTCATGGGTTCTGTCAATTGCTGCCTGTTTGATATTGGGAATGTCCTTAGGGGTGGCTTTAGTATGTCCAATGTTGACTACACGGAACCTACGAGTGTATTGAGTGCACTTCAGGTAATTGGAGATATCACTTTAGTTGCAACAGCTCAACAGTTCGGTGCGATCAATAGAAACTGCCGAATTAAAAGTGTGTGAACGCATGACTTGCGGTGTTGAAATTTAGGGGATACGCCCCCATATTGTTAATATGATTTCAGCTAACGGGGAACCGAAAGGAATCCCGTGCCAAGCTACAAGAGGTATTCATACATGCAAATCGATAAATATTTTTCTACTCCCTATGAAGGCTACTTTGTCTCTAAAGATGGAGAGGTAGTCTCGTTCAGGAAACCGGCCGCTAAATCTACTCCTGATAAGAGGATTGACTATACAAGAGCTCCTAAGAAGCTTTCGTATAAGGTAGACAAAGATGGCTACTTTGAAATCCTTTTCTCTATCAACAAGAAGCGAAGCTACAAGAAGGTTCATCAGGTTGTAGCAGAGACCTTTCTTGGTCCTAAGCCTGATCCTAGTTATTGTGTAGATCACATGAACAGGAACCGACAGGACAACAGGGTCGAGAACCTTAGGTGGTTGCCTTGGTCTGAAAACTCTGATGGAATGAAAGGTAAGAAGCCGGGAGTAGCTAAGAAATGCATGTATCAGGGGATCACATATGGTAGTATCAAGGATGCCTGCAAAGCAGCGGGAATTACTGTGAATTACTACTACAGTCACCCTGAGATTATCGCTAAGACTCTTGCAGAAGGTGTAGAGACTATCGAAATCCGAAAGGTGAGTAGAGTAGGCCGGAAGTGGTTACCGGTCGAAGCGCACACAAGCAGTAATGCTTAAGAGATAGTCCACAGAGCGGTTTAGGGAGATTCCGCTGGGTTTTACAATCTCCCAAATTGATATGGTTCTTCTGCCATACTGTCATAAGACTTGGAATAAGGCATACAAGCAGGCGAGCAATAGTTTCCCCGGGGCAACTGAAGTTCAGCTCCATGTGTACGCTTGGCGTACTCTTCAGGATGAACTTAAGCAAGGCTTTCAGTCTCTTGAGTTGAAACTTAATACTGTCCCCTGTTCACGAGGTGACTTTGCGTTTACTACAGTGTCCTTCGGCTGTTGGAATGGCCCAGAGTTAACCAATAAAGACAAGCTCTTTCTTAAGGAAATCTGCAGTGCTATCCTTAATACCCGTATGAATGGGCATGGGGAGAATCATAAACCTGTAGTGTTCCCTAAGCTTGTCTACTTGTATGTAGAAGATTCTGTACGTTTCATTAAGGAAGCTCATGAGATCTTTGATTTAGCCATTAAGTGCTCCAGTAAGTGCATGTATCCTGATTTCCTTAGTTTGACTGGGGATTGGGTTAACAATGCTGTAGCTAAGCAGTATCTAAAGAATGGGCAAGTAGTGACCCCGATGGGCTGCAGAGCTTATCTCAGTCCTTGGAAGGATCCTGAGACTAACCAATGGATCACTAACGGTCGATGCAACATTGGGGCAGTGTCTCTTAATCTCCCCCTTATTTTGGCTTATTCTCAAAAGAATAATGTAGATTTCTTCAGTGTTGTTGATGCACGACTTGAGACTATCCGTAATTTCTTTAAGAAACGCTATGATATCATCAGACACACTAAAGCTTGTACCAATCCTATGGCATTCATGCAAGGAGGGTTCTATAAGGGGAACCTTAAGGCAGACGATGAGATTGGTGATTTGGTCAACTACATGACTGCATCCTTTGGTGTTACTGCTCTCAATGAACTTAATATCCTTGCTACTGGTAAGACACTCTATCAGGATCCATGGTTTGCTGAGGGTGTACTTAAGCATATCAATGATAAGGTAGAGCAGTTCAAGAAAGAAGATGGATACCTTTATGCTGTCTATGGAGTGCCCGCAGAGAGTCTTTGTGGTGTACAAGCTAAACAATATGCTGAGTACACCGGAGATAACCAGTTTGGAGAGTACTTCACTAACAGCTTCCATATGCACGTTAGTGAGCCTATCACCCCTTTTGAGAAACAGGATGCTGAATACAAGATGTTCCATATGTGCAACGGAGGCCACATTCAGTATGTCCGAGTGACTAACCCTGAGAACCTTCAGGCACTTAAGGCTCTGGTTCTCCGAGGTATGGAGAAGGGGTACTATCAAGGTATTAACTTTGATAGTGTCTATTGTGAAGACTGCCATAAGCACTCCACTAATGCTATGAACAAGTGCCCTCATTGTGGGTCTACTAACTTGTCTGTCATTAGTCGTGTTTGTGGCTACTTAGGGTACACTAAAGCTAATGGTAGTACTCGTATGAACGATGCTAAGTTAGCTGAAATTAAAGACAGAGTATCAATGTAACGATGAACTACGCTAAGATAGATACCTGTAGTATGACCAATGGTGATGGCATAGGAGTAGACCTGTTTGTCTCAGGATGCTCCTTATGCTGCCGTGGGTGCTTCAACAAGAAAGCTCAGGATCCCCAATACGGTCAAGAGTTCACTGAAGATACTCTAGACACCCTCCTAGATGCTCTTAAATCGCCCTATATTGAACGATTGAGTATCTTAGGTGGTGACCCCTTAGAGCCCTATAACAAACACGCTGTAGAGCAAATCCTGAAGCGTGTGAGGGATGTCTATGGAGACACTAAGAGAATCTGGTTATGGACAGGACGTACCTATGAGGATATCAAAGATGAACCCATCTTGGATTATGTTGATGTTCTCATTGATGGCAAATTTGAATTAGATAAAAAGGAAAAACATGATTACCACGGCTCTAGCAATCAGCGAGTCTTTAGAATATTCCACAGAGTCTCTTGCGGACACGATGCAGAGATTGTTCGACAAGGTTCACCCTTCAGGGACTAGTGGCAGACTTTATACTGATCTTATTAGAGAGGAGTTTGAGGAGTGGCTGCAGGAAGAATCTGGTACCCCTGAGGACTTCAAAGAACTCTGTGATCTTATCTGGGTTTGCATCATGTATGCTATTGAACATAAGTATCCTCTTGAGTTAGGCATGAAGGCTCTTGCAGAGGAATTCATGAGCAAGATGGTTGATGACAATGGCAACCTTTGTCCTACCTATAGAGCTGATGGAAAGTTACTTAAAGGAGCACACTTTAAGAAAGCTGACTTTATGAGTCTCTTAGGTGTGAACTAATGAGATTCCTAGATGTAGAATCTACAGTAGAGGAGGGGGGCTCCATAGCAAAGGATATTATTAATATGTCTCCCCCTATAGCTGTCACTGGGGTTACCGTATTAGGGGTAGCCCTAAGTGATTGGGTCTACATAGGTACCATTGTGTACACTATAGTAGGCATTATAACAATGATAAAAAAGTACTGGGTAGACCCCTACCTAGCTGCTAGGAGAGTAAGAATTAATGAAGAACAAAGAACCATTAGACAGAGAGAGCTTGCTGAGCTTGATTCAGGACAACATGTTGGAGAACATGCTGAACGATCTTAAAGACCCAGAGAAACGTAACCCTCAGCTATACAATGCGATTATCAAGGAGCTGCAGAGAAATGGCATCAATTGTGTCCCTAAAGCCGGTGAAGATGGAGACAATGCATTAGCCTCCTTACTGAAGGCTACTAAGGAGAACTTTGAGTTAGACTATGGAGCTAATGGCCTTGTTAACTAATAAAGCTCTGCTTCCTTACTACACTAACTTCCCTTTGTTCACTGCACTTGTATGGCAGTCTATTGGGCTACCTCAGCCTACTCCTATTCAGGTGGATATTGCTAAGACCCTTCAGAACCCCCCTAGTGATCGATTCATCCTTATGGGATTCCGAGGGGTAGCTAAGAGCTTCATTACGTGTGCCTATGTGGTGTGGTCTCTTTGGAGAGACCCACAGCTGAAGATTATGGTTGTCTCAGCTAACAAGGAAAGAGCTGATGCTAATGCAACCTTTATTAAGAAGATCATTAATGAACTTCCTTTCTTGGATCACCTGAAGGCTCGTGAAGGCCAGAGAGATACTCAGAACCTCTTTGATGTTGGCCCTGCTAAACCAGACCATTCACCTTCAGTGAAATCAGTGGGTATTAAAGGTCAGCTTACAGGTTCACGTGCTGACATCATTGTCGCAGACGATAAACTTTAACCATGTCGTCTTTAAACCCCTTAAATTCGGTGGAACTCAGTCCTAACTAGGAAAGACAATACCGAGCCGAGCTATTTAGCAGGTGTAACGACTATTATGTAGGGTCAAGTGACTCGAAAAATGGGGATACCTTTTGGTATAAGATATAGTCTGGTCTTCATAGAGATATGAAGCATCGTCAAGTTCTCTAAAGAGACGATGGGGTAAGACTAACGACCTTGCCTTAACATAAAGGTGGAAGTTCCATCTAATTCATTTACTCAGGTGCTTAGGGATCAGTTGTTCGAGTTAGCGAAGGAGTTTGACGCTGTTATCAAACCTAATGGCACCATCATTTACCTTGGTACTCCTCAGAATGAAATGTCTCTCTATAATGAGCTTCAGGAGAGAGGGTACACTGCTATCATCTACCCTGCAAGATATCCTTATGATGAGACCCAGAGAGCTAACTATGGTACACGTCTAGCTAAGTTCATTGCAGACAAGTATGACAGTGATCCTGAGAAGTACGCAGGTAAGCCTACAGATCCCCTTAGATTCAATGAAGAGGATCTACAGAAACGAGAGCTGTCCTATAGAAGAGCTGGGTTCCTGCTGCAGTTCATGCTAGACACTAGCTTATCTGATGCTGATAAGTATCCATTGAGACTTAGAGATCTCATTGTGGGTACCTTCAGTACAGATGAAGCACCTATGAAGCTTACATGGATGCCTGATCCTGCTCGTAAGGTCCCCCTTCAGGAGATCCCAAAGGTAATGGGACTAAAGGGAGATGCCTATTATATGTGCCATACAGCTTCCCCAGAGATGGAGAAGTATTCCTATAAGATGATGTGTGTTGATCCGTCTGGCAGGGGGCGTGATGAGACGGGATATTGTGTACTATACTATCTTAATGGTTACATCTACGTGATGGAAGCAGGAGGTCTCCTAGGGGGGTACTCTGATGTGGTCCTAAATAAACTAGCGAACACTGCTAAGAAATGGAAGGTTAATGAGGTAGTCATTGAAGGTAACTTCGGTAAACAACATTGCCGAAATAAAACCCATTAAATTCGGTGAAACTCCCTATGGGACGATACCGAGCCAAGCCTAGAAATAGGAAGGTGTAGAGACTAATTGTAAGATCAAGTGATCTGAAAAAGTGGGGACAATAGCTATAATAACAATAAGATGCACGAATACAAGTATCACATAATATACAAGACAACAAACCTAATAAACGGTAAGCTTTACGTAGGGAGGCACTCTACGGATAATCTTAATGATGGATACTTAGGTAGTGGTTGGATACTAAAGCAAGCCATTAAGAAGTACGGTAAAGAGAACTTTAAAAGAGAAGTTCTATTAGTTCTGGCGAACAGAAAAGAAGCTAGAGAAGTAGAGGCTTTACTGGTAGATACAGAGTTTATTGCTAGACCTAATACTTATAACCTTCAAGAAGGAGGTATGGGTGTAGAGAACCAGTGGGGTGAGAATAATTCAGCTTATGGTAAAGTTGCCAATAATGCTAAAGGTGTACTAGCAGAGCACCTTGATGGTAGACAACTTAAGTTTAATTCGATACAAGAATGTGCAGATACTCTAGGATTTGCTAGAGGTAATATAAGAAACCTCCTCTATAAGGGTATTCGTGGTAGAAGAGGTTGGAAGATTAGCTATTGTTAAGATATAGTCCGATCTATACAGCAATGTATAGCCCCAAGGCATAAGCGTAACGAACTTATGTAAACATAATGGATGGCATGTACCTCAAGCTCTTTGAGCCTGTCCTTAGGAAGGTCTATAAGGAATGCGGTACTAAAGAAGTTAAGTCAACAGGACAGAAAGAAGTACGCATCATAGATACCCTAGAGCCTGTCCTAGGTAACCATAAGATGATAGTTACCCCTGAGTGCATCAACAGGGATATCGATAGTGTCCCTGAAGGTGACTACAAGTATGCACTATTCTATCAAATGACTAGGATTACCTCAGACAGAGGATCACTAGTTCACGATGATAGATTGGATGCCTTAGCTATAGGTGTCAAGTATTTAGTAGATTTCATGGGAATTGATGCTGATGAAGGAATAAATGAAGTAACTTCAGAATGGCTAGAGGAATCTTTGGAAGCCTTTCATGGATTTATTACAAGAAAAATAGGAATAAATACAATTACAGAAAATGTAAGAGAATCAGGTACTTCCAAGGGGTTCAATAAATACAAATATTCAGAGGGATACAAGTTTACAAGATAAAATCATCCCTATAAGGGTGAAGTGACTACTCCGAATAAAATCTCCCCTCCCAGAAGGGGCCAGAAAAAGGTATATATAAGATATCTACCTGACCCCCTCCTGACAAAAAATAAGAAAATAATAATTAAAAAAATAATGGGGTTACCTATAGACCCTTTGAGATATTCTAAAGGGGCTCATAAAGACTGACTTTAGATTTTTCTTTATGTTCCCTTTTAGTTAACTCAAAGTATCCATATGAGACCATTGAATCATAAACTAGTAGTAGCTATCAAGATCATCATTATTATTGTCCTTTTAGTGGTTTCCTTATTGAATGGTGATGTAGGTACAGTTGATGCACTACTTAGAGCTGCTGTAGGTGGATTACTATAGCCCCTTTAAGGGGTGCCTATAGTTAGCCTATAGACCATTTAAGGTGTACCTTAAGTTAACCATTAGGGTACGCCTCCTTATGTTAGCTTGCTATCTCTTGACGATAACTTGTGGTTAACTCTAGGGTAACTTAAGTGTAACAACAGGGTCACCTTGATTAGAATTTTATAATAAATTTGTAAGGTGGCACCTTAAGACAGACACGGGCGTGTGTCCCCCCATAGGGTGCCTCTAGATTCCCTGTTGCTGCTCGTGTACACCTGCTGCCTAATTTACGTATATATGTGTAGGCGTGCGTAAGGGTGCCCAAGGGGTAGCTTTAGGGTAACTACTGACCCTATTGTTTACATTTGGTTCATCTATGTTTTTTCGGGGTAACATAGGTATTTCTACTTATATCAAATCTGTTGCTCCCTTAAGTTCCACTATTATCAACCTTAAGACAACCCGAATACCGTGAAGAGGGGATGGGGGATGGCTTGACATGTGACTTGTGAATTGCTATAGTGTGCTCATCGATAGACACAAACAGTAATCAAAGATTACAAACAGACCTTTTGAGGAGTTCTAAAGATGCTACAGTTCAGATTAAAGAGAGTGATCATCAGATCAGATGCAGAGACACAGAGGGTTTCTATAGTGTGTCCTGATGGTGCTCAGTATGTGATCCAGTTTACGACTGATGATGATCATTTTCATGAGTTTGAGGCTTATCTTCTGTGGAATGCAATGCACTACTCAGACTTCAGAGATGAAGAACGTACTCTTCTAGTCATCCGAGAAGTTGAGCATTATGCACTCATGCAAGGCATTGAGAACTTCGAGGGGAAGTGGCAATCGGCTGCCAAGTAGGTATTAATACTTGTAATCAAAGATTACTTCTTACATAGTACATTCTTGACAAGCTCTCTTGAGTGTGCTAAAGTAAGAAGTAATCAAAGATTACAAGAAGTAATCAAAGTCAAACCAAGTCTTATAGGAGACAACATCATGACAAACACCACCACCACCAATAAGTTCAATCCTCTTCCCGGCAAACTCATGCTCGTTATTGACGAACTGTATCCGGCCGAAGTGGTATCCCTTTGGAACGACTATTGCAAGTCTATAGACGACACGGATCATTGCATTCATTGGCTCTGTGGGGATAAGCTTGACGAAGTACTCAAGGATTGGGCACCAAGTGATATTGTTTTCAGTCTCAATCGCTCGGATGAACGTGATGCTTACTTTCAAGTCATTGAGAGCACTTCAGAGATCAAGTGCTTTCCTGAGTGGGAAATCAATGACAACATCGATATCAATGAGCTGATCGATTGGCTTGTTAAGGATGACAAGTGGCAAGAGTATGATGAACTCAAGCCGGCTGCCGATATTGAACTTTGATCCTTAGGGATAGTCCTAATACATAGAGACTTGACAAAATAATGTTAGGTCTCTACAATTAGAACTAACCTAAATAGCAACTCATAGGAGCAACATCATGTCACGCTATGCATACAGCCTCAAACCCTTTGGTTCCTCTCAGAAGGATTTCTATGGCAAGGCCACTGTCATTGTTACCCGAGATAAGTATGAGAGCACCGAACGATTGATCTCTTATGAGGCCCAAGTTGCCTGCCACGACTATAACAACAGTCGAGTGGAAATCTTTGGGTGGTACTCCAACACAACCGCAAAGCATATCAAGAGCTTCCTTAACATGATCTATGGGGAAGGCAGCTGTGACCTTTGGGATATCATTCATTATGCAATCAAGGTATGGGGATGCAAGTCCTTCAAGGCATTCTGTGAGTTAAACCCTACGATCTCTACAGATAGTCAATACATCATCAAAGCATCTGGCAAGCCTACAGTCAGCCTCTCTAACGTCAGCTTTTAAAGGAGACAACACACTTGGAGGATTGGAACGACCTCTAAACAACCCTCTAATTTCACCTCAGTTAAACGATAGGTGCTCAGGGGTACCAACATACCACCAAGCACACTATCGTTTAACCTGATGCAAATCTGAGGCCTCTGCGGCCATTTTAAATAGGAAACCACAACATGTACATTGTCATTCACGATTACAGAACACCAGGAGGCAAGATGAGATTGATCAGCTGCAATCTATGCAAAGAAGTACCCGTAGAGTGCTTTGATGAGAACACACTGAGCGCTACAGTCTTTACTCAAGTGCAGCCTGCAGTAGACTACATCGATTCACTCTATGAGAACTCCAAAGTTACCTATGAGCAGCGCGAGAGTATGATCTTCAGCATTTATGAGCAGCTTGGCAACTATATGGTTGGTCGTCCCTATAAAATGTGGTGTATCGAACATGAATATTAAATATTTAATTCACAAAGAAACCTCAATAGTTTATTCTAAAGAATACTATGAGGAACATAAAGACAACATCGATTTAACTGAATTCTATGTCATATTACAATAATGATCCATTATGGAAATCAATAGTAAACTTAATGCCAAACAAAAAGGAAACAGTTATGAATAAATACGACAATGAATGGATCAATACAGACAGTGGAAAACCAGAGAATCAGAAACATTATCAAGGCTTAATTCAGCCAATAGAAATCATGAGAGACTTGCTTTCTCCTGAGGAATTCATTGGTTTCTGTAAAGGAAATATGATTAAATATGCCTACAGAGCCGGAAGAAAAGAAGGGGAATCTGGCATTAAAGACAAAGAAAAGTATGAAGCTTATAAAGGTTTTCTAGAAGCTTATTCAGCAGGGGAACCGTTGCTCCCTAAGGTAGACAAAGGGGAAGACAACTGATACATAAGGTTGTCATTAGGGGAGATTATATTAATATTGATCTAAGTCAAGAAAAAAAATATAATCTCCACTCCTAGAGAGAGGTAGGATAAGACATTGATGTAGATCAAATCAGGAAGACAAGGGACTATAGTTAACTTAAAGATAACCTAAAGATAAACTATAGAGAACTATAGATATTAACTTTAATGATAATAACTATAATAATAACTTATAAGAGTATAATAATGAATATAACTATAATGATTAATCAAGTAGGTTATTACTATAGATACTAATCTAAAGACTAACTAAAGATAACTTAAAGTTAACTAAAGGAAACCAAATGGACACTAAAGCAGCTATTGATTCAATTCGGATTAATGAATGTGGTTATGATGAATTGTGTCTCAAATATGGAAAGCATTTAGTCGATAAAGAAATAGAATTAGAGTTAGAGAGTAAGGATCTTGCTTATCAAGCTTTTATGTCTAAAATTAATAAGGCCAGAGAGAATAAAACTTTAGCAGACACGGGGACAACCAAAATGCTGCTTAAAGAAGCCCTTCCGGCCTTTTGTAAGGGACTAAAAGATTTCTACACTAAAGCTGATTCAGGTAAACCGGGGAAACGCCATATTTGTGCAGTTGTCTTAAAGCAGCTAGAGATTGAGCATGTAGCTTTCTTGTCTCTTAGAACTATTCTTTCTAATGCTATCCCTCAGATTAACCTTACGTCCCTTGCAAAAGAACTAGGTACTGAGTTGGAATTAGAGATGAAGTTTCAAGATGTATTGTCTACTTTGTCTGATAAGGAACGTTCCTACTTTCAGGTCAACCTAAACAAGCGTATTGGTATGTCTTTTAAGCAGGCTTTTGTTAACGCTAAAGATAAATGGTTAGCTGATGAGAACCGTAAGGAACGCTGGGAGAAATGGACTGATAGTGTTCGCTGTAATCTAGGTATGAAGCTGATCGATATTTTTATTGTCTCTACTGGACTGGGGAAGATCTCTAAGTACTCCAAGGGTGGCAGCTTTAACATTACCTATCGTTTTGAGATAGCTCCTGAGATTGTCCAATACATTGCCCATAACGATAAGGAAATGGCAGATTTGCTGTTCAAAAATCGTCCTATGGTCATCCCTCCTAAGCCTTGGAGTAATCCTATCAACGGTGGCTACTATATCAATCTCAAGCGCCCCATTCCTTTAGTTCGTCTTAATGAAAAGACTGTTATGGATCTCTATGGAGATCTCGATATGCCTGACGTCTACAAGGCTGTTAACGCTATCCAAGAGACCCCTTGGAGGATCAATCAAAGGGTACTTAAGGTAGCTCAGGAGATCTCTAAGTGGAAGCATATCCCTGAGGGACTTGAGATGCCTTTGGCGGAACCTGAGGAGCCTCCAGTGCGCCCAGAGGCAGCAGATAATGATCCTAACGTTCAGAAGGAATGGCGTAAGTCTATGGTTATCTACTTTCAGCGTGACAATAAGCGTAAGTCTAAGCGTTATGCAGTGAATGCTCAGCTTGCCCTTGCGGATATCTATAAAGACTATGAACGTATCTACTTTCCTCATAATCTTGATTTCCGTGGTCGTGTCTATCCGCTGCCTTTGCTGAACCCACAAGGCACTGATTTCTGCAAGAGTTTGCTGGAGTTTGCCGATGGTGCTCCTTTAGGAGATTCGGGGGTAGCTTGGTTAGCTATCCAAGGTGCTAACTGCTATGGGCTTGATAAGAAACCCTTAGAGGAACGCATTGCGTGGGTCTATGAGAACACTGAGTTGATTCTTAGGACAGCTAAAGATCCTCTCACATATCTTGAATGGACTGAAACAGATTCCCCTTGGGAGTTCCTAGCATTCTGCTTTGAGTGGGCTGATTTCATGGACCAAGGTACAGATTATGTGTCTCATATTCCAGTAGCATTCGATGGCAGCTGCAGTGGTATCCAGCACTTCTCAGCTATGCTTAAGGATGAGATTGGGGGTACTGCAGTTAACCTCGTGCCTGATGATAAGGTTCACGATATCTACGGTATTGTCGCTGAGCATGTGAAACAGGCTATCCTTAAGGATGCCGCTGAGGGTACTGAAGATGAGTTTAAGACTGCTGAAGATGGCACTGAGTATGTCTCAAAGGGTACTAAGTCTCTTGCTGCTGAGTGGCTGGCCTATGGGATTACCCGTAAGGTAACCAAGAGACCTACTATGACACTTTCATACGGAGCGAAGAAGTTTGGCTTTACTGAACAGATCCTTGAAGATACTATCTATCCTCATTTAGAACATCATCCTTTAGCATTCTCTAAGCCTCGACAAGCTGCAACCTATATGGCAGACAAGATTTGGAACTCATTAGGTGAGGTTGTCGTTAAAGCGAGAGAAGCTATGGACTGGCTTCAGACTGCCTCAGGACTACTCGCTACGGACAAGAATATCAATGGTGAGAACCTGCCTACTCAGTGGGTAACTCCTAGTGGTTTCTTAGTTCGTCAAAGGTATCCTAAAGTGCGCCTGAAGAAACTTAAGACCTTCTGCAGCGGAACTATTCATGTGTCTGATGAATCGGGTGCTCCTGAGGAATCTAAGAAAGAAGGGGAAACTTTTCAGATTAGTGTCTCAGAGGACTTAGGGGAAATCGATTCTCGTAAGCAGAAACAGGGTATCGCTCCTAACTATGTGCACTCTATGGATGCTAGTCACCTTATGTTGACTGTAGACGCTTGCGTTGATGCGGGTATCCATCAGTTTGCTATGATTCATGATTCTTATGGCTGCCCTGCAGGACAAGGGGATCTTATGTTCTCTCTTGTTCGTGAGGTCTTTGCTGAAACCTACAACCAGAATGACGTGCTGCAGGATCTTCATGATCAAGTCGAGAATATGTTGTCTCCTAAGAAAGCTAAGGAGTTGCCTCCGATTCCTAAGCACGGTACATTAGATCTTGATGTAGTCAAACAGTCTATGTATGCGTTCTGCTAGTAACTTAATATAATCTCCACTACTAGAGAGAACCAAGGAATCTCTCTAGTAACCTTTACTTAATTAATTAAACAAGGAAACCATTTTAAAATGATCGAACGTTACACTACCCCGAGGGGCTTTGCTCAGTATCCTCACCTGAAGGAGCCTGATATGAAGTTCAATCCTGAAGGTGTCTTTAGTGTCACTATGCGCTTTGAGGGTATGACTGATGAACTTAAGAAGCTCATTGAGAAGCTTGAGGCTATTCAGGACAAGGCTTTCGATGAAGCGGTCTCTGAAGCCAATGCGATGAATAAGAAAAAGATCCATAAGTCTGATCTTTACTTTGAAGATGAAGAAGGTAATGTCTACCTCAAGTTTAAGCAGAATGCTGTAATCAAGAAAAAGGATGGATCTACAGTCAACGCTAAGATTGCCCATTTTGATTCTAAGGGCAAGCCTATTGACGTCAATGTAGGTCGTGATTCAGTGATTCGTCTTAGCTTCACTGCAGCACCTTACTTCATGCAGTCAACTAAGCAGGTTGGCCTTAGCCTCCGACCGGTTGCAGTCCAAGTGATTAAGCTTAACGAGTTCGGTGGTTCATCTGCAGAGGACTACGGCTTCTCTGCTGAAGAGGAAGGCTATGAGGCATTCAAGGAAGAGGCACCATTTGACAGCCTCGATGAAGATGAAGTAGAATCACGTAAGGCTGTTGGAGCCACTGATTTTTAATAATTACTAGGGAGTACCTAAGATGATTACTTTGGAAGAACTTGATAACCGCATTGATATGGCTCAATCTACTCTTGCTACGATGCAGGATGTTGTGCAGGGTCTTAAGACTAACATTGAGGAACTTAAAGAGGAACAAAAGGAACCTACTTTCGATCTCTATGATTGGAACCCATGCACCATTAAATTCCCTGATCATGTGCTGCAAGATATCGATTGTGACTTTGTTGCAGTCCTGCTGATGCATAAGGATGTCTATAAGGAATACTGTGAAGATGTAGAAAGTCTTCCTGTAGATGCCTCTAGCGTGCAAGATGGTAGCCTCTTTATTGGTTACATGTACTTTTCGCTTAATGGTGCTGAACCTACCTTCAAGTACGCTAATGGATCTCCTATCTTTGATAAGGGCAGTGAAGAGAAGCGAGATCCTAAGGATTATTACTTTAAGTACGTCTTTGGGTATATCTAATGACCACCCGCAGTGCAGCATACAGCAAAGCTAAAAGGCACAACGCGGGTACCTACAGATCAGGACTTGAGGAGAAGAATTCAGACTTCCTCAAGTCCTTTTCTATTGAGCCACACTATGAGGAACAGTACTTAGAGTATGTCGTTCCTCAGAGTACTCACAAGTATACCCCTGATTTCGTGTTGCCTAATGGCATCATTATAGAAACTAAGGGTGTCTGGGATGCTGAAGATAGGAAGAAGCATTTATTAATCCGTGAGCAACATCCTGAGTTAGATATTCGGTTTGTCTTTAGTAGAAGTAAGACGTACATTTATAAGGGATCGTCTACTACTTACGCTAGCTTCTGCAACAAGAACGGCATTAAGTTTGCCGATAAGCTGATCCCCGAAGAATGGCTTAAAGAGAAACCTAAAGATATCCCTGAGGGAATCTTGAAGAACAAGAATAATAACAATAACAACAAGAGAATTAATAAATGACTACTACCTTTAAGGAACCACTGATTGACTACCATAGAAACTTTGTTAAGTTCAAGTCTCGCAGTTCTACGAATTATCTGGTGGTTCACTGCAGCGCTACTCAAAATAAGCCTGAGTACACTTGGAAAACTATTGATCAAATGCATCGTCAAAAGGGATGGCTTGGTATAGGCTATCACTTTGTCATTCTTACGGATGGAGCTATTCAAAATGGCAGACCCCTTGAAGCTATTGGCAGTCACGTTCTGGGTTATAATGATGACAGTGTTGGCATTTGCCTTATTGGGGGGACTGATCGTAACGGTAAGTCTGTAGACAACTTTACAGAGAAGCAAAAGGAAGCTCTTAAGAAACTTTTAGACTGGCTTAAGAGTAAGTATCCTAAAGCTAAGGTCTTAGGGCATAGAGATTTCCCCGGGGTAGCTAAAGACTGCCCTTGCTTTGATGTTCAGTCGTGGTACGGCCGTGGTGCTGTCTACGTTACCTATGAAGATGCAAGTTCTCTTGATAGATGCAAGTTGTCTCAAGCTGATCTTAAGGAAGCCAATGGGACACTTGAGTTCACTAAAGGCGACTTAGTTCGTATCGCATAAAATCTCCACTACTAGAGAGAAGAATAAACTATGTGGGAGAAGGTAGCCATACTAGCAGTAGTCTTAGCTTTCATTACAGGTGTCATTGGTGGCAGGAAATATGAAAGCAATAAGCACACTGAAGAGCTTGTAGCTATTCAATCTCAGAATGAAGTCAAACTAAAGGAGCTAACATCTAGGAAAGATGAAACAATTAGCCTTATCATTAAAAGTAAAGCTTCTGATGCTGCTGACTTGGCTGCCCTTACTAAACATGTTAATCGGGTGCAGTACAACCTCAGTAGCACCGATAGAAAGCTTCTCAGGGATGCCTCAGGAGCTAATGCAAAGTCAGTCGAAGCGTGTAGACAGTTACTCTCAGAGAGTGCAGGACTTCATAGAGAAGGCGTTGAATTACTCAGAGACCTCAACACGAGACTAGAGGCTTTTATCAAACTGAATTCCTCTCCATAGCTCAATTGGATCAGAGCATATTCCTTCTAAGAATAGGGTTACAGGTTCGATTCCTGTTGGAGAGACCAATATTTTAGGTGATTGACGGAATTGGCAGACGTTCTATGCTTAAACCATAGTGCCGAATGGCGTAGGGGTTCGAATCCCCTATCACCTACCAAAGCTATACCATAGTAAACACTAAAGGAAACCATAATTATGGAACCTATTGAACGTAAATCAGATTGGCATTATCCTGATGGAGATTCATATCGTGATGAGCTTCACAACAATCAGAAAGAGAAGTGGGAGTATGAATATGAAGCCTTCCTAGATTCTGAAGATGATGAGATTGATGAGGAGGATGATGAAGATGAGTGAGGATCCTATCTCTAAGGTCTATTGCGTAGGTAACTCTAAAGCTATCATTCGTGCACGCTGGAATAACCTCTATACGTTTGAATTGGAGTATCCTCGTTTCATCCATAGTGAATTCATGACACACCGAATGTTCTCTCGGAATGCCTCTAGCTCGCGTGCGGTACCTGTAGAGCGAACTATTCAGAATATCTTGAATGATCCTTGGGTGCCTTCGGATGTCTATAAGAATTGCAAGGGCATGCAAGGCAAAGATATTGTCAATGAAGATGACTATGATATCTTTTGTGAAGAGTGGCAAGATGCTGCATTTAAGGCAATCGAGGTTGCTCATAAGATGATTGACAATGGGTTTCATAAGCAGCACATCAATCGCATCCTTGAGCCCTTCACTAAGATTAAAGTTATTGTCACTGCTACTGAGTGGAGCAATTTCTTTGATCTCCGGTTGTCTCCTGATGCTGATCCAGAGATCCAGCACCTTGCTAAGGCTATTAAGATGGCTATGGATGCCGTTAGCAACACCTACATTTATATCAATGCTCACGGGGGGCGTACGCTTCCATATGTGAACTTTGATGAGATGGATGCTATCGATGATCTGCGGATTCTCACACTTATCTCTGCTGCACGTTGTGCCCGAGTGTCTTACCTTAATCACGATGGGTCTAAGCCGGATATCCTAAAGGACCTTACTCTTGCTAAGCGGCTTATTGATAGTGGGCATATGACACCTTTTGAACATCAGTGCCGATACAGCTTTGATGCAGGCTTTCAATATAATCTTCGTGATTTCCAAAGTGCACGTTATATGCTAGATCATGGAATCGACCTTTCTGCATCATGAGCCCTGTCCTAAGTGTGGTTCTAGTGATGCTCTTGCTGTTTTTAGTGATGGTCATAGGTATTGCTATAGCTGTCTCTCTTATTTTAGACCTACTGGGTCTATAGACACTAATACACCTGATAGGGGGGTAAGAATGCCATCAAACATGATTCCTTTAGGGGAACTACAGATTTCTGCATTACCTGCCCGAGGTATCACTAAAGACACTTGTTCTAAACTTAAGTACTACGTTGGGGAGTATAAGGGTAACCCTTGTCAAGTGGCTTGCTACTATGATGACAAGGGTTCTCTTGTAGGCCAGAAACTGAGATTCCCTGATAAGTCTTTTGCTGTACTCGGGAAGATCTCAGGGTGCCTCTATGGCTCTCAGTTATGGTCTAGTGGTAAGAAACTGATCATTACTGAGGGTGAAGTGGATGCACTCACGGTCTCTCAGGTGCAAGGCAATAAGTGGCCTGTTGTGTCCATCCCTAATGGTGCTCAGGCTGCTAAGAAATCCCTTGAGGCTAACCTAGAGTACTTAGATAACTTTGAAGAGATCATCCTAATGTTTGATATGGATGATCCGGGACGGAAGGCATGTGAAGAGTGTGCAAAAATTCTCCCTTTGGGTAAAGCGTATATTGCTAATCTCCCTCTTAAGGATCCTAATGAGTGTCTTAAGGCTGGGAAATCAAGTGAAATTATCTCAGCCATATGGAACGCTAAGCCTTACAGACCTGACGGAATTGTTTCAGGTCAAGATCTCTATGAGAAGTGTGTGGAAGGTCTTGATAGTCTTAAAGACAGTGTACCATACCCTTTACACGCTCTCCAAAGCAAGACCAATGGTGCTCGGCACGGTGAGCTATATGTCATCACCTCAGGATCAGGTATGGGCAAATCAACTCTCCTTAGAGAACTTGAGTTCTTCTTTGGTGTCACTAAAGGCGAGGCTTGTGGCGTTGTCGCTCTTGAAGAGTCTACAGCAAAGACAGGACTTGAACTTATGTCGCTATTTCTTAATAGACGTCTTATCCTTAACGTGGACAACGGCAGTGTACCTAAAGAGGAACTCAAGAGCGCATTTTATGCAACTATTGGCAACGGAAAGTTCTACCTGTACGATCACTTTGGATCGCTTGATTCTGGGAATCTGCTTAGTAAGCTTAGATACATGATCGTAGCTCTAGGATGCAAAAGAATCTTCCTAGACCATATCTCTATTGTTGTCTCTGGTATGGACAATACGGACGATGGTGGAGAACGTAAAGCTATTGACAAACTAATGACAAACCTTAGATCCCTTGTTGAAGAAACAGGGTGCACCATGTATGTCGTTAGTCACCTTAAGCGCCCCGATAAGAAGGGTCATGAAGAGGGTGCTCAGGTATCCTTAAGTCAACTTAGGGGCTCCGGTGCTATCGCTCAGCTTGCAGATATGGTAATTGGCCTTGAGAGGAACCAACAGGGTGACAACCCTAATGTCATGACTGTAAGGGTCTTAAAGAACCGCTTTAGTGGCCTGACTGGGGTAAGCGGTTATCTCTACTATGATTCTGAAACAGGTCGTCTTAAGGACTACGATTGTCCATTTGAGGATGACTTGGGTGACTGCC
>OATJ01000265.1_pt1 | contig 42478 bp, 35 predicted proteins | sample 1516661 | NCBI WGS metagenome assembly OATJ01 (sample SAMEA2579951, study PRJEB22360) | human gut metagenome
TAGCCTGGGACTCAACGAGCCGCTGCCGCAGCGCTACGTTGAGTGGATGGGCGGCGTGCTTACCGGCGACCTGGGCGATTCGTATTTTATGCGGCAGCCCGTCACGCAGGCGATCGCCGAGCACTTTGGCCCCACGCTATCGCTCGCGCTTCTGGCACAGCTCATCGCGCTGTTGATTGCACTGCCTTGCGGCGTCGTCGCTGCCCTCAAACATGGGTCGCGCACCGACGCGGTCTTGCGTGTCGTTGCTCTTTTGGGCGTGGCGATACCCGGCTTTTTGATGGCGCTCATGCTTATGTGGCTGTTTGCCGTCACGTTGCGTGTGTTCCCGGTGGCCGGCTATGCGCCGCTATCGAAGGGCTGGTTCAGCCATTTACGCTATCTTGCGTTGCCGGCCATATCGCTTGGATGCGTGCAGGCGGCCCTGCTCATGCGCATGACCCGTTCGAGCGTTATCGAGGCCATGCAGCTTGACTGCGTCAAGACGGCGCGTGCCAAGGGCGTCTCCGAGTTTCGCGTGGTGCTGGCCCATGCCCTGCGCAACGCAGCGCTGCCGATTCTCACCTCGGTCGGCTATTCTTTTGGCGCCCTGATTACGGGCGCCGTGGTGACTGAGGCCATTTTTAACATCCCCGGTTTGGGCCAGCTGGTCACGAGCTCTATCGAGCGTCGCGACTATCCGGTGATTCAGGGCGTGCTGCTGGTCATCGCCTTATTGAATTCGGTGATCAATCTGGCCGTCGACCTTGCCTACGGCGCTTTTGACCCGCGCGCTCGCAAATGGGGCGATGCATGATGGCAAACTTTAAGAAGGCTCTTGCCAACAAGGGGTTTGTGGTCGGCGGCTTCATTTTCCTGGCGATTGCGCTGATCGCGCTCGTCGGTCCGCTGGTGTGGACGGTTGATCCCAATGCGCAGGAGATGGCGTTGCGACTTTCGGCACCTTCGCCTGCGCATCCCTTTGGCTGCGATGACTTTGGCCGCGACCTGCTTGCCCGCGTCATCGCGGGCGCGCGCGTGTCGCTTGGCGTCGGCATTGCCGTCACGCTCGCGACGAGTGCGCTCGGCTTGGTGATCGGCGCCTATGCGTGCTACAACGAGAGGCTCGATCATATTCTCATGCGCATCTGCGACGGCCTTATGTCCATTCCAGGCGTGCTTTTGGCTATCGCACTCATGGCCATGATGGGCGCCTCGGTCTGGAACGTCATCATCGCGCTCTCCATCGTCTATACGCCCAGCATGGCGCGCATCGTGCGCTCGCGTGCGATGGTGGTCAAGGAGGAGCCCTTTGTGGAGGCCCTGCGCGTGCAGGGCGCCTCGACCGCGCGCATCGTGTGGCTGCATATCGTGCCCAACGTTATGGCGCCCTTCCTGGTGCAGGCGACCTTCGTCTTTGCCGAGGCCGTGCTCTCGGAGGCCGCCCTCTCGTTTCTGGGCCTGGGTATCAAGGCGCCCGACGCCAGCTGGGGAAACATCCTGCAGGCGGGCAAGAACGTGATGCGCAAAGCCTGGTGGATGATTTTCTTCCCGGCAGCAGCCATCATCGCGAGCGTGCTTTCGCTCAATCTGGCCGGCGACGGCCTGCGCGACGCCCTCGACCCCAAGACCAAGGAGGACTAGCCCATGGCTCAGAATCTTTTGGACGTGCGCGACCTCTGCATCTCGTTTGTGGGCCGCGATGGCAACGCGCTGGAAGCCGTCAACAAACTCAACCTACATATCGATGCCGGTGAGATCGTTGGTGTTGTCGGCGAGTCCGGCTGCGGTAAGTCGGTGTTTGCCCAGAGTGTCATGCGCCTATTGGAGCATGAACAGAAGATGGCCTATGAGGGCCAGATTGTGTTTGATGGCGAGGATCTGCTGGCGCGTCCGCTCAAGACGATGCGCAAAGTGCGCGGCTGCGACATCGCCATGATTTTCCAGGACCCTTTGAGCTCGCTTAACCCCGTCATGACGGTCGGGGCCCAGGTCGTCGAGGCCGTGCGGGCCCACCGTAAGGTGAGCCGACGCGAAGCCCGCAACGAGGCTCTATCGCTGTTGGAACGTGTGGGAATTCGAGATGCCGCGGCCCGCTTCGACATGTATCCGAGCGATTTTAGCGGCGGTATGCGCCAGCGCGTGATGATTGCCATGGCGCTCGCCGGACACCCGCGCCTGCTTATCGCCGATGAGCCCACCACGGCACTCGACACGACGACTCAAAAACAGATTTTGGACCTACTGCGCGACCTCAACCGCACCGAGAACATGGCGGTGCTTTTTATCAGCCATGATTTGGGTGTCGTTACGAGCATCTGCTCGCGCGTGCACGTCATGTATCTGGGCCAAATCGTAGAAGAGATCGACGCCTGCGGCCTTATGGAGCGTCCGAGCCACCCGTATGCCCAGGGGCTCATCGCGAGCATTCCGCCGCTCGAAGGCGAGCGCGTTGACACGCTGGCGGATATTCCGGGCACAGTGCCGCCGCTTACGGCAATACCCTGTGGATGCCGCTTTGCGCCTCGTTGCGCCCGGGCGGACGAGCGTTGCCGCGCGCAGGAGCCTCCGCTGTTTGTCGTGAATGCGTGCGACCGGTCTAAATGCTGGCTTGTCGAGAAAGGGGAGCGCCATGGCTGTTGATAGCGAAGCCCTGCTTAGGGTCTCACATCTGACTAAAACGTTTCCCATGCCGGGCTCAGGTTTTAAGCGTCAGGCCTTTACCGCCGTGGACGATCTGTCGTTTGAGATCGCACCGGGCGAGGTCTATGGCCTGGTTGGCGAATCCGGATCGGGCAAGTCGACGACTGGACGCCTGATCTGTGGTCTCGAGCGTGCGGATTCCGGCTCGATTGCCTATCGCGGGCACGACCTCGCCACGATGTCGGAGCGCGAACGCAAGCCGTTTCGCCGCGAAATCCAGCTGGTATTCCAGGATAGCTCTACGGCTTTTGACCCACGTAACCGTGTCGGCCGCATTTTGGAGGAGCCGCTGATTATCGCCGGCGTGCGCGATGCGGATGAGCGTCATGAGCGCGCGCTCTCGGCCCTGGCCTCGGTCGGTCTTCTGGCAGAGCATTATGACCGCTATCCGCACGACCTTTCGGGGGGACAGCGCCAGCGACTCAATCTGGCACGGGCGCTTATTTGCGAGCCGCGCCTTGTGGTATGCGACGAGCCGGTCTCGGCGCTTGACGTGTCCGTTCAGGCCCAAGTGCTCAACTTACTTCGCGACCTGCAGCGCACGACGGGCGTGGCGCTGCTGTTTATCACGCATGATATGCGTGTGGTTCGGCATATGTCCGACCGGATTGGCGTGCTCTACCACGGTCGTCTTGTCGAGGAAGGCGAGGCCGAGGACGTGATCGAGCACCCGAGCGATCCGTATACGCAGGAGCTTATCGACGCCATTCCCTAGAGGATGCTTCCTTTTGGGTATGGCGTGGGTTTGTTGTTTAATTGTCGGTATATCGGTGCAAGAGAGGGGAACTACTATGGTCGATATCGAGGAACAGCCGTTGCCGTCCACGTTTGAGGAGTTTAACGAGCAGCGCAAGGCGGCGTTTATTCGCGTCAAGGATTATAAGCAGGCGGGTAATCGCCTGGTCGGCTTTTTGTGCAGCTATACGCCGCTCGAGATTATCGATGCCGCGGGGGCTGCGAGCGTGGCGCTGTGCGGCACGTCCGACGAGGTGATTCCCGAGGCCGAGAAGGTGCTGCCGGCAAACTTGTGCCCGCTTATCAAGTCGACGTACGGCTTTGCCTACTCGCAAAAGTGCCCGTTTACGTACTTTAGCGACATGATCATCGGCGAGACCACCTGCGACGGCAAGAAAAAGATGTACGAGCTACTCAGCGAGCTCAAACGCACGCACATTCTGCATCTTCCGCAGGGTCGCGATCGTGCCTACGAGCGTGAAGGCTGGTACGAGGAGTGCCGTCTGCTCAAGGAGGAGCTCGAGGGCCTCTACGGCATCACGATTACCGACGATGACCTGCGCGCTGCCGTCCGTCGTCGCAACCGCTTGCGTGCGGCCCAGCTCGACATGTTTGCGCTGCAGGCCAACCAGCCGGCGGCCATGAGCGGCGTCGACCTAATGAGTACCATGTTTGCCGGTACGTTCAGCTTTGATATCGAGGCCTATACGCAGCAGCTGGAGCAAAAGGTTGCCAAGCTGCGCGAGGCCTACGAGACTGGCGAGCGCCCGGTCGCGGCGGATGCCAAGCGCATTCTGATCACCGGCTGCCCGGTGGGCGGCGTGATCAACAAGATCGGCCGTACTATCGAGTCCAACGGCGGTGTGGTCGTGTGCATGGACGACTGCTCGGGCGAGCGCACGGCGGCCATGATGATCGATCCGGAGGCTCCCGACATCCTGCGCGCCATCGCCGACCGCTACCTGGACATCAACTGCTCGGTCATGACGCCCAACGACGGCCGCATGGAGAACACACTGACCATGTGCGAGAAGTATCATGTCGATGGCGTGGTAGAGAGCGTGCTGCAGGCCTGCCACACCTTCAACGTTGAGAGCGCGCGCATGCAGGAGGCCGTCGAGGGTGCGGGTATTCCGTATATGAAGATCGAGACCGACTACAGCAACGGCGACATGGGCCAGATCGAGACGCGCATCGCCGCCTTCATCGAAACCCTCTAGGTTTCTCAGGCACCGGATCTTGCCCCTCAAACCGTCGCTTGCGTACCCAAAGTACGCTGCGCTCCTCTTTCGGGGCAATCTCCGGCACCTGAGAAACCTAGAGCTAAGGCGCCTGAACGCGCCGCCACCTTTGATGTTTAGATTGGGAGAGAGCCATGATAGGGATCGGGATCGATATCGGGTCTACGGCGGCTAAGGCTGCTGTGGTCGACGGGGAGGGTTCGGTGGCGTGGACGTGCGTGCAGCCAACCGGGTTCTCCTCGGTCGATGCTTCCGAGCGGCTGCACGAGGCACTGGCAGCGGCCGGCTATGACGTGACGGCCGACGACGTGCGCGTGATCGCGACCGGCTACGGTCGTGTCGCCGTGCCCTATGCGCACAAGGTCGTGACCGAGATCACCTGCCACGGTACCGGTGCCGTGTGCCTGTTTGGCGATCACGGCACGGTGATTGACGTGGGCGGCCAGGACACCAAGGTCATTCAGCTTAAAAGTGGCCGCGTGGCCAAGTTCGCCATGAACGACAAGTGCGCTGCCGGTACGGGGCGCTTTTTGGAGATCATGGCCGACCGTCTGGGTATTTCCCAACAGCAGATGGCCGACCTTGCGCGTTCCGGTGAGCCCACCAAGATCAGCAGCATGTGCACAGTGTTTGCCGAAAGCGAGGTCATCAGCCTGATCGGTCGCGGTGAGCCGCGCGAGAACATTGCGCGTGGCGTGATCGACAGCGTGGTCTCGCGCGTGGCGACCATGGCCGGGCAGGCCGCGGGCGCCCCGTACTACCTGACCGGTGGCCTGTGCGAGAACGCCTTCGTGGTGGAGCGGTTGGGCGAGCTACTGGGGTCGCCGGTGACCACCTCGCCCCAGGCTCGCTTTGCCGGAGCGATCGGCGCGGCTGTCCGCGCCGCCGCCTTGGCCTAGGGGTGTACCGCGACATGCGCATCCTCAATATCACGGCACAAAAACCAGATAGCACCGGCAGCGGCACCTACCTTGCCGCGCTTGTGCGCGAGCAGATCGAGACGGGGCATCGCGCCGCCGTGCTTTGCGGTGCGGCGCCGGGTGATACCCAAGGCGAGCTGGACCGGCGTGCTGCCGTGTTTGCCGTACCGTTTGAGTCGCCCGAGCTGCCGTTTCCCATCTGCGGTATGTCCGATGTTATGCCCTATCCCTCTACACGCTATCGTGACCTGACGCCTTCGATGCTCAAGGCATTTGAGCGGGCATTTGCTGCTGCAATCGATCGTGCGGTGGCTGAGTTTCGGCCCGATCTGGTGCTCTGCCATCACCTGTATCTGGTAACCGCATTGGCGCGCGAGTGCGTCCGGGGCGTGCCGGTTGTTGCCGTGTGCCATTCGACCGACCTGCGCCAGCTGCGTTCGCATGCGCTCGAGCGCGATCGCATCGTACGTGCGGTTCGTCGGCTCGATGCCGTCTTTGCTCTCCATGCTGAGCAGGCTGAGCAGATTGGCCTGGTGTGCGGCGTCGATGCCGATCGCATCCACGTGATTGGAACGGGTTACGACCATCGCGTCTTCTGCCGTGACGCAAGCGTGGCGAGGCAGCCGGGTTCGCTTGTGTACGTGGGCAAGATTTGCTTTAAAAAGGGCGTCGAGTCGCTGGTTCGAGCTGTGTCATTGCCGATTGACGATGGCGTCCGCTCATCTGGCTTGGTACTTGTGGGCGGCCGCGGTGACGATGTCGAGTACGCGCGTATCGAGCGCTTGACCGCGGCCTCGGATGTGCCGGTGACGCTGGCGGGGCGCCTGGATAGCGATGAACTCGTGCGTGCCTACCGCAGTTCCGACGTCTTTGTGCTGCCTTCGTTTTACGAGGGTCTGCCGCTCGTGACGATCGAGGCCCTCGCGTGCGGCTGCAAAGTTGTGGCGACCGATTTGCCCGGCGTTCGTCCCTGGATGGAGGCGATGCTTCCCGGCGCTCCCGTGACGTGGGTGGCGCCACCGCGTATGACGGATGTCGACACGCCCGAGGCGGCCGACCTTCCGTTGTTTGAGCGCGCACTGGCAGATGCTATCGCGCAGGCGCTTGCGGATCCGCCTTCGACGTTCGAGCCGTCGGCGGTCTCTTGGGAAGCGTGCCTGGGGCGTATACTTAAAGTCGTTGATTTGTTGGAAGGGAGTTCGTATGGCTAAGGACACCATGAGGCTCACGTCCATGACGGCCGCGAGCGGTTGAGCCGCTAAGTTGGCTCCCGGAGCCCTCGCCCAGGTCCTGGGCGACTTGCCCAATGTGCATAACGACAACCTGCTCGTGGGGTTCGATACCTCCGACGATGCGAGCGTCTTCCGCGTAGGGGAGAACCTTGGCCTCGTGCAGTCCATCGACTTCTTCCCGCCGATGGTCGACGACCCGTTCCTGTTTGGCCAGATCGCCGCGGCCAACTCGCTGTCGGACATCTACGCCATGGGCGGGCGGCCGAGCCATGCCATGAACCTGCTGTGCATTCCCAATTGCCTGGGCGTTGAGGTTGCCGGGCAGATTTTGGCGGGTGGCGCCGACAAGTGCGTCGAGGCGGGTTGCTCCATCGCGGGCGGCCATACCATCAACGACGACGAGCCCAAGTACGGCCTGTCCGTGAGCGGCTTTGTCGCGCTCGACCGCATGCTCGCCAACAGCGGCGCACGCGTGGGCGATGTTCTGCTGCTGACCAAGGCGATCGGCTCGGGCATCATCACCACGGCCATTAAGGGCGAGCTTATCGAGCAGGACGAGGCCGCAGCCATGTTCGACTCGATGCGCACCCTCAACGAGGCCCCGATTCGTCTGGCCGAGGGACTCGAGCTTCACGGCTGTACCGACATTACGGGCTTTGGCCTGATCGGGCACGTATGCGAGATGGCCGAGGGTTCGGGCGCGCAGATTGAGCTTGCGTCTGGGGCGGTGCCGCTCTTTGATCAGGTGCTCGACATGGCGCGTCTGGGCATTATCCCCGCGGGCTCCTATCGCAACCAGGACTTCTTTGGCCCGCGCGTGGCTGCCGACGAGGACCTGGAGCCGGGTATGTTCGACGCGCTGTACGATCCGCAGACCTCGGGCGGTTTGCTTATTGCGGCGCCCGCGGCGGATGTGGATGAGCTTGCGCGTCGTCTGCATGCCGAGGGGCGCGTTGCCGCCGTCGTCGGTCGCGTGTGCGAGCCGGTGCCAGGCGGTCCTGCCGTCCACGTTGTCCGTTAACGACACGTTTATTGAGCTATGTACCGTTCTAAAACGATTTATTCGAAAGGAAAAACTATGTCTACCAAGATTGAAGTCAATGCCATGGGCGATGCCTGCCCGCTGCCCGTCGTCAAGACGCTCAAAGCCCTGAAGCAGCTTGATGGCGAGGGCACAGTCGTGACCTCGGTCGATAACGAGACCGCCGTCAAGAACATCTCCAAGATGGCGCAGGAGAAGGGCTGCACGGCCTCGGTCGAGAAGGTTTCTGACGCCGAGTGGCACGTGACCGTGGCGACCTCTGGCGCCGTTGCCGTGGCTGATCCCGAGCAGGATGGCGCTGCCTTCTGTGACGCCAGCGCCGGCAAGGGCAAGCTCGTCATTTCCGTCTACACCGACTGCATGGGCCGCGGCGACGACGAGCTGGGCCACAAGCTCATGAAGGCGTTTATCTTTGCCGTGACGCAGCAGGAGGAGCTGCCCGCGACCATGCTGTTCTACAACGGCGGCGCCAAGCTCACTGTCGAGGGCTCGCCGGTGCTCGATGACCTGAAGGGCCTGGCCGAGCAGGGCGTCGAGATCCTTACCTGTGGCACCTGCCTCGACCACTATGGCATTAAGGACCAGCTTGCAGTGGGCGAGGTCACCAACATGTACGTGATCGTGGAGAAGATGGAGCAGGCCGTGCGCGTCGTGCGCCCGTAGCGTATTGGTTGGAGTTGCCATGAGGGAGAAGCGCCCGGCGCTTGTCATCACGTTTCCCACCACGGCGGCCGCCATGGGCTGCGAGTCCCTGTGCATCGAGCGCGGCCTTCCCGGGCGAACGATTCCCGTGCCCGGGGAGGTCGCTGCCGGCTGCGGTCTGGCGTGGAAGGCGTTGCCTGCCGATGAGGAGCTGCTGCGCGGCGAACTCGCCGCGGCGGGCATTCCCACTGAGGGCTTTACGGTGATTGATATGTGGGAGGTCGTGCGATGATCTATCTGGATAACGCGGCGACGACCATGCACAAGCCGCAGACGGTCATCGATGCCGTGACGCAGGCGATGTGCTCGCTCGGCAATGCCGGGCGCGGCGCCACGTCGGGTGCCCTCGATGCCGCTCGTACGATTCACGCTTGCCGTGCCAAGCTCGCGCGCCTTTTGGGTTGCCCGAGGGCGGACCATGTGTGCTTTACGCCCAATTCCACGGCGGCGCTCAACACGGCGATTAACGGCGTGGTGCGTCCTGGCGACCGCGTGGTCACGACGGTGCTCGAGCACAACTCCGTGCTGCGTCCGCTCAATCGCCTAGCGACGGAGCAGGGTGTGACCGTTGAGCATGCGGGCTGCGACGCGAACGGCGTGCTCGACTATGACGAGCTCGAGCAGTTGGTCACGCCCGGTACACGTGCCGTGGTGGTGACGCATGCCTCCAATGTGACCGGCAACGCGGTCGACATTGCGCGCGTGGCGGCCATCGCCCATGCGGCCGGCGCGCTGGTGATCGTCGACGCCTCGCAGTCTGCCGGCACGGCGCATATCGATATGCAGGCCATGGGGCTCGATGTGGTGTGCTTTACTGGCCACAAGGGGCTCATGGGTCCGCAGGGGACCGGCGGGCTGGCCGTGGCGGAGGGCATTGACGTGGCGCCGTGGGCCATGGGCGGCACGGGCGTGCACAGCTTCGATGCGCTGCAGCCGCTTGAGTGGCCCACGCGCCTTGAGGCGGGCACGCTCAACGGCCACGGCATCGCGGGACTTTCTGCCGGTCTCGACTATATCGAGGCACAAGGCGGGGTCGAGGCGATTGCGGCGCATGAGCGTTCGCTTGCGGATCGCTTCCTTGCCGGTGTGCGCGAGATTCCGGGGATTAAGCTCTACGGTGCCTTTGACCAGCCGTTGCGCTCTGCGATTGTGTCGCTCAACGTGGGCGATATCGACTCTGCTGAGATCTCGGACGCGCTCATGCAAGGGTGGGGGATTGCGACGCGCCCCGGCGCCCATTGCGCTCCGCTCATGCACCGCGCGCTCGGGACCGAGCGCCAGGGTGCCGTTCGCTTCTCGTTTGGGTATTTCAACACGGACGAGGAAGTTGACACCGCGATTGATGCTTTGCGCGATTTAGCCTGCTAAAGCTGCTAGACCGTTTATACTTGCGGGACGGGTATTTTGCCCGTCCCGTTTTTGTTTCGATTCGAAAGGTGCTCTCATGGCTTCATCCGCCCCGCGCGGTCTGCGCTCCGACCATGTCGTCACCGTCGGCATCGCCCTGTTCTCGATGCTCTTTGGCGCCGGCAACCTCATTATTCCGCCGCTGCTGGCTCTGCAGGCAGGTTCTGCCACGCCGGTCGCCATGCTCGGCTTTCTGATTGCCGCCATCGGCCTGCCCGTCATGGGATTTATCGCCGTCGCGCTCGCCGGCACGGCCCGCGAGCTTGCCGGCCGCGTGCACCCCAAGTTTGGTGAGTTCTTTGTTGCGGCGGTCTACCTGGCCATCGGCCCGTGCCTGGCCATTCCTCGCACAAGCTCTACTGCGTTCGAAATGCTGGTGCCGCTGCTACCCGAGGGCGTTTCGCTTGGCACGGCACGTCTGGTGTTTGCCATCGGGTTCTTCGTCGTCGCGTTTGCGCTCACGCTGCGCCCGGGTGTCATCACACGCGTACTCGGCCGCATTACGGGCCCCGCGCTCATTGCGCTCATCGTGCTGGTCGTGGGTGCTGCCGTGATCTCGCCGCTGGGACCGCCGCAGGGTCCGGCGGTGCTCTCGCCGCTGGGCCCGGCTGCCGCGCCTCAGGCTCCCTACGATGCAGGCGCCGCCGTGCAGGGCTTTTTGACCGGTTACCAGACCATGGACCTGCTCGCGTCGCTCGCCTTCGGCATCATCATCGCCGAGACCATCCACGAGCTGGGCGTTACCGATGACAAGCGCGTGGCCTTCGAGATCTCGCGTTCGGGTGTGATCGCCGGCGCGCTCATGGCCATCATCTACTGCGGCCTGGCGCTTGCCGGCACGCAGCTCAGCACCGTGATGCCCGATGCCACCAATGGCGCCGCCATCCTTGCCCGCTCTGCCTCCATGCACTTTGGCCTTGTCGGCACGGTCGTGGTCTTTGCGATCTTTTTCCTTGCCTGCATGAACGTGTGCATCGGCCTCATCAGCTGCTGCTCGCGTTACTTCTGCGAGACGTATGTGGTCGAAGAGGGAGCGGAGGCCTCCGAGGAGGCCATGCGCCGTCCCTTTGCGATTCTCGCCTTTGTGTTCGCAGCGTTTTCGTGCGTGCTCTCCAACGTGGGCCTCGACGTGATCCTCATGTTCTCGGTGCCTATGCTCAATGCCCTGTATCCCGTCGCCATCGTGCTGGTCCTCATGGGTTTGGTACACGGCTTTTGCGACGCTCATCCGCAGGTGTGGGTCTGGGTCGGCGGCGTGGTTGCCGTGCAGAGCGTGATCACCTCGGTCCGCGATGCGTTCTTTGCTGGCGCGTGGCTGCCGTTTGATGCGTTGCCGCTGGCAGATATCGGCGCTGCGTGGGCGCCGGTTGCTGTGGTCGCGTTTGTGATTGGTCTGGTTCATAGCCAGTTTGTCGCACATTCGAGGAGCTAGGGTTTCTGCGCTTGCACAGGCGGGGAGTCTCCCCTATAATTTCCTTCGCTTTGGGACACGCAAGGTTTAGACCTTAGCTGCTCAACACCTTCGGGACGTGGCGCAGTTTGGTAGCGCGCCTGCTTTGGGAGCAGGATGTCGCAGGTTCAAATCCTGTCGTCCCGACCATATCTTGCGGGCGTAGTTCAATGGTAGAACCCCAGCCTTCCAAGCTGATGACGCGGGTTCGATTCCCGTCGCCCGCTCCATAAGATAGTTTTAACGGCTTTGGCTCCATTTGGTGCCAGAGCCGTTTTCATATACATGTCAGGGACCCCACATCCCCTCCTAAGTTGCGGTGAAATAGTTCCTGGATTAGCCGCAATAGCTGTTATCCAGGAACTATTTCACCGCAACTTATTGAGGCCGAGCGGGCTGGGTCGATGATGGGTTCTTTTGTCGAGAAGATGAGGGCGGCCGGTCAGGAGTCTGCGTAGGGTTTTGTGGTCGGTATACCGTAGCCGCGCATCATGGAGCCGAACGCTTTGACATCGTAGGTGTCTGAGAGCTTGAAATGAATGACGTTGTGGCCCATAGCACGCAGGTTCGCGTCGCGCACGAGGGCAGCTCGATAGGTTTTTCCGCAGTATGTTCCGGATCATTTTGGGCATCGCCCTCAAACTTGCCCAGCCCATGCAGCTCAGCCAGCATCCAAGAGCCGTTTGGCATCTGCCAGCCGTAATCTGCCAAATAATAGCCGGCGTTTCCCGGTCGAGTGATTTCAACCTGAAGTTCGGGAGCGGCAACTCCTGCCATAATCATTGCCGCTCGTGCTTCGGATTCTCCACCGTTATCCGACCTGCCATCCATGTGTTCAAAAACGTCAAATGCGCGCGCGATGCCGTGCAATCCGCGGCAGTTCGCTTGTGCATATGCACGCAATTCTTCACGCTCGACACCGTACTCACGAGCCAACCCGTCGACATAGCCTAGTGCATATCGAAAAGCGCTCGTTCGGGCGATGTCGACCACCGTGCGATATGGATCCGTTAGCGTAAACGGGCCGAGCTGCCATACGTCGCCCGGTCGCCAGCGTCGGTATTCAACGAATTCGTACATATCGCGTCTGGTGGAACGCGGTAGCAGCACTTGCACCTTGTCGAGAAGCGAATATGCAGAACCGATGCCATAGAGCAGCGCCGCCGTTGCTCCACAAAACACGGCATCCGGTTCAACGACCGCAATAGCGGATGCCAATTGAAAGATGCGATCTTCGACGCCGAGGTCATTCCAATACGCGGGATCAGCGTAGACATGGTTGTAGAGTCGAATAATCATCTCTTTTTGCATGAGCGCGTAGGCACAGCGTTCGTCCCATTTTTTGGTAGCTATAAACAGGTGCCCGCCATGATGGGCCTCGAATAACCGGAAGAACAGCTCTGCTTGCGGTTTGGAACAGCGTTTATCATGACTCATTTTCGACCCCATGGTCTCGAGGGGGGAGTGAATGACACTACGCTATCCCATATTTGGTCCGCCAGACCTTGCCATGAACTGACCAAAAGCTTGACGGGGCAGGTCAGAGCCATGAGCCAGAGCCAAACATATCGGCAAACGGTTGATTAGTGCCCCTCGGTGGCACTAAAAACCACCCTTACAGAAAGTTGCGGTGAAATAGTTCCTGAAAAGCTCGAATAAGCCTAAATCCAGGAACTATTTCACCGCAACTCAGATGGGGATGGGGTTAGCTGCGGGGGCGGTGACGGAGCTTGTCGATGGTGGAGTCGGTGCTTCGGCTGCGGGCGTCGGCGGCGGTTTGGCGCTGGAGGCGGTAGTCGATCATGCCTTGGATGATGGGCTTGCCAAAGCTCACGACATCATCGTTGTAGATGGCGGTTCGGGCTGCGAGGAGGCAGTCGGTAAAGTCCATATGGGTCTTGCCAAAGAGTTTGACGGCAAGGGCGACAACGGTGGGCTCGTCGACCATGACGTCATCGAGCAGCCTTTTCAAGGCCGCAGCAATCTCAACGCGGGGAACCTTATAGACATCGCGCAGCGTGACCACGACGCGCGTGATGATCTCGGGGTAGACGCGAGCAGTGCGTGTGGCGATGACCTTGGCGGCGCGCGGTGACAGAACTTCGTCGTCGTCAAGCAGGTAGCGTAGGATGACGGTCTCGTCGATGATGGTGCTACTCATGGATATCTACTTCCTCGGGACCCAAAATCGAATCGTCGCTTTCCGTGGCAAGGTATTCAATCCAGGCATTGCGCTCCTCGGCGCGACGATTGGGGTCACCATATGCTTTGAGCGATCCATAGGCGGCGGTGCCGTCCTTTGAGCGCACGGCGACCGGCTGAAAGGGAAGCTTGCGCATCAAAATGCTCTGCGCGACAAATAGACGGACGGCCTCGGCAAGCGATGTGCCCATGGCGTCGTAGAGATGCTCGGCATGCTGCTTGTCTTCCTCGCGAATGCGCACCTGCAGGATGGCTCTTTTTTGCGTCGATGACATCACTGCCCTCCCTTAGCTAGCGTGCAATATAGTCGGTCAAATGCGGTATATGCCGACATCTTAGAATCTTATAACCATTACTTTATTTCACTCAAGTAAATTACCATTAACACGAATACAAACGTATTACATCCAAAATGAGAGCGCGTAAAATCTCTGGGGCGTACGCATGTAATACACTCACCTTTATAGCTTCTAGAGAATAATTCCAACCTGCCAAAACCCCTGCAATACACCCGTATTGCAGGGCCTATGCTCAAGTTTGCCACCTGCAACTGCGTATATTTAGCCTGTATATCGTTGGAGGAACTCTATCGAAGCGCCTGTTTCGCCGCATGCGCTCGATACGCCGATGCCAGGCCACGGGCGGCTTGGGGCAACGTCGACAGGGTCTCTCCGGCATGGGATTCAGGAGGGAGTGAACAACATGGGCAATAAACGAGTCGTGGCTGATTCTTCACGCTGCATTGGGTGCCAAACCTGTATGGCGGCGTGCATCGAGGCGCACGATATTCCCGGCAACATCGCCGCACCTCGCTTGCGCGTAACGCGCACCTACGAGATTTCCGCGCCGGTGGCATGTCACCACTGCGAGGACGCTCCGTGCGCCAAGGCCTGCCCCACGGGCGCCTTATTCTTTGATCCAAAGAACCATCGCATCGGCGTCAACGAGGACAACTGCATCGGCTGCAAGAGCTGCGTCATGGCATGCCCCTTTGGCGCCGTGAGCGTGGCGACCACGCAGGTCCCCGTCTTGATGGGTGACGTTCGCGTGGGTTCGCAGACTAAGAGCTTCGTGCTCAAGTGCGACCTGTGCGTGGACCGTCCCGGCGGTCCGGCGTGTGCCGAGGCATGCCCGACCAAGGGCCTCACCCTGGTAGACGAGGAGCGTCTGGCAGAACTGACTGCCGAGCGTGCCCGCGCCACCATCGAAAACGAGGCGTAGGCGGGCGGCCATACAGGCCCAATGATTGTCAAATAAGTACCGAGTATTCGGTAGCAGAGAAAGGAAGGAGGGTGTCATGGAGAAGCATAAAGTGATCTGCCCGTACTGCGGCGCCGGTTGCCAGTTTAACCTCTTGGTCCAAAACGGCCAGGTTGTGGGTACCGAACCGCTCAACGGCATCACCAATCAGGGCGAGCTGTGCCTTAAGGGCATGAGCGGCTACGACTTCATCAACGACACCAAGATCTTGACTCCTCGCGTACTGCACCCGATGATCCGCCGCACCAAGGGCGCGGATCTTGAGCGCGTAAGCTGGGACGAGGCACTGGATTTCACCGCATCTAAGATGCAGGCCATAATTGACGAATATGGTCCTAACGCTGTCATGACCACCGGCTCCTCGCGAGGCGGCGGCAATGAGGCGAACTACGTCATGCAGAAGTTTACGCGTGCGTGCATCGGCACCCACAGCGTGGACAACTGCGCCCGTACTTGACACGGCCCTACTGTCCTCGGTCTGATGGACACGGTTGGTTCAGGTTGCATGTCATGCTCCATCCCCGGTATGGAGGATGCGGGCTGCATTTTCCTCTTCGGCTATAACCCTGCCGATTCGCACCCCATCGTCGCAAGGCGTATCGTGCGAGCCAAAGAAAAGGGTTGCAAGATCATCGTCGCCGACCCGCGCCATATCGAAACCGCGCGTATCGCCGATCTCTACCTTCCGATCAAGAACGGTTGCAACGTTGCGTTCCTCAACGCCTTTGCCAACTGCTTGGTCAACGATGGCCTCTACGACAAGGAATTCGTCGCCGAGCACACGAACGGCTTTGACGAATGGTGGGAGACCATCAAGAACTACACTCCCGAATCCGTACAGGACATCACGGGTGTCGAGCCCGCGTTGATCCACCAAGCTGCCGAGATGTACGCCACGGCGAAGCCCTCTGCCATCATTGGCTGGGGCATGGGCGTATGCCAGCAGAAGCAGAACCTGAAGACGGTGCACACCATCGCCTCCATCGCCTGCGTTGCCGGCCAGATCGGCAAACCCAATTCCGGCCTCGCGCCCGTGCGTGGTCAGAACAACGTCCAGGGCTCCTGCGATATGGGCATGCTGCCTAACCTGTACCCTGGTTACCAGAAGGTCACCGACCCGGCAGTGCGTGCCAAGTTTGCCAAGGCTTGGGGCGTGCCCGAGGAAAAGCTCCCGCTCGAGGAGGGCTACAAGCTCACCGACCTGGGTCACCTGGTCGACGAGGGCAAGGTGCACTGCTTCTACAACTACGGCGAGGACCCGGTGCAGACCGAGCCCGATTCGGCCGGTATGCGCAAGACGCTCTCCGAGCTGGATCTGTTCATTTGCCAGGACATCTTTATGACGCAGACGACCATGCTCGCCGACGTCATCCTGCCCGCTACCTCTTGGGGCGAGCACGAGGGTGTCTTTACCGCATCCGACCGTAGCTTCCAGCACTTTGACGCGGCTGTTCCGCCCAAGGGCGAGTGCCGTCACGACTGGGAGATCTTTGCCGACCTGTCCACGCGCATGGGCTACCCCATGCACTACGACAACACCGAGCAGATCTGGAACGAGTGCATTAGCCTGTGCCCCAACTTTGTGGGCGCGACCTACGAGAAGATGGCTCCCGAGGGCGGCTACGCACAGTGGCCTGTCAAGAGCACCGATGTGAACGACCATGGCACCCCCGACATGTTCGCGGGTGGCAAGTTCACTACCAAGGACGGCCGTGCCAACCTGATGGCGCACGACTGGGAGGCGCCCTCCGAGCTTCCCGACGATGAGTACCCGCTCATCCTTTGCACCGTCCGCGAGGTCGGCCACTACAGCTGCCGTTCGATGACCGGTAACTGCAAGACGCTGGCACTGCTTGCCGACGAGCCCGGCTTCGTTCGCATGAATCCCGCGGACGCGAAGGCCCGCGGCATCAAGAACGGCGACATCGTCTCGGTTCACAGCCGCCGCGGCCAGGTATACAGCCGCGCCGACGTGAGCGACCGCATCAACAAGGGCACGGTCTATATGACCTACCAGTGGTGGATCGGCAAGTGCAACGAGCTGACCATGCACAAGGTCGACCCGGTCTCGCACACGCCCGAGGACAAGTTCTCTGCCTGCCAGGTCGACGCCATCGCCGACCAGGTGTGGGCCGAGGGCGAGGTGGAGCGTCAGTACACCGAGCTCAAGCAGGCTCTGGTGGACGCTGCCGCTCCCCAGGATGTTGAGCCCGGCGCCGCCAAGTTCGACGACGAGACGCACGTGAACCAAATCGTGTAGTCCCGTTCTCGTTGGCTTTTTGGGCCGGGCGTCCAAGCGCATCGGACGCCCGGCCCGTTATTTTGAAAGGAAGTGGGGATGAACCGCTTCATCGATATCAACCCGGAGAGGTGCATCGGCTGCGGAACATGCCAGTCCGCCTGTGCAGATGCCCACCGGATGCAGGGTCTTCAGGATACGCCGCGTCTGGCGCTCGTGAAGACCGGCGGCATCTCGGCCGCCCTGGCCTGCCACCATTGCGAGGGTGCCCCTTGCGCCGAGGTCTGCCCGGTGAATGCCATCGAGCACGATGGCGATCGCATCCACGTCAAGGAGCAGGAGTGCATCGGGTGCAGGCTGTGCGCCATTGCGTGCCCCTTCGGAGCCATCCATCCCGATGGCACGTCTATCGCCGGTGTCGCAGGCATGTGCGACCCGACGCCTTCGTATTCTAAGTCCCTGAGCAGCCTGCTTACGTGGGCTCCTGGCCAGTACACCTGCGCCGTCAAGTGCGACCTGTGTGCCTTCGATCCGGACGGCCCGCATTGTGTGGCGGCGTGCCCCACCAAGGCGTTGACCGTCATGGGCGGCGCGGCCGATCGCGAGCTCGACGAGGCCAAGCGCCTGCGCTCGATCGAAAACGGTCCAGTCGTCGACGTTACCGCTGTGGCCCAGGGCCTGTCCGAGAAAGCAGAAGGGAGCGTAAACAATGGATAGCATGACGCTGTTTATCGCATCGCTTGCCGTCTCGTGCATCGGTGCGCTCGCCTCGGTTCTGCTGATCAAGGCCGATAACGCCGCCAAGACCGCCGGCTGCCTGATCGGCGCCGTCGCGGCCGTGCTGTCGTTCATCGCGGGCCTCGAGGCCGTGCTTGGCGACGTTTCGTCCCTCAACACGGTCTTCTTTTTCCCGTTCGCCCGTCTCGAGCTCTTGCTCAACGGCCTTGCGGGCCTGATCGTGGTCCTCATCTCAATCCTCGCCTTTGCGGGCTTCATCTACGGTCTGTCCTACTTCGATGAGTACCCGGGCAAGGTCGGGCGCGCCGGTTTCTTCATGAACACCTTCGTCGCCTCGATGATGCTCGTCATCACCGCCGACAACGTGTTCTGGTTCCTGGTCGCCTTTGAGCTCATGTCCCTTACGAGCTACTTCCTTGTCGTTATCGAGGAGAACAAGAACTCCATTAGGGGCGGTTGGCTCTACTTCGTCATCGCGCACGTGGGCTTTGTCCTTATCATGGCGAGCTTCCTGCTCATGACCAACGGCGTGGGCGGTTCCTTCAGCTTCAGTGATTTCCGTACGCATGACTTTGGACCCGCCGTCTCCTCCGCGTGCTTCGTCCTCGCGTTCTTCGGATTCGGCGCAAAGGCCGGTATCATCCCGCTGCACTCCTGGCTGCCCCAGGCGCACCCCGAGGCGCCGTCCAACGTGTCCGCCCTCATGTCCGGCGGCATGATCAAGATCGGCATCCTGGGAATCCTCAAGGTCGGTCTCGACCTGCTCGCGGGTTCGGGCGTCCAGCTCTGGTGGGGCCTCATGGTCCTGGTCTTCGGATCCATCTCGTCGGTCCTGGGCGTCGTCTACGCCCTCCACGAGCACGACATTAAGCGCCTGCTGGCCTACCACTCCGTCGAGAACATCGGCATCATCTTGCTCGGTGTCGGCGCGTCCATGACGGCGCACGCCCTGGGCAACGACGTCATCGCGACGATCGCGCTCATGGCCGCCCTCTACCACACGCTCAACCACGCCATGTTCAAGGGCGAGCTGTTCCTCGGCGCGGGTTCCCTGCTCTATGCCACGGGTACGCGCAACATGGAGAAGATGGGCGGCCTGTTCCGCCGTATGCCGGTCACGGCCGTCTGCTTCCTCATCGGTGCCCTTGCCATTTCGGCTATCCCGCCGCTCAACGGCTTCGTTTCCGAGTGGTTCACCTACCAGTCCCTGTTCAACATCTCGACGCTCTCCGACCCGGTCGTCATGGTGTTCGCCGTCGCCTCCGCGGCCGCCCTCGCCATCACCGGTGCCCTGGCCGTCACGTGCTTCGTGAAGGCCTACGGCGTCTCGTTCGCGAGCAGCCCTCGTTCCCAGGAGGCCGCGAACGCCAAGGAGTCCCCGGCTCCGATGTTGTTCTCGCAGATGCTCCTCGCGGCCATCTGCGTGGTGCTGGGAATCGGCTCTCCCGTCATCGCCCCGGTTCTGGGCGACGTCGCCCAGAGCGTGCTTGCCGGCTCTGCCATCACAGCCACCTCGGGCGTGTCTCTGGTGAACGAGATTTCCGGTGCCGCCACCTCCACCCCCGCGATCGCCATCGCGCTCGTGGTCCTCACCGGCCTCGCGTTCGTGTTGAGGTCCTGCCTCGGCACCAAGGCCCCCGCTAAGAAGACCGACCCTTGGGCGTGCGGCTACGAGCCCAACGAGCACATGCCCGTCGTCGCCACGAGCTTCGCGTCAGACGTAGAGCTCTTCATGGGCCCGCTCTACACCCTGCGCGAGGTATGCACCAAGATCTGCTGGTCCATCGCGCACGTGTTCCAGAAGCTCACCGGTGTCGCCCAGGGCGTTGAGCCCCTGCCCGACCGCTTCCTGGTCGATGCACCGAGCGAGGGTGCCGATAAGCTGGCCGGCCTCGCCTCCAAGATCGAGGGCGGCAACTACTCCGTATACATCTGCTACATCGTCGCGGCGCTCGTGGTCTTCCTCGTGCTCGCCGTGGTCATGGTCTAGAGAGGGGAGAGGATATTATGAACATCGTTCTTGCGATAGCGCAGGGCCTCGTGGTCATGCTGGTCGCGCCCTTCTTCTCCGGCCTCGCCCGTGTGATTCGCGCGAAGATGCACAATCGCCGCGGTCCGTCCATCCTTCAGGATTACCGGGACCTCGCGAAGCTCATGGCGCGTCCCGAGTCCGTGAGTTCCGACTCGAGCTTCGTGCTGCGCATCATGCCGCCGCTGTTCCTCGCGGTGTCGTTCATGCTCGCCATGGGCCTGCCCATGTTCACGCTCGAGAGCCCCATGCCCGTCTTTGGTGATGCCATCACCATCATGTACGCGCTCGCGCTGTCCCGCTTCTTCTTCGCGCTGTCCGGCGTGGATTCCTCCAACGCCTACGCGGGCTTCGGCGGTATCCGCGAGCTCCTCATGAGCGTGCTCATCGAGCCGTCCATGCTCATCGCGCTGTTTACCGTCGCCATCGTGTGCGGCTCCACGGACATTGCGACCATGGGTCAGCACATCGTTACGGGCAACGTCTCGAGCGTCGTCGCCGTCATCCTCGCCGGCGTCGCCTTCGCGGCCGCCTGCTATATGGAGCTCGGCAAGCTTCCGTTCGATCAGGCCGAAGCCGAGCAGGAGCTCCAGGAGGGCCCGCTCGCCGAGCTCTCCGGCCCGTCCCTGGCCATGATGAAGCTCGCCATGGGCATGAAGCAGGTCGTGGTCGTCGCTTGGTTCACCTCCATCTTCATCCCCTGGGGAGAGCCCGCGACCATCGGCGTCACCGCTCTCGTGGGCGCCGTCGTCTTCCTTGTCAAGTGCCTGGTCGATTTCGTTGTCTGCGGCGTGCTCGAGAACTCCGTTTCCCGTTCGCGCTTCAAGGTGCTCGGTAACCAGACCTGGGCCGTCGTCGGCATCGCGGTCCTCGCGTTCGTCTTCGTCGTCGTAGGCGTGTAGGGAGAAGGGAGAAACTATGTCAATCGAATCGAGCTTGTCCCTCTTTGCCATGGTGGCGATCGCCGTCCCCATGCTGGGCTCCCTGCTCATCGTCATGCTGCCGCGTCCCTACGCTAAATGGATCTGCGCCTTTGCCGGCGGCATCGCCACGGTCGCTTCCGTTGGCTTGGCCGCGACGTTTGCCGGAAACGGCATGAACGCGGTCGATGTAACCTGGGCGAGTATGGGCCAGACCTTGGTCATGGGCTTCATATTCGACCGGATGAGCACGCTGCTCGCACCCGCGTTCGTCGCTATCGGCCTGCTCGTCGTCATCTATTCGTTCCCGTACATGAGCGATAAGAACAAGGAGCATCCCGACGCGCCCCGTCGCCGCTTCTACGTGTACTTCTCCACGTTCATCGGCGCCATGGCCGGTCTCGCCTACAGCTCCACCATCGTCGGCCAGCTCGTTTTCTTCGAGATCACCGGCGTGTGCTCCTGGGGCCTCATCAGCTACTACATGACGCCCACGGCCAAGAAGGCCGGTATGAAGGCGCTCATCATCACCCATATCGGCGCTCTGGGACTCTACATCGGCGCGGCCTTCCTGTTCGCCGGAACCGGCACGTTCGCGCTGAGCGCGATCTCCCAGCTCGATTCCGGTATGAAGACCGTCGTGCTGCTGCTCATCCTGTTCGCCGCTTGGGCCAAGTCCGCCCAGTTCCCGCTCTACATGTGGCTGCCCTCCGCAATGGAGGCCCCCACGCCCGTTTCCGCCTACCTCCATGGCGCGTCCATGGTGAAGGTCGGCGTGTGCGTGTTCGCCCGCGCTCTTGCGAGTGCCGGCGATATCCCCGAGATCGTCGGTTGGGTCGCCATCATCGACGCCGTCGTGACCATGCTCTTCGGCTTCCTCATGTACCTGCCCCAGAAGGATATGAAGCGCCTGCTCGCCTTCTCGACGATCGCGCAGCTCGCCTACGTGTTCTTCGGCCTGGGCCTCTCCGTGTTCGGAAGCCAGATGGCGTTCAACGGCGCCGTCGAGCACATCTTCAACCACGCGTTCACCAAGACCCTGTTCTTCCTCATCGCCGGCTCCCTCAGCTTCACGCTGGGAACCCGTATGTTGCCCAAGATCCAGGGCCTCATGAAGAAGTACCCGGTCACGGGCGTGGGCTTCGCGGTCGCCGCGACCGCTATCGCCGGCGTGCCCCCCATGAGCACGTTCTTCTCCAAGTTCCAGATTATTTCCGGTGGCTTCGCGGTTGGTGCTTCCAACACGGTCATCTTCGTCCTCGTGTGCGTCATGGTCGTCGAGACCGTCGCCACCTTCGCATGGTTCCTGCGTTGGATGGGTAAGGTCCTGCCCGGTGAGCCGAGCGAGACCGTGGCCGCCGGCCAGCCCCTTCCGCGCGCCATGGCGTTCGTGTTCGTCGTCCTCATGATCATGGTCGTCGTCGCCGGTCCTCTGTCCTCTAGTTGGATGGGTTAGGAGGTAGGACATGGGTTATTCGTTAGTCAATATCCTGGGCGGTCTTCTGATCGTGACCTCCACCATGGTGGTCGTCTCGAAGACCATCCCGTCCGCCATTAAGTGGTACGCGATCCAGTCGGTTGTCCTGGTGGGCGTGCTGCTCACCCTGGGCCTCACCACCGGTGCCACCGAGCTTCTCATGTGGGCCGCGTCGGCCTTCGTCACCAAGGTGATCCTCGTTCCGTTCATTCTCAACCGTGCCTACAAAAAGATGGGTTCGCCCGCCGATAGCACGCTGACCTCCTCCATCAAGCCGGCCTGGACCATCATCCTCACCGGTCTGGAGGTGGCCATCTGCTTCGCGGTGGTCACGCGCCTGAGCCTGCCCACCGCCGAGGTGGCCACTCCGGCCCTCGCCATCAGCTTCGCGCACTTCTTCGTCGGCCTCACGTGCATCATCTCCCAGCGCAACATCCTCAAGCAGATCTTCGGGTACTGCCTTATGGAGAACGGTAGCCACGTGACGCTCGCTCTGCTCGCGCCCACGGCCCCCGAGATCATCGAGATCGGCATCGCCACCGACGCCATCTTCGCCGTCATCATCATTTCCGCCGTCGTCGTGAGGATTTGGAACGACACCAAGTCGCTCGACTCCCACGACCTGACCGAATTGAAGGGGTAGGCCATGGATGTTTCAATGCTGACGGTCGCCCTGCTCGCTTGTCCTCTCGTGTTCTCCCTGATTATGGCTGCGCTCCCCAAGACGACGTCCTACAACGTCTTCGCGGGGCTCAACACCATCTCCGTCGCGGCGACCCTTGTCCTTTCGGTCGTCACCGCGGGAACCATGCTCTCGAGCGGGCAGAATATCGACGCTTTGGGCCTGTGGCTCCATCTCGATTCGCTCTCGTCGATCTTCGTCCTTCTGGTAGGCATCATCGGGTTCATCACCGGCGTGTACTCCATCTCCTATATCAAGATCGATATCGAGGAGAAGACCATGCCGGCCGAGCGCACCAAGCAGTACTACGCGCTGTTCAGCCTGTTCGTCTTCACGATGCTGCTCGCCTGCCTGTCCAACAACATCATCCTCACCTGGGCGGCGGTCGAGGCCACTACGCTGTCGACCGTGTTCCTCGTGGGCATCTACAAGAACAAGCAGGCGCTCGAGGCGTCTTGGAAGTACGCGATGGTCTGCACCGCCGGTGTGGCCTTCGGCCTGTTCGGCACGCTGCTCATCTACGCGAACGCCGCCGATATCATGCCCAACGCGCATGAGGCCGCCTTCCTCACCTCCATCATGCCCTACGCCGACCAGTTCGACCCGATGCTCGTGCGCCTCGCGTTCGCGTTCATCGTCATCGGCTTCGGCACCAAGGCGGGCCTGTTCCCCATGCACACCTGGCTGCCCGACGCGCACTCCCAGGCTCCGAGCCCGGTCTCCGCGCTGCTCTCGGGCGTGCTGCTCAAGTGCGCCATGCTGGTGATCATCCGCTTCTACTCCCTGTCCATCATCACGGTGGGCGACACCTATCCGCGAACGCTCCTGCTCATCCTGGGCACGCTGTCCATCCTGGTGGCTGCCCTGTGCATCTTCAAGCAGGACGATATCAAGCGCCGCTTCGCGTACTCCTCCGTCGACAACGTCGGCGTGGTCGCGCTGTGCCTGGGTATCGGTGGCCCGCTCGGTATCGCCGCCTGCCTGCTGCACTGCATCTTCCACGGCTTCACGAAGGCGCTCGCCTTCTGCATGGCCGGTAACATCCAGCACATCTACCACACCCGCGACCTGAACAAGATCAAGGGCGTCGTCGAGATCGCTCCCGTCACGGCAGCGCTCACCATCATCGCCCTGCTCGCGCTCGCCGCCTTCCCGCCGTTCGCCCTGTTCATCTCCGAGTTCCTCACCTTCGTGGCCGGCGTTCAGTCCGGTCCCATCTGGGTGGTCGTGCTCGTGGCCATCGGCCTCACCGGCGTGTACTTCGCCCTTACCGGCATCGCGCTCAAGTCCATCTTCGGCAAGGCGCCCGAGGGCATGAAGCGCCACGAGGTGCCCGCCCTCATGATCATCCCCGAGATCGCCCTCGCGATCGTGGTCATGTGGTTCGGTATCGCCACCCCGGTCGCCATCACGAGCGGCGTCGAGGATGCAACGTCCGTCGTTTTGAACCAGAGCGTCGAAGAGCTCCACGAGGCCCCTCTCTACCGCATGGTGTTCAGTTCCCAGACCAAGACAAGTGAGGTGAATTAGCACCATGGCAGAACCTGAAAAGAAGGACTACGCTCGTCGCTGCGAAAGCCACGTCGAGGCCCTGCGTGCTGCAGTGCCGGGCGCTATCGAGAAGGTCGAATGGCAGTGCGAGGACCAGCTGACGATCACCGTCAAGCAGGACAAGCTGCCCGAGGCCGTCCACTACCTGTATTACGAGCGTTACGGCTGGATTCCCGTGATCATCGGCAACGACGAGCGCAGTCTGTGCGGTCGCTACGCCGTGTACTACGTCATCTCCATGGAGGGGGAGGACCCCGGCTGGGTGACCGTGCGCACCGAGGTCGATCCCGCCAAGATGACGTTCCCGTCCGTGACGCCGTTCGTCCCCGCCTGCGTGTGGGGCGAGCGCGAGCTGCGCGATATGTTTGGCCTGATTCCCGAGGGTCTGCCCGACCGCCGTCGCCTGGTGCTTCCCGACGATTGGCCCAGCGGGCTGTACCCGTTGCGCAAGGATTCGATGGATTACCGTTTCCGCCCCGCCCCCGCGAGCGACATGGAAAACTACGAATTCCTGGCCGACACCAAGGGCAAGGAGACTACGCTCGTCCCCATGGGACCGCTGCACATCACCTCCGACGAGCCCGGCCACTTCCGCCTGTTCGTGGAGGGCGAGACGATCGTCGATGCCGACTACCGCCTGTTCTACGTGCATCGCGGTATGGAGAAGGTCGCCGAGACGCGCCTGAACTATGATGCCGTGACGTTCCTTGCCGACCGTATCTGCGGTATCTGCGGCTGCGCCCACTCGGTGGCCTACGCCGAGGCTGTCGAGCGCGCCCAGGGCATTCACGTCCCGCCGCGCGCGCAGTACATCCGCGCCATCATGCTCGAGGTCGAGCGCCTGCACTCGCATCTGCTCAACATTGGCCTGGCATCGCACTACACCGGCTTCGATTCCGGCTTCCAGCAGTTCTTCCGCGTTCGCGAGAAGTCCATGGACCTGGCCGAGAAACTCTCCGGCCACCGCAAGACCTACGGCCTCAATGTGATCGGTGGCGTGCGTCGCGACATCTTGGCCGAGCAGAAACTCTCCACGCTCACGACCATCCACCAGCTGCGCTCCGAGGTCCAGGAGCTCGTCGACGTTTTGCTCTCCACGCCCAACTTTATTGAGCGCACGAGCGGCATCGGCATTCTGGATCGCAAGATCGCTCGCGACTTTTCGCCGGTCGGCCCGCTCATGCGTGGTTCGGGCTATGCCCGCGACGTGCGCTTTGACCATCCCTTCGACGGCTACGCCGATCCGGACGTCCAAAAGATGCACGCCGCTACGGCCGACACCTGCGACGCCTTCGGCCGTACCGCCGTGCGTATCCAGGAGGTCTACGATTCGATCGACATGATCGAGACCATGCTCGAGAACTGCCCGTCGGGCCCCATCCTCACCACGGATTGGGAGTACACCCCGCACAAGTACGCTATCGGCGCCACCGAGGCGCCGCGCGGCGAGGACGTGCACTGGGCCATGCTCGGCAATAACCAGAAGTGCTATCGCTGGCGCGCCAAGGCCGCCACGTACAGCAACTGGCCGGTTCTGCGCTACATGTTCCGCGGCAACACCGTGGGCGACGCTGCGCTGATCGTCGGCTCGCTCGATCCGTGCTACTCCTGCACCGATCGCGTGACGGTGACCGATGTCGCCGCCAAGCGCGACCACGTGCTCGACAAGGAGCAGTTCGAGAACGTCTGGCGCGACAAGTCTCCGCTTGCGGGCGAGGGCACCATGGCCGCTCCGCTCGATGAGGAGGCGCTCTAATATGCTGAAGCTTTGGAAGGTCAACGCCAAGGCCGGCGACGCGACGGTCAAGTACCCGTTTGCGCCGTTCCCCACCAACAAGGACATGCGCGGCAAGCCCGAGCACAACGCCGAGCTCTGCATCGCCTGCGGTGCCTGCGGCGTGGCGTGCCCGGCCGATGCCATTCGCATGGACACCGACCTTGCGGCCGATACCATCACCTGGTCGATCGACTACGGTCGCTGCATCTTTTGCGGCCGCTGCGAGGAAGCCTGCCCCATGGAGGCCATCAAGCTCACCGAGGAGTTTGAGCTGGCCGTCATGAGCAAGGACGACCTCACTAGCAAGAGCGTCTACACGCTCGAGCACTGCTCGCGTTGCGGCAAGCCGTTTGCCCCGCATAAGGAGATCGACTACGCCAAGCGCCTGCTGCAAAAGGCCGGCGGCATGGAGGCCATCCAAGCCGCCCGTACCGTCGGTATGTGCCAGGAGTGCAAGCGCGAGCTCGACGCCCTGCGCGCCGCATCGGCCGTAAAGACCGGCAACGCGCACGGCATGGCTGCCAACGAGACGCTTGCGTCCGGCGAGCCCCAGGGCCCCGGCATGGAGTATCTGGGCGGCCACGGCGTGAACCCGGAGTATATCGACCGCGAGCTTAACCCCGATGCGCCCGAGATTCCCGCCGGTCCGGCGCCGGTCGAGGGCATCATCATGGATTTTGAAATGAAGGAGGAGTAACCATGGCCGAACCCACGCTTTTGCCCGAGCGGCTTCAGTACCGCCCGACCAAGATCGAGCTCGACGAGAGCATCGAGAAGGCCAAGGCGACCCTTCTTAAGAAGATCAAGCGCTCGGTGTACGTCTACCGTGTCGACTGCGGCGGCTGCAACGGCTGCGAGATCGAGATCTTCGGTTCCATCACGCCCGTCTTTGACGTCGAGCGCTTTGGCATCAAGGTCGTGCCTTCGCCCCGTCACGCCGATGTGCTGCTGTACACCGGCGCCGTGACGCGTGCCATGCGCATGCCGGCCCTGCGCGCGTTTGAGGCCGCACCCGATCCCAAGATCGTGGTGTCCTATGGCGCGTGCGGCTGCACCGGCGGCATCTTCTACGACAACTACTGCGTCTGGGGCGGCACGGATAAGATTCTGCCGGTCGATGTCTACATCCCCGGCTGCCCGCCCAGCCCCGCGCAGACCGTCTACGGCTTTGCCATGGCACTTGGCCTGCTGGACCAAAAGCTCCATGCCGAGACTACGGTGGAGGCTGCCGGCGAGCAGGCCGATATCCTGCACCCCGGCGTGCCGTACAAGCTGCGCGTTGCCATCGAGCGCGAGGCTCGCGCCATGAGCGGCTACCGTTACGGCCGCGACCTGGCCAACGAGTTTATGGATACGCTCGAGGACGCGCCCAAGGGTGATATCCGAGGTGCCATGGCGCTGCTCATCGACAAGCAGGACGATCCGCGCCGCGTTGAGGTCTACTCGGCGCTGCAGGATCTGGTGCTGGCCGGAGGTCACTAGATGGAGCTCACGGACCGCTCTGGTTACTTTGCGGGCCCCGGTATGCTCGGCGGCTCCTTTGGCGATGCCTCGCGCGCAAGCGACGAGGCCGCCGAGGGCGTCGCCGACCCCTGCCTGGGCCATGCGCCCGACCAGGTGGTCTTCTATGAGCTCACGCGTAAGTTTGTGGAGACCGAGGAAGACGTTCCCCAGGAGGCCTGCGACGTGCTGTACTACACGCTCGCCGTGGGCCACCACACCGGCGTGCTCGATTGCTTTGAGCCGCGCCTGTCGGTGCCGGTGGATGTCTTCTATTCGCTCGTCGACGCGCTGCCGGAGGGGGAGGCCAAGACCAAGTTCGAGGCCATCCGCTCCTTTGGCGAGTGCCAGCTTGACAAGGCGGCGGTGCCGTCGCTGCTCGAGGCCTGCGACACGCTGCTCGACGAGCGCGGTTTTCGCGGCTCGGCCAAGGCCGGCATCTCGGTGTTCGACGACGACTTTGGCCTGCATGCCCAGCAGGTCGCGTTTCTGATGAAGTTCCGCGATCTGGTTGAGCGCGTGCGCGATGTGTCGGGCGTGTATCTGACGGGAAGGTTGCAGTAATGGGTCGCGTTGTGGATGGCCGCGTGAACGGCGCCCCGTTTGCGGGTATCGTGCTCACGGCGGGAAGCGTGCTGCGTGCCGACGATGCCGCCGGCCCCGTGCTCTCCAAAAAGATGGAGGACGCGCCCATCGCCGGTTGGTACACCATCGACGGCGGGCAAACGCCCGAGGATGACATCATTGAGGTCAAGCGCGAGCGTCCGCCGCGTTTGGTTTTGGTCGATGCCGCCGACATGGCGCTGCCCGTTGGCGCCATCCGCTTGCTCGACAAACGTGACGTGGCCCGCAAGTCGATGTTCACCACGCATTCGCTTCCCTTGTCGATTCTGATCGAAGAGATTGAGCAATCGTGCGAAGATATCGTCTTCATAGGGATTCAGCCGGGCGATACGGAGTTCTACAACCCCATGTCCCCGGAGGTCTTTGAGGCCGTCGACGCCGTGTACGACGCCGTGGCCGCCAACGACTTTTCCCACTTTGTCCGCTTGGGGCAGGAGCTGTAACAGCGCTTGCCCCTGCTGATTAGGAAAGAAGTGATTGACATGGCAGATTCCAAGGCGGAGTTCCCCGCTCCCGATTGCCTGGCGCCCGCCGCGATCGAGGCCAAGACCGAGGCCGCCGGCGTGACCAAGGCTAACCTCCCGGTCGCTAAGGCCTTTCTGTTGGCAATGTTCGCCGGCGCGTTTATCGCCTTCGGCGGTCTGTTCTTTACGGTGTTTTTGAGCGACAGCACGCTGGGCTGGGGTGCCCAACGCGTCGTTGGCGGCCTGTGCTTTTGCCTGGGCCTGGTGCTGGTGCTGGTGTGTGGCGCCGAGTTGTTCACCGGCAACTCGCTTATGGTCTGCGCACTCATGAGCAAAAAGATCACCCTGGTCCAGATGCTCAAGGCCTGGGTCGTCGTGTGGGTCGGTAACTTTGTCGGTGCCCTGTTCATCGTCTTTTTGGTGTACATGGCCGGCATCTATAAGCTCAACGGCGAGGCGGTCGCCAACTCCATGGTGAGCGTCGCCGCCGGCAAGGTGACGATCGACTGGGTGGCGATCTTCTTCCGCGGCATCCTGTGCAACATCTTTGTGTGCCTGGCCGTGTGGATCGGTACCGCCGGCAAGACCGTGGTCGATAAGGTTGTGGGCATTCTGCTGCCCATCGCCGCCTTTGTTGCCTGCGGTTTTGAGCACTGCGTTGCCAACATGTACTTTTTGCCCATGGGCGCCGTGATGCATGCATGCGGCTACGGTGCCGATGTTGCCGGCGCCGATGCGCTCAACGCCGCGGGCATTGCGTTTAATCTGTCCGCCGCCACGCTGGGCAACATCGTGGGCGGCGCGGTTCTGGTCGCGCTCGGCTACTGGTTTATCTACGCCAAGAAGTCCGAGGCGTAAGGTACCGTCTGTTTGACGTTGGGCCTCCCGCGGGGCGTTGCCGTGCGGGAGGCTTTTTGGGTCTGTGGCTCGTTGTCGGGCTGTTGGCCTGTTGTGTTTGGCCGATGAAAGGGGTAATCGAGATGGCATCTGCTGTGGAGCTTGACGGTCGTGCCGTGGTGACCACATGCGGGGGATGCTATGCCGATTGCGCCTTTGCGGCACGCGTTGAGGATGGGCGTGTGGTGGCCGAGTTGCCGGTGCCGGGGCACCCGTGCGTGGCGCGTGCCCTGTGCGCCCGCGGGCGGCATCGCCTGTCTATGCCGTTTGACGAGCGCGACCGGATTTTGCACCCCATGCGCCGCCGAGCTGATGGTTCGGGGTTCGATGTGATTTCGTGGGACGAGGCTTTTGCTCAGATTGCCGAGCGTCTTTTGGGGATTGTTGACGAACGCGGGCCCCGTGCGCTGGGTATGACGCTCGGCGTTCCCTCGTTCGACCGCTACTGGGCCTATCGTCTTATGCACGCGCTGGGTTCGCCCAACGTGTACGGCGCCGATGGTGCCTGCGAGGTAAGCCGTCTCACCGGTTGGGAGCATAGCTTGGGCTATAGTCCCGCCTCCGACCTGGCGCATACCGATTGCATCATGTATTTGGGGCGTTCCATTGTCGATTCGTCGACGATGGGGGCCGTTGATGCGCTCAACGATGCGCGCCGGCGCGGGGCGAAGATCATCGTGGTTGACCCCCGGCGCAGCGGCTCGGCTGCGCTTGCCGACCGCTGGCTGCGCGTACGTCCTGGATGCGATCTGGCGTTGCTGCTGGGCATTGCGCATGTGCTCATTGCCGAGGACTTGTACGACCGCGAGTTTGTTGCCCGCTATACCACGGGGTTTGACGAGCTGGCGCAGGCAGCCAGTGCTTGGACGCCCGAGTGGGCCGAGTCGATGTGCGACGTGCCGGCCGCAGAGATTGTCGCCACGGCGCGCGATCTCGCTGCCACCGCGCCTGCCGCCGTGGTCGATGCGGGCTTTCATGGTGGCATCGGTATCGCGTATGCCAACAGCACCCAGACCGCGCGCGCCATCTGCTTGGTCGATGCTCTGCTGGGCTGCCTGGGGCGTGTGGGCGGTGCACTCAACCCACCGACGCCGCTTGTATTGGGCGACCTTGATCCCATGCGCTTTGCGACGCCGCCGGTGCCGCGCGAGCCCAAGTTGGGGGCCGAGCGTTATCCTCTGGTCGATCCGGTGCGCGGCCTGTGCACGACCATTGGTCAATCGATTCTTGCCGGTGATTTGCGTGGGCTCATCGTCTACGCCAGTAACCCCGGTGCGGGCTATGGCAATGCGCAGGCTTGGTTGGGCATCTTGCAGCAGCTCGACTTGCTCGTGACAATTGATATTCGCTGGTCCGAGACGGCGCGTGCTTCCGATTTCGTGCTGCCCGATGTGACGTACCTGGAGGCCGACCGCGGCGTGGGCACGGTCGTGGGCCGCAACGACGCGCGCGTGTTCTACCGCAACGCCGTGCTGCCTGTGCAGCATGACGACACGAGACCGGGGCGGGAGATCTTTGCCGGGTTGGCTGCGGCCTGCGGCGTTGGCGAGTGCTTTGACTTTACGTCTGACGATCTGGCTGCTGCCCAGGTGGCGCCGTTTGGGATTGATCTGGACGAGCTCAAGGAGCGCGGCTGGGCCGACACGGGCGTTGCGCTGCCCTCGCGTACGGGCGAGCCCGTGATTCCGCTGGACGGCGGCAAAATTGCGCTGGCAAGCGACGTATGGGAACGAGCCGGCCTGGGTCGTGTACCCAACTGGATCGCGCCCATGGTAGAGCCTGGCCCGGGGATGTTTCGCCTCATTAGCGGCAACCGTCCCTTTGAGTCGCATACTTCGCGCAGGCTTGCAGCCCAAGGTGCCGCCGAGGCTGGGTCGGACCTGGATGCCGTGCAAATGAATGCAGATGCTGCTGCGCGCATGGGCATCGCCGACGGTGAGGTCGTCGAGCTTGTGAGCGACATGGGCCGCGATCGCGTGCGCGTGGAGACGACGCCCTATCTGCATCCGGCGTGCATCTTTACGTCGGCTGCTCCCGGTGGGCGTTCGTTTGGCACCGGTGCGGATGGCGCCCAAGCACTCGGCGTTGGCCCGCTCGACCACACGCCGCTGCGCTGGGATCCCATTACGGGCGCCGCACTCACCCAGGAAAACGCCGTTCGCGTGGAAAAGATTGTCGCGCGCGGGGATAATGACGAGTAATTGACTCAGCTGATGTATTCGACTGATCCACGTTTCTTTTGAAAGGCTGCACATGAGCGATAGCCAGAACATGTCCGATGAGGTGCGCGCCCGCCTGCGCGCCATTCCTTCCGTCAACGAGCTGCTTGCCGAGTGGCCGGTGGTGAAGGCGGCGGGGGAGACCTGCGACGCGGTGGTCCATGCTGCCGTCACGGCCGAGCTCGACGAAGAGCGTGCTGCCATCCGCGCCGGTGCCGCCCCGCGTTCCAAGCGCGAGCTGGCATCGGCCATTGAATTTCGCGCGCATCGTTCTGCGCTGCCGAGTCTGCGCCCAGCGGTTAATGCCACGGGTGTGGTCATCCATACCAACTTGGGTCGCGCCCCGCTCGCGGAGTCGGCCGCCAAGGCCGTGGCCGAGGTCGCGCGCGGCTACAGCACGCTCGAGTACAGCGTCGACACCTGCTCGCGCGGGTCTCGCAAGGAGCATACCGCGCAGCTGATCCGCTCACTCACCGGTGCCGAGGATGCGCTGGTCGTCAACAACAATGCCGCCGCGGTGCTGCTGGTGCTTGCCGCCCATGCCGCGGGCAAAGAGGTCATCGTGAGCCGCGGCGAGCTCGTCGAGATTGGCGGCAGCTTCCGTATTCCCGATGTCATGGCGGCCTCGGGCGCCAAACTCGTCGAGGTCGGCGCCACCAACCGCACGCATCTGGGCGACTACGAGCGTGCCATCACGCCCGAAACGGCCATGATCTTGAAGGTTCATCCTTCCAACTATCGCATCGAGGGTTTCCATGAGGAGGTGAGCTCAAGGGAGCTCGCCGCGCTGGCTCATAAGCACGGCCTGCTGTTCTACGAGGACCAGGGCTCGGGCGCGCTGTTGCCTGACGACATCCTGGTTCGCGGCGGCGAGGAAACCACGCCGGCTTCGGTTTCGGCAGGGCTCGATCTGGTGTCGTGCTCGGGCGATAAATTGCTCGGTGCCGCACAGGCGGGCATTATCATGGGCCGTCGCGATCTGGTCCAGGCCTGTGGGTCGCATCCGCTTATGCGTGCCCTGCGCCCGGGCAAGTTGGCGCTCACGGCGCTCGAGGCCACGCTTCGCATCTACATGGACGGCGCCGATGTTGCCCATCGCGATATTCCGGTGCTCAGCATGCTTACGCTGCCGCAGGCCCATTTGGAGCGACGTGCCCGCAAGCTGCGCGATCGTATGGTCGCCGGGCTCGATAAGGCCGGTTGCCCGTGTGCCGTTCAGGTGGAGATCGTCGAGGAATCGTCGACCCCCGGTGGTGGCTCGCTGCCTACTGTGGAGTTGCCCACGATGTGCGTTGCCGTGCGCCTTGTTGACGAGCGCCTGACGGTCGACGCGCTCAAGCGCTCGCTTGTCCAGGACTTCGACACGCCGGTCGTCACGCGTGCCTCGCACGACCGCATTCTGTTTGATGTTCGCACACTCGTGGGCGACCGCGATATCGAGACAGCGGCGTCGACGCTTGCCGCATGCGTTGCCAAGGCGGTGCGCCGATGAGTGAGACCGAAGCGTTGGTGGAATGCCCCGTTATCGTAGGTACGGCGGGACATGTCGACCACGGTAAGTCGGCGCTTATCGAGGCGCTGACGGGTAAAAACCCCGACCGCCTGGAGGTTGAGCGTCGCCGCGGCATGACGGTGGAGCTGGGTTTTGGCGAGCTGGCGCTGCCGAGTGGCAAGATTGTGGGCCTGGTCGACGTGCCGGGGCATGCGCACTACCTGCGCGCCATGGTGCAGGGTGCCACGGGCATCGACGTCGCCGTGCTGGTGGTTTCGGCCGTCGAGGGCGTGATGCCGCAGACCCGCGAGCATGTGCATGTGCTGGAGCTGCTGGGCGTCACGCATATGGTGGTCGCGCTGACGATGTGCGACCTGGCCGATAGCGAGATGACCGAGCTTGCTGAGCTCGACGTCGATGACTTTTTGTCGGGTACCGTGTTTGCGGACGCGCCGATCGTGCCTGTTTCGTCCAAGACCGGCGCGGGGATTGATGCGCTGCTGGCAGCGCTTGACGATCAGGTTGGTACCTGCTGGGATTCCTGCCGCGACCGTGCCGAGCGCACCGATGCCGCGCCGCGTCTGCCCATCGACCGCTGCTTTACGATCAAGGGCGCCGGCACCGTCGTGACGGGAACGCTGCACGATGCGCTGGTTGCGGTGGGCGACGAGCTGATGGCTTTGCCGTCGCGCACGGTCTGTCGTGTCCGCGGGATTCAGGTTCATGGTGACACGCAGCGGGCGCTGCCCGGTCAGCGCGTGGCGCTCAACCTGGTGGGCGATGGCGTCGCTGCGCTCGATCGCGGTGAGATGCTCGGCGTGGAGGGTCGCTTTGGCCAGACGCTGCGCTTTATGATGGCGTTTACGTATTTGGGTCGCGAGGGAGCCAAGCCGCGTGTGCTCGAGTCGGGAGCGCGTGTTCACGTGATGGCGGGTACGGCCGAAGTCGTCGGCCGCATCATGTTCATGGAGGGCGAGGCCCCCATGGCGGTGGGCGAGACCCGTATTGTTCAGGTGCGCTTGGAAAACTCGCTGCCGCTACGTGCCGGGGACCATGCCGTGGTGCTGTCCTATTCGCCCGTGATGCTCATTGGCGGCGGGCGCGTGCTGCTTTCGCGCTGCCGTCGCTCGCGCGAGCTTGCTGAAGGGGAGCGCGTGCTGTATGCGGCGCTCGAGGCCGGAGATATTGAGGGCGCTGTGGATGCGTGGCTGGCGCTGCAAGCGCTGCCGGTTGTGGCTGCCGATGTTACCGCGGCGCTCGATCTTGTTGCCGGTGAGGCTGAGGCGGCGTTGCGCGAGTTGGTGGCGAAGGGCGCTGCTTGCGCGCTTGCTGGCTCGGATGGCTCGCTGTATGCAAATGCTTCCGCGCTCGATGCCGCGATGGGTACGCTGGCGGCGACCCTGTCAGCCATGCATGCGGCGTCTCCCAAGGAGACGGGCTTTACTCCCGGCGCCGTCGCCCATGCTGCTTGGCCTACCGCTGACGATGCAGTTGCCGCGGCCCTGATTTCCGAGGGCTGCTCGCGCGGCGTGTGCGCCTCTGAGGGCGCCGAGGTGTTCGACCCGCACTCCGCTGCTGCCGCGGCGCGTGTGGTGCGCGAGGCCTGCGAATGTATTGTCGCCTTGCTGGACGAAGCCGGCCTCGATGCGCCGACGTTGCCCGAGGTGGGCGAGCAACTCCAGCTCGATCGCGACACCATGACGCGTGCGCTGCGCGAGCTTTCGCTCAACCGTTCCATCGTGAAGGTCGAACGTGACGTTGCCCTGTCCGCTACCGCCGAGGCCCGCGCGCGCGAGCTTGTCGCTGCTGCCATCACCGACGCCGGCGGCGCTGCCACCACGAGTGTGCTACGCGAGTCCCTGGGTGTGTCGCGCAAGCGCGCCATCAGCATCCTTGAGCATCTGGATGCCGTACGCTTCACAGTCCTCGACAAGGATGCCGGCGGCCTGCGCTCCCTGCGCTAGATCGGCCTCCCTTATCAGTTGCGGTGAAATAGTTCCTATTTGGAGGCTTTGGCAGCAAATACAGGAACTATTCCACCGCAACTTCTTACTCGTCTTTTTGGGATGGAGCCGTTTCGGTTTGGTAAAATACCGGCGCACTTGGGAACGGATGGGCTCCGGTGGGCTCCGCGGTCCTCAAAACCGTTGCGAGGCGTGCAAAACGTCTTGGATGTGTTCGATTCACATACGTTCCCGCCATACGCTACCAGCGCTTTTGTGCTCGCGGTCTTGCTGCGTGCCGCAAAGGCGCTGTTTTGTTTTTGCATGAGCTTTTCGTAGCGCCGCTATTTCGTCGGCGGTATTTAGCTTCGTGCACCGGGTTTCGAGCATGCCGATGGGGGTGGTTTGCCGTATGACTACCGTAAGACGGGCCGATCTTTCTTGTGTCGTTCAAGCGGGCGGGTTGTCGTCGCGCATGGGCTGTGACAAGGCGCGCATGGCGTTTTGCGGTGAGCCGCTCATCGAGCGCGTGCTGGGTCGGCTGGCACCAGTTGCCGGCGAGTTGGTCGTGACGACGTCGCGTCCCAGCGAGCTTGCCTACCTTGAAGAATGCCCGTTTGACGGACTGCGCCCCCGCGTGGTGATGGACGTCGACGGTCCCGCTGGTGCCATGCGCGGCATCGCGAGCTCGCTGGCTGCCGCTCGGTTGCCCCTTGCGGCGATCGTCGCCTGCGATATGCCGTTTGTCTCGCCGGAACTCATCGGCGCGCTTGCCGATCGTGCTGAGGCCGAGGCGCTCGACGTGTGCGTGCCGCGCGAGGAGCGGGGGATTGAGCCGCTTTGCGCCGTCTGGCGCCGTGACGCTTGTGCGCCGGTTGCCCAAGAGCTGCTTGCCTGCGACCGCCAGCGCATTCGCTGCCTGATCAATCGCGTTCAGGCTGGCTATATGGATGAACCGCAGATCGTTAAGGCCGCGGGCTCGACGCTCTGTTTCGAAAACGTCAATACACCCGAGGAATTTGCGGCAGCCGAGCTGCTCGCCTAGACGATGGGAGATGCCATGCCTCACGATATCTGCCCCGACACCGGAGAACCCTGCACTTGCGATGGGTCTGAGCCTTGTACTTGCGGCTGCGGAGGTTGCGGGCATACCGCGGAAGAGGAAGCGGCCGCCGCGGCGTATCGTGAGGCACACCGCGAAGGCCCGTCCGGTGATGCCCTCGACCATGAGCGCAAGATCATCGTGTCGTTTGACAGCACCTTCGATGTGATGGAATGCGAGCAGCTGTGCCTTGCCGCCGGTGTGCCCGGGCGCATCATGCCACTGCCGGGCTCCATTACTGCCGGCTGCGGCCTGTGCTGGGCCATGCCGTTCTCGGGCGATGCTCTCGCCGCCTTCCGCGCTGCCACCGAAGGCCGCATAACCCCCGCCGACTACCATCAGCTCGTCCTCTAACCACCAAAACCACCACAAAGGTGCCTGTCCCCAATGTGGTGGTTTGGAACACGTGGACGAAACAGGTTTGAAACACAGGTTTTGCACGTCAGGCACTCAAAAACCCATCTACCTGCATCGTAATCAAAACGAAACATCTGCTCGTCGGCTTATGCGAAACTTTGCTGCAACAGTGCGATATTATCCATACTCGATAAAGCTCACGGCGCATGGGGCGCCGCGAACGACACCTTTCTTTTCCATCAATTGGAGGAAGCATGAGCTACACGCAGAAAGTTCTCGACGAGCTCAAGGCCCGCTATCCCGAGCAGCCTGAGTTCATCCAGGCCGCGACCGAGATCCTCGGCACCATCCAGCCGGCGCTCGACGCCCACCCCGAGTACGAGGAGGCCGCCCTGCTGGAGCGCCTCGTCGAGCCCGAGCGCATCGTTATGTTCCGTGTTCCCTGGGTCGACGACCAGGGCAAGGTTCAGGTCAACCGCGGCTACCGCGTCGAGTTCAACTCTGCCATTGGACCCTACAAGGGCGGCCTGCGCTTTAACCCGACGGTCACCCTGGGTATGCTCAAGTTCCTGGGCCTGGAGCAGATCCTCAAGAACAGCCTGACCACCCTTCCCATGGGCGGCGGCAAGGGCGGCTCCGACTTTGACCCCAAGGGCAAGTCCAACAACGAGATCATGCACTTCTGCCAGTCCTTCATGACCGAGCTCTATCGCCACATCGGCCCCAACACCGACGTTCCCGCCGGCGACTTGGGCGTTGGCGGCCGCGAGGTTGCCTACCTGTTCGGTCAGTACAAGCGCCTGACCAACGAGTGGACCGGCGTCCTCACCGGCAAGGGCCTCTCCTTTGGCGGCTCGCTCGCCCGTACCGAGGCCACCGGCTACGGCCTGGCCTACTTTGTGGATGAGTACCTCAAGAGCCGCGGCGACTCCTTCGAGGGCAAGAACGTCGTCGTTCATGGCTCCGGCAACGTCGCCATCTACGCGGTCCAGAAGGTCTCTCAGCTCGGCGGCAAGGTGCTGGCCTGCTCCGACACCCATGGCTGGGTCGAGGATCCCGACGGCATCGACTACACCGTGCTCGAGCACATCTACAACAAGAAGCGCTCTGGCCACGACAAGGGCGTTACGCTCGCCATGTACGTTGACGAGAAGCCCAACGCCGTGTGGCACGAGGGCGACGGCCGCGGCGTGTGGCAGCTTCCCTGCGATATCGCGCTGCCCTGCGCTCGCGAGAACACGCTGCTGCTCGAGGACGCCCAGGCGCTCGTCGCCAACGGCTGCAAGGTGGTCGGCGAGGGCGCGAACATGCCCACGACCATCGAGGCCACGACCTACTTCCAGGAGAACGGCGTCGCCTTTATGCCCGGTAAGGCTGCCAACGCCGGCGGCGTGCTCGTGTCCGGCCTGGAGATGAGCCAGAACGCCGAGCACCTGTCCTGGACCTTCGAGGAGGTCGACGGCAAGCTCGAGCAGCTCATGCGCGGCATGTTCCACAACGTGGACGACACCGCCAAGGAGTATGGCCAGGAGGGCAACTTCGTCATGGGCGCCAACATCGCCGGCTTCCTGAAGGTCGCCGACGCCATGCTCGCCCAGGGCGTCTGCTAAACCCTGCCTGGCATAGCATTGATAAGGCTCCCAGTCATCTTGGCTGGGAGCCTTTTCTATCCCGGAGGACTCTTCATAACTTGCGGTGAAATACGGACTGTTTAGCGTCCCAGAACGGCTAACCAGTCTGTATTTCACCGCAAGTTATGGATGGGTGGGTGGATTTTGTCCTAAAACGGTGTGCGGCCCCTCGTTTGGTACACTTAAAAGTACTGGACAAGTGGAGAGATGGGGGAGAACGTGCTCAAGTTCGGTACCTACGTCCGTGTTGGAAACGCGGCCGAAGCCTATGAGCTCTTGCAGAAAAACCGCAACAACAAGATTGTGGGCGGCGGCATCTGGATGCGCCTGGGTTCGCGTCGTGTGGCGACGGCGATTGACCTTTCGGCCTGCGGACTCGATCAGATCGAGGAGACCGAGACCGAGTTTCGCATCGGTGCCATGTGTACCCTGCGCCAGCTCGAGCGCCATGCCGAGCTCAACGCGCTTGTCAACAATGTCTTTGAGTTCGCCGTCCACGATATCGTGGGCGTCCAGCTGCGCAACACCGCCACGGTGGGCGGCAGCATCTACGGCCGCTTTGGCTTCTCGGACGTTCTCTCGGCGTTCCTAGCGCTTGATTCGTATGTTGAGCTGACAGGGGCCGGCCGCGTGCCGCTCGCCGAGTTCGTGCGGATGGGCTACGTGCGTGACGTTATTGAGCACGTCGTGGTCGTTAAGCACGATTACCGCGCGAGCTATGAGGCCGTGCGCAAGGCCGCGACCGACTTCCCCTCCTTAAACGTCACCGCCGCCTGGTGGGACAACAGCTGGCATGTCACCGTGGGTGCCCGTCCGCTGCGCGCGACCCTGCTGCAGGGCGAGGCATGTGGCCTTACCGCCGAGCAGCCTTCCGAGGACGAGCTGCGCGCCCTGGCCGCGTCCGTACGCGCGTTGAGCTACGGCACCAACCTGTGGGGCTCGGCTGACTACCGCCGCCGCATCTCGGCACCGTTGGCGATTCAGGCCGTGCGCCGCGCCGCCGGCATCGAGCTTTCGGCCGCGCTTGCCCTCGAGCTCGAGACCGTGCAGATCCCTAAGTTCGCCACGGACGAGTATTCCTGCCGCCGCGTGCCCGGCGTCGATTCTAGCGAGGTGCGCTAATGGCTGCCAAACTCATCGATCTTTCCTTTACGCTCAACGGCCGCAAGGTCAAGGTTCAGATTGCCCCCGATACTATGCTTTTTGCGCTTTTGCGTGAGCAGGGTTGCTCGTCGGTGCGCTGTGCCTGCGAGACCACCAACTGCGGTCTGTGCACGGTGTGGCTCGACGGCGACCCGGTGCTGAGCTGCTCGGTTCCCGCCGCCCGTGTTGAGGGACATACCATCACCACGCTTGAGGGCCTTAAGGCCGAGTCCGAGGCACTCGCCCGTGCGATGGCTGCCGAAGGCGCCGAGCAGTGTGGTTTTTGTGCCCCCGGCCTCATCATGAACGTGCTGGCGCTCGCCCGCGCCGCCAAGGAGGACCCGAGCCTCGTCGCCACGCGTGAGGAGCTCTCACGCCAGCTCGCCGGCAACCTCTGCCGTTGCAGCGGCTACGAGAGCCAGCTGCGCGCCATCGTGCGCTTCCTCAACGAGTCCGGCGTTCAGGTGGGCTTCGAGATGCCCGAGCTGCCCGTCAACGACACCAGCTCTGACGGCGTCTCCTACAAGCAGATCACCCACAAGCAGCCCAAGAAGGATTCGAAGGCGCTGCTCGAGGGTCGTCCCGTCTACACGGGCGATATGGTGCCTGCCGGCGCGCTCATCGTCAAACTCAAGCGCAGCCCCTATGCGCGCGCCAAGATCCGCTCCATCGACACCTCGCGTGCGCTGAAGGTGCCCGGCGTCGTGGGCGTCTACACCTATGAGGACGTGCCCAAGCGCCGCTTTACCATCGCCGGCCAGAGCTATCCGCAGCCGAGTCCCTACGACCGCCTGATCCTCGAGAACCTGGTGCGCTATCAAAACGAGGAGGTGGCGATTGTCGCCGCCGAGACCGAGGAGGCCGCCGACAAGGCACTCAAGCTCATCAAGGTCGACTACGAGGTGCTCGAGCCCCTGCTCGACTTTACCCAGGCACTCGATAACGACATCGTGGTTCACCCCGAGGGTGACGTGACCTTTATGTTCCCGCAGGGCGGCGATGTCCCGCGCAACCTGGTGTGCAGCGGTACCAGCGATTATGGCGATCTGGACGAGGCCTTCGCCCAGAGCGACATCGTCTTTGAGCGCACCTACACCAGCCAAGCCACGCAGACCGCGCCCATGGAGACCTTCCGTGCCTTCGCGACGACCGACGCATTTGGGCGCATTTCGGTGACCACCTCGACGCAGGTACCCTTCCACGTGCGCCGTATGGTCGCGCAGTCGCTCGATATTCCGCAGTCGCAGGTGCAGGTTATTAAGCCGCGCATCGGTGGCGGCTTTGGCTCCAAGCAGACGGGTTGCTGCGAGATCTTTGTTGCGTTTGTCACTCAGCAGACCGGTCGTCCGAGCTACTGCTGCTACACCCGCGAGGAGACCATCACTGCGGGCAACTCGCGGCACCAGATGCAGATGACCGTCAAGCTGGGCGCCATGAACGACGGCACCATCACGGCCATCGACCTGCATACGTTGTCCAACGCCGGCGCGTACGGCGAGCACGCTACCACGACGATCGGCCTTTCGGGCCACAAGAGCTTGCCGATCTACAACCATGTGAAGGCGAGCCGCTTTAGGTGGGACGCCGTCTACACCAACACCAACCGCGGCGGCGCGTATCGTGGCTACGGTGCCACCCAGGGCCAGTTTGCCGTGGAGAGCGCCGTCAACGAGCTCGCCGACATGCTGCACATGGACCCCGCCGACCTGCGCCTTAAGAACATGGTGCACGAGGGCGAGACCATGCCGCAGTACTACAACGAGAAGCTCAACGCCTGCGCACTCGACCGCTGCCTGCTGCGCGCGATGGACATGATCGGATGGCGCGACAAGCCGCTGGCCGTGGACCCGGGCGACCGCGTGCGCGCCCTGGGCTGCGCGCTCACCATGCAGGGCTCGGGCATCTCCAACGTGGACATCGCCGGCATCGACATGCGTCTGGAGGAGGACGGCTTCATTACCATCGGCACCGGCGCCACCGATAACGGCATGGGCGTCGATACGATTCTGGCGCAGATTGCTGCCGAGGAGCTGGGCGTGGAGAGCTCGCAGATCGTGGTGCGCGGCGTAGACACCGACGTGTCGCCGTTCGACGCCGGCTCGTACGCGAGCTCCGGTACCTACGTGACGGGCCTTGCCGCCAAGAACGCCGCGACCGAGCTGCGCGAGAAGATCTGCGCCAAGGCCGCCCAGATGTGGGACGTTGACGCCACCGGCGTGGTATTCGACGGCCAGTACGTGCGCCTGTCCGACGAGCGCGCCGCGCGTGAGCAGAACCGCTACCTTACGCTGCGCGACTTTGCCAACCTGTGTGTCAAGAACATCGAGGGTGGCGACGCGCTGACCTCGCACGCCTCTGCCTGCCTGCCCGTTTCGCCTCCGCCGTTTATGGCCGGCATTGCCGAGGTCGAGGTCGACAAGGCCACTGGCAAGGTGACCGTGGTGGATTACGCCGCTGCCGTTGACTGCGGCACCGTGATCAACGAGGCGCTCGCGCGCGTCCAGGCCGAGGGTGGTATCGCCCAGGGCATCGGTCACGCGCTCTACGAGATTGTCGAGCATGACGATCGCGGCCGCCTGCGCACCGGCAACTTTATGAGCTACAAGCTGCCCACGCGCCTGGATATCGGCAGCATTCGCGTGGCCTTTGAGCCGAGCTACGAGCCGACGGGCCCGTTTGGCGCCAAGTCGATCGGCGAGGTCGTCATCAACACGCCGCTCGCCGCCGTTGCCTCGGCCGTCGCACACGCCACCGGCCACCAGGTTCGCTCGCTGCCGATCACGCCGGAGAAGGCCCTGCTGGGGGAGTAGGCGAGGCGCG
>OATJ01000274.1_pt1 | contig 41646 bp, 40 predicted proteins | sample 1516661 | NCBI WGS metagenome assembly OATJ01 (sample SAMEA2579951, study PRJEB22360) | human gut metagenome
GCAAAGGACTGAAAATCCTTGTGTCCCCGGTTCGATTCCTGGTGGCACCACCAAAAAGCTTTTCAATTTTAGAAAACCCTTGAATTAGAGATAGTTCAAGGGTTCTTTTTTTACCCTCACTACGCATTTCATTACATATTTGTGAAGTTGGATTTCGCCAATTCAGTGGCTTTTTTTAAGGCTTTTGAAAAAGCCATAAATATGTATCATACTTCATTGTTTTTCAACTATTTGACAATTCCAATCTCCGGTGTGAAAAAGTAATTTTGCACACATGACCGGATGGAGTTGAAAATGTGAAAGAAATTTAAAAATTCGGTATTTCCCATCGGGATAAAAAAAAGGAATCGAACCCGGGATACAAAAGGCAATTCGAACTTGAGAAAAATGGGATTTTTATGGCTTTTCCACAAGTCCCTCAAAAAAGCCACCGAATTTAACACTTCGCTCCACGTCCTCATGCCATCCGGTTTTGACGAAACAATTGAATGTAAACCTCAAAAAACAAAAGTGATGAAACAGGGAACAATGAACATTCTGTTTTTCGTGCTTAAAACGAAATTGTTGAAAAACGGTGAGGCACCGGTATTGATGCGGATAACCATTAATGGAGACTATGACGATGTACGTATCCAAAGAAGCGTGCCCCTGAACTTATGGAACGCCGCCAAAGGATGCAGTAAAGGCAGGGACAGGGCATCAGTGGCACTGAACGCCTATATTGCCGAACTGCACGCACGCGCCTTGGAAAAACACAAGGAACTGGTATTGGAACAGGCCCTGATTACCCCGAAACTGATCCTGAAACGTGTCTTCGGGAAAGACACCGGAATGCGTACACTGCTCGGTACCATGATGGAAGGCATCGGGGAAATGGAAACACTGGCAGGCATAGACTACTCTCCCGTCACGATCAACCGGTACAAGAACGTGGTGAAGAAATTGCAGCGGCTTATCCCCTCTTATTATGGCAAGGAGGATATCACCTTCCATGAGCTGACACCGGAGTTCATCCGTGCGTTTGACATTTACCTGAAAACGGAGGGGGGACTGTGCCGTAACACGATAGTCCGTTATATGAAATGTTTCAAGAAATTCACCAACATGGCATTGGCAAAGGAATGGATGCGCAAGAATCCCTTTTACGGTTACAAGATGGAGCAGGACGAGACCGATCCGGTATTCCTGACCTACGACGAGTTGCAGACCCTCATGAAAAAGAAATTCACCATCCCACGGCTCGAGCTGGTCAGGGACATATTTGTCTTCGCATGCTTCACCGGTCTGGCGTTCTCCGATGTCGCCACTCTGAGTGGTGAAAACCTGGTACAGGACAATCTCGGGGACTGGTGGATAAGGAAGGGAAGGGTCAAGTTGGAACACCGCAGAAAAGCGTCTTCCATCAGCAACATCCCGCTGCTGCCCGTTCCACTGGCCATATTGGAGAAATACAGGGAACATCCGGTCTGCATAAAGAAAGGATGCTGCCTGCCTGTCATGTGCAACCAGAAAATGAACAGCTACCTCAAGGAAATCGCCGATTTCTGCGGCATAAAGAAAAACCTGACCACGCACGTGGCCAGGCACACTTTCGGGACGACCGTCACGCTCGCCAACAATGTACCCTTGCAGGACGTGTCCGTCATGCTCGGACATGCCTCCACACGCATGACGCAGCATTATGCGCGGGTCATGAACAGCAGCCTGAAAGAGGCGATGAACAATGTGAAGGAACGTCTGGCGCAATAGACGTACGACACACCATTAAAGCCGTCCCCGGAGGATGGCTTTTTTTGTATCAGGACAGTTCAGGAATAACTGCCATTCTTTCAATTTCTTACCTGCAAATATAGCCCTTTGCCGGGTTGATTGCGCAAGGCGGCCCCTTTCAGGGGCTGGTTGGCTAAAAGAAAATCATCCTCGCTTCGCTGCGGTATTTTCTTTTGCCAAGCCTTGCGCAATCCCCGGCAAAGGACAGTCCGGCAAGTAAGAAACCGAAAAACCGGCTCCACGGAGCCGATCATGTCAAACAAACTAAAAAAAATGAAGGTATGAACAGAGAGACGACAAGCAAAGTCCACAAAGGACAGCAGGGTGCCAATCCGAAAATGAGAATGTTGGTTTATCGGGAAAGGAGCTATCCCGCACGGGAGGTGCAAGGCAGGGACGGAAGCTATACGGTTGTCGCAGACAGCCTGGTGCCGGAACTGCTGGACGGCATCGGAAGCCTTGACCCGGCAGCTTTCAAGCTGGACGAGGAAATCGCCTGCTATTGCTCGGACGAGGAAATCCAAAAACTGGCGGACGAAGAACTGGTAGAAATAATTTATGAATGGCAACGGTTATGACTGAAACAACAACAGCAAAGGTCCGGGAAGAACAAGTAACGGGCCTTACCGCAGAGAATGCACACCGGGTCACGATGATCCGGGAAAAGGGTACGGACCATCCTCCCGTACCGTTCCATTTCAGAAAGGAGCATCATGGAACGGGCAACTATGTACACCTGTACGGAAATCCGGAAGATCGCAATGAATTGCATTCCAGGGACTTCAAAGACTGGGAAGCCGTAGCGTTCAAACATCCGGGCTATCTGGAGGATATGTGGAAACAGGCTTGCGACGCATACGCATGGAGTTCCTTCGACCCGGAGATTCGTGGCGAGACGGACATCATGATTTACGGGGAGGAGCTGCACAACGACCTGCAACTCATGCAGGAAGAGGAGCGGGATACATACATCGCCGCCTACCGGCAAAAGCTGTCCGCCCAGCTCTCGGCCCTCTCACGCTGCGCCAACCCGATGGTGACGGGACGGAGCGGATTCGATTACCACAGGCAGGAGAATACGGACAGAAGCTACCGGAACCGCTACGAGGAGTTCCGCAATTGGCGGCAAAAGGTTCTTGAAGCCGTCAGACGGAAAAAGGAAGCCGCACGACCGGAGGAAGAAAAACTGGAAAAGGCATGGCAGACGCTCAAACGCGACATCAGGAGCAGCGCCGACACCATCCACGGGATTGATACCGGACAATGCCGGGGTTATAGCCGTGCCCTGTTCGTCAGCAGCATCCTGAACAAGGTATCCACCTTCGCCAATCACGGGGAAGTGGAAATCGTCCGCAGGGCCGTGGACTTCATTTCCGAATATAACGCAAGGGTAAGGAAACCCGTCATCACCCCGAGAAACAAATTCTTCCAATTGCCGGAACTTGCGGAACGGATGCGCGAAAGGCTGAAAGCGGTGCAAAGCCGGGAAAACAAGGAAGTGCCGTTCGAGGGCGGGACACTTGTATGGAACTATGGGGAAGACCGCCTTCAGATCCTGTTTGACAGGATTCCCGAAGACAACAGACGCAAGGAACTGAAATCCTCCGGATTCCGCTGGTCACCCAGAAACAAGGCATGGCAACGGCAGCTCACCTCCAATGCCCTCAGTGCCGCCAAGAGAGTGTTGAACCTTCAAAACATCTGAACCATGAACAACGACAAACTGAAATTCGTAGTCGATTCACGCAGTTTTGACGGCAGCTGCGTGACCACCATGTCTGACGGAATACACGGCGACTACCATCATGAGACACTGGAGGAACTGAGGGACAGGGAAAAGAACCCGTACCTCATAGCCGTGTCCGGAAATACCGTCCGCAAGATGATACGCATCCACCTGCAATCCCTCTGCGCCCCGTTCAGTGAGATTACGGAAGAAAGATATTTCGACTACATGGATGTCTTGCCCCCCATCCGCCATACCCGGAATTTCTTTTTCCTGGGAGAGCCTTATCATGCGGACATCTACCGGTTCTGCTTCCGGGCGGGCGGACGCTACTTCACGGGACTCCGCTCCGTTACCACGCCAAGAAAGGAGCTGGAACGGCAGATGGACAACCATTACCGGAACATTACCTTCAAAGGAGACATCCTGAAAGAAAAGCCGATGGTCATCTCCGGCCACGCACGGCATGCTTCTATAATTATAGTTCCTTATCTGTTTCTTGACATAAATGGCGAGAAGAAGTTCATCTGCAACCTGATGAGAGGAACGGACGAATCGTCAGGCAGGGATGTAAGGCTGGAAACCGCCAAAATCCTGCGAAGCCTGCGCCGTCATCATTTCCTCTACTTCTCCGGCTATGAGGGAAACGACGATATGGACAAGTTCCTAGGCGAAGTGATGAAGAAAAAGCACACCCTGCTGGCAAACGGCAACTTCCTCCAATATCCCGTGAACCGGGAGTCCGTGTCTTTTACCGGAACGGTCAGGGAAACAGGCGAGCCGTTCTTCTTCCGGATTTACGACAGGGAGCTGTTCCTGCACCTGTTGTACGTCCTGAGAGGCATCAAAAGGGAAAAAGCTAAAATATAACGTGACACATAACGACGGTATGGTGACTGTCTTTCCGACCCGTCACCATACTAAAAAAACAATGAAATCATGAGAACTGTGACCGAAGAATCGTTGCGACGCAGGCTGGCCCGTCTGGAGTCGGCCCTGGAAAGCGAAAAGGCACGCCTGAGAAAAGTATGCGGCGGCATCCCCTGGGGAGCCGGGATGAGGCGTACCAAATGTACCCCCTCATTCCGAAGGGAGGACGAACTGATCGGGAAAATCAAGGCGGTGAGACAGCAACTCTCCCAAATGTCCGCAGGCGGTGACAATCACACGTTTAAAGAAACAGGCAGGTGAATGCCGGCCAATTAACTTGCAAGTCAATAATTTTAAAACCAGTTACGAATATGAACACCCGATTGGCTATAATCCGTTCAGAGGGAAAAGAACATCTCTGCTACCGGGAAGAGGAATGTTTTGTCGATGTATCCTATCCGATGGTGACATTTACCAAAGGGGAGGATGATTTTGAAATTGTCAAATGCGACCATCCGTCCATGGAAGAGACTTTCCTGTATCAGGAAAGCCGTCTCTCAATCGTGATTGAAATGTACCATAACGGCTGGCCGGCATTGTCTCTGAAAGATCCCGTGACCCATGAGATATACACGGTCCTGACGGTCAACTTAGAAGATAAGGCGGCATTCTCACTGCCTGACAGGGCATTCGTGGACATCAACAACAATCCTGATGCTATGGAGTTCCTTCTGTCTAACAAATTGGCTGAGGATACAGGTTATAGACGTCAGAGCGGCCGGGTAAGCTACCCGATGGTCACACTTAACCTTCCGACGTTTTACAGGCTTGACCCACATGCCTTTAGCGCAATATTGAATATCCGGTAATCCTTCCGGGCAATGAATCTGGTATCAACAATCAAATGGAAAGAATCATGAAAAGATATGACATAAGAGTAAGGTATTCCTTCGAGGGCACTTACACGGTAGCGGCAGAAGACCGCGATGAAGCAAAAAGAATGGTAAATGACGATTGCGGTCTTGTTTTGGGCGGCGATATCCACACGACACGCGATGACGATGAAGTGTTGGACTGGGATTTCTGTATCCATCCCGACACGCGGATTCTCTCCTTGCAGGAAAGAGGCGGAAAAGGAAGTTTACCGTCAGAAGCCGTTGATTTCAGCGGCAGGATCAAGGAACTGCGGGGGGACATCATCGACGCGATACGGCAGTTGCTCCATGCTCACTGCGTGAAAGAAATTCGTCTTCCGGAAGAGGATTATGATCCGGTCTGGGTGATATGGTTTGGCAAGAACGGAGAACCATATGAATGCAGGGTGACAGGACTCCGGGTAACGGCGGACAGCCTGACCGTCCTTGCCGAAGAGAAAGAAAGCGGTGACGAGGTGCAGTGTCACAGCCCGTTTGAACTCGGCGCGAAGAACATAGACTGGCTTTATGAGATGTATGAGGCTGTGTGGCATCAACTGAGAGAAACAAACAATGTAGAATCACAAATAGAAGAACCATGAAATATCAAGCGGAAAATACCGTCTCCAGTTTCTTCTACTACATGTGGAACGCCTGGAGCGAGGAGGAATGCAAAACCGTGTATGGCGGCATGTACCCGCATTTCTGGGAAAAATGGTGCGTGGCGACAGACAAGGGCACATTCGGCGCGGCGGAACGGTTCTATCTGGAACTTTCGGAAGACAACCGCAGGCTTTTGGTGGAACGGGCCGTCTCGATATACGACGGACGAGGCCTCAGAAACAGGAACAGAAACATAAAAAATCAAACAGCATGCAGGGAAACATTATCAGTCTGATCTGCAACTCATGCGGTTGCGGTCAAACGGAAGCACAGGAATACCTGGACTCCGAAATCCGGTACCTGCGCGAATTGCAGGAGGCGGACGACCTGAGAGAAGATGACATGGAAACGGCCTGTCTCAACCTCGGTCTTGACCTTGACTACCGGGAATATTTTATCAACCGCCTCGCAGGGGCATAAAAAACTTATGGCTATGACTTATTTTCAGAACATACACTCTCTGACGGACTTGAAGAAAGAATACCGCCGGCTGGCATTGGAGCACCACCCGGACAAGGGTGGTGACACCGCAATCATGCAACAGGTGAACACCGAGTTTGGAAGGCTTTTTGAGGCTTGGAAAGAAAAACCGGATATTCCCTCGACCTCAACCGGATATGAATATGACTATCCGGGAGCCACGGCAAAGGAATACACCAAGTATGTGTATAACGAATACCGCTGGAAAGGCCGCAATTACAAGGGGCAGCACGCTCCTGAAATTGTGGGACTGGTACGGGCATGGCTCAAGGAGACCTATCCGGGATACAAGTTCTCTGTCAGACGGGAGAATTGCCACTCCATCCATATCCGGTTGATGAAAGCGGATTTCGAGGCGTTCACCAAAGAGTCCGGAAAAGTTCAAGGCGATGTCAACCACCATCATATCCATTCAGACAAATCCTTGACGGACAGGGCAAAGTATGTAATGGTGAATATCTGCGATTTCATCATGTCGTACAATTTCGATGACAGCGACCCCATGACGGACTATTTTCACACCAACTTTTACCTGACGCTCGGAATCGGAAGTTACAAACAGCCGTACAAGGTGGAACCGCCCAAACTCGGCAGCAAAGACAAGCCGGAGGTATTCAAGCATCCGGAAGGTCCGGCACACAAGGCAATGCGCCGGGCATTGGGCAAAGCGCGTTTCGGCTTCATCGAAAGCCGGAAGTATGCCGGGGAAATAATTCTGGGGGAAGACTGTTTCGGCTCACGGGGCGAAGTCTATTTTTGGCCGAAGGAATATTCAAGCGCAAAAATGGCCCAAAAACGCATCGACAAACTGGAGGAAGCCGGAATAAGGTGCGAACTCACCGGCTATAACGGAGGATACATCCGCCTGCTCGGGTACACCCCTGAGATGAGAAATTCCCTGGAACGGGAACGTCAGGAGTATGCCGCCGCGTATCAGGCATGGTACTCAAAACAGAATTTAAAAACAATCTGATTCAGAAATTATGGATACAAACAATTTGGACAAGTGGTGGTACGGACTTCCGGAAAACACCAGACAGGCTATAGGAAACGATGGGATATGGGAAAAACTGGATATGCCGTCCCGTTCGGCGCTACACCGGTATTCCCGGCTTAGAATTTACGGAACGGCAAAGGACAGGGATGAGGAACGCACGCTGCTCAATGAAATCGCGTGCGGACTGGGCGACCTTGCCCTTGTCCGTAAAAACGGCATCGCTTTGGAGAAAATGTGCAACGGGAACGGGGAATTTTACGATGAATACCAGGAACAGTTCGACATATTATATGACAATTACGGACATACAATAGAAAATATAAGCTGGCCGGACTGGATCGGACATACAATTCCGACAAACAGGGAACTGGTCCGGTTATTGGAACATCACGGTTACAAGCGTATGGAAATCGATACCGACAGAAGAATCCCGAAAACTTTCTATGTTTTCCGTCGTGGGTTGCACATCAACGCAAGCGAGGACTTGTCTTACCACATCGTACCGCAACAGGACAGTTTCGGACTGGGGCGTTTTGCGGTATGCGCTACCAAAGACGGTGAAAGCTCCCAGCTGGGAACTGACTGTGCCCGGCTCTTTTTGAGGCGCTTCCTTGCCTTCCTGAAGGGTGAAAGAAGCGGGAAAGAGATTATAGATGAAATATGCAACAACCGACAAACTGAACGATAGTATGAAAGCAAAAGTATTCAAGTACAGGTCTGACGGGAATACCGTCGTGGCTCCTTATATGGAACTGGAGCCGTACGCCGAGAATGTATATCTCTCCCTGTCTAGAAAGAACGAATATGGGAATGAGGACGATGACTGTTTCCATGTGGTCTGCCGGATTGAAAACGTTTATTTCTCCAGCGGGCAGTATTCACGCCGGTTCCTCAACGGAGAAAACCGCAGGGACGAAACTGCCGCCTATTGCAGGAACTGGATCGCGGATACGCTTCAGGGCGCGGAAAGAGGAGCCTTTGTCAGGTTGATCTCAGTCCGCGTGTTCGAGGCTCTCGGACTTGACACCACCCCCCTGGTGCAAGCCCGTGAGGCATACAAAAGGAGGCAGGAACAGAAACGCAGGGAACAGGAGGAGAAAGAGGCGGAAGAGCGCAGAGCGCGGGAAGAGCAACATCAGCGGCTGCTCGATGAACAGAAACAGAAATTCCTTGACGGGGAACGGATCACGGGAGGAATGTTCCTTGAAATCACCGGAAGGGACGGTTTTGACATCCATATCAGAACCAAAGGGACATTCAACAGGCATGTAAGAGGCATTGACAGGAACGGAACCGTCAGTTACCGGAAAATCAAAGGTCACCGGACTCCGGACTTTACCGGATGCCATAAGGCCGTGGGCGATTATCTTGCATTTATAACAACAAGAAAGGGCAAATAATAAAACCTGGCGGTAACGGCGTGCTCCATGCGGCTGTTACCGTTGCCGGCTTCCGGACTCACAACTTACGGTTCAGCGCCATCGCCAACGGAAACATAAACCGGTTATAGGCCTTGAGCTTTTGCAAATTCAGCGCATATCCGGCATAGGGGCTGGTCAGATCGGTATAGAAGAATACATCGGTAAATCCCGCGTGTTCCTCCACAATTTCACCATCCAACGGAATCTCCTCCACATTGAACCGCTCCAGAGGCAGCTCTTCCAGACGGGCATGCTCCGCATTGCCCAATACGTTCAGGTTGCGGTTAAACAGCACGAATCCTTTCTTCCTGTAATCCACACGCATACCATACGGACGCTCCACAAGGAAAGCATCCGCCGCTTTCTTTATATAGTTTTCCATGATCCTGAAATTAGAAACTGCAAAAATACACCATTTGTCCGGCAATGGCGAACAAATCAGGAAGATTATCTCCGGAAGCCATACAAGATCCCGCAACAAGGAACAACCGCATATTTTATTTCCCACCCTGCAAAGGTAGTCCCGTGTCCTGTGTACCCGTACAAGGTCAGGCCCCTGCGGGGTTGGCTGAAAGAAAATCATCCTCGCTTCGCTGCGGTATTTTCTTTCGCCAAACCTTGCGGGTACGGCCACGGGACTGTCAGGCAGGCGAGAAATAAAAATACCGGCTCCCGGAGCCGGACGTGTTTAACAGATAAAAATACAAAAGTCATGAAAATCCTGAATGAAGAACATTTCGAGAATGTAAGGCGCTATGCCGAATCCATCGGTGACACCTCGCTCCAAAAATGTCTGGAACGGTTGAAAAGCTGGGAAGAAAACCCTGACTGTCCCTGCGAAATCTCACTCTACTACGACCATGCCCCGTACTCGTTCGGCTTTACACAGCGCTATCCCGACGGAAGGACAGGTATCGTGGGAGGTCTGCTCTATCATGGAATACCTGACAGATCGTTTGCCGTAACATTGCAGCCGTTCCACGGATGGCAGATACATACCTGAAAAACATGAGACTCGACAATGACCGAAAAGCAGACTGCAGAACAGAGAATCCGAGGTCTGCTTTTTCATTTCTTGCTGTAAAGATAGCCGTTTGCCAGGCTGATTGCGCAAGGCGGCCCCTTTCAGGGGCTGGGTTGGCTGAAAGAAAATCATCCTCGCTTCGCTCCGGTATTTTCTTTCGCCAAGCCTTGCCGCAATCCCCGGCAAACAGGCCGGAAAGACACCAAGAAATAAAAATGCCTACCCATGTAGGCCGATGTTTTACTTAAAAAAGAACGGATATGGAAACACTGGATTATAACCGGCTGCTGCTTGTCTCCCTGTGGCAATACAACCACCATGGGGATGAAGGGCTGACTCCTGCACTTTTCGAAGAAACGTTCGGAAAGGTCTATGGAAGTCACTGCTACGAAAAATGGACCGGCTACTTCAATCAGAATCTCTGGGACATGATTGCCTATTTCAGAAGCGAGAAGGAGAACGGACAGAAGTTCTGTGATATGGTTGCCCGCCAGGTCAAATTGTACCAACAAAAACGCTCTCAATATGAAGTACGGTAATTTTTATGATTTGGAAAGTCTGACTCTGCTCAACAGGCATGAAGGGTGTGCCTGTTCCATAAAGGAGTGCGACGTGGAGAAGGTGAACCGGCTGATTTCAAGGATGCGGGAGGACAGGGAAAGAGTCAGTTTACCGACCGCAGGGGATGTCGTCACTTATACTACCCGTGGCGGTGACTATTATCCGCAGGCACACATTGAAAGGGGCGATGACCGGGAAGTCCATATTTGCCTTCTCCCACAGACACCTTTCTGCCATGAAAATGAAAAGTGTACCGGTTACAATACGGAAGGAGGCCCTTGGGTTATAACCGGTCCGGAATTGCTGCTTCCCGATGGCATACGCAGCAAACAGTTCCGGATGTGGGGGCATACCGGAAGGCACAGGAACGGTGCCGTCCTCTTCCACACATTCGTCAGGGCATGGAAATACACGGAACCCGATCCTCTGTACGGAAAGTACACCACAAAAGAATGGACGAGATACATCATCGAGTGTCAGCCGGATATTGAACCGGCTGATGCCTTTATCTATCGGAATGAGTCATTCACCCTTTACTTGCGGGAAGAACTGGAGCGGCTGGTCGGGATTCTGCACGGAGAACTTTTCAACGGATTCCGTCCCGGTCTGTTCATACTCTGGGCATACCGTATGGAATGGAAGGAACTTCCCACATGGGAATGGAACATGCTGAAAGCGGAAACGCACCTCTTTTTCCTTGGCGTCTCCCCCGTCAAGATACGGACGGACCATAACGGACATACAGTAACCTTCTATAAAAAAACAGAACAATATGACACGCTATGAGACATCCCCAGAAGTCCGGCCACTTGAAAAGACAATCTGTGAGTTTGCAGGCTTGAACGGGTACGATCCGATGAACGTGTTCACAGATTTCCTGCGTTACGTCATACACGGATTCTCACCGGGCGCTCCTCCGCTGAAAGACTGGAGGTACAAGCGGCAGCAGAATGCCGCATTCATGAAAATGTTTGCGGAATGGGTGCGGCTCATGCAGAAGCAGCTGGAGGCCGCATCCTGGTATGACGCGTTAGGAGACCTTTTCATGGCGCTCAGTTCCAGAAAGGGACAACAGGCGCAAGGGCAGTTCTTCACTCCCGTACATATCTGCGACCTGATGGTAATGTGTACGGAAACGGACGAAAAAAAGACCGGGCAGAGGATAAACGACCCTACCTGCGGAAGTGGGCGTCTCCTGCTGGCATATCATGTACGCCACCTGGGTAATTATCTTGTCGCGGAAGATGTCAACCGTACCTGTTGCCTGATGACCATATGCAATATGCTCATTCACGGCTGCGTGGGGGAAGTCATCCACCATGACAGCCTCTGCCCCGAAAACTTCATGGACGGCTGGATGGTAAACCATACACTGACCCAGACGGGCATTCCTTCCATTCGCCGGATGAGCGAGGAGGAATATCGGACAAGCAGGAACATGTCCGTTGACCTGCTCAGAAAGCGGAAAGAGAAATTGCGCCAAATGCAGCCGGACAAGAAACAATTGCCATAAAAACATGGCAGAATTTATAAACAATAAAACGAATGATTATGAAACTGAATGTTAGCAATGAATTGAAATCCCGCCTGGTGCATGCGGCGGAAAACGGAAGTGTGATAGCCAAAGGCATCCTTTCGGAAGTAAAAAAGAACGTACCGGTGGAAGAGATCATACGCGGTACCTACAACTGCTTCTCCACCAAGCGCAAGCGGACGGAAGCGGGCACGTTCAAGAAAATCCGGATCGTGTTCACGGCCTGCAGCAAGGATCTGGCCCATCCCAGTTTCCCGGACCGGAACAACCCGCAGGCACCCTGGTTCCCGGAGAACCGGACAGACCTGGAACCCTCCACGTTTGTGGAACTGTTCAAGAACCTGCCCAAGTACTCACCCGACGAAATCAATTATTTCTGTAGCGCCCTCTCATTGGACAGCAAAGTCACGGTCAGGCTGCATGAAAGCATGAACGACTTCATGGAAGCCTATCTGGAAAGCAACTACAGCCCCATCTCCGACAGTGACACATCCAGCCTGCACAGTTCCTGTATGCGGTATGAGGACAAGGCACGCAACGCCGCTGACTTCTATACCAACTTCGCCGGCGCTAAAATCCTTGTGGCAAGGGACGAGAGCAACAACATACTCGGACGGGCTGTCGTATGGAACGAGGTAACATTGTGGAAATCAATAAACACACCGATTGCCGCCTCCCTGCTGGACCGCATCTATTCCTCACACGCATTCGTCGCCGAACTGATCCGCAAGCAGGCGCAGGAGGCGGGCATCCTGTTGCGACGCAGATACAACGATTATACACATACAACGGATTTCACCGTACTGAATCCCATTGAGGGGCAGGAATGGGCGGCCGGAGACAATATACAGGTTTCATTGACGGTGAAAGTGCCCGCCTGCAGGTGGCACAAGAAAGGGGTGCCTTACCTCGACACGTTCTACAGCCTCCATCTGACGGACGGTAACCTGGAACTGAGAAATACGGAGGGCGACACGAGCATAGCCACCTGCCGGAGCACGGAAGGGCGCGCAAACAGGAGAAAATATGTATGTCCCAAATGCGGAAAGATACATTCCTTTCCGGATACGGCATTCTGCAAGAATTGTCAGGACATGTTCTATATATCCACCGTATTCGGACAAGTACTGAAAGGCACGTCGGCGGAATACAAGGGAAAGAAATATCCGTCCTTCCTCTTCAAGAAGGGACGTCCCGTACCGGAGTTCAGACGGTACCTGCAAATCGAAAAGTTGTTCATCTCCTAAAAAGTCAGCATCATGGAAAAATTAATGGCTCTTTACAACATCTCCTCCCCCTCCGGCAAGGAGGGGAAGATGGCCGGGTTCATCATCGGGGAACTCAGGCGGATGGGTATTCCTTTCCGGCAAGACAGGCACGGAAACATCTATGCGGTCAAAGGCAACCGGAAAAGCTACCCCTGTGTCGTGGCGCACATGGACGAGGTACACCGGCGCAAGACAGGCACCTATGCGGCCCATCTTGTGGCGGACTCGATGATTGTCGGCTATGACCGCAAGCGTAAACGGATGGCCGGAATCGGCGCGGATGACAAGAACGGCATCTGGATCTGCCTGAAATGCCTGGAGGATTTCAAGGCGGTGAAATGCGCCTTCTTCGTACAGGAGGAGATAGGATGCATAGGCAGCGGCCATGCCGACATGTCCTTCTTTTCCGACTGCCGTTTCGTCATCCAGTGCGACCGGAAAGGGAATGGGGACATGGTGACACAAATCAACGGAATGAGGCTCTGCTCCAATGAGTTCATTTCAGCGGTAGATCCCCGGAGGTACGGTTACAAGCCTGCACAGGGGCTGGCTACGGATGTGGCGGCATTGAAAAGGAACGGGCTGGAAGTATCCTGCGTCAATCTCTCCTGCGGATATTATGAACCTCATACGGACAACGAGTACACCATCCTGGCGGATCTTTGCAAGTGCTACCGGTTTGTCCGGCACATCATCTGTTGCCATAAGGAAACCAGCACGCATATACCGGAAACGGAAAGAAAACCCTTCCCCGGATATTATGAACTGTTCGGAACGGCCGGATATAGCGAAAAGGATTATATCCGTCTGTCAGAAGAGTACAGATCTGAATTTACTAAAACAAGCAGGACAAGCCATAAGAACAGATTGTAATTTATCAACGACTTTAAAAACAAGAAATATGGAAGCAACAGTCATGCCGGCCACTGCACCGGTACAGAAACAGCAGGGACTCAACCAGGTAGTCATCAACAAGGTACGGCGAATGATAGAAGGCAGGCAGGGGGATGTCATGGACACCATCAACCGTCTGCTCAGTGAGGGACGGATCGCGCAGGATTTCATCGCTCCCATCGGGGTAAGCCAACGTAGCAAGGAACGCCCCGTTATCTCTTTCAAAGCGGAAGGAAGGGTACAGATGGCAATGCCCGAAGGGAACTTCAACCTGCACGGCAACGCCATAAGCCAGATTTCGGAGAAGATGGGCATTCCCGCCAAATACCTGCGCGAGCTTTCCGCCGGAGATGCCTGGCAGAAACAGTTGTGTGCCACCATCCTGAACGAACATTCGGGATGGACCGAGCGCACACGGGTACTGATACGTGCGGTGGGCATGGAGGTCCGGGGCGTGTTGTCGGACTCCTACCGCCGGCTCAACTCAGTGGACATCCTGACCGCTTTCATCCGTGAGGCGGGAGGACAGGGGGCGGTCGTGTCCGACGCCTATATGAACGACACGAAAGTATGGTGCGAAACGATCCTGCCCACTCCGATAGAGATACCCACCCGTAAGAACGGGACGGTCATCATCTTCGCAGGAGCACGCTTCTCCACATCCGACTATGGCAACGGCTCGGTGGACATGCGGTCGTTCCTGCTCAACGGGGCGTGCCTGAACGGGATGGTCCGGGAATCCGTCATGCGGCAGGTGCACCTTGGAGGCAGACTGCCGGATTCCCTATCCCTTTCCCAAAAGACCTATGAACTGGACACGCAGACCACCGTATCGGCAGTTTCCGACCTGACCAAAGGGCTGTACAGCAAAGATACCATCATGCAGAAGGCCATCGAAATTCAAGGCGCATCGGAAATTGACGTGGATTTCGACAAGGAACTGAAGAATCTGGTGCAGAAAGGAGCCTTGTTGAAAAACGAAGGACGCGAGGTGGAAAAACTGCTGATGAACAACAATCCTGACGACGGAGTGACAGGCGGGGCCACGCTCTGGAAACTGACACAGGGAATCACCGCCTTTGCAAGGGAACAGCAGCCGGAACGCTGCCGGGAACTGCATGAAATATCGGGGCAGCTGATGAACCGGGTAAAGGTAAATTAAGAGTGGCTAAGACTAAAGCCGTGAACGGCGATGGCAAGCGTCCGTTCACGGCTTTGCATAATTTCAATCTACGGTATATAGAACAGTTCAAACTCCTCTTTTCTTCTTCTCTCTATGCCTGGAATGACTTTCCCCCGATAACAGCGGAACGATATATATTCCTTGTAAATATTCCGGTTACCATCGTCCAGTTTCTGAATCAGTCTGCTTTTGGGTATCTTGCCGTTTCCGATCAGACGGTAACAGCCCACATTAAAACCTAACAGACTTAAAAGAAGCGAGTCTTTTCCATATTTACGGAATACCTTCAAACACCGTTCAAGGTCGCATCTCAAAAGTGAGTCCGCCTGTGCCTCACTCAGGTTCTCGGTCAGCTTCTCATGGGGGAGCAGGCGGTGTCCGTAACCGATGTAAGGCATTTTCCCCCGGTGCCAGCCTTCCCACCGCTTGATGCAGGCTACCGCCTTATCCTTGTCAGACGGGGGATTTTCCGCCTTGCCATACAGAACAAGTGACAGAAAAATCATAATAACCGGTATTCTTTTCATGCGGCCTCCGTATTATTGTCTTCCTCCTCCGCATCCTTTCCATTGAAATCATATGTCAGCTGTTGCAAGTTTCCCCAATTGTCTTCAAAATAGAGGTCTATGGTCTGTGATTCCTTGCCGCTATGCGAGGTATAGTAAAGACGGAATTTCCATTCGTTCAGCAAATAACGGTCATTGGGTTTCAGTACCGTTCCGTCCTCCATCTTCAGACTGCCCTTTCCGTCGGGCTGGAAATACCTCAGCGTATAGACAGTTCCGGAAAAGTTTCCTTCCGGCTTGATTTCCAGACGGATTTCCACCGTCTCACCGTTTACGATTTCGTCCGCCACCGGCATGGACTCCACCGTGAACGGGTATTCTTGTCTGATATCCAGCTCATTGTCACAGGCGACAAGGGCAAGAAAGGAAAATACCATGCAACAGACTGTCATCATAAAATCAAGGATTCTTCTTTTCATGGGTATATGTTCTTTTTAAGGTTAGAAAATGTATTTGACTCCGGCTCCATACTGGAAATGGCAGCGGCCGGAAGCGCCGCCCCATACAAAACGTTCACGCAGACATAGCAGCAGGGCTATGCTGTCCGACAGGTATCCTTCCGCCTCCAGCGTTACCGCACCCCCATAGATGAAGGACTCATACTTGCGCAAGGAAGCTCCGTCATCCAACAGGCGGTTTCCGTTGTTCACGGCCTCGTAGCCCAGCAAGGCGGAAGCGCCGAGGTTCAGAAAGAAAGACTTGCCGGATGTGGAAAGGATTGTATGATAATAACCGCCTTCCCCTGTATATTGCGACAGTGGGACATATGTGTTCCGGTAAGGGTTATTACGTTGTAGCATCTCACAGCCAAACACCCACTGGTTCCCTTTCTTTGTGTAAGTGGCAACAGCCAGCGAAAAGGCGTAGCCCGCATCATGGCGGTCTGCCCGGCTGTAAAAGCCGTCGGCCATTTCAGCGGTAAAGCGGACGGATTTCATCCCCGGCAGCCGGCGCTGGGCTTCCGCCTGCCCCGTAAAGAGGGCAAGCAGGAGGATAATGAAAATGAAGTTTCTTTTCATGGCACTCATCTTACTTTCAGTTCATTGACAGTCCCGGCACGTACAAGGTCTTCGTTCTCCACCTCAAACGACTGATGGCGGCCACCCTGTTTCTCGTACATCTCCACGACCAGCTTCTTGCCGTCGGGGATGGTGAACTTGGGCAGGGCGAACACCGTCCGCTCGTTCTTCTTCCCGTCCACACGGGTCACATAGTTGAAGGCACGCAGCGGATAGATGACCTGCTCCTGCATGGCGGTACGCTTCACGATTTTCTTGTCTACAATCTTGAAAGTTACGAAGTCCACATCGAAAGGCACGTGCGTGGCGTTCTTCACCTCGGTATGGAAATAGAGCAGCTCGCCGTGTGCGTAAAGCCCCTTGAGCAGGTATTGAACCCCGAACCGCTTGCTGCCGATGTGCTTGACCTTGCGTTTGTCCTGCCCATACACGGATTTCATGATCAGCCGTACCAGACGGGGCGACTCCCCGGCGAGTTCCTGCAAGTAGATTTCCATCGCATTGTTCGGACGGTTAACCGACTCCCCGTCATGGATGAAGTCGCACATCTCCACGTTCAGCAGCAACGGCTCGTCGGCATACTTGACGTTGAATGTGTAAAAGTTGCCGTCCTCGGTTATCACGCTCATATTGGTTTCACTGCGGAAATGTTTCCGGGTCGCCTTCACACGGATGACGTTTTCCGCACCGTCCGCCTTGCCCGCTATCAGGTTGGGGGAACCCAAATCCACGTATCTTACGGGAGAGGGGAAAATTATATGTACGGTCTTGTCATACGTGATTTCCAGACCATGCGGGGGAATCATTTGGCTGAAGCCGATCTTGCGGCTCAATCCCTCGTAATAATCCCCGCTGCCTTGCTGCGCGTATGCAGCCACTGCGCCCATAATCAGGGCAAAAATCATCAGAATCTTCTTCATGTGCGTTCTTGATTGGTTGGTGAATAAATGGTTGGTTTCTTTTCTCTTTTCATTTTTCGGGAGAGTGCAGCAACAGCCGGTGTCCGGCTTTCAGGGTGATTTTCACCGCACGCATTTTCTTTTCCACATATTGCGACACGCCCTGTATTACCCCCTTGCCCACGTCCGAGGCAATCTGCGCCCCGGCATCCGTCGAGATGTTGATGCTGCTCCCCATTGAGGTGCCCATACCCGCGGCTATCTCACGCGCCGCATCATACTCCATCGAGTTCGGCACGAGGATTCCCCGCTGTCCGTCGGCATCATATACCTCCAGTTCCACCGGAAACAGCGTGCCCTTGTATTCCACCGTCTCTACAAGGATGTCCATCCGCTCCCCCTGGATGCGTGTACCGCCGGTCAATACCGTCCCTTGGGGAATGAGCCGGTCGTCCACCGCCATCGGCTCCAGCAACCGGATGCGCAACACCTGCCCGTCCGATACGGTCTGCGTACCGTGTACACAGGCGGCGATGGTATTCCTGCCGGAAGGGAGTGTCCTGCCTATAGGGGTGTGGAAACCGGTATTCCTCTCTCCCGCAAATTCGGCGATGAAATCCTCATTGTCCATAGGTTGTGCAAGCGATGACACCACCTGATTCCGTACCTGTTTCACCGGGCGGACGGCTGTCCTGTCTTTCCGGTCGCTCCGGCCATTCACGGCAGCCGGGGCATCCGGCTGCTTCCCGTTGTACCGGGCGGCCAGCTCGTAAGACTTTTCCAGCAGTGCCATCTTTTCTTCCAGGGTCTGTCCTTCCGGCTGTCCTTCCGCCGGTCTCTTTTCTTTTTCCAGTTCCTCTATACGGCGGAGCAGATCGGCATTTTGTTGGTTTTCATTCCGGGTATATACAGCACCCAGCGAACGGTTCATATTCCGGTAGGCTTCCGCAGAGGAATGGACAAAGCCGGGGGATTTCCCCGTTTCCGGTTCCGGCGGAAGTTCCGTGTTGGCTTTTCCTGCGGTAAGGCCGGCAGTATCCTGACTGTCCTTGTTGAGCAGCTCGGACATCTCCTGGAAGGTTCCCCTGCGCCATTTTTCCTTTTTAGCCAGTGCTTCCTGCTCGTAGGCGCTTACCTTGTCGCCCTCCATTTCCGAATCTTTCGGCGAGGGCATCTCCACGTTGAATCCCTTGCCCTTTTCCTTTTCCGCCTTGTCCTTTTCCGACGGGCTGAATACCAGCAGGAGGAATCCGGCGCACAGCAGGCAGAAGAACGGATAGACAATATACCTCGCGCGTCGGCGCTTCTCTTCGGGAGTCAGCGGCTTGTCACTCGACAGCCCCAGCCGTTCCCTGATTTTCTGAAAGTCCATTTTCATGTTTCTGGATGTTTGAATGAATGGTTGTTGTTTCCGGCCGTAACATGACGGGCCGGATATGCCCGGTTTTCATGTCGCCCTTCCGTTCCCCCAAACGGGACACGGAAGAGACAACCGAGTACAGACAGGCTGCCGTGAACAGAAGCGAGACGACACTTGTCAAGACAATGCGCTGCTTCCCTGTCAGCCGGCGGCAGAACAGCCGGATACGGCTGTCCGCACGTTTTAAGACGGCAGGTTTCCCTCTCATCGTTCCACACTCCTTATATCCCTGTTCTCCAGTATGGTGAACTGCTCGATGATGAACCCGTTGGGATTGTCGTCCGAACGCCCCGTATTCTGGAGCGAACAGGAGGTGACAAGGCTTCGCTCGGTCACGTTGCTCTCACGGATGATCAGCTGCCGGGCGTATGTACGCGCCTTGTAGGGATAGGCGGCAAAGTCGCACACCACGCTGTCCACGTGTACCACCTGGTTGATGTTGCCCGAAATCAGCCGGTTGTAATATCCCTTTTCGGCAAAGTCCACATAGTAGTGATAGGCGCTCTTGTCCGCCAGCTGCAGGGCACGGCCTATATTGTGTTCGATCGCGTCCTTCTGCGGGGAGAGCGAGAAGAACAGCTCGTGAAAACGCCGGACGTGTTCCCGCGCCTCGGCGGGGCGGTTCTGTGAAAGATCCTGCGAGAGGGCGAGCATCAGCGACTTGCCCTTATCCAGCACATAGATCTTTTCCCGTTGCTTCTCGGCGAAACGGTACGAGCTCCACAACGCATAGCCGGTAATGAGCGCACAGCAGCCGGTAAAGACAGCCAGCATCAACCGGATACGCCTGAAGCTGCTCTCAATGTTGGTCAATGACTTGAATTCCATTTAGCGAATGATTGGTTTGAATGAATAAATAAATGTTTCCGGTATGACCGGGCGGCTCCTTCCGACAAGTCGCCAACCCGGTAATCCAAGTTGCCGACTCACGGAAACGGGTTGCCATAGAGCCTATTTGCCCCGCAGCCTTCCCCCGATATTCCCCAGTACGGCACCGCCCGTCCCGGCAGCGAAACCGCCCGCTTTCGTGGCCGTGCGGTTCAGGTTACGGCTGAAGTTTCCGGCTCCGCCCGCCTGTACGATCCAGCCCGCCACCGTCGGGACGGTGAAGTACCCGATAATCCCTATCAGCATGAATATGATATAGACGCTATTTGAGTTGTCTATCGAGTAGTCGGGGTTGTTCTGTAATTCCAGAATGTCATTTTGGAGCATCAGCACCTGGAGCTTGGCGAGCAGGGTGCTGAACAGGTCGCTGACCGGAAGCCAAAGGTAGACGGATATGTACCTCGTGAACCACTGCCCGAGCGTGGACTGGAAACCGTCCCATACGCTGAAGGCGAACGCCACCGGTCCCAGAATGGAGAGCACGACAAGGAAAAAGGTCCTCACGGTATCTATCAGCAGCGATGCCGCCGCGAATATCAGTTCCAGCAGGCTGCGGAAGGCGTCACGGATTTTCTTCTCCAGATTGTACATCCCCACCTCCACGTACATGCCCAGGCGGGAGGCGGTATCTATGGTTGACCAGCCCAGCTCGTCCAGCTGACGGTCGAATTCCTCGTCGCTCACCAGGTAGGCGGTTTCGGGATTGCGCAGCATGGCCTCCCTTTCCAGTTCCTCCTTCTGCGCCCTGTACTGTTCCATATCCAGCGTCTGCCCCTCAAGCATCTTGTGCGTACCCTGTACTATCGGGCTGAGCACGGTGTTCAGCGTGCCGAGCACCAGCGTGGGGAAAAGCAGGATGCAGATGCCGATGGCGAAGGGACGCAGCAGGGGATAGACATCTATCGGTTCGGCACGGGCCATCGACTGCCACACGCGGACGGCGACATAGAACAGGGCACCCAGCCCGGCAAGTCCCTTTCCCACGTCCATCATGTCCTTGCAAAGGGGCAGCATATCGTCATACAGGGTCGCCAGTATGGTATGCAGGTTGGCAAAATCTATCGACAACGGCATCATGGCTACCAGTATTTGGAGATTTCATTCCCGTAAAGCCGCATCACCCGGTCCAGGTCGTTCTTCTTTCTGGCACGGAGATAGCTCACGGCGATGTTCTTGTTCGTGTAATAGCTCACCAGGTTGCGGTAGCGGCGCATCTCATAGTAGCAGCGGTCCACCACGTCCATGCGGTCCTTGTCGGTCATGGAGAGCGTGCTCACGTTGATGACCTGCCTGAGATCCTGCAGCACGCCGTTGCTCTCCTCCAGCAGGCGGGTGTAGCCGAAGGCGATGGCGTCCAGCTCGCGGGGCGAGAAGTTCCCGTCGTTCATCATCTTGCCGAAGTTCGTTACATAGATGTCGGACACGTCGCCCACCATCAGGATGATGTCGCGCACCTTGCGGGCGTCCTGTATCAGGTCGTTCACCGCCTTTAACTGGTCGTAATACTTCTTGGCCTGCTCGTAAATCTTCACCGTCTCCGCAAAGCTGTCGGCCGTATTGACCGCCGTTTTCGAGGTATGGGCGATGTTGTCCGACATGTTGATGATGCTTTGGGCAAGGTTGCCGGGATCGGTCACCACCCACTGGGCATTGGCGCCGGTGCCGCACAGGGCGAGTACCGTTCCGATCAGGAGTGACTTCGCTTTCATGGGCGTTCCTCCTTCCGCACATAGTCACCGTTCGGGGAGAAGGTCAGCACGTCGGCGGCCTCGTTGTAGGAGATGTCGATGCGGTGCCCCGTGTTGATGAACAGGTTCCCGTTCTCCTCAACCAGCAGGTAGGTCTGAGGCCTGAGACGGCGCATCTTTCCGCTGCGGGCGAACACCGTCACCTTGTAGGCTTCCCCTTCCTTATATACCAGCACGTCCGGCTTGCCTTCCACGCTGCTCCACGAGCCGCAGAGCTTGTCACGGTCGGTGCCGCTCTCCGAGCAGCCTTGTAATACCATGGCGGCCATACCGATCAGGCACACCGCCAGTCTCATAAGGGATTTGTTTCTCATTGTTCTCTTTTTGGGGTTGATACTTGTCTTTGTTCCTCTCGTTTTCTCTCTGCCATCCGGCGGATGGCAAGTTCCAGGTTGCCGTCCAGCTCCTCGGCAAGCCGTTGCACTTCCAGTTTCTCGGACTCTTCCGTCGTGAACGTGAAATACTCTTCCGCGCTCACTTCCGTAGCATAGACCGCCGAACGGGTGCCGCCAAGCCCTATCCAGACTTCACGGTAAAAACGTCCGGGATGGTTCGCCTGGTTGATGGAGAGTATCTGGCTTTTCTCTTTCTCCGTCAAACCGAGCAGCCGCTGGATATGCTCGAACTTGTTCATGTATTTCCGCTGGTCCAGAAGGATCTTGCAGTCGGAGTTGTTGATGATGGCCTCCTTCACAATCGGGGAGCTGATGATGTCGTCCACCTCCTGGGTCACCACAACGGCCTCACCGAAATATTTCCGGACGGTCTTGAACAAATATTGGATATAGCCGCTCATGTTGGCGGACATAAGGGCTTTCCAACACTCCTCTATCAATATTACCTTGCGGATTCCTTTCAGACGGCGCATCTTGGCGATGAAGGTCTCCATGATGATCAGCGTCACCACAGGCAGCAGCACCTTGTTGCCGCTGATGTTGTCCAGCTCGAACACGATGAACCGCCTGTTTGTCAGGTCCAGTTCCCTGTCGGAGTTCAGCAGGAAGTCGTAGTCGCCACCCTTGTAGAAAGGCTCCAGCACGTTCAGGAAACCGTCGATGTCGAAATCCTTCTCGCGAACCTTCTTTTCCGCTATCATCCGGCGGTAGTCACCGTCCACGAACTCGTAGAAGCCGTTGAAGTCCGGCCTTGCCTCCCGATTCCCGGTAATTTTACGGATATAGGCGTTCACCGCTCCCGAGAGCGCCACCTCTTCCGAACGTTTCGGTGCCTCGTCCTCCCGTTTCCACAAGGTCAGTATCAGAGTCTTGATGCTCTCGCGCTTTTCCACATCGAACTGTCCGGAATCGGTGTAGAACGGGTTGAAGGATATCGGATTGTCCTCCTCATACGTGATGTAGATGCCGTCCCCGCCGCGTGTGCGGTCGTGGATCATCCGGCACAACCCCTGATAGCTGTTGCCCGTGTCCACCAGCAGGATATGCGCTCCCTGCTCGTAATAGTTGCGCACCAGATGGTTGGTGAAAAAGGACTTGCCGCTGCCGCTTGGTCCCAGGATAAATTTGTTGCGGTTGGTGATGATGCCCCGTTTCATCGGAAGGTCGGAAATGTCCACGTGCACCGGAATGCCGTTCTGCCGGTCCGCCATGCGGATGCCGAACGGACTGGGCGAACTTCTGTAATTGGTCTCCCCGGCAAAGAGGCAGACCGCCTGCTCCAGGAACGTGTAGAATGACTCTTCGGCAGGAAAGTCGCCCGCATTGCCCGGAATGCCCGTCCAGTAAAGCACCGGGGTGTCGACGGTGTTGTAACGGGGGGTGCATTCCATCATGGCAAGCTGGCTGCCCGTGTCGTTCCTGATACGGCGGAACTCCTCCGCATCCTCCGCCCAGGCGATTACATTGCAGTGGCATCTGACGGGAAGCACTCCCTTGGTATGCGCCTCGTCCAGATACATCTCCGTCCATTCCTGGTTCACGGCATTGCTCCGGCTGTACCGTGACAGAGAGAGCATGTTGCGCGAGTTCTTCTCCATCATCTGCAGGATTTCCTGCGCGTTGTCGATGAACACGTACTGCGAGTAGATGTGGTTGCAGGAGAGCAGCAGCCCCACGGGTGCGGCGAAGGAAAGGCGGCAGTCACTCCTGTCGGTGGACATACGCTCGTAGCGCATGTCGGTGGAGAGCTTGCCCGGCAGGTCTTCCGTATCCGAAAGTGTGTGCAGGCAGAGCCGCTTGTCCCCGATACGCATCCGTCCGGGCTTGAGGCAGATGTCCTGCAGTACGGCGGTTTCGTCCTCCATCGAGAGGGAGAGGTATTTCTCCACCAGCCCGGGACGTTCCTTCGTGCCGGTAATCTCCTCCGTTTCCAGGCGGCGCAGCCGGATATGGGCGGAGTCGTTCACGATATGCTCGAACTGCTCCACCGCTTCCAGAAAGCGGGCCGCCATGTCCTTGTCGGTAATCTCCCTGGGCAGCAGGAATCCCCGGCAGAGGGTGCTGAAGTCACTTTGCCGGCGGTTGCGCTCACGGGTGGTCTTTGTCAGATACAGGTAACAGCGGTGGTTCAGGTACGGCCTCTCGTTGAAGTGCCGCTCATAGCTGCGCGAGAGGAAGCTCTGTTCCTCCCCGCCGTTTTGGGGACGGTAGCTCTCCTTCGTGAACCAGTCCTGCTTGCAGACGATGCTGTGCTCGGGCAGTACCCTGGCGGCCTTTATCCAGGTGGAGTGCATGGCCTCATACTCTTCCGCCGTCACCGTGTACAGCTCGGGAAGCTCCACCTCGAAGGCCACGGTCAGGTCGGCGTCCTTGCTCACGATGCAGCCGTTCTCCACCGAGAGCAGGGGGAACTTGCGTTCCAGCGTTTCCGCTTTCAATACATTTCTCATGATTGTCGTTTTTTTCTTTTTGCAAATAATCTGAAAACTCTCTTGCGGTGGATCAGGTAGCGCGGATGGCGTTTCTCCGCCAGCAGCTTCATAAGACCGTGTTCGCCGTAGCGGGCGTTCAGCCGGAACACCGCCCATGCCAGCAGACCGCCGGATACGGTCCCGAAAGGGATGCATATCCATTGGTCCACGCCTGCCAGGTAAAGGATGACCACCGCCAGGAGCACCGTCACCAGACCGCCCGCGAAGACGAACAGGTATTGTGACTTGAGCCCCTTGAACTCGACGGGATTGCCCGCCCCCTTGTTTACAGGATACTCCATACCGCTTAGAGGAAGAAGGAACGCAGGATGGTGGCGGCTACAATCAGAAAGATGCAGGCAAAGAACCAGCTGGCGGCGGTTTTCGAGGTGTCGGGATCACCGCTGGAGAACTTGCCGTAGGTCTTGATGCCGCCCACCAGGCCGAGCACCGCACCGATGGCATAGCACAGTTTGGTGGCGGGATCGAAATACGAGGTCATGAGGCTGGTCGCCTCGTTGATACCGGCAAGGCCCTGACCTTGGCCCTGCGCGAAAGCACCGGCGGCAATCGCCGCGCACATCACTGAAAAAAGGATTCTTCTCTTCATTGTCGAATCGTTTGGGTAAGACATAAATTTGAATTCGACGGCGAAGATAAAAAGGGATAATACGCTGTGATTCAGAGGTGTCATCAGATGTCGCCAGATGTCATCAGATGTCATCCAACAAGTGCTTTTGCGCGTCTCTACAGAGATTTTCAACATTGTTTTACGTCATTGCGGAGACGCTTACCTCAAGCATAATACATGATTAATTGATGATTTTGGCACAAACATGGATTGTTCAAACGGTTACATGTTTTTCTGTACCATTTATATAATTGCCATACAAAAGCCAGCAAATTCCATAAAGTTGATTTCTTGTCAAAAACGACTATTATTGATATTGGATTAAAATAGCTATATTTGCATATCAAACGCAGTTTTATGGCCAATGTAAACAGGTTAAAAATAGTGTATCATGTAGTAGTGTATAAAGAGAGTAACAATATCACACCTTGATAAGGCATTTTTAAGTAATATATCTGTTTATATTCAAGAACAGCCAAACAGAGAACAATAACTTTCATACTTATAAGTATGAACAATGAAATTATTGTGCCTGAAACAAAGCGAACAAAATATGAGGCCGTAAAATAAAGCATGATGCAACAATTGCTTATGGGCAAAATATTTAATCAGTTAGTGTATGAAGAAAAACCTTAAAGATTTGTATTGCCAACGCCCTCATGTCGTGATAGTTGGAGCTGGTGCTTCAAGAGCGGTCATGGGAAAATCTTGCCCGACGATGAATGAAGCCATTGAACAGGTCGGGTTAGATAGAATCCTTGAAGGATTTATGTTAGAAACGAAAAGCAAGAATCTTGAAGATATATATAGTGAGCTGTTTAGACGTGGTGATGAGTGTAAAAACGCACGGATAGCAATGGAAAAAAAACTTTATGAATATTTTTCAAATGTGCAGCTTCCATCTTTCTTGACCATCTACGACCTTTTGATTCTTTCGCTCACAGAAAAAGACTGCATTGTATCCTTCAACTGGGATAGTCTGCTTATCCAAGCATATAACAGAGTGGCAAAGATTACCTGGAACAGACCAGAGATTCTGTTCTTGCATGGAAATGTGGGGGCTGGTGTGTGCAAAGACTGTATGACCTTTGGTCTTATACAAAACTATTGCAGAAAGTGTGGCAAACCATACAACGCTGTTCCTTTGCTGTATCCTGTAGAACAAAAGGATTACAACAGCGACAGCTTTATCCGTGACCAATGGAGTGTTGCAAAGTACTACATATCGAAAGCAGGCAAGGTAACAATCTTTGGGTATAGCGCACCTTCTTCTGATAAGGAGGCAAGTGAAATACTTAAAGCTGCATTCTCTAAACATGATGGTGTTCATAGATTGGATGCAGTGGAAATAATTGAACGTCCCGGATTCAACGCGAATGAAATATCAGAAACTTGGCAGTATTTCTTTTCATTGACCAATTACCATTCTGACATTGTGGACTCCTTTTATAATAGCTGCTTGGCGCAGGCACCTCGCCGTACCTTGCAATACCAATACCAACAATTCATTAGAGGATGGTGGGGACAACCAAAGATACACTTCTCAAAACAAGATACTTTTGAGTCGGTGGAAACGCTTTTAAAGCCACTTCTTGTAAATGAAGAGCAAGGAGATTATTCTATAATTTAAGTCAATAACACTAACATCATCATTACAACCGAATGAATAGACTTGTTATCATAGGAAACGGATTTGACATGGCACATGGCTTTAAAACAAGTTATATGGATTTTATCAACTGGTATTGGGACCAACGAGTGTATACTTTTTCCGGTAATACTACAAATGTATCAGAAGATTGCCTTTGCCGTTTGGTTATCAAAGATAATGTAGGCATTAATTGCTGGAATGTTTTTGTCTTCAACAACTCATGTTTTTTTAAGGATATCTATTGTAAAGAAAGATACTCAGGAAGCGAAGTTATTCAGTATATCAAGGACCAACCAAACATTTTCTCTATTGAATGTTGCCCTTTTTTTAAAACTATTCTGCAATCAATAGAAACCAAAGGATGGGTGGATATTGAAAACGACTATTACCAACTGTTGAAAGTTGGCATGGATAGCCCTGGTTGTAATTATACAATCAGTGAGTTGAATGAACAATTTGCATTCCTTCAAGAAAAATTAATTGAATACCTCCATACAATAGAAACAGACAATGTAAGGAATGACCTTCAAAATGCAATAATTGACTTCTTTGATCCTGCTGATTTCTCAACAGAAGGAAAAAAGAAAGCTCTGGATAGCATTGGGCTGAATATATCCAGCCTTGCAGATGTTGAATACAATTATGGAGAACGCGATAAACTTATCCCTAAACGTATCATGTTGCTGAGTTTCAACTATACAAAAACAGCTAAGATGTATGGTAACTTTAATATTACCCACAATTATATTCATGGCGAATTAGAAAAACCTGAAAATATAATTTTTGGCTATGGGGATGAACTTGACAAAAGTTACCAGTCTATTCTTGATATGAATGACAATGAGTTACTTAGATATGTCAAATCCGTTAAATATTTAGAAACAAGACATTATCATGATTTGCTCGAATTTCTTTTAGCTGCACCTTTTCAAGTTTTGATAATGGGGCATTCTTGCGGAAATTCAGACCGAACATTACTAAATACCGTCTTTGAACATGAAAACTGTGTTTCCATAAAGCCGTTTTATCATAAATGGGAAGATGGCAGAGATAATTACTTGGAACTTGTTCAAAATATTTCCCGAAACTTTACTAATATGAAGTTATTCAGAGATAGAGTTGTGAACAAGGAGCAATGCAAAACCATGTAATGGAACACTAAATTTAAATGTGATTTTTTCTATGATATCTTGTTATGCACATAAAGTACGACAAAAATATTGTGCAAAAGGAAGCAGGGAAACGGATTTTCATCCATTAGAAAAAGTAAGGAGCTGGCTTGGTAAGCAGCTCCTTACTTTTTTATAGTCGTTTATAGGTCTCTTATAAAGAAATTTCATTTAATAAATTGAGTTATAGTTTTTCCTGTCAGCAAATCAGGATAATTTCATTCTTTTACTTTTGAATCGTAAGCAACAGTGAGGAAGTATCCGATTTTCTGAGTTGTCCCCGTGATTTCTATGTTTTGAGTGTTTGTTCCTTTCTATTACCCTTAACAAAAGACAAACTTCAACCTTTTTCATAGATTATAGAAAAATACAAAGTTGGGTACATAATGAATATCCTATATATAATATTCAACAATATGGAATTTTGTGGCATAATAGCATATTACTTTCAGACCAGCTTCCTCCAATCTGCGACAGGTTTGGAAACGTTCCTCTCTTTTTTTAAAGGCAGAGCATTCCCTTCCTCATCCACATACCTTTCCATCAGCTCCTCTATCAGTTTCTTGTTCTCCACCTGGGAGGAGAACAGCTCGAACATGTCCGTTTCCCGGATGGCACGCAGTGTCATGGCGGCCCGGTATGATTTGTCCTCATCCGAACCGGCACCGTCCAGATTAAGCAGCACGTCACCTACATTGAGCAGGTCGGCAGGAGTGACTGCCGGAACAATGGCTTCCGCCTCGGGAGAACGGCTGTCCAGCTCCTCCTGTTCGTCTTTCAGCATTCTCATCTCCTCCAAAGGCAGTTTGCATTCCACCTCATCTTCCGGAATATCCTCATCCTTGCCGATAAGGTCGCTTCCCATTTCCAACTGCTGGCTCATGTAAGGGGCAACGGTCTTTCCGGCATTCTCATCCAGATAGACAAAACGGGTGGCCCCCATCACATCTGCCGCACTTTCCGGATTCCGGCGGTGGTCCTTTTCCGTTTCCGTTTTTTTACGGGGAGTATAAAGCAGATCGCATATCTTACCTATTCTCTTTTTCTGCTCCCATACCTTATATAATAGATAAGCGGTACAGCCGAGCCGTATTGACAAATAAACTATTTCTTCCATTCTATCGGTTTTTGTGTGGCTTCCTGGTTATATATCTCGTTGATGATGTCCTGGTACCTTTCCAGATGGTCTGACAGGACACAGCTTAAAAACATCGGGACGGACATATCCGGTGCAATGACCGGCAATACTTTGGCAACAGTCCTGTATAATGCATCGTTAACATAGGTCTGCCTTCTTGCTCCCGACAGTCTCACTTTCAGAAACCGTCTCCGGTATTCATCTGAATCAGCCACTCCATCCGGTGATTTCTTTATTTGCTGTCTGGAAAGGCCGCTTTTCTTCTCCTGTTTCTCCTGAGAAGGCCCAGCCTGACTTTTTGTTTCCGATTCCCCTTCCGGAGAAACCGTTTTTTCCAAAGCGGTTACATCTCCTGCCATCATGCGTTTCAATGCCTCCTCGTCCACTTGGTAATCCGTTCTTCTTTTGGTAGCCATAATTGTTTTATTGAAGTTTCAGTACGGTTTCTATTTCCGCTACCAACAGGTCCAGACCGCTTCCTTTCACTGCGGAGGGAGATGGAGGGAACAAGGTGCTGCGGAACAGGGGCCCCTTCATCCCGGAATCTTTGTTGTAGCGTTCCGCACTGGGAATGACGGTCTCCAGCACCGGCAGTTTCAGAGAGCGGAAAATTTCGGTATAGCCGTTATACAGCCCTTTGGACACCCGTTTGTCCATCCGGTTCCAGAACATATGGATGCCACGCAAGGGTACGTCCGCATGCCGGTGCATGTATTCCCTGATGGCAAGGACAAAAGACATGCTGCTCCGCATTACCATCCTTTCCTGTGTAATCGGAGTGAATACATAGTCCATATTGATCACGGACTGGAAGACACCGGGCACATTCACGGTACCGGGGAGATCAAAAAGGACAAGGTCATAGTCCAGATCCGACTTTTCGAGAAAGCGGCCGGCCGTCTCCCTAGCTTCCTCCGGGGTGGAGTTCAGGATGCTGTAGGCTTTCCTGCCGCTTGTTCCGAACTGTTCCACCAGCTGGTTTTGCAGATGCACGTTCTTTTCAATGTTCCCCACTTCCCAGTCCCGCATGGCACTGATGCTGTGCTGTGGATAATCACAATCCACCACAAGTACGTTATATCCGTTCAGGTAATGGAAATAACTGGCGAGCAACACGGTGAACGTGGATTTTCCCACACCGCCTTTCTGGTTGCTCAAAGCGACAAATAAAGGTTCTCTCTTCATAGGCTTGAATTTAGAGTGTATGACTTGTTTCATATCTGTCTGGATTTTTTCGTTTCATCACACGGCAATGCATCCGTTGGTATATGGCAATTACGCATTGCTTGCCTGTTTGCATGAATACATTGCATACCATATTGCATCAGTGTAATGCCGGTTGCCGAAGGGTGTTGCCGTATAAGGTGCATTGCATTCATGCAATATGGAGTTCAATGTACCCCATACTGCATTGCACGGATGCAATGTGTCCCGTCATGCAGGACTGCCATGCGGCATATATGGCATTGCGCATACATGGATGATACCGCATTCGCGTCATGCACCACCTGTGGCAGGCAAGCAATACACCTTACAGGACAATGTTCCAATGTATGCCCTCATGCACTGTGCCAAAAGTAGCGGCTATTCTTGAAACTTCCGCCAACATTTCCCCTACCTGACATCAGATGTCGTCAGATGTCATCAAATGTCATATCAAACGCTGTTTACCAATCGGTTATCACTGTCTAATTTTGCAAAACCGGAATCAGACAATGGAAAGGAACTGACTTCGCCGGACCACAGCACGCCGTGAACGTCGCGCAGCAATCCGACGAAGGAGGATTCTCTGTTCAAGCGAACAGAGCAAGTTGTGTCTTTGTCCGACAAAAAGTCTTTTGTCCGACAAGAACCAACTTGCCCGCCCAGAGGGGCGGGGGAATCCGCTCCAAAGTCGCGGATTCTGGAAGAGAAAAAAGTACAAACCAAAAATCTCATGTGTATGGAGAAAACAACAGGGACAAGGACGGGCAGAAAGCCTAAAAATGATCCGGCGGACCACAAGTACAGTTTCCGCCTGAACGCCGAGGAGAACACAAGATTTGAAAAGTTGCTGGCGGATTCAGGAGCCGGCAACCTCACGCTGTTCATCAAGAAATCCATCTTCTCGGGACAGATAAAGGTCGTGAAAATAGACAAGGCGACGATGGACTATTACATCAGGCTGACAGAATTCCACAAACAGTTCCAGGCTGTCGGCAACAACTACAACCAGGTCGTCCGTGCCTTGAAGAACAATTTCGGGGAGAAACGGGCGATGGCATTGCTCTATAAGTTGGAAAGATTGAGTCTTGAGCTGATGCTCATCTGCAAAAAGGTCATGGCGCTAACCCAGGAATACGAGCGGAAATGGTTGCAAAAATAAGCCATGGCATGAGTCTTTACGGAGCGCTTGCTTATAACTACGAGAAGGTAGCGGCTGGTACGGCTGAGATTCTTTCCGGTAACCGTATGATTTCCGACCGGCTCGGATTGCCAAGCGAGGACATGCGCTTGGCATTGCTCTCTTTTGAGAATTACCTGCTGGCAAACCGCAATACGGAGAAGCCCGTCCTGCACATTTCCCTTTCCCCAGCACCGGAAGACCGGCTGACCGACGGGCGGCTGGCAGAACTGGCGGAACGTTATATGCAGAAGATGGGGTATGGGAATCAGCCTTACATCACCTACAAACATGCCGATACACACAATACCCATATCCATATTGTCAGTGTCTGTGTGGATGAACAGGGGAAAAAGATCAGCGATGCCTACGAGCATCGGCGTTCCATGACCGCCTGTCGGGAGCTGGAAGTGGATTTCGGTCTGCGAAACGGAGCGGATGCGGAAAAGCGGAATCCAAAAGCGGAACTAAGAAAGGTGGACGCTTCCTTGGGAGATGTCCGCCATCAGGTAGGTAATACCCTTAAAGCCGTATTGGAAAGCTACCGTTTCCAAACCTTCGGGGAATACAATGCGCTGCTTTCCACGCTCAACATCGAGGCGAAACAGGTCAGGGGAGAATACAACGGTACCCCATATACCGGTATTGTATATTCGGTCACGGATGATACCGGCAAGGTTGTCAGCCCACCGTTCAAAAGTTCCCGATTTGGGAAACGCTTCGGAAATGAACAGTTGGAAAAGCGGATGCTGATAAATCTGAAAGCTCTCAAAGATGGGAAATGGGCCCCCTCCATACAGGCGGACATCGTTCGTGCCTTGCGGCAGGCGGATTCACAGAAACGGTTTGTGGAACTGCTCGGGCAAAGGCGTATTGATGTGGTTTTCCGCAAGAATGAGCGGGGACGTATCTATGGTGTCACCTTTATTGATCACAACCATCGGGAGGTGTTCAACGGCTCACGCATGGGCAAGGTGTTTTCTGCCAATGTGTTCAACGACTATTTCAAATGGTTGGAAAACATACCCGAAAAGGAACGGGGCGGACATTCCGCTACAGAACTTTGGCAGCATCACCGTCACGAATCCTCTAGCACGCTCGAACTGGCGGCAGGCATTTTTTCCTTGGAAACCAATCCGCGGGATTACGAGGAGGAAGCCTTTGCACGCCGCATGAAGAAAAAAAAGAAGACCGGACGCAAGCGTGGCATTTAGACAAAACAAGTATCAACCCATTTATATACAATTCTTATGCAGCAGGAAGATGATTTGAGGGCTCTCGCTAAGATAATGGAATTCGGCAGGGCCGTGAGTATTTTTCTTTTGGTGGTACACGTCTATGTGTACTGCTATCCGAGTATCACCGCATGGCACCTGAACCTTGAGGTGATAGACCGGATTCTGGTAAACTTCAACAACACGACCGGAATTTTCAACTGTATTCTCTGGAGCAAACTGTTGGCAGTGCTTCTGTTGGCCGTTTCCTGCCTGGGTACGCATGGGGTCAAAGGTGAAAAAATAACCTGGCCTAAAATTTATGCGGTGTTGGTGGCAGGATGCGCATTGTTTTTTCTGAACTGGTGGCTTCTTAAACTGCCATTGCCACACATGGCAAATACCGCATTCTATATTTTTACTCTTACGGCAGGCTATCTCGCCCTGTTGATGTCGGGATTATGGATGAGCCGCCTTTACAGGCACAACCTCATGGAAGATGTGTTCAATATGGAAAATGAGAGTTTCATGCAGGAAACCCGACTGATGGAGAATGAATATTCGGTAAACCTCCCGACGAGATTCTATTATAAAAAACGCTGGAATAACGGATTTGTCAATATTGTCAATATTTTCCGTGCCTGCATGGTTATCGGGACACCGGGCAGCGGCAAATCCTATGCGATAGTCAACAGTTACATACGCCAGCTTATAGCCAAAGGCTTTGCGATTTACATCTATGATTACAAGTTTGATGACCTGTCCACCATCGCCTATAATTCTTTGTTGAAGAATATGGACAAGTACGAGGTAAAGCCCCGGTTCTATGTCATCAATTTCGACGATCCGCGCAGGTCTCACCGGTGCAATCCCATTAATCCGGAATTCATGACGGACATTTCCGATGCGTACGAGGCAAGCTATACGATAATGCTCAACCTCAATCGCACCTGGATCGAAAAGCAGGGGGACTTCTTCGTGGAGTCTCCTATCATTCTGCTTGCGGCAATAATCTGGTATTTAAAGATTTACAAAAACGGTATTTACTGTACGTTTCCCCATGCGGTAGAACTGCTCAACAAACCCTACTCAGACCTGTTCACCATTCTGACCTCTTATCCGGAGCTGGAAAACTATCTTTCTCCCTTCATGGACGCATGGAAGGGAAATGCCCAGGACCAGCTCCAAGGCCAGATAGCCTCGGCTAAAATACCCCTTACGCGCATGATCTCCCCACAACTCTACTGGGTGATGACCGGTAATGATTTTTCATTGGATATCAACAATCCGAAAGAGCCCAAACTGCTCTGCGTGGGCAACAATCCGGACAGGCAGAACATTTATTCGGCAGCGCTCGGATTATATAATTCCCGTATCGTCAAGCTTATCAACAAGAAAAAACAGCTTAAATGCGCCGTTATCATTGACGAGCTTCCCACCATCTATTTCCGTGGGCTTGACAACCTGATCGCGACGGCGAGAAGCAACAAGGTGGGTGTGCTTCTGGGTTTTCAGGATTTCAGTCAATTGACACGTGACTACGGAGAAAAAGAATCCAAGGTCATCCAGAACACGGTGGGGAATATTTTCAGCGGACAGGTGGTCGGTGAAACCGCAAAAACGCTTTCAGAGCGCTTCGGCAAGGTGCTTCAGCAACGTCAGTCCGTATCCATCAACCGTCAGGACGTATCCACCTCCATCAACACACAGCTAGACTCGCTCATTCCCGCATCAAAGATCGCCAACCTCTCACAAGGCACGTTTGTCGGGGCTGTGGCGGATAATTTTGATGAGAGGATAGAGCAAAAAATATTTCATGCCGAAATTGTCGTGGACCATACCAAGATCAGCGCAGAAGAAAAGGCTTATCAGAAAATCCCGGTCATCAACGACTTCAAGGACAGGAACGGTAACGACATCATGATGCAACAGATACAACGCAATTACGACCAGATCAAGGCGGATGCGCAGGCTATTATCAATGAGGAGATGCGGCGTATCAAAAATGACCCTGAACTCCGTAAACGACTAGGTCTGGAAGATGAAAAAGGAAAGGACCCCGACAAATCATGACAAGTGGAGGGGTAATTGAAGAAATTATACCCCGACTGATCGGATTATTGAAAAAGATGCCGTATATTTGAAACTTGAAATAGAGAAATAAGGCCGGTCTCGACAATTGGGACCGCCATTATTATACATAAGTCGCAAGACGTCTCGAACAGGAATCTGACAAATTCAAAAACACAGAGGCTATTGCGTGAGGCTTATGCTATACCTTATAGCATGAGCCCATGCGGGTTTCTGTGTTGGGCTTTGTCAGAGCCTCTGTTCGAAATAAGCATGGGTTTCATGCTTTTTTAACAAGAGGTATGGCAAAAATTCAAGTTATCATGGCACTCACTTTGGACGGGTTCCTTCCGCATGAAGACGAGATGCTTATGCGATGGGTGAGGGAAAACAAACGGTATGGTTTCCCACGCTGGCAGCGACAGGCCACATTCCACATCTACCCCCATTACGGTTTGATGGACTTGCTGAATGTAAAGGAAAAGCATGACAAGGATTGTATTTATCTGGCAGGAGTGGGAGATGGAGGAAGTGCGGAATATGCCGATGGACTTTTTCGGTATAATCTGGTGGATGAGACAGTACTTTTTCTGCTGCCTCTTTCTTATGGTGGTGGAATCCCCTTGACGGGAGAATTCCGGTCTGCCCGCTGGAAACTTCTTGGCTGCAAAACTTTCTCCAACGGAATCTGCCGGCTTATGTATAAACGAAACGGATGAAGATGCTATCTCAACCCATACCTTTCCATTTTCTTGTATAGCGTCGGACGGCTCATCCCCAACATTCTCGCCACACGACTGATCTTACCTCCACATTCTTCCAGAATTTTCCTTATTAGTTCTTTCTCTTCTGCTTCTTCCATCAAGCCTTTTTTACATTTTTCGCCTGTCCTACAGATGGTCGCATTAAGATTCAGATCTTTATGGGTTAACAATGGAGATACCGCCAACAGGACAGCACGTCTTATCCGGTTGTCAAGTTCACGCACATTGCCCGGCCATGAGTGGGAAAGCATGGAGATTTTGGCTTGTTCGGTAAAACCGGAGGTCTCCACGCGTATCTCTTCTGAATGTTGCTCACGAAAGAAGTCAGCCAGTGGCAATATATCTTCCGGGCATTCGGAGAGAGAGGGCTGGCGTATCTCAAACTCGGCGAGACGGTAGTACAGATCCTCCCGGAAACGTCCCTCCCGTATGGCACGCTCCATATCCTCGTTGGTAGCCGACAATATCCGTACATCGGCTTCAAGTTCTTTGCGGCTGCCCACTGGACAATACACTCTTTCCTGCAATACCCTGAGCAGCAGTGTCTGCATTTCTGGAGGCATGTTTCCGATCTCGTCAAGGAAGAGCGTACCGCCCTTGGCCGTCTCAAAATACCCGGCAGTATCCTTTTTCGCATCGGTAAACGCCCCCTGCACGTGGCCGAAGAACTCAGATGCGGCAAGTTCCCCCCGGATACAACCACAGTTCACCGCCACAAAAGGCTTGTCCTTACGCCCGCTATGCTGTTGGATCAGCTGTGCGACAGATTCTTTCCCGCTACCGTTCGGTCCAAGGATCATGACGGAACAATTCAAAGGAGCCACACGACAAGCTATCCGTTCGGTCTCCCGGATCGCCCCGCTAAGCCTTTTCATTAATGATTTCTTCGGGGGAACGGAAACTGGCAGACCGATCAATCCCCGTAACAGTTCCATCAGCAACTCCTCGTGGACAGGCTTGGGCAAGTAGTCTTTCGCGCCCAATTTGACGGCACGCACCGCATCTGCAATGGAGGCATGTTCGGTCATCACCACAAAAGGAATATGTAATCCTTGGGAGATGCTCCATTCCAGTAAGCTGATGCCATCCCCTTCGGGAAGGCGGACATCTGTCAGTACCAGCGCCACGTTATTCCCCTTGATTTTCCGGCGTGCCGAAGGCTCATCTATGGCCGTCAATACCCTGTAACCGGCTTTCTGTAGCCATCTCTCAAGAATATCGCAAAGAATCAGGTTGTCCTCCACGATCAATAAAGTCTTTTTCATCCCCGTCATTTTTCTTTCTTAATTCATTATTTACTTCGTCTATCAGTAACCGTATCTGTTTCATAATTCTCATCGTGTACTCTCTGACCGTCTCGTCGCTCGAGGTCTTGTCATGCAGGAGCTTCCGATAACCGAACAGTACATCGTTGGCCCCTAACAACTCCCAGACCGGAGCCATCCGATGTACGATCCTCCGCATGGCTTCCCGATCGTTTTCTCTTAAAGCCTCCTCCAGTTCGGCAAGATCCTTTTCTGACTCTTTTGCGACAAGACCGAACATATGACGACGGTCGTCCGTACTTTCCATCAGGCGGGAATAGTCGAACGGAGACATGCCTGCACTTCTGCCCTCCGTAACGGAGGAGATAAAGGCCAGCAGTCCTTTTGAAGAGAAAGGCTTATGTATGCAACCGCAAAAACCGGACTTCATATACACGCCCGAGTCCCCGTCCCCCCGTGCCGTCATGACAGCGACCGGAACGGTACGGGAATTTCCGATATCCGAGTTACGCAGTAATCTCAACAAGCCGAAACCATCGGTCACGGGCATCTGTATATCTGTCAATACCAAATCATAATCCAAGCGGTCGAGTGCTAGAATGGCTTCTTTTGCATTTTGACAGGTCGTGCATTCCACCCCGTTGCGCCCGAGCATGTCTTCCGTTATTTTCAGAAGGATGCTGTCATCATCCACTACCAGTACATGTTTGGGAAGTATCGTCGCAGATTGTACCGGAAGCTCCTCTGTTTCCGGTTCTCCTGTCGTTTCCGAAAGGGGAAACGACAGGCGGAATGTTGTACCTTTACCTGGTCGGCTCTCTACTTCAATGCTTCCGTCCAGTACCTTTACAAGAGCTTTCGTGATAAAAAGCCCAAGACCGAAACCTTCCGAGTTTATCTCCTGCGCCGCACGCTCGAACGGACGGAAGACACGTTCCAATGTCTCCTCGTCCATACCGATACCGGTATCACCGACCTCCACATATAATCTTCCCGCCATGTACTCGGTATGGAAACGGATCGTACCCGACAGGGTGAACTTGATGGCGTTTGTCAGCAGATTGTCCAATATTTGTTCCAATTTGTCTGCGTCTCCTCTCACTGTAATATCACCGACATTCTTATGCCGGTGCTCGAACAGCAAGGCCCGGCTACCCGCTTTGCGGGCATATTCCTTCGATATGTTGTCAAGCAAGTTGTTTAGACGGAAAGGAACCTCGTTACGGGTATCCTTGGTCTCATTGATCTTATAAACATCCATCAGGTTGTTCACCAGATTCAGTATATGGCGGCAGGAATGGCGGATGTTCTCCAGATAGCCTTCCCGTTTTTTCTTTTCACGGGTTTCCGAGGCCAGTTCCACGCAGTTGTTGATATTACCCAATGGTCCTCGTATATCGTGCGAGATGGTCAGGATGATCTGTTTACGCATACCGAGCAGTTCCTCGTTCTCACGGTTTATCCTTTGGAGCTGTGCCCGCCCTTCCCTTTCTTTCCTGATGTCATGCCGTATGATCAGGAACGAGATGAATAGCAAGGAGGAAGCAGAGACGATTACCAAGACAAACAGTTTGAAAGAAAAATCTCCGGCTTCCGTGATTTTTTCCTCACGACTGATGAACGCCGCCTGCGCTTGCCCGTCAAGATGGGTGATGAGTATTTGCAACTTCTGGTTCAAGGCCTTATTCTGTATGCGCAGACTGTCGGTATACATGTCTATCCGGCGTTCACGTTCCTCTTGCATGGCGATCAGCTTCTCATTCAAATCTTGCAGTCCTTTCGATGGCTCGAAGACCTGTACGCTCCTTTTCCCTCCGAACCAACCGGCAATCCCTTTTTTCTTTTGGGTGACTGTCCGGGTACGAACCGCTTCCCTGATAACAATAGGCAGACGATTTGCGAGCAGGCTGTCCGCTTCCCCCTGTCTGGTAATGGTCTCCATAATGCGGAGCAGATGTATCTCCTTAGCTTCCAATAAATGACATAGGGAGTCTATCTGCTTTGGCAGGACGAACGTGCCACAACTCACTTTCAATATTTGTAACAAGCTGTCCGTTTGCAAGCGTTTTCTGCGATACTCACGAAAATCGGTATCCTCCCAGACAATGACGGACTCTCCATAGGTGGCAAGCTCCGTGATATAGCGATGCGCCGTACTGATGTCATGGCGTATCCTGCGTATCTCCGATGTTTCCGTTTTTATCTCACGCATGCGGCTCCGTTCGTATAACAAGATGGAAACCATGCCGCAAACAGCCATGATCAATATCATATACCCTAAAAGAACCTTATGCTGTAATGAAGCTTTCCTTGCTACCATAAATATTTTCATTTTACGTAAACACTCACTTTAAACCACCAAGGATTTGTAACGGATTCGTTAAGCCAGTGTAATAGTTATCTATAATTCATTTATAAAATATAGAAGAAGCCCCTGTCTTCTCCGATAACCGGCTTCAGACAAGGGCTTCCATATTGGGATGAATCAATAACGATTTACTTTATGAGATTGGTCTTATTCCGGTTTTATCAGTTGGTTCCACCCGTATGCTGGCAGTTCCAAGTCCGGGTAATGACAGACACTGTTCCAATGTTGATTATAATTGAATAGACAACTTTCATAACGGATAGAATCGAATATATTCCATATCAGGCAAGAGGGAAACCGATTCTTTCCAATTGTGCTTTTCGCTCATCTGACATGTTCCCCTTGCGGTAATCCCGTCTTTGAATGGTACACCAGCGTCCCAATGCTCCTTCACGGCATCCCGGCCATCGTCCTTGCAGGTTATGGAACAGGCACAATTGTTCGAAGTTGCCTTGCCAGACCTGTTCCGCCGACCAGACAAATCCTATTTTATCCAACAGGAGCCGGCGGTCATTGGGTAACTTTCCCTGTTTACGCATTTTCCGTTGTGTATGGCACCATCCGCCCAAGTTCCCTTCCGTCGATTTAGGGAAACGCCGATATTTTCTGACAAAAGACTTCAGTTCCTCGTAGTTCTTCATCCATTCCCCTTGGAGGTTCTGATTCCAGACAAAGCCGATCTCATTCAAAGCCCGGATGCGCTCTTTGCTCAAACGTCCATCCTTCCGTCTTTCCCGCTGGGTATAACACCAGGTCGCAAGCGGGCCGTCTTCACGTTTGGGCCAGCGTCCGCAGGTATCAAAGAAGACTTTCAACGCACGGTATTCTTTCATCCATTTGGAGTCGAGCTGGTTCCATTCGAAGCCGATCAATTCTAGCTGACGGCGGCGTTCCTCCTGCAATTTTCCCCGTTTATAGGCAATGCGTTGGGTGTTGCACCACAAACCGAGTTTCCCTTCCGTAATTGATGGCCAGTCGTTTTCTTCCCGACGGAATTCAATCAGCCTCTCATACATAATCTGCCAGGGCTCCAGTTCTGCCAATATCTCTTCTATGCGCAGCCGTATGTCTGATAGGAAACCCGTCGTCAAAAAAGAGGTGTTTCCTTCGAATCCTTTGGGTGACGGAAGGAGAGATAGACGCTCCAAGTGGGGAGCCATCACATCATAAACCGATTTTCCTGAAAGATTGTTGACAAAATCCAAGACGACCGGCCGTTTTCCAGCCTCGGCATTTAGACAACGGCCCAATTGCTGCAAGGTAACGATATATGATTCTGTCCGTCTAAGGAATAAGACAGCATCCACACCTTCCACATGCAGTCCTTCTATCAGCATGTTGACGGAAAACAATACGTGCAGCCGGTCTGATTCTTCTCGGAAAGCATCCAGTATCCGGCCGTTCTGCCGTTCACCTTGGGCATGATGGATCTCGAACGGAGTAATGGCACGTCCCGCTCGCGTGAGCCATCCGCATACTTCTGGCACCATCTGCTTCAAATCGGTGAGATCGCGACAGAATACCAGCAGCTTGCGTACGCTTGTCGGCAGGAACTTCCGGATGACTTCCGGTGCCCCCAAAGCCTCTTTGAAATCCACACGTGCCAGATCCAGTTTCTTCTGTACCTTTTCTTTTCGTCCTTTTGAACAACCGCTGCGTTCCAGCTTTCTTTGCAGCCGGTCCAGTTCGTTGTCCAGCCCGTAAGCACTCTGTACCAGAACCGGAACCGGCAAGATATTGTAATACCAAGCCTGCGGCAAGGTAAGCTCATAAAACAAATTTCCTTCGAAATAAAGATCCACCGTATCGATCATTCCCTCCGGACGGATCGGCGTTGCCGACGTTCCCAGGACATAGGCACAGGGATTATTTTCTATCACATCCTGCAAGGCACTTCCCCAAATTTCCGCCCCGAAATGGTGGAATTCATCAATAAGAATATGATCTGCCCGTAACAACCCATTGTCCTCCCGGTTACGGATCAGTGACTGGAATGTCCGGTACGTCACTTGCGGAATAGAGAATCCGACGGCTTTCCGGATCTCATCCAGAATCGTGATGTTCGGAGCAAAGACCAATATCTTTTCCTTTGCATGATCTGCGATATAGCGTGCCAGCAAATAGGATTTCCCTGTTCCGGTAGCCTGCACGACCGCACCGATACGGTGTTGTTTGAATCCCCGCATGATCGCCCTGTAAGCCGCTTCGTTATGCGGATAAAGCTCCACATGTCTTCCGGACAAGAGGCTTTCAATATAGCTTTCATCCGAAACGGTCAGCCC
>OATJ01000283.1_pt1 | contig 40553 bp, 48 predicted proteins | sample 1516661 | NCBI WGS metagenome assembly OATJ01 (sample SAMEA2579951, study PRJEB22360) | human gut metagenome
TAAACAATTCATGGAACAACTTCTCCACAGGGCAGACGAGCGACACAGATGCTCTTAACACTCTAATTGTAAATGGCTACTTCAAGGAAAACACAAATAGTTCGCAATTCACAGTTCAGGCCAAAACCCCTACAACTCAAAGCTGGATATCAAGATTTTCTTTTTCCTTCGATGAGTCTGCTATTTTCAACAATCCGGTCGCTAGTGGGAGTGATGTTGAGATAACAACATTCCTTTTTGAGAACCAATATGACCCTTCTCTAGGCCAATTAACCAAGGGGCCGTTCAGGATGTTTGTTTTCGACGCAGAGACGCAAAAATTCCTTACTTACTCTATTAACTCGATATTGTTGCCTGACGACAAAAATCAGTTGCCAATCCTTGAGTTCAGTTTCTTAGGTTTGGTGTTGAAGGCAAACCAGAAGATAAGGTGTTACTTCTCTTCGGCATCGGTTCCCTCATGGGAAGGTGCAGAACAGATTTTGCAGTTATCAGTCTTTGACGAGGCCGGCCATGATGTGGAATATGGATTTTTCCCATACATGGATGTGAGAGTTAAAGCTACTACATACAAGATAGAGTGGGACGAAACCAAGCCTGTATATCTGGACATCATTTCAGCTAACGGGCAAACAACCACAGGCTATTGCTTTGGCGGCAATGAGGTAAATAATAATTATTCTTATTACCAGCAAGCGCCGGAGGGTGAAGGCTTGTTCTCCCAGAGCCAAATCGTATTTAATGTTAAGTCTGAAATTGAAAACGATATTGGCCAAGCCGGGAACAGCGGATTTATTACTCCCCCGTCCAGCACCTCATCGACTCTTCCAAACTTTGTTTTTGGGCTTCATATCTTTTCGGAGTTTATTTCAATGCCAATGGGGAATGCCAATAATTATGTCATTCCTGCGACCACTACGAAGATTAGCCAACTTAGGTATCAAGTATCACGGGATGAGAGCAACGACGTAACTCCTTCATCTTCATTCCTTAGTGATGACGGACTGGCTTATGGTGCGCCAAGGATTCAGGCCACAGTTCAGGCATTGGACTATGATGCCCCGATAGCTATGGAAAAGAGCACTTCCATGTCGGTATCAACAAACTTGTCTAACGGGAGAGACCATATTGTATTGAGCGGACAAAGCTCTACAGATACAAGACTGTACTTTTCCTTAGATGATGCTAAAAAGGTGAACGTATTAGCGGCGTATATTCTGTATGATTCCACTATCATTAGCTGACACAGGCGGCCTAACCGCAGATGGTTTGTTGCCATTGACAGGCTTCCCCTCATGGATGTGGGGAAGCGACATTCTTAATGGTCAACTCTGGGGTGGAACAGAAATAGCAGAGCCAGCTTACAACGAAATTTGGACAGACCCTACGACTGGTGTTACGAATGCGCTCCTACCTTCGTTGACTGGATTGGAGCCAATGAACGGCCTGTATGATATTGATTATCAGATAGGTTATCCTGAAATGCCCCAGCCGCCGACATATAACCCTAACACAAGTTATTTATCATCAACGGCTTCCATAGATACGTCAGCTGGGTTTGAGAAATCTAGTCCCAACAAAATAGCATGGGATGACACGTTTGACCCGTTCGGCTTCAACTCTGCGACGCTTAAAGGATTTGGTAGTGTTCTTTCGGATGTGTCGTCTTCCTTGAGCAAGAAGAGGTCATATGCCAACTATGTCGCCAGTTATGAGAATCAGGCACAGGCGTTAAGGAATCAAGCCGAGTCGGCATATAGGATTGCCGGGATAAACATGTCTCGCCTTCGAGGGAATCAGGCGAAATACCTAGCCCAGCAAAGGGTGTCAGCAGTCAGGACAGGCTTCGCCCCGACTTCCGGTTCCATAGGCGCTGTACAACAGGCGACAATGAGCCATTTCGAGCAACAAATAGCTGATGCTTGGGTGGAAGCGGAACAAAAGAGGCAGAACACAATGTATCAAGCAAGCGTTGCTGATTGGCGGGCAAGCGAAGCCCGGAAGGCTAGCAAGCGCTCATCCGGTGGATTCCTTGGCTCGCTACTTGGCTCTGGTGTGGGAGCTTATTTTGGAGGCCCCACCGGAATGGCGATAGGTTCTAAGATAGGTTCATCCATAGGAGGGTTATTTTAATCATGGCGACCAACGATACTAGAGACATAAGACTGGGGGTCAGTAGTGCGAACAAGGAGGGGTTGTTGCCTTCTCCTTCAAACCGTTATTTGCGCTCCACTTATGATGCGGCCAGATATGTTCCTATTGGAAATGAGTTTGATAAAGAGAGCCGAGTAAAGGAGCTTGGCGACCTTGGCGAAGGACTCACAATGTGGTCGAAGGCGCAAGCGGAAGTCGAGACAACGAACGACAGTATTCAGTCACGGCGCATGCAAGCAGAGTACATGGAAGCTTCCACACAGGTTTTCAATCAGCTTCAAAAAGACCCCAGCACGATGAACAACCCTGCGGTTTGGCTGGACGCTTATACGGAGGAGATGACATCAAGGGCGGCAGAGATTAACAACAAGTATGCCAAATCGTTTTATGTTGGGCGCAATCAGATGTTGTCCAATGAAAGGCTCAACCTGTTGCTGAAAGAGGAGAAGAACAAGGTGGGCCTGATGGCGGCAGACAGAATATCAAAGATGGCCGCAGACGAAACTAATGCGGCGTTCAAGATTGCTGTGGCCAACAGGGATTTCGGGTTGGCTAGGGAGATAAATAAAAGCCCCTACCTAACACCTGCGGAAAAGATGTTGAATGAGAATGGAATTGTTCAAGCCCAGACACAAGACATCATCCAGCAGGAAACATTGAGGAACCCTTGGGGTGTTCTGGAAGAGGTGAACAGGGATGGTGCTGTACAGCGTCGTGAATTGACCTATGAGCAACAGCAGTACGCATTGAACCAAGCGCAGGGCCGGATAAGCATGATTCAAAAGCAATCGTATGACTCTCTCGTACAGAAGTTTTTGTTCAACCCGGAAGAGTTTGAGATGGATGTCGCCAAAAAGCTATTGGACACAAACCAGCTGACGACCCAGCAATATGTCAACCTCCTCAACATGAAGAAGACCATGAGCGCCAAGGTTGAGCCGACTCCAATGCAGTTTGCGGCCATGTCTAATTGGGCAGTCAAGCTTTCAGAGGATTATCACAAAGAGTCGCCAGAGGGACAGGCCAACATCCTCTCCCAAGCTGAACGGCTTCTTGAGCGGATGAATTTCAGCACCAGCGACAAGAACTCATTGCTCAAGCTTGTAACACAAAAGATTTCCCCGGAAACGTTCAATCAGGCTGACAAGTTGGTAGAGAAGTTTTGGGATAACGGCCAACTACCTCTGACCAAGACAGCGGATTACACCGGAACTCAAGGAGGAACTACTCCGATTTATTTGACGGAGGGAGAGTTTAATACCCAGTTCAAAGAGAGGAAGAACCAGTTTTTCTTAGACAAAAGCAGGACATACCTAGACCCGAAAACGGCAGAAGACAGGTATGCTGTGATGGAGTATGTGCCTAATGCGGAAAACATTCTAGTGCAAGACCGGGTAAAGAGCGAAGTCCGTTCTGCCTTGTCGGATAGGATAGCAGAATATCGGGCGCAGAATGGAGGACGAACCCCGAACACGGAAGAGCTTTATACGATGATTTACAACGCCAGAGCAGAAGTCTTTGGTAATCAAAACATTAAAGCTCTTAATCCTATTATGGACAACCCTGTTTTCCCGTCAGGGCGACAGGAGAATACTGATGAAAGGAAGGCAACTTTTATCCCCAGAGAAAACAAGAAGTTCTCTTTTAGGACCGCTTCGCCAGTAGTTGATATTCCAGAAGGGGATAAATACATTTGCCTCTCGCCGGACAATGCGTTTGTCACATCGGAAAGGAACCCTCTTCTTGTACTTAAACAGGCAGGGCAATATCCGTTAGGTTACGTAACCTTCGACCAATCCTATCTTGAAAAACCTTCGGAAGACCTACAAGATGTTGTGGCAAGGAGGAATGCAAAAGCTATTGCTGAAAAGGCAGGGCTTGCGGCCCAGAGCGAGCAGACGGTTTATTGTGCTTTAATTGCGTACTGGAACAGCTTATAAAACATTTATGCCTGAAACACTAGACCCATTAAACCTAAACCCTTCCTCAACTATTTCGGACGCAATAGGAGGTGAGGCTTTGGAGGAACAGGCTCAACAGCAAATGCAGGAGCAGGTTTCTAGGGAGGCTCAAGGCATTTCAAATGGTGTGCAGGAGGGCGCTTGGGCCGAAAAGGCATTGAGCAGTAAAAGGAAGCTTCGTGAGGACTTGGATGAATACCTCAAACTCCAATCCACAGCCACACCTGATGACCCCCCAGAGTTTTTGAATGCTCTTGCCGACAGGCGAAACCAGCTAATAAATAGTGGTATAGACCCGGACTATGAAAAGTATCGGGACAAGATTGACAGGATTCAGGGGAAAATATATGCCATAACCCAAAACATCAATCCCAAGACAGGGTTGTTTGGTGTTGTCCCCACCGAGGATGTAAAAGACAGTAGGCTTGGAACGCTCCTCACCGCAGAGCAAATAGGCTACTTTAACAGCCTACCTAAAAGCATGCAGGATGAATTCATCTTTGAGGGGATTGTTGAAACCTTCTTCCCGCAGGGAGGTATGGATAAGGTAACGGCATTGGGTTTACTCAAGGAGCATTACCAAACCGACTCCATGAACGGGGTTGTCAGCAAATACGCTCAAGAGCTTCAAAGGAACAAGGAGGAAGAGACAGCATACAATGAAGCTTCTACCAGATTTTTCGATTCCTTTATAGAAACAGGAGGCGATTACCAGAAAGCAATCGACAGCTTGGAAGGCAATCTAAACCTGTATGCGGAAAACATTTTCAACCAAGAACCTGCGCTTAAATACATTTACCAGCGTGCGTATAACTCCGTCTCATGGATTAAAGATGAATACATAGAAAGCGGAGAGCTGGATTGGGACAAGATGGCAGACAGGTTGTTGAAGCTTGGGGAAGGAGAGACGTTCTCTCTAGCCATTCAGATGCTTCCCTACATGTTGCCCAAAGACGACAGGACTTGGCTCACGCAAGCCATAGACGACACCGCCTCTGATGTCTCCCGCTTTGCTAGGCTCATGGTTGACGGAGGAGGTGATAGCGCCCAAGCAGAACGCCTTGCGTTGGCTATCCAGCAGGAATATCGTCAGGTCCGAGACATGCCTACATCGTGGATAGGGAGAGCTTTTAAGGCGGCGACAGACCAAGTTCCGAAAGTGGCGGCAGTAACAGGAAGCTCTCTTTTGGCTTCACCGGGTGGGCCTGTAGCAATGGCCGCCACAGGAACAGCTGTCGGCTCAATGGTGTATGGTTCAACTGTAGGTCTTGAGGCATATAGGACGAATTCTTCTAGGGCAGGAGCATTGACATATGGTGTTACTGTTGGGGCCTTGGAAGGTCTCCTTGAAAACGTAACTCTTGGCGTTGGTGCTTTGGCTTCCAAAGGTATTAAGGTTGCAGAGGCAGGTAGGAAGATTGCCTCTGTTGCCGGAAGAGTTCCCGCCACCGTAAAAGGTGCGGCGGCTGGTGCTTTGTCTGAATATACCCAAGAAGTCATTGCTGACCCAATTTATGTTGGATTGGAGAATGTAATGCGCTCTGCGGGGTTTGAGCTTACCCAGCAAAACACCCTTAAAAACTGGTGGGAAACATTGGATTTCACATCCCCTGAACTCTTGGGGGCTACAGCCATTCTTGGCGGCTCCATTGGTGCTGTTGGGGGCTATCAAGCCAACCATCTCATCAACCGAGTAGGAAGAAGCGCTTCGGCCCTTCAAGCTTATGGTGTACCCGAATCGGAAGCTGTGGCTATTGCCGAAATGCCAGACGGCAAGGAGCGCACAAACAGGCTTATATCGGCCCTTCGCAATAACCGGGTAAGCCCCGACGTGCAAATAACAAACCAGCAAGCGGGGATATTCCTGAACTTTTTAGCTAAGAATGCAGAGAGGTTTAAGGATGTTGAGCTGATGCCGGAGATATCCGACAACGGGGACGGAACCTTTAATATTGTTGAGAGAGACCCGGTAAGTGGAGCTGAAAAAGCAACCACAGTAACAGACGAAATCGCAGGGACGTTCATGTCTCAAGCGTTGCAGTCAAATCCGGGATTTATCAGGGCATTAAATATTTTCGCCCAAGAAGAGATAGAGTCAGGGTTGGGCAAGGAGACGAAGATAAAGAGCTATACCCCTGACGAACTCCGAGCAAAAATCCAATCCACAGAAGACAACAATGCAACTATAGCACGACTTAGGGCTTTGGCTGTAATTAACCAAGACCCGGAATTGTTGCAGAGTTTTCGTGACGGGAAAGTAAGTATTGAAGATGTAGCAAATGAGCTGGAAATTGTATCTGCATATAGAGATGGCACGATTGCTGTTGCGAGGGGTGAAGCGAATCCTCTCAATATTCTGGAAGAAATAATTCACGCCCGTGCAATATCCGACTTGGAGAGCGGCGTTATTTCTCGAAGCGTCATTGAAACACAGGTAAGGAATTACTTGGAGTTCTTGGGACGTAGTGCGGAAGAGATAGGGGATTTGAGCAATGACGTTGTGTTGCAGGAACATTTGGCGAATATGGGGAAGGCTTTGGCAACAACGCCGGAACTGTTTTCCGCAATGCCCGGCAATGTTCAAACAATCCTTGAGTGGCAGAAGGACGCTATAGCGGAAGTTGGGAATGTCTTTGCGGAAGGCGCTCTGATAAAAGAGGCCATTGAGCAGGGCATTGTCTCTCCCGATTTTGTCAAGTGGTCTAAATCTTTGGCGACTATGGCCGAACGTCGTGACGGTCAGGATATGGCAGAGCTTGTCAATGGTGCGACCGGAGAAAGCATTTTGCCAATGGGCCAGAGCCTTCCTTCCGTGAGGAGGCGTGGGACTATTAATGTAACTCCTTCTGTAAGAACCATTAACGAAGCCATATCAAACATAGTCAATGGCGCATCGGAAAGGTCTATAGGCCAGCTCCACAAATTGCAGAGGAGCATGATAAAGCTTTCGGAAAGGTTTTCTCAAGGGAAGCTGACCGAACGAGGACAACAGAAAGCGTTACTGAATTCTGTTCTCTCTATCGCTAATGCAATGGCTTCTGGTAGCCGGAAGTTTATCTCCAACCAGCTTGCCGAAAGGCTTGCAAATCCTAAGAGCAATGAAGCGTTTAATGCGGACATGAAGACTGCATTGGATGCCACAGTAGCGGCCTTGAACGAAAGAGCGGAGGCGGCGAGCCGGAAGCAGTTGGAGCGCATTATTCAGGACGAGATAAACAGGAGGGTTGAGCAAGCGGACGCTAAAGCCAAGAAGGATTTCAACAGGGAAATGAAATTCCTCCGGGGTTTAGTCTCCAAGGAAATAAGGAAAGACATCAAGGAGGAAAGAGCGGAGGCTGCGGCAGAGAAGAAGCTTGCCAGTAAGAGCATACAGAGCTTGCGAAGGCTTGCCGAGAATGCTTTTAAGGACACCAAGGGGCGCTCTCGTTCTTTGGATGCACAAGCCAGAGAGGAGACTATGGATGCCCTTGAGGTTATGGCTATGTCTCCTTCCGAAGTTGCAACCCAGCTTGAAGTCTTGGATAGCACCATAGACGAGCTTCAAAACCAGCCTGCCACAGAAGAACTTGCTCTGGAACTGGAAAATCTGGAAAACCAAAAGAATCTCCTTGAGGTGTTTGGTAGTGCGTTGTATCGGGAGAAGATGCCTAACGGAAGGTATAAGTATGCTCTCAATGCACAGCAACTTGCGGAAGCAGTTAAGACATTGAAGGAGCTACAGCGTGAAGGGCGACTCCGCAGGAAAAAGGTTAATGAACGTATTGAGCGCTTCTATAATGACTTTAACGCTAAAATCAATGAGCGAGTAGGAGGAGAGAAGAATCGTGATGCCCTTAGAAAAGCCGTAATGGAAAGGGACCAACGGGGGACGGGCTTTTTGGATAGAATCTTCACGCAATTCATGAGCCTTCAACAGCTCCTCGAAGTGATGTCTTCCATGAAATCCTTTAAGGACATAGGGACATTCTTGCAGAACAACGTCCAATTCGCAGAGCAACAGCGAGGGGTAGAAAAAGAAAAGGCTACGTCCCATGCGATTCGTATCATGCGTGGAATGATGGAGATTGCAGGGCAGAACTCTCCAAGGTATTTTGATGAGCTTTCTACAAAAACTATTCCCTTTATGGGGCATGAGCTAACCAAGTATGGCCTTGTAAAAGTCTATCAGACATTGAGAGAGAAGGATGGCTTGGATGTGTTGAGAGAAAACCTTGGAGACAAGGGAATGGATTTCGGCAACTATCGTAAGTACCAACAGGAGTTGGAGGGCTTAAACAAGAGCCTTGATGATGGTGCCATTACTTCCGAAGAGTTTGAATCCAAGTTGGAAACCATTGAAGAAGAATACCTTGCGAGGAAGGAAAAAGATATTGCCAAGCTGTTGGAATTGCTGGGGCCGGATGGGCTTTACCTTGCTGACGAATTACAGAACCTGTATCGGGAAAAGGGCGAGAAGCTACGGGCGTTCATGGCAGAGAACTATGGCCAGACGGTTATCCTTGATGACTACTATACGCCCCGCAATATTGCCGCCTATAATACAATGCAAGAAGGGGATATGGATGCTTACAGTAAGGGACACGTCACAAGGACGGGCTTGCCCTCTTACGCAAAGCACCGGAACACTCCCTCTTCGGCGGCGCTCTCTCTGGAAATAAACCCTCTTGGGGAATATCTTCGTTATAGCTCTATCATGGAGGGGTGGATGACAGCTTCGGAACTGGTCAACTTCAACAACCGGGTATGGGCTAATCCCACCACGAACGCCCAGTTGCAGAAATTATTAGGCCCAGCCAATTTCGAGGCGGCAAACAAAGCCCTGTATTACTTCATCAACGAGGGGCGTGTGTATGCCCAAAAGAGCGTGTTGGCAGAGGTAATGGGGAAAGTGTTCCAAGTATTGGCTAAGACAAGGATTGCTTTCTCCTTGGCTTCTCTGGTGCGCTCTGGGGCGGCTTTGTTCAACCCTATCGTTGGTAGCAACTTCTCCATGATGGAAATTATCAAAGGCGTGGCAGAGGTGACAAGCGGGAACTATAAAGGTTTTACCCTTGAAGAGCTTCGTGACTTGGAGGCAATGAAGGAACGTAAGTACCGTGGATGGGAAGACCGTGTGCTTGCCGATAAGGCATTAAGCATTCCCCTGAAAAAACAAGCGCAATGGGGATATTGGCAGGAAGCGGGCATGAGTGGCCTTATGGCTTTTGACTGGTGGAGCATATCTTTTGCGAACCAGCTGACCTCCCACATGCTTGCTAATCGAGGTTTGTCGCATGAACAGATAAGATGGGAGCTTAACAAAAACATCTACCAGACGGCACAGCCTTTATCTACCTCCGCTAAGGCTATCCACTTGATAGGTGGAAGCTCTTTTGAGCAAGCCCAGTTCCTTTTCTTGTCTGACGTGATGAACAAGTTCGGCCTAGTGATGATGCAAGGCAAAAAGGATGTTCCTTTCTGGGAGGCTTTTCAGGGAGCCTTTCGTGTTTATACTATTGCCGCTCTTGCTAATGGTCTCTTCAACGGCTTGGCTACAGGTTTGTTTGGCGACAAAGACAAAGAGGACGACTTCATGAGCAACTTCTTATTGACTGCGGCATTGAGTCCAATTGTCTCTGTTCCTATGTTCGGCGGGTTTGCAGAGTGGTGCGCTTCCCTTATTAGCGGTGGTAAGCAATTCAGTCTGGGACGAGCCGATATGGCTGATTTATCCAAATCAATTCAAGGCTTAGTCAGAAGTATTGTGAAGACGTATGAGACTGTATCGGAAAAATGGGACAAGGAAGGTGCTTTGACTACCAATGATTACATTGATATGGTTTCCTATGTAGGCAAAAATATTGGGAGTGTCGCATCGGCTACCACAATATTTGGTACTTCTGGGCAGAGTATGACCAAAGCTCTAGAGATGGTAGGTGCATTATCAAATGCCCTTTCACAAGCTAAGACGACCACACAGAAATTCCTTCCAGAGTCAGTAAATCCCCTCTATACCGAAAAAGAAGCTATGAAGGAGAGGGCTAGGCAGATAAGAAGGGAGAAGAAGAAGGCCAAGCAGGAAAACGGCGAAAGGTCAGCAACCTACAGAAAACTTTCACGGGAATTAAGGCAAATAAACAAACAGTTGAAGATAAGGGGCTGGGAAGACTAGTCCCCACTCTCAACCTATCCAATACTAACAATGGCAACGAAAAAAAAAGTAAAAGCAGTAGAGCCGGAAGTGGTTTCCTCTGTTGAGCCAGAGGTTGCGGCAGTCCCCATGACAATGGCGGCGGCCACACCTCGCGCCAATGGACAATCGACCAATGGCTTTGCTAAGGTAGAACAGGGGAAATCCTATGTTCTATCCGTCAATGCCCCTTCTGGTCCGGGAAAAGTCGAACTATTGGCGGCAGATAGTGATACACAAAGCGAACCTGACATGTTTTCTCTTCTTTACACGAAAGTGGAGAACTCTATGCAGATTCCCTTTGTGGCTGTTTCTTCTTGGGTATATGTGCAAGCAGGTGATAGTAGCATTAACTGGCTTGTAACACCGGCAAATTTTAGTCTCGCCGTTCCTGGTGTGTCGTCCAGTGGCGGCGAAAGCTTTGACCCCGCTTCTAACTACAACATTTCAGGGAAATGGAAGTTTACAGGCGAATTAACTAGAACGGTAAAGGCATCCCCAGCGGCCAATGATGTCTTGAACAAGGCAATGGGGGATATGGCTTACTTACAGTTAGCATCACCAGATCTACAAACGGTGTCCGGAGATGTTAATTTTGAATCACCTTTAGGGGTAGGTGAGCCAGTAGATTTAAACCATGCTGTCTCTAAGAAATATTCGGAAAATAATTTTGTAACAACTTCCACCTCTCAAACAATTACAGGCGGCAAGACTTTTGCTGATGGGGGGACGCTTGAAGTTCCTATTCCGACCTCACAAGGAATGGCCGCAAATAAACAATATGTTGATACGTCCGTTGTTACTGGAATAACCATACTAGCTATCCGTTTTAGCTCTCTAACCAAGGCAGAATATGACGCTTTGGAAACGAAGAGCAATTCAACCATTTACTTTTTAACCGACCAGAATATGTGGGCTATCGGTGACAAGGCGCTTGTCACGTCTGATATGCCCGCTTGATTTCCAGTGGAGGCATTCTTTGCTTCCACTGGATGAATATAAATAAATACCGATACTGATAATATAATGTACACGCATTTTGCATATCTCACCAGCGCAGAAACCAAGGGTATTGTGGCCCCGGTTGTAGCGTTGCCCGCCGAAGCCCCGGAAGGGTTTTATAGGGTTAAACTTTGGTTTGGCCCTGAAACAAGTTCTGCGGCTGGTTCTCAACCCTGTGATATTTGGATTACTACTACCTCTGCTAGTGTTAGCTTGCCTGACATCTCTTCAAATACGAGCAATTTAAGTGTTAGTCTAAATAGAGCCTCCCAGCTGTTAGTGAAAGGGTTGGATGACAATATTTATACCTGTGGTTTTACCTCAATGGGTAAAAGGTTTACTTATCCAGCCGACTCTACTCTGATAGGGGGAGAACTGCATGTTTACCATTCTGCTTCTACTCCCGGTTCGGTGAAGTTGAGCTTTAAGGCATCCTCTGCCGAAGAAGAGCATGATGTAGTACGAGTGTCATTCTTCCAAATTAGCGGCCCTGTAAATCAATCTGAATGAGTTGCAAAGCCAGAATAAAGCTTGACCGATAGAGCCACTTAATCTATCATCCACCTGTATTCATCAAACGGTTGATGATATTGCGTTAGTATCATATCATCCGAGGGCGCAGGTTTTTTGCTCATGTTTTACCTGCGCCCTCGGTTTTTTTGTGCCAGTTGAGGTTGGCCTAAAAAAATAACCCTTGTATGACACAATTATAAACCCCTTATAATAAGGGCATTGTAATAAATCTCCAAGCAATCCTCGCCTTTTTTATGTCAAACTTTAGGCTTGATTTTTTGAGGGGTGTGTCGTTAAAATCTTGTTCAAGGAACAGGGCGGTTAAGTTGATTGTCTTCCTTTGGCCGCTCCAAGGCTCAATCTCCCTCGTGGTTAGCAACAACCAAGTGTTTAGCAAATAACTTGGTTCTCTACAAGAAAAGAGTTCGGATATGGCAAGCATATCCTTCATGATTTTTCAAAAGTTTTGATTTACGCCTATCGGCTATGGAGCCAAACAAAGTTGTGGGCTTGGTTAGAGAAACAAAGGGATTAGAAAATAAATGGTTTTAAAACAGTTCTAATTTGGAACACGTTGGTTAGATAAAGTATGTAAGAATAAACCATTTAATATTTAATTATCAGTTTTATTCCTTCGTTCGACTAACAGGTTGCATAGAGCGGCTAACAAGAGAGCCAAGTTCGAAGGTGTTAGCGAAACGATAACATAGACCACTTCGAAGTTATTAACTACCGTCTCCAACCACAAAGGACGTTACACCGTATATACGCGCGCGCGAATTTATAAGAGAGGAAAACAATAACTTTTCTCTCTTCTGTATGACACTTTCAAAAAAAAAAAAAACATTGATTACTCTCTCGTTGCTTATTAGTATTGCTACATCGTTAGGAGCTACATGGTGTATTTCCTTCGATGTTTTGCCTTGAATCCAAGGCAGCCAATAACCAAAACTAATAAATAGTATGGAACGAAAAAAAATAAACGGAGAGGAATTTCCGAAAAGCATGTTGAGAGGACTTATTGCCATGTTTGACGATAATCCTGTCAGGAGCGCCATGTTTATGGCTGATTTTGAAGACTTGTGTAAGAAAGGTATTGATTTAAATCCTGATTGCAATGTCTGGTATAGAGTCAGTCCTGACGTTATCGACTTAGTTGACGAATTGGATATTTCCGAAGAGGTTAAAACAACCCTTAAGAAGAAAATCTCAAATCTTATCGGAGCGCCTTTTTTCCATGTTGGTGAAAACGCTAAGACTGATTCGCTTGTTGTGGCTGGTCTAGTCGAAGGCAAAATGATTGGCTTTGATAAAAAGTATTTCTATAAGATTAAATCCAAGCCTTACATGAAGAAGCTGAAAAAGGCGCTCTTCGTTTCCGCTTCTTGGGAAGAATTTATCAAACCTCTTATTTATCTCGTCCGTGGATTTGGGCTTGATAAGTGCGCTAGCTTCCCTAGTATTGAGGCGAAGCGTTCCGATGAAGAAGAAGATTAACCTTGCAGTCTTGAATAACTTTTTAACGTTCCTGAACAATGTTCATGAGCTAACCGAGCGAGGTTGGGTTCATGAGGCAACAGGGACAATGTATAAAAAGTGTTCAAAGCTTTTCGACACATTCAAAGAGTCCTATTCAGGCAATTCCCTAAGCCCCGATAAAGACATCGTTATGGATGAGGTTTCCTTAACAGGGACGCCTAGTGATGACGAAGTGCTTGAGGTGCTTAGGGAAGAATGTGACGAGATTTGCGAATACCTTTATGAGGTAGCCGGACAAGAATCATTTTTAGTTTCACAAGTAGATGAAATTAAAACTGTTTTGAGTCAGCAACTATTTGTTGCTAGGAAGGTGTAGCAAAACCCTGCCATATGAGTTTATGAGCTAGGGTAAAAATCAATCCAAATCAAACAACTAATCATATAAAAGTAGGAAGTGTGGTATATACCGTAGGTCAACCTTCCCGGCTCCCTCGTAAGACCTCCGCACTACGGGCGTAAAATGCGTTAGTAGTGCGGAGTTTTTGTTTGTATAGGAAAACAATGAATGTTATTTGTCCATGTATGAAGACAACTTACACGTTCGAAGCGCTAGTAGAGGCTGTTGCTGTTCAGGCTGGGCTAGATACTAGTGTTCCCGAAGACCACACCAAGGCGTGTGAGCTTGCCACATGGATGCTTGACGAAGGATATTCTTCTATCGTCCTGACTCATGCGGCAGAGTTTGCAGAGGAAAAGGGTGTTCCTGCCAAATGGATTGCCCTTGTCAGCGCCATCATTGGTGCTGTTATTGCCTTTTTCTGCACTACTGGTTGTGCCAACACATCGTTTACTTTGTCTGGTGAACAGGGTGGGCAGATTAGCTATAGCGTTGACGAAAACGGGAACCTCATTATCTCCGGCAAGCCTCCTGTCGTCCAAAAACTCAAGAAGTGACGTTAATGCCGACAACAAAAATTGCTTCTCTTCTTCAAGTTGTTAAGGATTATAAGGAGATTGTAATCCTGTTCGCTCCTTTGGTGTGTTGCTTCTTTCTGTATCAGGACAACGTAAAAATGCGGCAGGACATGCTAAAGTTGCAACAAGACCAAGCTCATGCGACATTGAAGATTTCAGAAGCAATGGCTCAACAGGTAGAGCTTATTCGGCGCATTGATTATACTGTTACCTCTCTTCAAAACAAATGAATGTCATTATCGCTATCGACAAGCAAGATAAAGTTCTAACTAATATCGCATCAAACCTAGTAGAACTTCTGGATAAAGAGCTTCTAAATCCATCTCTGGACATAGTTCCTCTCACAAGGGATGTGAACCTGTTTATGTCTAACAGGTGGGACAATATGAAGGTTGATTTTATCTTGCGGTTGCGGACATCATACGTCACTTCTAATCGCAGCACCTATCAGAAAATCGTCTCTTCAAATACTCAAGGGCCTTTTGGTTTCAGGCTTCTTCATACGGCGCATTCGTTGTTGGAAAAAGAGGGGTGGGGACAATACGGATTCAACCCATGCACAGAGTTTAAGGGCCTCCCCGGCTGGATTGATTTCATGGATATTGAGCTTGCCAATATGGGCGACCCAAAAGATATTGCCGCTATCGGCGACGGAAAGGTTTTTGCTCAAAGCGCCGCTCAATGGATGAACAAGGCCGCAAACTGGTTACGGATTGGCAGGAAGAAAAAATAACTGTCAGCCAAAAAAGAAATCATCTATTTTCTCCAACTCCATTTTAGACAAGGGAGCCTGTTTGTGGTAAGCGGAAATCCCCGCCCGTCTTGTCCTTCGGGGGTTTATCAGGTTAAGAGGAATACATCTCTTGGTTTTAAAGTCTTTTCTGTATAGCTCTGCCCGGCGTTGAAAGTGTTTGCTGGCCGCTAAACAAAAGTCCATAGCCTTGATTTTATTCCCCCTCAAAGTGTCCTTGATGAACATGTTAGGCGTATAATGGTATCTCTTGAGGAGCTTCCTTAGTCTCACGCCTTTAGCATAACCTCCGAGAACGTTATAAAACTGTTTATCGGTAAGCTTGTTTATGTATAGCATGCCTATTATGCCAGCTGGAATTTTTTAGATGCCTCACGCTGGAACTCTGTGTAAGTTTCAGGGTAGCATAAACAATGGCCTAAACGAGAGAGGACGTATGCATCCGCTTCGTTGTTGTTGGATGTATCTACATCCCAGCGTTTGTAAACATTGGTCATCACCAGCCCTTTCTCTGCAACACCTTTTCCTGTTGCGAATTTTTTTAGGGTAGTCGGTGGGTAAACCAAAATATTGGACAATCCTGCATCAAACAGGTTTTGTTTCACAACGCCGCCAAGTTCTCCTAGGTGGACGATTTTCCCAAACTGCGAGAAGGCATAATTCTCTATACACACCAGAACTTCGCTAGCGGGCCTGTAGGCCAATATTTGTTCTGCGGCGAGCTTTATATGGTTAGCGAACTCGGAGAGCCGCCTAGGCCCCTTGTGGGGGCTTGTGAGGGTATATCTGTAGCCGTCCAGCTTGATGTCTTGGTAAAGGACGGAAAGCCCTGTTGCCGTCAGGGATAAATCCAGCCCAACCCAACAACTGAAATCTCTAAAAACGTTGGCGATTACTTTGTCTTTTTCCATGATTTTTTCTCTGATACTGGGAATCTGAAATCGACAAGCTCAAATCGGGAGTCCTTTTGAGTCATCACTATCCCTCCATTGCGGCTTCTTTTCAGCACCACAACACCGAACACAGAGTTTTGTTCAAATTCTGTATCTGGATTTTTCTGAATTTCGCAAATGGCTTCCGCTGTTGTATGCAAAACCTCTGCTTCTGGCTCTTTTTTTCTAGGAGGTCGCCCCCTTTTAGTTGTCTTTTCCATATTCTAGTTCTTGTTTTGCCAACCTATACGCCTCACGCCCGTCTAGTCCGGGTGTTCTCATTTGGATTCCTACTGCTTTTTCAAGGCGGTTGAGGACAATCTTACCTTTTTTGTCTATGATAGCAAGAGGGTCTTTGTAGCCGCTAACGATAAGTATTCTCATGCAAAGGATGATAACGTCTGCACATTCAAACGCCATTTCCTTCTTGTTTTTGGCCGAAAGAAGTTCTTCTACCTCTTCCTTGAGATGTTTTTTGAGCTGTGGGACAGTCTCTTTAACCCCTAAAAATTTACTGAAAACATTACATATTTGTTTGGCTATATTGTACACTCTAACCTTCCTTTCATATTGAAACAAATCCATGCTAGGCATTATCTGCTCTCCTTTCGTCTTGCCAACTGGAAAGCTCTTCCTTGGCTTCACTTGCCTTTTTGTAGGCTTCCTCTGTTCCATAAATTTCAGAGGAAAAGAAGCAAGCAATTATGCCTTCATCATCCACAGACGTGGAGTAAACTTCATATCCTTCAACAACGTCGTTCTCGACATTTTTAGTCCTGTATTTTGCTCGTATTTTATAAAACAACTTCTTCATAACAGTTTTTTTAGCTAAAAGTTCCTTGGCTCTTTCTAAGGCAAGCTCGGAAGAACCAAAGCGTTCTCCTTGTACATGCCAACGTGGAATTCCATCAAACCTGAGTGGGGGATAATTTTTTTTTGAATACTCAATAACCCCCCTTACCATTATTTGGTTTTTTCGATTATTTTTATCAATAACTCTAAACCAATCATTTCCAACTTCAATCTCGTATTCCATAGTTTTTACTCGAAATCAAATTTCATCCAATGGTCAGGAAGATTATTGAAGGCTTTGGACATCTTGCGCTCATTTTTTAACTATCCTTTCTTTCTGTTTTTTTTCGACGATATAGCTTCCAAAGATTTTATTGAATTGTTCGTTCGATGCTTTTCTAGACTGCTTCCCATTCACAATGTTTTGGTGTTTGTGAAAAGCCTCTTCCAGCTTAGAGACTGAAACACTAACGGCTTCCATCATGTCCCCTAGAGGAATGACTTGCTGAACCCTAGATAACCCTTCGTTTTTAAAGCTACGAACCGTATTTCCTTCCTTTAAACCAAGGCCGTCAATCTCTTCGCCATTTTTCAGCAACTCATAACATGATTCTTCTATCTCTTTGGCCACCTTCGAGGCCAATTTAGCTGTAAAATATAGCTTAGAGCGTTCTTCTGGATTCATCTGTTTCAGCTTAGAAGAAAAAGCTGTAGCGGGGGCAGTGATTGTCTGCACCACCTCTAATGGCTTTTTGCATTCAGCAAAACCCTTGCAGTACCTGCAATAGCTGTTAGCTTGAGGTGGAAGGTCCTTTTTGGTGCGTTCGCATATCTCAATGACTTCTTTTTCTGCCTCTTTGATGTCCTCTTCGCTGTACCTCACAATAACAGGATAAGAAGTCACCAGAGGTTGAACAATGGCACAAGAGACTGATTTTATTTTGCAGTCCTGATAGTTCCTTTCGATGTGTTGCTTGCAACATAGGGCCAACCCTCTAAGCTGGTGGTTTATTTGTGTGGACTCTGGCTCTACAGGCCCTGTCTTGTAGTCGATAATCAATAAATGGAATCCCTCTTCGTCAGACTTGCCCAAAACCAAGTCGGGCTTCCCAGAAAAGAGTGCATTGTCCCCATCGAAAAAGAAACACCTTTCCTCCTTCATCAACTCCTCGAACTTGTCTTCTCCCGCCCAAATCGACGCAACTTCGGTCACGATTCTTTTGCATGCAAGCATGAGTTTCGTCTCTTCTTCGGTGAGTAGTATGTTTTGGTATGCAAGGTATTGATGAATCCTGTTGCCTCTTTCAGCCATTTCAGAGGTTGTTTCTACTCCTTCAATGTCATATCTCAATGAGTGCGGACATAACGCAAGACGTGCTAGGCTGGAACATGAAGGCAATCCTTGTCTTTCCGTATCTTTTGTTTTCATTATTGTTCGTGTGTGGTTAAAATATAAAGTATAGAATAATTGTCCAAAGGCCCGCCGAAATAAAGGCCCCTAACATAATACCCTCTGCTTCGGTATATTTGTATTTTTCAACAAATTCTTGTATTATTCTTATTATTATCATCTTCTTCTGGTTCCCAATATTTATAAGCTTCATCTTCGCAATCAGAACATTCGAGGCAAGGAGACCTATAGTTAGGATAGGGCCAGTATTTACAGGTAATACAATCTTTTTTAACTTCCTTGTTTTCCTTTTTATTCTTGTTCAAGTTTTCGTTCATAATCTATATAGGTTTTATCGATAATCTTTTTACAGTTCTGGCATACACAGAAAAAAAAGTAGGTTTGTCCATCCATTCCTTTGCGCTGTCGCTCTAGTGGGATAGAGTAGTCTTCTGCCTCTAAAACCATACCGCAGTGTATGCATTTAATTTTTGTCATTGTTTTCTTTCTTTTTGAATATTGGCGCTTCTGACGACTTGTCTTCTTCGTTGGAGAAAGCTTCGTCTTTACTTATAGCCCCGGTTTTAATGGCGTTGAATAGACCAATAAGCATTACGATTTCAGATTCCTTACTAGTCTCAATTTTGTGTTTAAGGTAAGCCTCAAGCATTTCTTTGGAGACTCCGATTTTGGAAAAGGCTATTACACATCCATTTATTCTTTCAGCAATGGGTGTATCTGTGGCTCTTAGCGTGTTTTGGCAAGCCTCTGCTGCCTCTTGCCTAATGAAGTCCGGCAATACAGCCCAAATGCACGCCCTGATGCGTCTAGAGGCCATATTAGCGCAAAGTTCATAAATGTCTCTATCGGACGTAAGAGGATATCCACCGTCTTTTGTGTCCCTGTAGTGCGGAACAGAAAAGGCTATCTCCCTTCTTATGTTGTTTTCTTTGTCCCAACAGAAAGCTATACAGTCGGAGCAAACCCTTCCTTTTTCATCTACATGTTCACCTATCTTTCTCCACCCAGCTTCTGCGTTCCCATAAGCGGTAAGGCACGCATTTGCTAAATGGATTGTCTCTCCTGAAATACTAGACCCTCCCCTTTTGTATTCGAAGAATGCGGTGTTAGCCAAATGACGGAACGAGCAAAGCTGTCTAATTTTGGAGGAAACCTCCATCATGTTTCTCGGCATCTGCTTTGCTATATATATAGAGGCAAGCGCCTCTAGCGATTCTTTGTTGGAAAGCACGTTAGCAAGCGGATTTCCAGCAAGAGGTGCTATCATGGATAAGCCTTCTGCCGGGACTGTGGTCAACTGTTCTGGGTTGTCTGACATGCCCTCATTGTATCTTTTCTCTCGCACATGGCAATCTTTTTTTATTTTTTTTCTTGTGCATGTCAAAACATGTGGTACAAAAACGACATGACGAAAGCACTACCAACAGAACAATTAGAAGCATTCTCCAAGTTCGCCAATACTAACGAAGCCCTTTGCAAGCTCATGATGCAACGGGTGGGGTTCAACATCACTCCAATGGTGTGGAATAAGGCTAAATGGATGCCTACACAACTTTCCGTAAAGAAGCTCACGAACCTTCGAGCTTTTTATCCAGAAGCATTTGGTTTAGAGGATGAACCTAATAAAGATTTTTTGAAATCTCTTTATTACCTCCACATTTCAAATAGAACCTTCTCTGGGGAAATTACGCCACTAATTGAGGACAAGGATTTTATTACCCATATGCCCTATGCTAACTTTGTTTTACCCATTGACGATTTCACAAAAAACGCCCTTTCCAAATTCATGTAAAATCAGGATATGAATCACCATTCCCATGACTATCCCTTAGAAGAAATGGAACGTATTTCTGAACCGAAACTAGCAAGAGACGTCCTGAATTTAGAAGAAGTATTGAAAGGATTAGCCAAAATACCGCAAACAACAGAACAGGAAGCGGAAGAATGGCGGCGAAAAGAAAAAGAAAAAGAACGCATAGCATCATGGAAAAAACGGTTGAGGCAATCCGGCGTGCCTCAAGGGTTTTATGATGCCTGCGTGAATGGGAAGATCGACAAGAGCCGAATACTTCCAAGCCTGAAAAACTTAAGTAGCGGGTGCTTATTTGTCTGCACCCCGGAAAAAGGTAAAACCTTTTCCGCATGCTCTTTGATAGCGCAGGAATTATGGAATGGCAGGTCAGCTTTTTACATGAAAGCTCCAGAACTGGAAAGAGAAATGGCCAGTTATAAAAAGGATGCGCGCCTGATAAATAGAGCGCAATCAACCCCGCTCTTAGTGCTGGACGATTTTGAGGGAGTGCGGATGAGTGTGAATTCATCCTCCGATTTTATCGCCTTGCTGAAAAAAAGAAATGATTCTAATTTTTTAACAATTTTGAATTCAAAAAAACGAACCTTTTTCCTCGAACAGATAGAAGAGGCGGTAAGTTAGTTTGTACTTAACCCTTAGAAAACAAAAGTGTAATAAAAAACCCCTGTAGCCTTTATTTTAGGCTACAGGGGTTGAATTTGGTGTATTTTTATGACAAACTATTGAACTCTTTTTTCGGGTATTAGTTTGCTATTGAATGAGTAGTATTTTTTTGAGTAATTGTAGGTCTTGGAGTATTTAGAATATCCGGCTTTGTGATCATAGTAAATCTCATCACCATAAAAAGAGCAGTAACTATATTCTTTTTTTTGATAAGTGTTGTTAGAAAAGTAGGCAAATTTATTTTTATCAGGTCTTTCGAAATTGCCATAAAACAACATCTTTCCTTTTTTCCAAAAAACAAATTTACTTAAACCTATGACAGAATTGACCATATCATCAATACCTTCATTTGTTTCCTCAATATCTGTTTCTCCAAATGCGGGCAAAAACAGGTATCGGAAGAAGGTTTCACTATCGGTTAGATCTCCTTTATTTTTTATGGAAAGAATGCCGTTGTGGCAAAAATACCAGCCGCTACCGTTCCACCCATGAACATTTTTTTCAGATATAGATCCATGAGTTTTGATTCTAGCGTGAAGAAGGACTATGTAATCATTAGGAATTTTTTCCCATGTGGACACAACCTCCTTTCTTAGAAGAGTTCTAATTAGAAATTCCGGCTTGTTGTCTTCATTCCCCCTCTTAAATCCTAGAAGAAAAAATCCGTCCGGATTATTTGTTAAGCAATTTTGAAAACGTTGATTGCCGATATCTTTCTTGATTCCGTAAGCAATGATACACATGATTTTTGTTTAGTTATTTTTTTTTGCGTTTTTGGTGATGATGTTTTTAATCCCTTCCATAAGGAAATGAGCTTTATTTTCTTCTTCCGCCGTTTCGTAAAAGATTTTTACGAAAGTATATTGCTGATATGTGGGATATGTCATTTTAACTCCGTTGCTAAGAAGATAATTGATTGTTTCTAGCCTTATTTTGTGAAATAGATCTTGAGATAGCGGCCTATGAAAAACATTTGAAAATTCTAGGTTGAGGCTACCTATCAAACTCGATATATAGCATTCTAACTTTAGTTTTCGTTGCAAACAAGAGGATTGCTCTTTCATTGGCTCTTTCTTTGGCTCTTTCATTGGCTCTTTCATTGGCTCTTTCTTTGGCTCTTTCATTGGCTCTTTCTTTGGCTCTTTCATTGGCTCTTTCTTTGGCTCTTCAAAGGCCTAATGCGAACATCAGGCTAAAGTAAATCAAAAGTCCAAAAATGATTATAATTGTATCGATAATTGTTTTTTGAATTTTATTTTTTATATTCTTCATATTTTTTTATAAGTTTTTTTAGACGTTCGGTTCTGGCGTTCTCCATTAAATAGTTCTGAACAAATAGTCTAATACTAAACAAATCGCTTTTATATAGATTTTGTGCTTCAATTGAGTATTTATAAATATGATAGCAAAAATCTAAAATGGATTTTATGCAAACAGCATCAACGGTTCCCTTGCCACGTCTAAATTCAACTGTTTTACTGTTTGTGAAATTTAGCTCAAGATATCTTGAATCACAATAAGGTTGAAATATTTTTTCCAACCCTGATTCTGATGCCGCGCTTGGATGTATTCCGAATTCCATTAATCTTTGAATTTGAGGTTCTGCTAAGCAATAGCTTCCATTTGTTCTGCCGAAAAGCTCCGTCAAGAAAGCATATGGGAAACAATAAAATGTCCTTTTTAGTAAAACATAAACTTTTGCATTAAATTTAATTTTGGACAAATGAATATGAAATCCTGTTGAGTTGTCTTTTTGTGAATAGCAAGAAAATCGAGGCATGAAATCTTTTGTTAATATGTCAATACCTCCTTCATCTTTAATAAGATCATCAAAAGTCATGGGGATTGTAGTTATTTCTGCACCGCCCATATCCTCGCAAAGACTTCCGTCATGTTGAATGTAGAAGAAATTTGATTTATTCTCAAAAATACATCTATTACGTGCATATACTTCTAGCTCCAAGCCAACAAGAGGTTCTTCTAGATTGGAGTTATCCGGTCTTTCCCACGTATCGGGAAAATAGTGATAACTTCTTAACCTAGTTGATACAAAAACCTTTGGAATGTTTGGATGTTCAAAAACATCTTTTCTCGAATCTAAAGTTGGTATTAAATATTCTGTAAGATATTCGATGTTATCGTGATTTAATTTTTCCCATAAAACGTTTTCAACGAAAAATCTTAGGATTTTTACATATTCTGGGGAATATGATTTGTTATGTAAAATTAAATCAGGCGTTAGAGTTATTCTATTTTTCAACCGTTTATTTAATTTTACCATATCGGAATTTTTTATTAGATTGATTTTCTTTTTCCCATAAACACACCCACGAAATGTTTTTTCTCCGATATATCTCAAGAAAGCCGTTGTTTTTCTTCTGGCTTTCGAAAGGAATTTTGCATCGATATTTTTGTATGATACATCAGAATATTCTTCTTTAAGAACTTCCTTGTAATTTACTTTTACAAAATTGAACAATAAGTCCAAAGTTTTAGTTTCTTTTGGATTCATTTTTTAAAAAATAATACGGTTATTGTTGTTTTTGTTGTTGATTTGTGAATAAACTTCCCACAATTCTTCCACATGTTGCCTTGAGTCATGCAGTTTTAGAAAAAGATCTTGTGATAAATTCACGAGTACTCCTTTTTGGTTAAGATTTATTGCACAATGTTTATAATACTTTAGTGCTAATTCTTTATTTGATGTAAAGCAACGTGTGTGCGGATATTCAGACCTTAAACTAGTTCTTCCGTATTCCGGGAAATGCCCTAAAACTTGCTTTGTTTTGTAGTCGTACCAGTTTACAGGCTTCACACCCACAAACAGGAATCCAACATTAGATCCGCCGCCAGTTTTACGCATGATAGGTAGATAGCCGATTGTGTTCCCTTTTATTGTGTTAGGTGTTATATATTTTTTTATTATTTCGCCTGTTTTAGTATTTTCTAGAACTAGAAAATATTTAATACTGATTGATTTTTTTAAAAATTCAATCATCTTTTCGTTGTTTTCACTTTCTAACATTGTAGATACTAAAGGTGTTTTGTTTCTACAAGTTAGATACATTTTAATTATATACATTGTATTCATTTTTTTGTTTTTTCTTTTTCTTCTCCTGTTTCTAGGAAAATTTTTAAGTCAAGTTCCATGTTGTTTTTTAACAAACTAAATTTTATTTTGTTATCAACATAATCAAGACTTAATGCGAAAGCGTCATCTTTAAAATAAACTTCTTTCTTTAATTCTGGGAAGGTGTAAATTTCGAGTTCGTTTTTTATTAGTTTTGCTAATGATCCGTAAATTAACAACCCTTTAAATTTCAATCCTTCAAACTCATCACGAAAAGTAAATCGATTCCCATTCCTAACAAAAATTAAAGAATCTTGTTTTTTGCATTGAAGGCGCTTTGCGGCTTTAATGAATTCAAAAGAATAGCCCTTTTTACAAACGCAGTATAAATAATTTTTACCTTTTATTACTTTCGCAAGTTTACTTATAAAAAGATCGATTTCTTTTTTCATTTAGTTCTAACGTTTTAAAGTTAAACCTATATTCTTTATTTTCCTTTAGTGGACATTTCCGGAAATCGCTAATCAAATCGCCTTCCGGACGGCTTTCTATTCTGAAAATCAATCTCCTAGGGTGTTTGTTTGCGATAAAAACTTCGACGATTGAACCTATCCTCCAATCACTCTTTATTGCGGAAAAAAAGCACCTTAACCCATGATTGAAATTTAGATACAATACCGGAAAGATCCGCCTTTCTTCATGCGGGTTTTCGAACTCAAATTGATAAACTTTCATTTCTTAAAAAGAAGAATAATTGATAAGTACTTCTTGCGGTAAAATGACTTTAGATTGGAATGATATTCCAATAATCGGCAATATTGTTTTTTCCTCTTTATCAACTCTAAAAGCTTTTTTCTTCATGCGGCAAATATAGGAAAACTCTTCAAATCCAGCATCAATTAGCATGCATTTAAGCATTTCTCTTTCAAAAAAACCACACATTGGCTTTTTAAGCTCATAAATAATTTCATCTTCCTTTGTTTCTCCTAGTTTTCTTTTTATATTTATTTTTGTTTTTTGGCGCAAAAAACAACTTAAACACCCATATGTATCTTTTATTCTTTTCATTTTATGAATATTAGTTTTTCGGTTTTTTTGTAACAAGGAGAACGTCTTATCATTTCTGCTAAAGAGTTTCTATATGAAAAAATAAGGCTTACTGGCTTTCTTTTTCTTTTTAATTCTTCAATATTAGAGTATTCCTTGAATACGAATATATTAAAAATTTCTTTTCTTATCATCTCTTTTTCAGTTTTTTTAAAAATTCCCACAAAAAAAGTTTTTTTGTTTTTCAGGGTAACAATGAGAAAAAAATCATTATTGTTGATATTATCGTAACACTCTACTAAATATTCTGTTTTCATGACATGGTATAATTGATACAATAAAAAAGTTTAGCAGGAGTTAAGCGGTCGAGGAAAAGACGAGTTAAACATTCTTTTCATTTTATGAATGTTTCTTTTTCAGTATTTTTATAAAATTTTGAATTTCTTATTTGTTCGGCATAATTGTTTCTCATTGAAAAAAGATCAACTACCGGAAGTTTTTTTCTTTTTAATTCTTCAATATAGAGAATTTCATTAAATATGAATATATTAAAAATTTCTTTTTTGATTACCTTCTTTTCAGAATTTTTAAAAATTCCTATAAAAAAAACATTTTTGTTTTTCAGGGTAACAATGAGAAAAAAATCATCCATTCCCGAACGTTCGTAACACTCTAGCAAATATTCTGTTTTCATGAGACATAGTGTAATCAATAAATTTGAATAATTTTTCAGGAGTTAGATAGTTAAGAGGCAATCTATTTAAACAACATTTGTCTTTTCTTCTTATTTGGATCTGCACTCCTTCTTTACTTATTCTTTTTTTGTCAAAACATTCACAAGGTGCAAATCCATAATCCATTAGGAAAAAGGTGTGATAATTTTTGACAAAGTTCCATTTCAGATAAAGCGCCCTTAGATTTGGAGAAAAACACGTTTGGAAATATGTAAAAATATTCCGATTCCTCTTTCATAAAAATAAAAGGTGCCTTCATTTTTTTACCTCCGATGTTCTCATTTTGTTGGAAAGAGTGGTCATATATTCCCTTCCTGCAATTACTGAAATTTGCCTTCCTGTAGCCACTATCGCCCCTCTTTTTCCTCCGTCCTCATAGAGCACGCTAAACGACATTACTTGCCTTTTAGCTACAATTGTTGATAGGTATTTCACATACTCTTCAATAACTTCTTTTTCCGTGTTTAGTTTTTTCAAACATCCTAACACAACTACACGATATTTCTCTCCCTTTTGCTCTTGTGTTCCTTTCATGTCTTTATCATATCTTTTTTTCCTTATTTGTCAATAGATTTTTATTGTTTCTTTCTCCCACCAACACCTTTTTTTTCTCCTGCTCTCCCTCCTCTTACTCTCTCCCTTTTGCTCAACCTTTTTCCTCTCCTCTTTTCTTTCCGGGGGGGGCCTTTAGGGGGGGGGACGCTCCCTCTTCCTCCGTGTTTCTTCTCCCTCTTTTTCGTTGCGGTGGTTTGATGGTGTTGAGGCTAATCACGCCGAACGGGACTAACCAGCTTGCCCTCCCTCCACCTAAATCCTCCTCCCTCCTAGCTGGCAAATGAGTTCATCATTGGATTTTTCGAAAAAAAGGCCAATTCCTGACATTTTGGCGTAAGTCGTTGATAAAGGGTGCGCTTAGGCTAAACAAAAAACCTATCTGCTAATTGTTGACAAAATTTCAATTTTGTGCATACCCGGTTGCCGCATTGTCAAGCTTGCCTCCAAAAAGCGGGCAAGGGCGGCTAGCCTCAAATACCAAGTTGCGGTTAGTGATCCGCTTGACAAGGGCGATTTTTGCACCGTTATCGGTAAAACGCAACAGTTTTTTTTAGTGGAGCGTGCGCTTCCTGTGTGCAATCTTCGTAACTCATTGATACTCTATTATACTTCGCATAACACACATAATGCAAAGTCGGGGGCCATAGAGATCAACCTCGGATAACGCACTACAAGCCACCTAGCGCGCGCCGCTTTTCCCGGATGATATGTGTATCGGCTTACTTCTCAAAAGGCCCGCACAAGCCAACCTCGCAAGCCGTTTTTCGGCACAGCCGTAAGAATTAGAATAATTATTGCAGTTTTGCCTAGTTTCTCGCATGTTTCGCCGCACGCACGCAGACCAGCACGAGGCAAGGACGGCGGCCATGAGAGGGCGCAACTACCCCTAGGTGCTTGGTGTGTTGCCATGCCATACAGGGGGCGCCGGGGAAAAAGTCGCGGGTGTTTTGCGCTGGACAAAGAAGGTATCCCGCTGTGTAATAGGAAAAAAAAAGAAAAAGAGATAGGAAAAAAGTAAAACGGGCTATAGGGAGAAAAGGAAGATTGTTAGAGAAGAAGAAAAAAGGAGTAAAAAAAGCTAAAAGGGAAAAATAGTATGTATAAGGAGAAAAGGAAGTTGTTAGTAGAGAAGAAGAGGGAAGAGGAAGAAAGAAAGAATAAATAAGAAAGAAAGAAGGAGAAGGGAGAAGAAGAGAGGAATGACGGGAAAAGAGCAGATGGAAGAGTTGTGTAAGGAGTTGAGAGAGGAGCTTAGGAGTGGAGTGATAAGGGGGTTGGGAGAGGGGTTGGCGAGGCGAGGGATGAGTCATGCGATATTCAAGCGGATGGGAGGGCCGGAGGTATGGGCGAGGGTGGGCAAAGGAGGAGAGGGAAAAAAGGAGGAAGAGGGAGAGATGAAGAAGGGAGAGCTGTGTGAGTTTTTAAGCAGGGTGATAAGAGGGCGGGAGCTAGGGATGAGTGGGAAGGAGAAGATGAGTGCTGTGGGGTTGTACATGAGGTTGAAGGGGTGGGACAAGGTGAAGGAGAAGGAGGAAGAGATGGTAGGGGAAGAGTTGGTAGAGCTGTTAGGAGGGAGTAAGGGAGAGGGAGAGAAGAATGATACGGAGGAGAGTTGACATGTGGGATAAGGATGAAATAAAGTAAATGCGGAATGAGAAAGAACAGCGAAGGCGAGATAAGAGTGAGGTGTGCGGAGGCGGAGCGAGGCTTTCTAGCAGGAGTGAAGGAGATGGTGAAGATGAGGGCGGAGATGGGAGTGATGCCGTGGGGGAAGCATGTATTTTATCCAAGGATGTTGCACAAGGCGAGGCCGCAGAAGGTGAGTGATTTTTTAGTAGATGATGAGAGGTGGTATTTGAGTGTGAGGGAGGTGGATATGGAGAAAAGTGGGGAGAAGCATCATTTATACCGGAGTGCTAGTGGGAAGTATTATTTGGGTTTATTGTTTAAGAGTACAAAGGCGAGGAGTGTGAGGAGGAAGATAAGCCTTGGGACGAAAGACGAGGAGGTAGCGAAAGAGCGGAGGGAGTTGTTTTATGATGAGTGGGAAGGGAAGCATCTGACATGGGCGCAATGTGAGGGGGCGAAGTGGAACATGAAGGTGTCTGGGTGTGCGGTGATAGGGAGCAAGAGTGCGTTGGAGAGGAAGGCGAGGGAGATGCAGGAGAAGGCGAACCGGGAACAGGCGAAGGCAATATGCAAGGAGTTGGCATTAAAGCGAAAGGCGCAGGTAAAACTGGAAGGATTTAAAAAGAAGACGGAAGAGATAAAGAGGAGGAGGGTGTTAATGGTAGGAGGGGTAGAGAAAATAGGAGGCGCCGTAGTAAGGAGGACGAAGAGAAAAAGAGTGGAAAGGTGAAAGCTATGAAAGAAAAAGAAGTAGGAATAATGGTAAAAGAGAAGAAGGAAGGAGGGCTGGAACTGCATTTGTTTCCGAGCAAGGAGGCAATGGCAAGGTGGCGAGGGGAGGACAGCGAGCATGACGTGGAGGGGCGATATCAGGAGTGGGTGTTGCCAGTGGAGGTATTGGAAGACCTGTGGGCGGCGGCGCAAGGGGAAGAGTAAAGTTTTTTTAAACGTCCGGTGCAAGTGGCATCCTCAAATAACAAACAAACAATAGAAGTTGGGTGGAGGCGAGGAGGCGTGGTGCGCGAACCGCTACGTCCCGGACGGCCTATGCCCAGCAAAGGGAAAGTATGAAAATAATCGTAGATATAGGGCATGCCCGGAAGACTGGGGCGGAAGGGAATGGATTGGAAGAGCATGAGGTATCATGCGTAGTAGCGGGCTATCTGGTGGAAGAGTTGGGAAAACTTGGACATGAGGTATTGGTGTTGGACTTTCCGAGGATGAGCAATGCGGCAGACTTGAACGAAACGATAAAGGCGGCGAATGCGTCTGGGTACGAGGCAGGAGTATCGTTGCATTGCGACAGCGCCAGTAAAATTGTAGGAGGCAAGGAGGTATTGAATCCGGAGCCGCATGGGGCGCATGTATGCTTTTATCCGAGTAGCGTAAAAGGGGCACGGCTGGCGAGTGCGATAGCAGGAGAGCTGTGTGTATTGTTGCCGGGGAGGGCAAACAAAGTGCAGGGGCGAGCGAACCTTGCGATATTGAGGAAAACGAAGATGCCGTTTGTATTGTGTGAGTGTGGATTTATAAGCAACCCGGAGGACGCAGAGGTGATGAGGAGGCGGCCAAAGGAAATAGCGGAAGCAATAGCGAAAGGAGTGGACGCCTATGCAAGAGGAAAGTGAGGAGGCAATGGACAAAGAGGCAGTAGGAGAGTTTGTTGACAGCATCGTAATCGCCCCCGAAGTGGGAGGTGTTGACGAGAAGGCAGAGGGATTTGTGTGGGTATTGAGGAGCAAGAACAAGTTTTTGGTAAGGGAGGGGAAGAAGGACAGGAGTGGGCAAAGGTGGAAGCGGAAGCCTGAATACGCTTACATGTACTACCGTGGGATGATGGCAGGAGGGGTGCAGAAGGAAGCATCGTGCCTGTTATCGGAGGCGAAGGTGTTTGACCTGCCGTTGCCTAGGAGGAAGTATAACACGGAGGTTTGGGACGTTGTGAGGTGCAGGCTAGTTGAGGATGCAGTAGAGGAACCGATATATAGCGAAGCGGAAGCGTTGCTAAAGTTTAACCGTTAGTTATGGAAGTAAGCGAGATAGCCAAGTTGTTGAAAGACCCGATGTGGAGGATATCGCATTTGTATGAGATAAAACTCACGGACGGGAACATCATACCATACAAGCCGAGGAAGTTTCAGGAGGAGTTGCACCGGGCGTGTTACTGTGAGGGGAAGCGTCGTTTTTTGATACCAAAGAGCAGGCGTCAGGGGTGTTCTACGGCGATAGGAGTGATGATGGCAGACATGGCGGCTTTTGAGGAGGGGTGGAAACTGGCGTTGGTGGACAGGACGCTGGGAGACGCAAAGGAAAAGCTGACGGACATTGTGAAGGTAGCCTTGGACAGTTTGAAGCGGAAATTGCCGGGGTTGTTTGAGATAAGCTATTTCCAGTCCCGCATCATAGTGAAGATGACAGGGAGGAGGGCCAGCGAGATAGTTGGCGGTAAATATTTCCGAGGTAGTGGACTTGGTTTTGCCCACATATCAGAGCTTGGTACCATAGCGACGAGCGAACCGAAGCGAGCGGCAGAAATAGTAAACGGCACATTCCCGGCGGCCAAGGACGGCTTTATATTCGTGGAGACGACGGTACGAGGCGGGAAGCGAGGGGTATTCTACGAAAACGTGATGAATGCGTTGAGCGTGCCGGAGGAGGAGCGTGGGGAGAGAGATTTCCATGTGGTATTTTTGCCGTGGTGGAGTGACGAGAACAACAAATCGAAGGGGGGAGAGGCGATAAATGCGGCCACAGAGAGTTATTTTGAGACGCTTAGGAGCAAGAGCGGGATTGTTGTAACCGAGGAGCAAAAGCGTTGGTGGCAACAGGCCAAGAGGCAACACGGGGTGTCGATGAATGAGGAGTACCCTTCGACCTTGGAAGAGGCTTTTGAGGTTCCGATGGAGGGTGCCATATTGGAGGCGGTGTTGGACAAGGCAGTACAGGAGGGCGCTTTTCGGAAGTTGGCCTATGACGCGACAAAGCCATGCTATTGCACATGGGACTTGGGCGCGCCGCTGAACACGATTAACCTTGTATTCCAGCTGGACGGCCCCTTCATCAACGTATTGGAGTTGGACAGCGGGTTGCATGCAAGCGAGCGTGTGGCAGAGCGTGTAACAAGGCTCAAAAGCAAATATCCGACATTACAGGCAAACTTCCTTCCGCATGACGGAGGGTACATGACGGACACGGGGATGACACAGGCGCAGATGTGGCAGGAGGCAGGGTTGCCGGGCATACAGTTGTTGCCGAAATCGAAAGACAAATGGATAGGCATCAATTACCTTTTGGGGATGTTTGACCTGTTTCGGTTTGACGTGGAGGGGACAGGCAGGGCGTATAGCTACTGGTTAAGCTACAGGTGCAAGCCGGAGGTAAGCGAGGGAGGCATATTTAAGAATGAGATTGTGCATGACAATGCGTCCCATTGGGCAGACCCGTTGAGGTATGTAGCGGAGGCGAAAATGAACAATTTGCTTGTGCAAGGTCCAACAACCCAAGACTATAAGGCAGGAATAACATGTACATTTGGGAAATATCATCGTGAGCGAAACATTGGACATAACTGGCGAGGACGGTTTGAGCGTGCTTTCCGAATCTGACAGGGTGTTAAGGAGGGACGCAGGTATGGGATTGAGTGAGGCATGGAAGCTTCACGAGGGAGGCGTGCGCCTCTATACCGGAGGCGGGCTTGTGCTGGGACACTACTACCGCATCGACCCGGAGGAGGTTCGTGTGTGGGGCATGGAGTCAGAGTTTCTTCGGACAAGGCATATTTCCGATAGCGCTGTGGACTATGAGGAGGCCAATGGCTTTTTCTTTTTTTTGGGTATTGGAGACTATGTTGGCTTTTTAAAGCACTTAAAGGCAAGCACACACCTTCAATTTGGTAGTGGACATAGGAGCGGAAAGTTGTATGTTTACTCACGTAAGGAATTGGACTTATACATAAAACTTAAACTAAGGAGTAAAAAATGTCAGGAGTAGGAAGTGCAGTAGGAGCAGTAGTAGGAACAATCATTGCGCCCGGCGTGGGGACTACAATTGGTGCGGCCTTGGGTGGTGCGGCTGATAGTGTTGCCAGCAAGGGTAAAGGCGAGTCAACCAAGGCACCGGAGGCCCCCAAACCTGTAGAGACGTATGAGACGCAACAGGAGGCAGTAAGGAGCCAGTCGGAGGCAAACAGGCGCAGGAGTTCTTTCTCAAATACGTTTGTTGCATCCAGAGGGATGGGAACAGGCGGCATTGGTAAAAGCTTTTTAGGCCAGTAATATGTTGTACAACAACCAGAGTCCAAAGCAGAAGAGGGAGCAACTCTATTCGTATAGACAGAGATATGTGTCTAACTGGCAACGAGTTGCGGAGTTTGTAGAGCCAGACAGGCGGTTTAACCTGAATGGAGCTGTACAGGAATCCACACCTAATAATGAGGGATATATTGACACGACGCTTGAGCGTGCGTTGAGGTTGAACGCAACAGGCCAGCATGAGCTTGTAATGCCCAAGGCTAGTGAGTGGTTCACCTTTACGCCCTTGGCGAAAGCGGCAGACAGGGAGCTGGTGACAAGCACTGTTGACGACGAGTATGCCGAGACTGCAAGGGTTGTGTCCATGTTCATGAGGAACAGCAACCTGCACACGGCAAGCGAGCTTTTCTTCTGGGACAGGGCGGCTTATGGCATTGGCGCTTTTTGGGCAGAGTGGGACACAAGGAAGCGAGGCTTTAGCTTTTATTCAATTCCCGTTGGGACATTCATGGTGGACAAAGACAAATTTGGCCGGATGAATATGTTCTGTTGGGACGACTGGATGCGAAACCAAGACATTGTAGCAACGTTCCCGGAAAAGAATTTGCCTCAAACGGTAAAGGATAAATACATGGCCAACTCCAACAGCCCGGACAACTACCTTGTGTTCCATTTGTTGGAGCGAGTGGAGCGCACCGGGGACGAAGGGCTTATTGCCCGTGCAGACGGCAAGGAGTGGGTGCTTCGTTCCGTGTACGATGCAACAGGCGACGTATTGCTTGAGCAATTCTTCAAGAACTGTCCTGTCATTTGTTGCAACTGTTTTGACTTGCCCAACAGCCCGTATGGGTATGGGTTTGGGAAGGTTTCCTTGGCAGACCAGATTGAGCTGGTGAATTGCCTGAAAGCGTTGGCAGAGGCGGCCCAACAGAAGATTTTCCCGCCGATGCTTGTACCCGAAGGCTTCCAAGGGAACATTGGCTATGGTGCAGGGGAGGTGACAACCTTTAACCCGCTGAACATTCAGGCAAGGCCGTCGCCCCTGTTCCAACAGGCTTCACAAACCTCTGACTGTCAATGGCAAATTGAGCGGTTCGAGCGTGTCATCAATGAGGCATGTGACGTTAATTTGTTTATGCCGCTGTTGCAGGTGAAGGACCCGCAATACATGAAGGCCACAGTAGCGCAGATGATTGAGTCTTATTCGGCACGTATCAGCTCTACGGCTTATACGAGGTTGATTGAACAATTCCTGCAACCCTTGGTGGACTTTTGCTACAACACGCTGGTGCAACATGGTTATGTCCGTCCTTTGAGGGATTATCATATTCAGTTCTGCACGCCGTTCCAGATTCTTTTGGACAGGCATCAGCCGACCTTGTTTACGGAGTTCCTGCAAACGGTAGTCATTCCTCTTTCACAAATCGACCCGACCGTTCTGGACTCTGTGAATGCTGACTATATTTTCCGAAGGAGCATGCTTGATATTGGCCTGTCACCCAAGTACTCTAGGACGGAGGCGAAGGTGGAACAGATTAGGAGAGAACGCCAAGCGGCTCAAGACGAGGCAAACCAGATGGCTAATGCTAAGACATTCTCGGAAGTGCAGAAGAATCTTGGAGCGGCCAGCAAAGACATGAATCTGATTTAATCATGGAAGCAGACAAAAACACGGACGCAGTAGAAATCACCAGCCTTCTTGGGGACACGGTAAGGATTCCCAAGGAGGTGTATGACAAAGCCAAGGAAGTATTGGATTCCGACCCGGACAAATACATCCTGTTCGTCCTCAAGGCGATTGCCAGCGGAAGCAAGTACAAGCTTCCAGACGCATTGAAGGCAGGATTCAACGAGAACAAACTCTTCTATATTGAAGGAATAAACGCACTAATTGAAGTAATCGAAGCATTATATGAGCGAAACTGAAACCACCCAGCCCGCCACGCAACAGGCGCAACCTCCGGCCACACAGGAAACTAAGATGCCGGGAACCATGTCATTGAGCGACCCTTCCTTAACCCAAAAACCTGCCGAGACATTTACTGTTGACAGCATTGTAAATAAAGACGGCACGTTTAAGGAAGGGTGGGCTTCTTCTTTTGAGGGAGGCGAGAGCTTGTCCAATAAGTATAACAATATCAATGACTTAATCAAAGGCTTTGTTAATGCCAACAAGCTTATTGGTAAAAAGTCGGAACAGGTTACACGCCCCGGAGCCGATGCTACTGACGAGCAGAAGAAGGCATGGCGTGAGCATTTGGGTGTTCCTGAAAAAGCGGAAGACTACCAAGTCCCTGACGAATACAAAGAGACGGTGGACGCAGAGTCGTTTAAAGAGTTTGCCCAGTTTGCCCATGAGCATAACATCCCTGCCGACACGATGCAGGAGTTGCTTCGTTTTCAGGAGCGGTATGCGGCCAAGCTGAATGAGGCTAATGCCAAGCGAATCGAAGAACAGGCAAAAGAGGCTAAGAAATACTTCCAATCGGAGTGGGGAGGCTTGTATGAGCGCAACTTCAACTTGCTCAAGGACGGCCTTGTGAGGGCAGGGATTGACATTGAGTCCCCTGATATGGCGGGCGCTCTGAACAATCCCTTCATCCTTTCTGCGTTGTTTGACAAGGTTTCCAGTATGCAGGACGGAACGATGCCCGTCCCCGGCTTCATGAAGGCTTCTGCGGCTGACGCTAAGGAGCAAATCATGGGGTTGATTAACAAGTATGGCTCGGTAAACCAAATGCCTCATGACGCACGAGAGCTGTACCACAGGCTCCTTGCGAACAAAAATATCAAATGGTGAAGCAAATTATGCTTGCATGCACCATGCTGTAAGGGTTTAATCGTCCCTGTGATGGTGTGAGTTTTTTTTCTCCGTATTTTGTCTCACACCAAAAACAAAATGCTAATGCCCGTTGGAGGTTCCTTATGTTGTGTTCTTTCCTCCAACGGGCATTTTTTTTATTGCAATCTCTCGTCGTGTGTTGCATACTGCGCTTGCTGTTGTGAAACAGCAGTGTGATTGCATGATTCAATAAGAGCGAAAAGGCGATAACATAGGGATAAATGAGGAGGGGGTACGTTTGTGCATAGCGTACCCCCTCTGTTTTTGTTTGCTTTTTCATAAAGTTTGTGCATTTGTTTTCTTAAAGGCAACCCGTTTGGACACTTGCTTTAACACTCATAGTATAAGAGGACAGCCGTCTTCCTCATCAAACAGCCCTACTTTAAGGACACCTGTCGAACCTATTTTGACGGTAAGAATTAAAAGTATAACTAAATTATGGCAAATTACGGAAACTTCCAGACGCTTGCTGTAAACGAGTACACGCCCATGATTTATGCGGCTGTTCAGCAGATGCGCTCTAGAACGGAGCGTTTCATGAGGGTTTACGGCATGAATTCCCGGCAGCGCAGGTTCCAAATCATTGACCCTGTAAGCTCCACTCAAATCACCGACCTGTATGGTGCGACCAACCCGCAACAGGCCGAATTCAGACAGCGGTGGCTCAAGACCAAAATCTTCAAGTCCACTCATGAGATTTCCCGCACGGAAATGCAACAGGCAGGGACCATTGACTCTCCGCTTCCCCGCATTGTGGACGCAGAGCGCATGGAAATGCAACGTCGCCGTGACTTGGTGGCTGTTGAGGGCCTTATTGGTACTGCGTGGACTGGCGAGAATGGCGACATCCCCGTTGCCTTCAACGAAGAGGCCAACACGATTCCTGTTGGCTACGTGCAGAGCGGAACCTATACGGCATCCGGCCTGACCTTTGACAAGATTGTACGAGCCAAGACTATCTTTGGCATGCGTAACGTGTTGGGGCAGGACGTGGAACGTCAGGATTTGGGTGGCCCTGAAATGGTAATCCTTTGTACCCATGAAGAGCTTGCGGCTCTCTACGGCATCAAGGAATTCACGAACATCCTTTACTCTGACCAGCGTCCGATTGCCAGCGGCTACATTGACAACGTGCTTGGCGTGCGTTTCATTGCGCTGACTGCGGACATGCTTCCGTTCGGTACCCGTCGGCTTGGTACTGCGGCCAAGCCGACCGATGGTGCAGACACGAAGAATGTGCGAACCCTCATTGCCTTCACGATGAACTCTGTTGCGTTTGGCGTGCTGGAAGAGCTGTTCGTCAGGATTGAGGAACTTCCGACCAACCAGTATGTATGGCAGACGTACTCTGAAATCGCAATGGGTGCGACCCGAATCGAAGACAAGGGCGTGCTCAAGATTGATGTTTCTGGTTCAAGCGGTAATTTCTAATCAAACAAAGGAAGGAGTATAATATATGGCTATTGTGAATTCTTTGGCTAAAACCCAAGTGGAAGCTGGTATGCCGCCCTATTTGAGCGCACAGCTACAGCGTGGGCAGGTGCTGAAAAAGACTATCGTTTACAAGGCTGGGGCTACGGCAACCGCCGCTTCCTCCACCATTATGGACATTCCTCTTCCTCCGGGAGTGGTGATTGATATTTCCTCGATTGCGTGTACGCATGACGGGATTGGTGCAGGAGCTCTCACGTTGGGTCTAGAAGTCCACGATAAGCGTGGGAACAAGGTTAATGATAATGTACCTTCTCTTCCAGCACTTAACGCAACCACAACCGCAGGTGAAATCCTTCGGTTTTCTTCAACCACCAATTTTGGAAGCAAGATTCTCTGGGACCCTGCCCAGTTCTTGGTGGATAAGGGTGTACTTATCAACGGTACTGCGGCAACATATGCTCTTCTCAAGGAGAAATATGATTTAGTTCTGACTATTACCAACAACACTTCGTCGATTGTGGCCAACAAGCAGTTTGTAATCGTTATGGACTTAGTTATCCCCTAATCTGAAAAAACAATGACTGACCTAGATATTGCTAATTATGCCTTGGGGTTGTTAGGCCAATATAAAATCCAAAGCTACCCGGAAACGGGGAAAAAGTCAGTAGAAGGTCAGGCATTAGAGGCATATCTTCCATTCGCTATTCAAGATGTCATGATTGATGGCGAATGGAACTTCGCCCGGAAAAGGGTAATCATTGAGCCGTCACCCACAGAGGTGGCGGCCTTTGGTTATCACAATGCTTTCCCGAAGCCTGACGACTTGGTGACAATCATATCCGTGAATGGAGAGCCTTGGAACATTCAGGCGCAGTTTGTGCAGATAGAGGGAGAGTTCATCTTGGCAAACGTTGACCAGTTGAGGCTGGTTTACATTGCCGCCCCCACAGACGGGACAACGCTTCAAGGCATACCTGACCAGCTAAAACCGCTCATAGGAATCAGGTGGGCCTATCTTACGTGTGTACGCATCACGAACAACATTGAACTCTACAACATGATAGCGGACATGTACCAGAGGGAGTTGCACAGGATGCGGGACAACGACTTCATCAACAACACGGGAGGCAGGTTTAACTACCGCAACAAGCTTATGAGCCAGTCCACTTGGGGCCGCTATCCATTTGGGACGACCGCCCCATATCACGGTTCTCCCACTTACATCCCAGACTAACCTAAAATTCATTCAGCTATATGGCCTCAAATACCCGGCAATTTCAAATGCAACTCAACTTCAACGGTGGGCAGGTTTCCGAGAACTTCACCCCACGAGTTGACATGCAGAAATACCAGACAAGTTGTTCATTGATGAGGAACTTTATTCCTCGTCAGTTTGGTATGCTAAAGAGGCGACCGGGTTTTGGTGTGATTGACGCATTCAAAAATCCTTTTCGGATATTGAAGTTCCCTTGCACCAACAACGAGGAATACATTGTTTGCGTCCACTCCGACAACAAGTATGAGAGCGGTGGTTGCACTCCCTTCGCAACCATTTACCAATGCGGGTATTTTGGAGACGAGACGAGGAAATGGGAGGTAAATCTTGAGATAGATTCTGTTTTTCAGGCTGGCATCAACGGATGGACGGCTGATGTTGGCAATGAGAGGCATGGGCGTTTTTGGGACACGGACTTGGAGAAAATCAAGTATGTCTCCCAAAACGACAAAATGTGGATAGTGCATCCCGACTTCTTCCCGCTGGAATTAACAAGGACAGCCACACAGGCGAAAATGCCTGATATTTCTATGGCTGACAACCAGTACGTGGTGGAGTTTGACACGTCTTCGCGCTTAAACATTTCCACAAAAAACTCGCTTTGTTTTGGCCTGTATGGTGTTGATAAGCTCAATGCTAAAACGAATCCTTTCCTTACCTTAAACTTCAAGGACAACAAATCTATCAGCTTTGGTTTTAGCGGTAGTGGAAACAACATGAAGTGGGCCATTACTGACTCATCCGGTGTGGAACATCCCTTGGAGGATATAGAGATTGGCTCTGGACAGGTTGTTGCTTTCTCCGGTTTCAATCAAAATATTCCTATCAACTGTTATTGTTTCCTGACATGGCGGGGAGGCAAGCTGTATGCCAGCATTGGTTGCAACAATGCTTACGGCACGATAGGTCTTTATGCCTACTCATCATCCGAGGTAGAGATTGACAGCTCTCTTGGGGCCGTCACCAGTTTTTGCGTTGGTGGGACTCCGGGAGGACAAAACGCCGCCCAAAGCTATGTTTCGTTCAAGGAGTCGTTTAGTGCTGGAACCGGATATAGTGGCATTGGTATTAAGGTGAATTATGGTCAGGGAGACGTTCCAACCCAAAGCTTCAACAACAATGACCACAGGAGTTCATTGATAATGGCTCAAATGTTTGGCGACACGTCGAAAGTGTTCGCTGGGAACGATTATAAAATTGAGCATTACAACAATGCCGTTTTCCCGATTAAACAGATATATCAGGGCAACGAAAAGATTTATCAGGAAGAAGCTGTTATCGGCTTCAAGCTGACAACAATGGACTTCCTGACTTATCCCAAGAGCGACGACTACTATATAAGGGATAAAAGCCAAGGAACTAATCCCGATAGTCCCATGTTTTGTAGGAACCATGAGACATACCCGGATATTCCCTATTACGTCTATGAGGACACCAGCGTCTCCTTAAACACTATCAACGCTGTTTTTGGGGACAGGTATTTCCTTTCTGATGGTTCCGTCTCGCAATTAACAGGCAACGACGGGACTCGAATTGCCGAGTGGTTAAAAGAATATACTCCGGGGGATATTGTTATCGGCTCCTGCCTGATGAACAAAACGGACGGCGTATTGAATGGGAACATATACAACTTCGCTACTGGCACCAACGTCGGCATTCCCATTAACTTCTTTAGGATGGCAAACATCGTATGCCGCTACGTCCGAGGCGACTGGACTCTTAGCACAGACGCAGAAGTGGCGACAACCAAAGGGGTTCTCGTGAGTTATTTGGAGAACAGCAAGGTTTTTTCAGGCTATCCTTCTGGCGGCGGCTACACAGTCTTCCGAATCGGCAATGGCTATTTCTCACAGCCGAGGAAGCTTAGCATGTCGGGAAGCAACACTCCGGGCGTATTTGTTGGGCTTGTTTATATTGGTGAGAACGGAACTGTATCTACTAATACTGGTGATGCTGGCCAGTCCATTGAGGTTGATAATGGAGGTGGTGTTTATCAGACAGACATTCCCTTTGCCGTGTGGCCTAATCAAAAGAGGCTTACTTCAACAACGACAGATGCGACGGTATTCCAAAACCTGACCATTATGCCAATGATGTATGCCCCTGTGCTGGATGGCATATTCAAAACATTTAGTTCCTTGTTTGGGCGTGGCAACTACCAGCTGACTCAAACCAATATCAGTAGCACCAACTACTATTCGGCCAAGTTTAACGATTTAGTCAAGTGTGCTTTCTCTGTAGAAAAAGGCTATCCTTCCTGCGTAGCGTTGCGTAATGGGCGGCTGATATTGGCTTCAACCAAGGCCCAACCCCAAACAATATGGGCTTCCCGTGTTGACAGGTATAATGAGTTCTCTGTGGACGATATGGCAGATTCCGGCTGGGATTTGACGATAGGTGCCAACCAGAGCCAAAAGATTCAATGGTTGTCTTCCTCTAAGGATTTGATAGTAGGAACAGACATTGGCGAATGGGTGCTGAACGACAGCGACTCAAGCAATCCTGTACCCATTATTAAAGAGCAATCCAGATGGGGTTCTTCTGTGGCGCAAGGGGAACTGATGACGGAGAGCCTGTTTTTCATCCCTAGAGACAAAAAGGGTGTTATCCAGTCAATCTACTCTTTCCAGATTGATGGCTACACATCGGAAGATGTGACGATTATGGCATCCGATTTGTTTGATTATGGGATTACTTCTCATTCGATTCAGAAAGACCCTGACCCAATCTGGTGGGGTACTACTGGCGACGGAAGGCTTTTAGGGTTGCTGTATAACCGGGTGCAGGACATCAATGGCTGGTTCCAATGCGATATTCAAGGAGCCTTCATAAATCAGGTATGCTGTTACAATAATCCTGTAAAGGGGGAAGAAGGATTGATAGTTTCCGTAAAAGGCAAAGGCGAGAACGATTTCGTAAACGCCAATCAATACTTCCTCTCTTATATGGAGGACAGCAATCCTTGTGTTGACTTCTTCTCCACAGGGCAGACGAGCGACACAGATGCTCTGGCTTATGGAGGTTTTGTAAACAATTCATGGAACAACTTCTCCACAGGGCAGACGAGCGACACAGATGCTCTGGCTTATGGAGGTTTTGTA
>OATJ01000303.1_pt1 | contig 37943 bp, 31 predicted proteins | sample 1516661 | NCBI WGS metagenome assembly OATJ01 (sample SAMEA2579951, study PRJEB22360) | human gut metagenome
CCGCCTCTGCCTCACAGGCTTCCATCAGCTCCATCCACTGCTTTGCCGCAGCCCTGTTATTATCCCTGGTCTGTTCCGCGGCCTCCTCATAAGCATCGCTCTTTTTCCCGTCCTTATCCCCGGAATCCCCATCTTCCTGGTCCTCCGGCATATTTGCCCATGACGGCGCGGCATGTCCGTCACAGTATGTCTTTTCATATGCATACTTTCTGGTATCTTTGTAGGTTATCTCCCCCTTTTCGTTCGTGGTTCCTTCCGAAAACACCTGAAAGCCGCTCCATGGGCGAAAGCTCAGGTTCTTTTCCGCAAGTTTTCCCTCGCCGTCCGTCTTTGAGATCTTTCCTCCGTCCTCAAACCTTTCATACAGATAGAACTGGCTTCCCTTGAGCGGCATTCCGGTCTCACCGTCATGTTTTACAAGCCTGACATTGTAATCCGCTGAAAATGTCTCCTTATGGCGATAGATCTGAAATTCAAGCGTCGGCGTCTCCACACCATATTCCGGTATTTCCCCGTCACCCAGAGTGCCTGATCCGCCGCCTTCCCCATCCTGGCTAATCACCAGATAAAACACCATATCAGAGGGAATGATCCTCATATCCGCCTTATAGAGTCTCTGATGTTCCGGCGCGTTGATGCAGACCTTAAAGTCCATCCACTCCCTGAGATATTCCGGATTCCAGCTGCCTTCCGTATACCAGCCGGAATTGCCTTTCATAGTGATCTTATACCGCACCGTTGTCTTGTTGTATTTCTCTTCATCTGTCATATTGCTTCCGACAGCATTCTCATTTGCGGTCACCGAACCATTATTGTGGATCCGGATCGCATCCCCGCTCCAGGTCACCTCATACAGATTTTGTCCCATCACCGATTTCGCGATATTTTTATCCTGGGATGCGTCAAGCCATCCCACGTTTCCCCCTGTGGATCCATTGTCCCACACACTCTGGGGCTCGATCTTCGCGATATCCCGGATAAACTCTTTTCCGAGAACAAACTCCGTATCCAGGGCGCCAGGTCCGTCAGAAAAAGGCAGTACCTGAAATGGCACTGCCGTATCTTCCGAAGTTGCTCCCCTGATCGCATCCGGAGCTTCTTTTCCCGCCGCCAGCCCGACAGAGGACGCCTGCTCCATAACAGCGATCGCGCGGTCTTCAATTTCCGGATTGTCAGCCACCCAGGCAAATTTTGTCCCTGCATCGTCTTTCACATACTTTACGATATTGGCACTGGACGTCGTAGACGCGATCTCCGCATAAAGACCCGGATCAAACTTTTTTGCCGCGTCCTTCAGTGCCGACCAGTTGTCCGGATATGCCCAGAATAACCGTTTCGCCTGCGTTTCCGTAAGCGGAGACGGCATTGTATCAAACTTATACATATCATACCGGTCGACCTTCTTCCAGCCTTTTCCCCCATCGAGGCAGTAATACGGGGCCGTCGATTTCTGCGGCCACACATCCGATGCCTCGGACGGGAACGGGAGTGGAATCCCCACTCCCGTGATCGTCATAATGACTGCAAGAAATCCAGCCAACCATCGCCTTCTTTTTTTCTCTTCCATACTGATCCCCCGCCATTATTTCTTTCCAATCGTCTGTACCGCACCTCTGACACACCATGCGCCTGTCTCATCCACAGTGTAGCCGTCCGGCGTCACACAGTCCGCCAGCATATGTCCGTTTTTCTGGTCCATATAGTAGCATTTTCCATTGATCCAGTTCCAGCCTTTCGTCATCCGCCCGGTCGGTCCCAGGTAATACCACGCTTCTCCTTCTTTTATCCAACCAGTCTGCATTTTCCCCTGGCTTCCGTCATTTGTCTTCTGGAGATAATACCAGCTTCCATCTTTTTCATCGAGAAACCACCCTGTCTGCATCCTGCCGTCAGCCGCAAAATGGAACCAGGAAGTCTTTTCCTGTCCTTCTTTCGCATATGGGTTGTAGATCCAGGCCCACTCATTGGCATACGTTCTTCCGCCGGAAACAAATTTCCAGCTTCCATCCTCCTGCTTTCTCCACTCACCGGTGACACTGCCCTTTGGCTGTTCCCCTATGTTCTGGGCCTTTTTCAGCACATTTCCCGTTCTTCCGCCGCCGGAAGAACGTCCTCCTGAGCTGCCGGACCAGGTCTTATCCACAAGCTTAAACTTTAATTTCACAGGAATCTTTTTCTCCAAAGCCCCAGCACTGACCGTGATCTCGTCTTCATATTCCGCCGTATACGGATATTTCTTCATCCCCTCCGCGATCCAGAATGCCTCCGTATTTACTGATACCGCACCGTTTTCTACCTTTACAGCACCATTTTTTACGTTCCAGTTAAATTCGAAGCTACCGTCCCCATTTCCTTTTAGCGCTTCCTGCGGTATCAGCTTTGCCGTAATCTTCTGTGCATCCGCGCCCTGCCATATGACCGCCGGGTTATATCTCGATCCCGTTTTCGTGAGTATCAGGTCAAACACCAGCTCTCCCTGATCCACCTTGATCTCCTCCGGCATCACCACAGTCCTGTCATCTGTCACAAAATCCACTTTCACGCTGCAGACTGCCGACTGGATATTTCCAAGGGCATCCTTTGCCGCCATCACTACCTCCGTGCTTCTTGTTCCACACCCAGTACGTTTCTCATAGATATGTTCCTTATGAGCCGCTTCATCCGCCTCTATGAGATCCAGGATCCATCTCGTATCCTTTTTCGCCATCACCTTTGCGTTCCGGTAATCTCCGTCCGCGATTCCCTCTTCCACAAAACCGGCGTCCACCTGGATAATGGCATTATCGCCGACGGTCCAGCTGATATCTTTTTTATCGAAATAGTCCGGTGCAAAGGATCCTGACAGGATCTGCGGTGCGGATACCGTGATCGTTTCCTGCGGCTTTTTCCTGTCACCGGTCAATGTTCTTGTCACCATAAAATTCAATGCCGCTTTGTCGAGAGTCGCGCCTTCCGCTGCGATCTTCGTCCGGTCCTTGATCTGGAATGTCACCGGGATCCTGCAGTTTGCGGTCACAAACTTCTCCTCAAAGCTGGATGCCGGTCTCGTCTTTGCTGTCAGAACCGCAAGTCCGCCCTGGGTACCGTTTCCGTAGACCGTATCCTCAATGGGGTACCGGTACTGTTTCTTCGCCTGTTCTGTCTCCGCTTTCTCCACAATATCCTTAAAGAATCCTGCATTCAGGTTCAACTCGATGGATGCGCTCTTTTTCGTATATCCGGACTCGTCCTCATCATCATTTTTCTTTAAGATGATCAACTCATCGTCATCCACACTCCATCTCACCGCCTCATCGGCGACATCGTTGTTCTTATCGACCACAGCCTGGATCTTCACGTCCTGGACCTTCGTTCCCGACTCCAGCTTTCCGTTTAAATATCTCGCCAGCAATTTCCCCGCGGTATCCCTCACTTCCGTGGTGATCGACGGGTTCATCCGGTCCCCGGTGCGCTCCTCGATGACCCGGAAACCAAATTCCTGGGGCTCTACCCGCACACCTGCTGCCACTTTCTTATAGACCGCAGAGACCTCCGTATCATGTTCCGGCATCACAAACTGGTAGGAACCTCCTGTCTGATAGGTCGTCTTCCTTCTGCGCCCAAGAGAATCTGTATAGGTCGGCACACCATCCATCTGGAATTTCTCTGTCTCTGTGTTCTTCGGAGCCGTGAGGACTGTAACGGTATCTCCGGCAGCCACCGCGCCCCGGTATGCTTTGTGGAATTCCTTGCTGTAGGCAGACGGACCTCTCGCCGTCAACACCGCCACATCATAGAAATTCCCTGAATTTGCCGCTGTATCCACCTGAAGGACCGACAGCAGATATCCCCGCATTGGTCGTCCCACGGAATTCGGCGCGAAATGATCCGGAGTATAGAGATCCTGTCTCGCCGCAGCCTCGGTATCCACTACATGGAGAACGCCGTTCTCGAGTTCCTCATAGAAATAGAGTTCGTCCTCTTTCTTCGTGTTCTGTCCCTGCACCAATGTGTAGAAATTATCTCCTTTGTTCCAGAAGCCAATATGGGCATCGTAGGTGAACCGATTGTCATCCGAGACACCTGAGCCGCAGACACCGGCTGCAATCTTCTCCTCTGTATCCGCGAACAGGTACGCCACATCCGCTCCGTCCTCAACCCCATAACGGAAGTGGAAGCCAGTATCATGAGTTCCAATAAAAGTTCCCTCGCGCGCCGCACTTCCAAGCCCGGAAGATGCGATGGTCCCCTCAAACCGTGCCACCTTCATCTTTCCGGAAGCGTATTTTCCCGTGATACCGCCGATGGACTGAGAGCCGCTTCCGCCGATGGTTCCCATCACATGCGTATTGAAAATATCCGCGGAATTCTGGAATCCCACGATTCCGCCCACATAGCCGCCGCCCTGGATCCTGGCACTCAGACTGTCCCCTGTGTTCACCTCACAATCCGCGATCAAAGACTCTGCCGCCCGTCCGGCAATTCCCCCGGCAAAGATCTCCTTTCCGCTTCCCGTATCGATAGCCACATGGTCGGAAATACAGTTTTCCACCACAGAGTCTTCCAGGACATCCGCAATAACTCCACCGGCTGTACCGGTAGTCCTCAATGTACCGTTTACTGTCACGTTCCGGATCACTGAATGTTTCGCACGGCCCGCGAGAATTCCCCCATTCTCCTTTACCGTGATCACATGCCCCGGCTTTACCTTGAGCTCTGTGATCTCCGCGTTCTCCACTGCGCCGAACAGTCCCCCAAAGTCCCAGGACGGCTGGTACATGCGGAAATTGGACACAGTTTTTCCGTTTCCGCTAAAATGCCCCTCAAACGGCGATACTCTTCCGGCCCGCATATCCGCCCCAGTGTGATAGAATCCGATAGGGATCCAGTTCATTCCACCGAGATCAATATTTTTCCCTAACTCAAACCAGGCACCTTTATAATTTCCCGGATAAGTGCCCTCTCCACTTCCAACCTCCATTCCCATGGACGCAAGGACAGCGAGCCCAATGAGGTGCTCCTTCGTTGTGATCTGGTACGGCTTTTCCTTTGTTCCATCCCCAGTTCTTCCACTTAAAAAGCTCATATCGCCCACATCAGCGCCCCAGATCTCCTCATCCGCAGCGAGCACAGCAATATTTTCCACGGCATCCGATGCCGTCGCCGTTCTCTCCGCCGCTGTTTCCACACTTCTCAAAACTGCCATTCCTCTTACCGGTGTTCCAAGCGCCATGCAGAGTCCTAACCCTGCTAACATCATCTGGCTCTTTCTGCCTCTGTTTTTTCTGCTCTTCTTCATTTCTTTTCTCCCCTCTATGCCTGCGGCAGACAGAATGCCGGGCAGATCCCGATCCCAACATCTGACACATCCGCCTGTCTGAAGCATCCATTTTCAAGATCTACAACATACTCCCTGTTTCCATATACAAAACTGCCTCTTTCATCCACCTCATAAGCCGGTGTCCGAAGCCAGAACCCCCGGCTGTAAGAACTTCCCTTTCCTTCCGGATTCCAGATCTCATCCCGATACCGGTATGCTTCCTCCAAAGACAGCAGAAAGAATCTGTCCCGGCAGTCCTGGTATGGCAGCAAATGGCTCTCAAGACCATCCAGACGGCTGTCAGCAAAATCACCATCCCCTGTTTTCCCTGTAAATGCCGTCAAAGCTCCCGTGTATACAAAAGATGCATCTGGAACCGCAGTCTCCGCCTGTTCCCCCAGCCATTCTCTCACCCGGGATTTCTTATAATTATTGTTTTCTCCAAACGGAAGTAAGATCCGCTCCTCATAAGTACTGTCCACATCGGACCGAATCACGTTTTCCGCCAGAAACAGCGCACGTTTCCCATAACTGCCTCTGCCGTCCTGGTAATCATCATCGATACATCGAAACCGGCATACTTTTCCCGCAATCTCCCGCGAGACCACATCACCGGTCCTCCATGCGGCCCGGTCTTCCTCCTCCCCGAACTTGTCTCCCGTTCCTGGAGCGGTATTTTCCCCAAAATCCGGCGCCCGCCCCCGCCATTCAAAGCCGATCCGGCAGTCCGTAACCGTCTCACCGTTCACATTCCTGGTCCCCAGATCCAGCTTTGAAATATTTACAACTCCGGGAAACATCTGCGCGATCACCAGCGTATCGAACGAGCTGTCTTTTCCCGTTACCACAATTTCCTGCCGCCCTTCCCGTTCTGCGGCAGATACCGTCTCCATCAGAAACCGCCTGCCCGCTTCCCGATCCCGCAGGATCACAGGTTCTGCTGTCAGAAATTCTGCCGTTCTCTCCGCCGCGTAGGGAACGAGTTCTCCCCGGCAGCTTGTGAGTACAGCAAGAGAACCGGCCGCAGCAAGCCACTTCGCCACTTTCTTTCGATTCATTTTTCCTCCTGGATATTCCGGCTAAAGCCGCCGGCGGCTTTTCGATAAAGCAGATAATATCTGCCTCCAAAGATTTTTAAGACTTCCAAAAGATCTATTATGATTTGACTGGAACTCCCCAACCGGTTCGTTCCTCCGTTTGTCCATAACTATATCACAGGCCATACCCGGAATCCATATCGGATCCGTAAAACCAAAGCCCCATTATTTAGCCAGTTTCACGAAAATATTTTTGCATTTTCGTCACTTTTACCATACCATTTTTTCACCGATGCCAATAAAAGCATTATTTATAAGCATTTTCCGATGTCAAAAAAGACAGGACATGCCGCGCACGTCCTGCCTTTCACCTGTCTTACCACGTCTCCACCGTCCGCAAAAATTCCTCCATCGAAATCACGCCGGCGCACACAAGATCCGCCAGCTCTTCCCGCATGGTCCGCATCCCCTGTGTCTTCACCACATAATCCTCGATCTCCCACTCCGGCCGGTTTTCCGCAGTCATCTTCTTCAGTTCCCGGTCCATCACAAATATCTCATGAACCGCAGTTCTCCCTTTGTATCCTGTATTCCGACAGAATTCACATCCGCGTCCGCGCCTTGCGCTCCGGATCTTTCTTCCAAACAGCTTCTGCTCCTCATCCGTAAGTTCCACCGTCTCCGCACAGTGCGGACATACCTTTCTCACCAGTCTCTGTGCCGCCATGCCGCATAAACTGTCCGCCGTGAGATACGGCTCGACACCCATATCTGCCATTCTCGTGATTCCGCCCGCCGCGCTTTTCGTGTGCAGAGTCGAGAGCACCAGATGACCGGTGATTGCCGCGCGGACACTGATTTTCGCTGTCTCCGGATCCCTCGTCTCGCCGACCATGATAATATCAGGATCCTGTCTCAAAACGGCACGGAGTCCTGCTTCAAAAGTAATCCCCGCCTGTTCATTCACCTGCATCTGGCTGATCCCCGGAAGATATCGCTCCACAGGATCCTCGATGGTCACGATATTCACCGGCTGTTTCGCGAGATATTCCAGGATCATATATAATGTGGTAGTCTTTCCGCATCCTGTCGGTCCTGTAAGATACAGGATCCCGCCCGGACTTCTGAGGATCCTCTTCATCTTCTCATAATTTTTCTCACGCATTCCAAAGGTTTTGCCATGATCGATCTCCGTTTTCATATTCAGGAGTCTCAGCACCATCTTCTCGCCAAAGATCGTCGGGACCACGCTGGTCCTCACATCCAGGCAGATCCCGTCGATCATCTCCTTAAAATGCCCGTCCTGCGGCACTCTCTTTTTCGCAATGTCCATTCCGCTGAGGACCTTCGCCCTCGTCACCAACGGCTGATGCATTTCCTTGTCATATTCCCGCACATGGAGCAGCATGCCGTCCAGCCTCATCCGGACGACCATCCGGTCTTCCTGCGGTTCCAGATGAATGTCACTGGCATTTTTCCGGTATCCCAGATTTAAAAGTTCCTCAAGGAGCTTCACCGCAGATCCGGCCTCTGCCCCATAGTTCTCCATCTCCTGGACCTCATTCTTATTTTCCTGTTTTCCTTCTCCGCCTAATATGCCCAACATCCCATTTTCCTCTTTCTATCATAACTCATTCCCCTCTCGCTGACGCAGACGGTTCGTGAGTTGCTGTCTGTACTTCGGATCCGCGACTGCCGGGGATTGTATCCAGCACCATCTCCGGTCTGCACACTGCCATTCCTCTCATACAGGTCCTTTTTTCCATCCATCACCCGTACCGTGACAAGGACGCGGCCAGACCGGCTCTCTTCCACCTCAATTTCCGGTTTCAGCGTATCGATATGAAACGCGTCCATGGACAGTCCGTCCAGTTCTTCCACTTCCACAGCACCTGTCTCCAGCCGGTCCGCCACATATCTCCATGCCGCGTCCCCAAGCATTTCTGCCTGCTCCTGTGTCCTTGCGTGATCCAGTACCCACACCGCCATCCGCCGCATCGGAAAGATCATAAGGAGCAGCATACTGAAAAGCAGCATGACGATCATAACCTCAACCAGTGTAAACCCCCGTCTATGACCCTTCTCCATCTTTAATCTTTCCTTTCACCTGTCTCTTCTTCCGAAGTCATGGACACCCAGAATCCCGAGACCTGGACGGTTCCGGTATCCGACGTTTCTTCCGCGAAATATCCCGATTCCAGAAATTCTTCTCCATCAACCGCCAGATGGATCTCTGCCGGTTCCCCGTATTCCGCATCTCCCATATGGCGTTCCAGTCTGTTTCCTGCCTCATAAATCTCCCGATACCGTTTCACGGTCTTTGAATAGCCGGAGACACTGAGAAGCATCGCCTCAGCTACCAGAAGAAGGATCAGAAACGCCGTCATCAGCTCCACCAGTGTTGAGCCATTCTCATTCCGTTTCCATCTCTTTTTCATGGCTTTTCCTCCCCGCTCCGTTCCGCCGAAGACGGCGTACTCACGAAAACAGGTGCCATGGGGATCAGTCTCGACGCACCTTCCTTCCGGTCATTTACAGTACAGACCGCCTGTAACACAAGTCCTGAACCGTCCTCTTTCCAATAGGAGGAGATGACTGTCTCGATCCTCTTTTTCTCCCCATTTCCAGTCTCTGCCCACACTGCCGCCTCCGTCTCCGGAAGTCCCTCCGGTCCCTGTAATTTTTCAAGGATTCCTGTCGGCTCCTCCTGACACATATTCTCCACAAGGATCTGCACCACCGCCTCGGCTGCCAGCCTCGCTTCCGTTCCAGCAGCAAAGTTCAATGCTGAACGATAGCGCCTTGCCCCAGACGAAAAGAGAAGTGAGGTAAATACCGTGACAAACAGCACGGTCACCAGAACCTCCGCCATCACAAATCCTTCGCTCCGGTTCTTTCTCACCGCCACTCCCTCCTTATCGAATACTTCCATACATGTTCCACATCGGCTCCATGATTCCAAGGATCAGGATTCCGGTAAAGATCCCGATCAGCAGGATCATTACCGGTTCCAGCAGGTTCACCAGCTTATTCAGCGCCAGATCCGACTCATGTTCATAGCTTCCCGCGATCCGCTCCAGCATTTTATCCAGGTGACCCGCCTCTTCTCCTGTAACGATCACCGCCGCCAGTTTCTTTTCAAATCCACCACTCTCCCGGATTGCCTCGCTCAAAAGTATTCCGCTGCTCACACGCGCCATGATCGTCCTGATCTCCCGGTCCAGATACATGTTTCCGGTCGTTCCTTCCGTATATTTCAGGCAGGATGTGATCGGAAGTCCACTGGAATAAAGGCTGGACATGTTCTCACAGAATCTTGCCGTACAGATGATCCTTATCTGCCGTCCGACCACCGGAAATTTGCAGATTACCCGGTCATAGCTGTAACGAAACCATACTCTTTCCGTCAGGATCTTCCATCCTGCCAGGATCATAACAGCCGCCACTGGCAGGAAATAGCGGTACACATACAGAAAATGGCTGATCCCCATGAGGATTCTTGTAAGAAGCGGCAGCGTCACATCCACCAGGATCGGCTCTAACGTCGGCAGGATCTCCAGAAATACGAACAGCATTAGAAAGATCATCATCAGAACCAGGATCTTCGGATACAAAACCGCGCTGCGGATTTTTCCCTCTGTCCTGTGTTCTTTCTCATAATGGACCGCCAGCCGTGCCGTCGTCCTGACAAGCTGGCCGCTCATCTCCGCTGCCCGGATCATCTGGATCGCCGGTTCCGGAAACCGCCCGGTTTCTTCCATGGCATCCCCGACGGTCTTCCCCTCGGTCATGAACGCTCCCAGTTTTCGACACGCCAGGCAGAACTCCCGGTCGGTATCATCCTGCTGCATGATCTCCAATGTTTCCGGAATTGATAATCCCGACTCCACCAGGACAGAAAACTGCCTGAAAAACTCCGACAGCCTTTCTGCTCCAAGCTTTTTACGCTTTTTCATACAAAGCTTTCCCCCCTATTTCCGTGCTGGGCGTAGTCGCCTGCGGTAAAACAAAACGGTGCAGTTATCCACTGCACCGTGTAAAATCAATATTTTTATGATGTTATTCAATATTTTTATAATGTTATTTTACGGAATCTTACAAAACTTGTCAATGTATTGTCCGCAGACGGTCTACTTTCAATATCTTCGCCGTTGCTTCGCATTCCAAATCGGCAAATCCACTACCACCACTGTATTGTACGACTCATAGCCGCACCACCCGGTCACACACCTTCTCCAGAAGCTCCGGCGAATGGCTCACCGCAATCATCCCCATCTCCCGGCGCTTCAGTTCCTTCAAGACAAAATCCCAGATCTGTCCCTGTGTAATAAGGTCCAGCATCGTCGTCATCTCGTCCGCGATCAGAAGCTCCGTCCGTCGCCCCAACGCTCTCGCAATACAGAATCTCTGAAGCTCGCCGCCGGAGACCTCCACTGGGAACCGGTCTTTCCAATCGTCCCGGATCCCAAGTCCCGCCTCGATCCGTGCCCGCTCGCTGGGATTCTCAAAGGTCCAGTCGCCTTCCTCCAGAACCGTACTCAACCGTCTCTTCGGATTCACCGAGAGTTCCGGATGCTGCCATACCATCTGCACCGGGCAGTAGCCACGAAGCTCAAGAACCGGCATCCCGTCCACAAGAACCTCCCCCGAATCCGGCCTCTCGTACCCCGCCAGAATCTTGCAGAGCGTCGTCTTCCCGTATCCGCTGGGCGCCATGATCCCCACACTCTCTCCGGGTTCCACCGTAAGGTTCACATGATCCAGGATCTGTCTCGTCCCTTTTCCATATTTAAAAGAAATATCTCTCGCTTCCAGCCTCATCTGCCGTATTCCTTTCGCATGTCCTCTAAGATCTCCCCCATATCGCAGAGCTGTTCCCCATCCTTCTTCCAGTTCTTCGGCATGGACCGAAACAGCGCCTTCGTGTACGGATGTTTGAGATTCCTCTCATCCTGAAATGCCGCCGCATCTGTCTCCTCGACGACTCTGCCGCCGTAGAGCACGATGACCCGGTCAGCTGTCAGGAGCGCCAGCTCCAGGTCGTGGGTGATCAGCAGCACGCCTGCCCCATCGTCCGCCATCTCCCGGAAATGTCCCATGACGCGGGTTGCCGCCTCCAGGTGAAGTCCCGGTGTCGGCTCATCCGCGATGACGAGCTTTGGCTTCTCCATCACCGCCGTGGAGATCAGGACACGCCGCGTCATGCCGCCGGAGAGCTGAAATGGGTATTTTCCCCGGATATCCGGGGCTAAGCCATAGCGCTTCAGCACCGCCAGGCATTTTTCCTTCACAGAAACATCCTTTTTCCCGTTCTGGATCTGATCCCCGATCTTCATAAGCGGATCCAGGTAAGAAACGCTCTGGGGCACCAGAACGATCTCATGTCCCCGGAGGCTTTTGACCTTTTTTTCCGTAAGCGGCTCCCCAAGAAACCGTATCTCTCCGTCCATTTCACTGTTGTATGGAAGAATTCCCATGATCGCATGGGCCAGCAGACTTTTTCCCGAACCGCTGGATCCCACCACCGCGACGATCTCACCACTTTTTATTTCCAGGTCCATCTTCTCCACCGCGTGGATCGTCCGCCTGGAAAATCCCCGTTCATACTGGGTGAAGGTGACGGAGAGGTCCTTAACTTCCAAAATCGTATCATTCATCTTCCCCGCCTCCTTACTCATGAACACTGCCCGGATCCAAAAGTCTGCAGAGTTCCTGTCCGATATAATGAAACAGAAGCACGGTCCCAACGAGGAAAAGTCCCGGGAACAGCGCCAGCCACCATTTTCCCATAGCCAGATATTTCATGCTTTCCGAAAGGATAACTCCGACAGCCGGACTCTCGGAAGACAGACCGAAGCCCAGGAACGTGATGCTGGCTTCATGCAGGATCGCATGGGGAAACATGAGCACCAGGCCCGTGATAAACTGCGGAACAAGATTCGGTGCCATATGGGAAAACGCGATGTAAAATTTCCCTTTTCCAAGCTTTTCCGCGATCTTCACATACTGACTCTGCTTCAGCTGCAAGACCTCCCCGCGGATCAGCCGCGCCAGGGATGCCCAGTGGGTAAACGCGATTCCGCAGACAACACCCCAGAATCCACGCCCGCAGGCAAAGGAGATCAGGATCAGAAGCAGCATATGGGGAATTCCCATGACGATATCGATAAGCAGCCGCACCGCACTATCCACGAACTTTCCGAAGACCGCCGCGCTGAGTCCCAATATAAAGGCCATCACCGCGCTGACTGCCGCCGTCAGAAGTCCGATCCGGATACTCAAAGAAAGTCCCGCAACTGTCCGCACGAACATGTCACGTCCCATCCAGTCCGTTCCAAAAGGATATTGTATACACGGTGCCAGATTTTTTCTCGTAAAATCCGTCCTGATGGCAGCTTCCCGCCAGAAACTTCCGAGCACCGCAATGACCGCTAACAGCACAGCCGCCAGGATCAGAAGCGCGAAGCTCTGTATTCTGCGGTTTTTCTTCATCAGCGCTTCGCCCCCTCTCTGATCCGCGGGTCGATCACGCCGTAGAGAACATTCGCCGCAAGGTTTCCCGCCGCGACGATCACCGCTGTAACCACCGTGATTCCCAGAAGAAGCGGCACATCGCTTCCAAGTCCTGCCGTCACAGCCGCCTGGCCCAATCCCGGATAGGAAAATACCTGTTCTACAAGGACGGAGCCGCCGATGATCTCACTCACCGACGCGAACTGCAGCGTCATGGCCGGCAGAAGAATGTTCCGAAGTCCATGACGACGTAAGATCGACCAGTCCGACTCGCCTCTGGCTCTCGCGAACAGCACATAGTCGCTCTCCATGACCTCGATGAACTTTTCCCTCGTGTGCAGGGCGATGGAGGAAATTCCCGTGATGCTGAGAGCCGCCGCCGGGAGAATCGCATGGCGAATCCTGTCCGCAATGGAGATCTGCCCGGCATCCATGCCGATGGGCACACTGAATCCGATGGGAAACCAGTGAAGCTTCACCGCAAATACCATAAGCAGCACCATTGCCACCCAGAATGCCGGGGTACTGGCCACAAACAGGGAATATCCCGTCACGATCCGGTCCATGACCCCGCCGCGCTTTTTTCCTGCGAGAACGCCGAGGAAAAAGCCAAGAATACCAGAAAACAACCATGCCGTGAATAAAAGCAAGATGGAATTCATGACCCTCTCCCCGATGACCTCTGCCACCGGACGGCGATATAAAAGGGATGTTCCCATATTTCCGTGGAGAAAGTCTTTCAGCCAATTCAGATACCGCTCCACCGGAGGCAGATCTGTTCCCCAGTAGCTTTTCAGCTTTGCGATCTGCTCCGGGCTCATAGAGCCCAGAGCCGTCTGGCCGACATTTGTCTGAAGCGGATCTATGGGTGAGACTGCCAGGAGCACAAACGCCAGAATGCTCACCAGAAGCACCATCAGACACATCCGCACTGCCTGTCTGCCAAACCACAGACCCGTTTTCTTTATTTCCATGTCCACTGGTCGACATTGTTTACGATCGACCAGCCATGTCCATGTGGGTGAAGTTTCTGTTCTGCCACCTGCAGACCATCTTTCACCCAGTATAAATGATCAATATTTACAAGCCAGATCCACGGAAGATCCCCGTCCTGGGTGATTCCCGTCGTTCCGTCCCACTGGGCGTTTTTCCAGAGTTCATAGGACTTTTCAAGGTCGCTCTCCGCCAGAGCCGCGTCCATATATCCGTTCACCTTTTCGTTTGCATAAGGGGAATACTCCGCGTATTCCTTTCCCGGTGCCGTGTGGTAAATATTGTAGAGCTCCATCGGTGTGTGAGCACCCCATCCCCACATAAGCGGTGTGGACTGTGCCCGGTCATAGGCCGTATCCCAGCCGATGCCCTCTGTCGTCACCTTGATTCCGATCTCTTTCAACTGGTTTGCGGTGTCCTCCGCAAGTGCCTGGCGGACGGAATCCCCTGTCGGATAGAGCATGTTGAACTCGGCGCGGACACCGTTTTTCTCCAATATTCCATCACTTCCGGCAAGCCATCCGGCCGCCATATCCGGATCATAATCCACCTCCGCTGCCTCATTGTACCACGGCATCTGGTCACAGACACTATAGGCCGCTGTTCCGTATCCGTTCAACACATGCTCGATCATCTCATCCCGGTCGATCGCCAGGTTGATGGCCCGGCGCACATTGATATCGCTGGTGAAATCATTTCCCAGCGGCACTCCGTTCTCATCCGTCTCCCCCGCCGGGATCGCCGGCAGGTTGAAGCCGCGGTTGTCCACGGTCTTGCAGGCCAACAGGGAAAATCCGTCTACGGTCTGATCCGAGTACGCCGCGGAAGTGTAGGCGAGATCCACCTGCCCGGAGAGCGCTGCCGCGTAGGCGGCGTCCTCATCCATAAATAAAACTGTCACCGTCTTCATCTCCGGCTCATCCCCGTAGTAGTCCGGGTTTGCCGTGAGGATCACCTGCTGCCCCTTATCCCACTGTTTCATGATGTAGCGGCCAGAGCCGATAGGATTGGAACCATAGTCCGGTCCATAAGCATGTTCCGGGACGATTCCGGTAATTGCCATCGTATATGGCCATATGGAATACGGGCGGGTCATATCAAATTCCACAGTGGTATTGTCGAGGGCTTTTGCCTCTTCTAACATCGTAAAGTCATTGACAGAACTGGTATCCCGCAGTGTATTGTAGGTAAATGCCACATCATCCGCTGTCAGCGGTTCCCCATCCGTAAATTTTACATCGTCCCTGATCGTCACGGTCCATGTCATGCCATCATCACTGACGTTCATATCTGTCGCCAGATCATAACCGATCGTCATATCTGCCTTTGTTACCGTCAGCGTACTCTGGATCAGCGGCTCATGGACATGTTCCCCCGCGCCCCATCCGTATGCCGGGTCAAATCCAGCCTCAGGCTCAGATGACGGTCCCATTACAACGATAACAGAATCTTTTTCATTATCCTGCTCCACCCCGGCAGCTGCTTCTGTATTCTCCGCCGCAGACGACTTTTCCGCGTTTAAGGTTTCTGTTGCTCCCGAACTATTTCCGGCACAGCCCGTCAGGGAACATACCATAGCAACGGCGGTCAAAGCCGTCACAATTGTCTTTATTGTTTGTTTTTTCATGAATTTATCCCCGTTTCTTTTTTTATACCTGGAAATATCTAACGTCCCGCACAACTAAAAATACCAGAAAGAGGCATACTTTCTGTATGCATCAACCTTCCTGGTATTGTATTATTTGTCTCTATAGACTGTGCATCTGGCTCCGATGCCATGCGGCAGTAAATATTTCTCGGTTTAAACCGCCTTGGGCGGGGAACTCTTTTATGAGTATGGGCTTCAGCCACATAATAGTAATATTATAGTAGACTTTTTTTCAAAAATCAACGTTTTTCCGGTCCATGACCTTGCAGAACGCGATTCCCGCCGCCGTGCTGGCGATGGTCGCGAGGAGCGCCGGTCCTGCGATAGCCGCCGGGTTGACACTGCCGTACTGGCTGCGGTAGGCGATCATGTTGATGGGGATGAGCTGGAGTGAGGAAATATTTACGATCAGGAACGTGCACATCTCATTGCTGGCAGTGCCCGACTGTCTCGCCAGACTGCTCTGCCCTGCCGTGTTTTTCCTCTTATCCGGCGCTTTTTCCGCCCGTCGCTCTTCCTCCAGCTTTCCCAGCTCTTCCATCGCCTTTAACCCAGCCGGTGTCGCCGCCCAGCCGAGCCCCAGCATGTTCGCGATCATATTTGTCGCAATATATCTCCCCGCCGGATGTCCGTCCGGCAGGTTCGGAAAGAGAAACCTTATCACCGGCCGCATCTTCTCTGTCAGCGCCTCGATGAGTCCCGCTCTCTCCCCAATCTTTAAGATCCCGCACCAGAATGACATGATCCCCAGCATTGTGACTCCCAGAGTCACCGCCTCTTTCGCCGAGTCCAGCAGCCCGTTCGTCACTTCTCCCATATTTCCATGAAACGCCGCCCAGAAGATCCCGGCCGACATCATTCCTGCCCAGAGCATATTTAACATAAAAAGATCCCACATTTCTGTCAAAGTCGGTGACATTTCGGCCGCCTGCACTCGAAGCGCAGATACACCAAACCACCACCTGAATTTCTTTATCTTATGACAGAAATACGGGATCTATGAACTTTATAAAACTGCTTTCCTGAAAATTTATATTCTGGCTGATTCACATGATCTGCACAACAGCCTCTCTGAGTTTTTTACTCTCCGCACAGCGCCGCCATAACCTCCGGCACCGTCTCGATCTTCTCACAACGGTATGCATTGCTTCCGCAGAACAGCAGCGCCTCATCGATCTTTCCTTCTGCGGCGTTGATCAGCGCTTTCGTGATGCAATACGGTGTTTCCGCCGGATTACAGTGTTCCAGACACCGGAAGCATCGCTCCACCTTCACCGGTCCCTGAGCAACACGCTCTAAAAACTTATTTTTGATCGCTCTGCCCGGCATTCCAACCGGACTCTTAACGATCACAATGTCTTCCTCTTTCGCGTTGATATATGCCTCTTTGTATGCAATATCCGCGTCACATTCTTCAGTCGTCACAAATCTCGTCGCCGCCTGAACGCCCTCCGCGCCAAGCTCAAACTGGTGCAGAACGTCCTTGTGGTCGAAGATTCCTCCCGCCGTGATGACCGGGATATGTTTTTTATACTTCTCCGCAAAGCTCTTCACCGTCTCGATGATTCCGCGGATCTCCTTATCATATGCCGGTTCATCGAAGGTCTCCGCCACATGATCCGTGTCAGCTCCAAGCTCAGCGAGCTGTTCTCTGGAGAATCCAAGATGACCGCCCGCGCATGGTCCTTCCACTACAACGAAATCCGGTGCTGTGTGGTACTTTCTGTCCCACATCCTGCAGATCACAAGAGCAGATTTCACAGAGGAAACGATGGGCGCAATCATGGTACGCCGCTCTTTCTTTTCAGAACCTCCGTTCTCATTCTCCGCCTCCGCGACAAATTTCGGCATGTCGATCGGGAGACCGGCGCCGGAGATGATCACGTCCGCTCCGGCTTTCACCGCCTCTTTCACATAGGACGCGTACTCCTTCGTTGCGACCATGATATTAAAGCCCAGAATTCCCTGGGGCGCTTTCTCCCTGGCTTTCTTAAGCTCGGAATGGATCGCTCTCAGATTCGCCGCCATCGGATTTTTTCCAAAATCCTGATCCTTAAATCCGATCTGGGCTGTGGAAATGATTCCGATTCCACCCGCCTTCGCGACAGCTCCGGCTAAGGACGAAAGGCTCACGCCGACCCCCATTCCTCCCTGGATCACCGGGTGCTTCGCCACGAGGTTCCCTATTTTTAATGGTTTCAGACCGATTGCTGCCTCCATATTTCCTCCTAAATTATAACTCCCCGTATTTGTTCCATCTCTAACATGTGACCATATGCTGGTCCGCACGCTGCTGGAGCGCTGCCTAAAATTTCCGGAATCTCTCATACCGGCGCTCTGCTAACGTCTTCCCGTCAAGCTGTGTCCACGCTTCAATGAACTCCTCCATGGCATTCTCCATAGTCTTCGCGATCTCCGGAAGCGTCTCAGGGTCTGCCGGTTCCGGCTCCGGGATCACACGCTCGATAATTCCGAGTTCCTTTAATTCCGCCGCGGTCATCTTCATGACCCGCGCCGCCTCGTCCGCACGCTTGCTGTCCTTCCAGAGGATCGATGCAAAACCTTCCGGGGAGAGAACAGAGTACACCGCATTCTCCATCATCCAGACCTCGTTCGCCACAGCCATGGCAAGCGCTCCACCGCTTCCGCCCTCTCCGATCACGATGGAGAGCACCGGAACGGTGAGATCTGACATCTCAAAGAGATTTCTCGCGATGGCCTCTCCCTGTCCGCGCTCCTCGGCTTCCAGTCCGCAGAAGGCTCCTGGGGTATCTACAAAGCACACTACCGGGCGTCCAAATGTCTCCGCCTGCTTCATGAGACGCAGCGCCTTCCGGTATCCGTCCGGGGACGGCATTCCGAAGTTGCGCTTGATGTTGTCCTTTGTATTCTTACCCTTTTCCTGCCCGATCACTGTCACAGGCATTCCGTGGAAGGAAGCGATTCCGCCGACGATGGCACCATCATCTTTGCAGTAACGGTCTCCGTGAAATTCCATGAAATCATCAAAGATCGCACGGATATAATCCGTAGCCACCGGGCGGTCCGCCTTTCTGGAAAGCAGGACGGAATCCCATGCGCTGCGGATTGCTCCTGCTGCCTTTCCGGAACCATGATGCGCTCTCTTCGCAGAAGAATTCTGCTCTTTTTCCTCAAAAGCCGCCCTGTCAACTGTGTTTTCCGTTTTCCAGTCCGCAAGACATCCGCTCTCCGGCTTCTTATGAAGCTTTAAGATCATCGCCAGCGTCTCTTTTAATTCCTCACGCTTCACGATCTTATCGACAAAGCCGTGCTCCACAAGGAACTCCGCTCTCTGGAAACCTTCCGGCAGCTTCTGCCCGATGGTCTGCTCGATGACACGGGGTCCCGCAAAACCGATGAGTGCCCCCGGCTCCGCGAGGATGATATCTCCTAACATCGCGAAGCTTGCCGTAACGCCGCCCGTTGTCGGGTCCGTCAGGACACTCACATAAAGCTGTCCCGCCTCATGATGTCTCTTTAAAGCCGCAGAAGTCTTTGCCATCTGCATCAGGGAGACCATGCCCTCCTGCATTCTCGCGCCGCCGGAGCAGGCGAAAAGGATCACCGGAAGCTTTTCCTCCGTGGCGCGCTCCACGGCTCTCGTGATCTTTTCACCCACGTTGTGGCCCATGCTGCTCATCAAAAATCTCGCGTCGCAGACACCGACAACGGTCTTCTGTCCGTGGATCGTGCATGATCCGGTGACGATGGCCTCATTGAGCTGTGATTTTTCACGGGCTGCTGCAAGCTTCTTCTCGTATCCTGGGAAGCTTAACGGATTGGAGACCTGCATGAACTTGTCCCACTCCTCAAAGCTTCCCTCATCCGCGATCATCTCAATCCGGCGGTACGCGTGGACACGGAAGTATCCGCCGCACTTCGGGCAGATATAAAAGTTCGCCCTTACATCGTCCGTGTAGATCGGCTTTCCGCATTTATTGCACTTTTTCCACAGCCCGGCAGGAATCACCGGCGCGTCCTCCTCTGCCGTTCTGGCAGATTCCTTTTCTCCCGCACGGTATTTCATATCGATCTTCGTATATGTTTTTTTAAACATATCCCTTAGCATATATAAAAGCTCCTTTCAAGACTGTGAAAATTGCACGTTCAGCCATGCAGTCTTCTTGTTTTCATGTTCCATGAAAACAAGAAGCTCGTGGCGTTCCGCATATACATAGTTAGTCATAAACGTGCTTATGCAAGCAAGCTTGCAACACACGTCTATGCCTAACTATGTGCATGGCTGAACTGGTATAATCCTATTCTTTGGTATACTCCGGAAAATGCGACGGAATGAAGTTTGTATCCACATTTCCCGACTGAAAATCCGGATCACTTAAAATATCATACTGGAAATCCAGATTCGTATTGATTCCCTCGATGACAAGCTCCCCGAGGGCGCTGCGCATCTTCGCGATGGCTGACTCCCGGTCCTTGTCCCGCACGATCAGCTTTAAGATCATGGAATCATAATTCGGCGGAATCCTGTAGTTGTTGTAGACCGCCGTGTCCACGCGGACTCCCCGGCCCCCCGGGAGATGGATATCTGTGATCATGCCCGGGCATGGCATAAAGTTCTTCTCCGGATTCTCCGCGTTGATCCTGCATTCGATAGCATGGCCGGAGATCTTGATGTCCTCCTGGCTCACGGAGAGCGGTTCCCCCGCCGCGATCTGGATCTGCTCTTTGATGAGGTCCATGTCCGTGACAGCCTCCGTCACCGGATGCTCCACCTGGATCCTCGTATTCATTTCCATAAAATAGAAATTTTTATCTTTATCTAAAAGGAACTCGATGGTTCCCGCATTCTCATATCCGACCGCCTTTGCCGCGCGGACTGCCGTCTCACCCATCTTTTTCCGAAGCTCCCCGGAGATCGCCGCTGACGGGGATTCCTCAAGAACCTTCTGGTGTCTCCTCTGGATCGAGCAGTCGCGCTCACCGAGATGGACCACATTTCCATAACGGTCGCCTAAGATCTGGAACTCGATGTGGCGCGGATTCTCCACAAACCGCTCGATATACATGGTATTATCGGAAAATCCCTTGACGGATTCCATCTGGGCATTTAAGAAGTTCGCCTCGAAATCTTCCTCCGACCTCGAAACGCGCATTCCCTTTCCGCCGCCGCCGCTGGACGCCTTGATCATCACCGGAAAGCCGACCTCTTTCGCGGTCTTAAGGCCTTCCTCCACGGTGTAGACCGGCTCTTTGCTTCCCGGAACCACAGGAACGCCCGCCGCCATCATAGTTTTTCTCGCCTCGGACTTATTTCCCATCTTGTTAATGATCTCAGCTGACGGTCCGATAAAGCGGATATTGCACTTTTCACAGAGCTCCGCGAAGCGGGCATTCTCAGACAAAAATCCGAAGCCCGGATGGATAGCATCTGCCTTCATGACAACGCATGCGGTTAAGATCCGCTCCATATCGAGATAGCTCTCCGTGGACGGCGCCGGTCCGATACAGATCGCCTCGTCCGCAAGAAGTGTGTGCAGTGCGTCCCGGTCTGCCTCGGAGTAGACGGCAACCGTCTTGATCCCCATCTCCCGGCATGCCCGGATGATCCGAACGGCGATCTCGCCGCGGTTTGCGATTAAAATCTTCTGAAACATCTCTTCACCAGTCCTAACCGATCATAAATGTGAGTTCCGCAGATACCGCGACTTTGCCGTCCACGGTAGCGACCGCCTTTCCAACACCGACCGGTCCTTTCTGCTTGATGATCTCGCATTCCAGACGGAGCTTGTCGCCCGGAACTACTTTCTTCTTAAACTTTACATTATTTATTGCGCCGAAATACGCAGTCTTTCCTTTGTTTTCCTCAACGCTTAAGATCGCGACAGCGCCTGTCTGTGCCAGCGCCTCAACGATCAGGACACCCGGCATCACCGGCTCCTGCGGAAAATGGCCCGCGAAATACGGCTCATTGTATGTCACAGATTTATATCCGACGGCTCTCACGCCCGGCTCCAGCTCCTCCACACAATCCACGAGAAGAAACGGATGTCTGTGGGGAATGATTTCCTGAATTTCTTTGATTCCTAACATGATTTTTATCCTCTATCCAATCTTTCACAGCCCGTGCGGCAATGCGCGGGCCGCCAAACGGTTATCTTTATAATTAACGAATCCGGAATAACGGCTGACCGTACTCAACCGTCTCCTCGTTCTTCACAAGGATCTCTTCCACGATTCCGTCATACTCGCTCTCGATCTCATTCATCAACTTCATGGCTTCCACGATTCCGATGACCTGACCTTTTTTCACGGTATCTCCGACTTTTACATAGTCCTCTGCGTCCGGTGCCGGGGAGGAATAGAACGTACCCACAAGCGGACAGGTGATCACTTTCTCGGAGATTCCGGAAATTTTCTTTTCCGCATTTTCACCGGAGACCTGCTCCATAGCGGTCACATCCGCGGTCTGGATCATGGAACCCTGTCCCGGGACCTGCATAACGACCGGTGTCTGCGCCGCCGCAACGATTTTCTTTTCCCGCTTCATGCTCAGTTTCCAGTCGCCTTCCTCAAGCTCGAAGCCGGTCATGCCGTTCTCTGACATTGCCTTCATTAATTCAATGATCTCTTTTACTTCCATCGCCGTTCTCCTTACTCCTCAAACCTTCTGACAAGCAGGCACGCATTGTGTCCGCCGAATCCCAGAGAGTTCGTCAAAACTGTCTTTACTTCCATGGAAACGCCGTCGCCCTTTGTGTAGTCAAGATCGCATTCCGGATCGTCCACTTTTAATCCTGCTGTAGCATGAACGAAGCCGTCCTGGATGGATTTTACACAGTCGATGAACTCAACGCCGCCGGCAGCGCCTAAGAGGTGGCCGATCATGGATTTTGTGGAGTTGATCTTTACTTTATATGCATGATCGCCAAGCGCAAGCTTGATGGCCTTTGTCTCGAATAAATCGTTGTGGTGGGTCGCTGTTCCGTGGGCATTGATGTAATCGATGTCCTCCGGCTTCATTCCCGCGTCAGCAATTGCGTATTCCATTGCCTTTGCTGCACCGCTTCCGTCCTCCGCCGGAGAAGTAATGTGATAAGCATCGCCTGTCGCTCCGTATCCGGCTAACTCCGCGTAGATCTTCGCTCCGCGGGCTTTTGCATGTTCTAATTCCTCTAAGACAACGACACCTGCGCCCTCGCCCATGACGAAACCGTTTCTCTCAAGATCGAACGGAATGGAGGCGCGCTCCGGATCCTCAGAGGTGGAAAGAGCGGTAAGTCCGGAGAATCCCGCAACGCCTAACGGTGTGATGCAGCTCTCAGTTCCGCCTGCGACCATGACCTCCGCCTCGCCGTGCTGGATCGCACGCATCGCCTCACCGATGGAGTTCGTACCGGACGCGCACGCTGTCACGACGTTGATGTTCTTTCCCTTTAAGCCAAACTGGATGGACACGTTTCCTGCTGCCATATTGCTGATCATGAGCGGCACCAGAAGCGGGTTTACGCGGTTCGGTCCTTTTTCCAGAAGCTTCTTATATTCTTTCTCGATGATCTGTAAGCTTCCGATACCGGAGCTTACGCAGACACCGACACGGAACGGATCTTCCTTTGTCATGTCGAGGGAAGAATCCTCCAGCGCCTGACGGGCTGCCGCTACCGCAAACTGTGCGAAGCGCTCCATTCTCCTTGCCGCCTTCGGATCCATATAGTCCTTCGGCTCGAAGTCCTTGACCTCTGCCGCGAGTTTTGCTTTATAATCGGTCGTGTCAAAATAGGTGATCGGTCCAAATCCGAGTTTCTTCTCTTTTAATCCGTTCCAAAATGCCTCAACATCGTTTCCGATCGGGGTGATCGCGCCCATTCCTGTTACTACAACTCTTCTCATGCTTTTCGTTCTCCTGTTCTAATTATGCTATCATCCACGCCCCGCGCAGATGATAACCGAAACATCCGCTGTCCGGCTGTGTGGCCGGAACAGGCGCTTTTTCCAACTGTCTTTTACATTGCCATGCCGCCGTCCACATGAAGAACCTGGCCGGTAATATAAGCTGCCTCATCGGAAGCGAGAAATGCGACTGCCTCCGCAATGTCTTTTGTCTCGCCGAAATGCTTTAACGGAATCTGCTCGCCCATGGCTTTCTTTACGTCCTCCGGCAGCACATCCGTCATCTCTGTACGGATAAATCCCGGTGCGACTGCGTTCGATGTGATTCCGCGGCTTCCAAGCTCTCTCGCAACGGATTTCGTGAGTCCGATGATGCCGGCCTTAGATGCGCAGTAGTTTGCCTGGCCTGCATTTCCCATCACTCCGGAAACGGAGGAGATGTTGATGATCCGTCCGCCTCTCTGCTTTAACATCTGGCGGGAGACATGTTTGATGCAGTTGAATGCGCCCTTTAAGTTTGTGGCGATAACTGCGTCAAAATCGTCCTCGGACATCTTCATGATCAGGTTGTCTTTTGTGATTCCGGCGTTGTTCACAAGAATATCGAGACGGCCGTATTTCTTTACGATCCCATCGATCATTTCTTTGGATTTTTCGAAATCACTGACGCTGCACTGCATGCTCTCCGCCATTCCGCCGTTTGCTGTGATCTCGTTTACGACTTCCTCTGCTTTTGCTGCGGAGCCGTTATAGTTGACGATGACAGTCGCGCCGTATCCAGCCAGTGTCAAAGCGATCTGACGGCCGATTCCGCGGCTTGCGCCTGTCACAAGAGTAACCTTCCCTGTTAAATTCATGTTTCCCTCCGTGTTTCTATCAGTCAGCCGCCAGATTTTTGTCTCTGACGACATTATTTACTAATTTCTCTTTCGATCAACTTAGTTCAGCTTCTCCAGATCCTCAAATTTCTCAATATTGATGACCGTCGCTTCCCTGTTGATCTTTCTGATAAATCCAGCTAACGTCTTTCCCGGTCCGATCTCAATAAAACGGTCAACACCGTCCGCCAGCATAGTCTCCACGCTCTGCTGCCATCTGACAGAAGAAGATACCTGGCGTGTTAAGAGCGGCTTTACATCCTCCGCCTTTGTCACATAAGCGGCTGTCACATTCGCCACATACGGGATCTTTGGCTCAGATACCGGAATATTCTCCAGAAACCTTCCAAGCTTCTCCCCGGCTTCCTCTAAAAGATAGGAGTGGAACGGTCCACTGACATTAAGCGGGATCACACGTCTTGCACCTGCCTCTTTTAACTTCACCGCCGCGGTCTCCACCGCCTCCTTGAGACCGGAGATCACGATCTGACCCGGGCAGTTGTAGTTTGCGACCTGCACGTTCGGGATCTCGTCCACAACTGCATTGATCTCATCTGCCGTCATGCCGAGGACAGCGCTCATTCCGCCGACTCCCGCCGGAACTGCCTCCTGCATGAGGATTCCTCTCTCCCGGACCGTGCGGATCGCGTCGTCCGCCGTCATAACGCCTGCTGCCACCAGTGCACAGTACTCGCCAAGGCTTAAACCAGCCGCCACATCCGCATGGATGCCGCGCTCCTCCATAACCTTCATCATGGCAACGCTCGTGGTCACCATTGCCGCCTGCGTATACTCCGTGATGTCCAGACGATCATTTTTCTCAAAACATAACTCCGGAACGGAAAAACCTAAAAGCTCCGTCGCACGGTCAAATACTGCCTTTGCAGTCTCCGAATTTTCATAAAAATCCTGGCCCATGCCGCATACCTGCGCGCCCTGTCCCGGAAAAATAAATGCTGTCTTTCCCATGATTCTCCTTACTTCTGACATCCGCCAAGCAGCTTATCTGCCTGCTCCATCATCTCATCGATCATTTCCTTGCATGTCTGCTCTTTCGTTACAAGACCTGCGATCTGACCTGCCATGACGGTTCCATTTGTGGTATCGCCTTCCTGAACGGCTTTTCTGAGGGTTCCAAGTGTCAGATACTCAAGCTCCTCAAAGGATTTTCCTTCTGCCTCAAGTCGGTTATACTCTCTTGTCATCTGGTTTCTCAGGCAGCGGACCGGATGTCCGTGGGTTCTTCCTGTTACCGCAGAATCGATGTCCTTTGCTTTAATGATTCTCTGCTTATAATTTTCATGAACGATAGATTCCTTTGCGACAACAAATCTTGTTCCCATCTGGACTGCCTCAGCGCCCAGCATGAAAGCCGCCGCGATTCCTCTTCCATCACCGATGCCGCCTGCTGCAATGACCGGGATGGATACCGCATCAACGACCTGCGGAACGAGAGTCATGGTGGTCGCCTCACCGATATGTCCGCCGGATTCGGTTCCCTCTGCAACGACAGCATCAGCGCCGCCGCGCTCCATAAGCTTCGCAAGAGCCACAGAAGCAACGACCGGGATCACGATGATCCCTGCTTCCTTCCACATCTTCATGTACTTTGCAGGATTTCCGGCTCCTGTCGTAACAACCTTCACGCCCTCTTCAACAACCACCTTCGCCACATCATCCGCATACGGGCTCATTAACATGACATTAACGCCAAACGGCTTCTTTGTCAGTGCTTTCGCCTTACGGATCTCTTCACGGACAACCTCTCCCGGCGCGTTTGCGCCGCCGATGAGGCCAAGACCTCCTGCCTCGGAAACAGCGGCAGCAAGATGATGCTCAGCGACCCAAGCCATACCGCCCTGAATGATCGGATATTCGATTCCCAGCATTTCTGTAATTCTTGTCTTCATTTTTATTGCTCTCACTTCCTGAAATCTATCTGTCGGGTATTGCCCGGAATTATCTTTATATCAGTAAAACGCGTCATAGACGCGTTTTTACTCTGGTTTATTCGGTTTGATTATTCCTCAACACCTTTATCTTTTAAGTACTTCATAACATCGCCGACCGTTGCAAGATTCTGAAGGTCCTCAGCCGGGATCTCTACGGAATACTCATCCTCAAGAGCCATAACAAGCTCAAATAAGTCAAGGGAATCTGCACCAAGGTCATCCTTGAAGGAAGTTGCCTCTGTGATGCTGTCTGCGTCTGTGCTTAACTGCTCTGCGATGATTTCTTTCATTTTTTCTAACATGATTTGATCTCCTTTAAATGTTCTTATTATTTGTATTTTATGAGTTTTTGCATTTTTTGTTTTTTTAAATTATTTCTTGTTATGTAGATAATTTCTCCTGCTTTCCGGATGAATCAGATATCTACCACTCCATGAGCACTGCACCCCAGGTCATTCCGGCTCCGAAGCCTGACATGATGATCTTGTCGCCCCGCTTCAGCATGTCCTTCTGGATCATATCGTCTAACAGTAACGGAATCGATGCCGTTGATGTATTTCCAAACTGACCGATCGTCATCGGGAATTTCTCCATCGGCTCCTTCAGACGTCTGGCCGCTGCCTCAATGATCCGCTCATTCGCCTGATGAAGAACATAATATTTAATGTCTTCCTTTTTTGTCCCGGTCCGCTGTAAAAGCTCCATAACACTCTCCGGCACCTTCCGCACTGCGAATTTGAAAACTTCCTGTCCATCCATGGTCATAAATCCGAGCTCCGGCTTTGTCCCTGTGAGAAAGTTTCCGACGGTTCTCGAGGTGCAGGCGAGAACATCACCCTTTGTTCCGTCCGCTCCCATCATCATGTCGATGATTCCGGTCTCTTCCGCTTTTAAAACGGCTGCCCCTGCTCCGTCTCCAAAGAGGACGCAGGTTCCGCGGTCATTCCAGTCTGTCACTTTACTGAGGGTTTCCGCCCCGATGATCAGCGCCGTCTTGTAGATTCCGGCTTTAAAAAATCCTTCCACGATATTCATGGCGAAAATAAATCCTGCGCATGCCGCCGAGATATCGAAGGCAACTGCATTCACTGCCCCGATGGCCGCCTGAACACTGCAGGCATCGCTGGGATAATTCCGGTCCGGGGATGAAGTCCCAAGAATGATGATATCCAGCTCTTCCGGGGCAACTCCCGCTGCCGCAAGCGCCCGCTCAGCCGCCTTCGCCGCCAGATGGCGCGTTCCCTCTCCGGAGGAGATCCGGCGTTCCCGAATCCCGGTCCGTGTCCGGATCCACTCGTCATTCGTGTCCACGATCTTCGCCAGATCGTCGTTCGTAATCAAATTCTCCGGCACATACGCGCCGATTCCAGCAATTCTGGCTGTCATCATCTTCTAAATCCTGCCATTTCGTTTATGCGGAAGGAATTTTATTCCCCGCAGTAGTTTTTAATTCCAAATAGTTTGATATTCAAAATGTTTGATTCTAATGGTAATAGATGTCTGCTGTTTTGTCAAGTGAATTTTTGTTTTTCCTTCTCACCGCCTGCTGCTTAAGTAAACCTGCAACCATTCCGTACCCTTGTGGTTCCACGCAGCAAAGAAGGAATGCCGCCTTTTCATCTGTTTAAGCTCAGTATTTGCCGCATCTGGACTGGTCAAATTATTTAAAATTGGATATTTTAACAATGCCATATCTCAGATATGATAATCACATACTTACCGCATGCGAAATTTTTCCGACAACATACTATGACTCACCACCCGAAAAGGTTGGGAGTCTTATCTGACAGAGATAAAAGGAGCGATATTATGAGTATTACAAGCGATTTCAGCAAATTTAAAAAGATCGATGCCCACAGCCATATCGGCACCTTCGGCAGTCCGTTCAATATCCACTTTAATGCAGACCTTCTCTTAAAACAGATGGAAGAATTCAATATTGAAAAGACGATCCTCTGTTCCGACGGCCCGCACACAAATGAAGAGACCGTTGCTGCCTTCAAGGCTCACCCGGATAAGATCATCCCGCTCATGTGGATCAACTGTGCCGAAGGAAAACCGGCTTACGATGCCTTAGAGCATTATATCCGTGACGAACACTTCGCCGGTGCAAAGCTTCAGTCCCTCTTTGACGGCTACTGCGCCGACGATCCCTGCGTGGATCCCGTCGCTGAGATCTGCGAAAAATACGGAAAACCGTTATTCATCCATTCCGGTCATCCGCCGTTCTCCCTTCCGTGGCAGATCGGACTTCTGGCTGAACGCCACCCGCATCTCCCGATCGTCATGATCCATATGGGACATGCCCATGGTGTTTATGTCGATGCGGCGATCACCATGGCAAAAAAATACGACAATATCTGGCTTGAGACCTCCGGAACCTCCATGAGTGTCCAGATCGCCAACGCCTACCATACCGTCGGCCACGAGAAAGTCATGTTCGGCATCGACTCTCCGTTCCATGCCCCGACCGTTGAGATCCAGAAGATCATGGCATGCGGCGTGGATGATGAAGGACTGGAGAACATTTTCTATCATAACGCAGCTAAATTTATGGGATTAAAATAGAAGTTTTTGTATCCACTGCAGAAACAGGGGGTAAATGTTACAGCAATTTTTTAAATTGTGTCACTGAAATTTCGACTTCGAAAAGCCAAATCGTTTTCATTCAAGCCTGCCAAAAGTTTTTCATCTGCATATCACAGAGTTTTGTTGCATGTGTTTGAATCATTTAAATTTATTAAAAATTTGAAATTATTGTATTCAAGGAGGACACCCCTATGAAAAATCACTCACACCAGGACACCACCCTCGATATCTCCATCATCGGCTTAATGAGCGCTCTGGTATTTGTCGGAACCTATTTCTTTAAAATTCCTTCCGCCTTTGGCTACACCCACCTCGGCGACTGCATGATCATCCTGACCGTCTGCTTATTTGGCACAAGACGCGGCGTCCTCGCCGGTGCCATCGGCGCAGGTCTCTCCGATTTTCTCGGCGGCTACGCGGTATGGGTTCTCCCGACCATGGTATTAAAAGGTCTCTGGGCGTTCATCGCCGGAACGATTGCCTACAAGCTTCTGCCGAACTTTAAATATTCCTGGCTCGTCGGTGCTATCGTCGGCGGCATCGCCCATATTATCGGCTACACGCTCGTAAAGATCCCGCTCTACGGCACCGTTGTTGCCTTCGGTGAAATGTTCACCCTGTCCATGCAGACCATCGCAGGGATCGTCCTCGGCGGCGTAGCCTACACGATCCTCGTACAGTCCCCGGCGATCCGAACATTAAAGGCAAAATTTGCGTAACAAAAACCCCGGTCCGCAATGTTCATGCACTGCAGACCGGGGTTTTCATTGGGTCTGTATAAAATTTTTACAGAAGGAAATCACCTAAATCGCTGTTGATCATCTCGTCATAGGTCGGAATACCTTTCACAATGATCTGCTTATCTTCGCTGCTGTTATTGTTGAACGCATCGATGTAAGCGCTGATACCAGCAAGATGACGGCCAGTACGCAACTCAATTGGGAAGTTGCCGGAGCTGTAGTCAACATACAGAAGACCCAGATCATAGGCTATCACATAGCAAGGATCTTCACCTGTCTTTACCAGATCCTCATCTGTATAGCCACGAAGACGACCCTGACTAGGGTTACCAGTCTCCATTAACAGTGCATAAGTATTGGTATAATCACCTAACTCACGGTGAGTCAGACCATGCAAGGAAACCGGAGACGGCTCCAGACTCATGGAAATGCCCTCTAACTCCAGATTCAGAACGCCCTCAGATGCAATAGCAGAAGCGCGCTCGTGAGCTACGGTAGCATTGTTTACGGCATACTCCGGGCTGGACTCATGCAGGTCGATCTCCATGTCAATATCTAAGGTCTTGATCATGTTGGTTACCGCATAAGCAACCTGCTCAGATAAAGTACCATCCTCAACTCCCGGATAGCAGCGGTTCAGGTTACGAGTCTCTGAACCGGAAAGTGTCTGACCGGAAGACTTATGTGTGTAAATATCCGGATCCGGCCACTGATCGATCGGGTTGGTTGCACGGGAGCCATACTGGAATGTTCTGGTCTCACCATTTTTTGTGGTGAAGTGCATGTACTGCGGGGAACCATCCAGCGGGTCATTGTGGGTCAAAGCGGAATTGTTGATGTTCGGGATCACATAAATGGTTCCCGCTTCAACCTTTGCATTCTCTTCCAGAATAATGCCGGCCATATGACCAGAAGGTTCGTTGGCATGAGTGCTGCCCAGAACAACAAGGGAACCTCCCTCTTTTTCACCTTTCAGTACATATACATCGGAATCGCCGATGGTGCCTTCCAGGTTTGGATTATAACGGCTCAGCTTAAATACCTCGGTCACATTCGGACCAGTCACGATGTCTTCCTTGAAATGGCGCTTGGTATAAAAGCTCGTACCGGCAATACCGCCAACAAGAGCCGCGCAAACCAGAACGGCAACGGCGGACAGATACGTTTTCTTCATTTTCATTCACCCTCCTTACTTGATCAGGAAGATCCGCAGCAGCAGAGGAATTAAAATCATAGCTGCGTTGATCTGATCAACAAGGCGTTCTTCCTTAAAAATCATGTTGTACAGTGTGCTTACAAAAACCAGAAGGGCGATGGCTAAATAAATGATCGTGATAATACTCATAATTCAGTCCCTCCTTTAAAACAGTCCGGCAATCAGTTTTGAATTTGCCAGGAAGAAACAAGCGTAAACCAGCAGAATGATGATAGGCACAATACAACGCTTCAGGATCTTAGTGTATTTTTCTACACCTGTAACCTGTGCAGCGAACAGACCCGCTAAAGCGGTAGGAGGCATCATATCACCCACAGCAGCGATCAGGCTGATAGCAGCTAAAACCACAACGGAATTTCCGCCTAAAAGTGAAGCATAAATGTAAGCGAACGGAACGCCTAAAACCGAGCATGCGCCGTAAGAGGAAACTGCACCAAACAGCGGAATACTGATCGCGCAGGCTAAGAGCCACAATGTGCTCGGAAGACGCAGACAGCTGATAACTACCAGACCGCGAACGCCGGTCGCTGTCATTACTTCGATGAACATACCAACACCCATCAGAATACCCATAACAGGTGCTGCGGTACGGATGGCTTCCGGTACAGCAGTCAGTACATTGATCTTCTTTCCGGTGAACAGACCAACGGCAGCACTGATAAGGAACATGAGTGGCATACCGATGTCTTCGCCTAACTTCAGAACCTTAAAGATAACCATTAAAGCAACCAGAACCAGTAACGGAATGTAGATGCGCACACCGTACTGCTTGCGGATCGCATCCTGCTTTTCAAGAGCAGGTTTCAGTTTTTCATAGTCCATGTGGCGTGCCTGCTTGTAGCCGAGTAAAAGCACGAACAGAATCGCTAACGGGAAAGTGATTAAGGCCAGCGGACCCTCAAAACCAACATAAGGAACATCGATACCTGCGCAGATAATTAATGCAGCGGTATTTACAGGAGGTGCGATCATACCAAGCAGAGCACCCATAGCGATAATGGAGCCTGAGGTAACGGCATCAATTCCCATTAATGCAAGAACCGGAGCCATAATGGAACCTGCTGAAAGAACTGCTGCAGTGGAAGAACCGGTGATCATGCCGGGGAACATGATGATGAGCATGATTAAAACCAGTAAAACAGCAGGGAAACGATGGAATTTCTCAATAATCAGGCTGCTTAAAGCATCCAGAGCACCGGATCCCTCAATGACCTTCATGAAAATCATGGCACAGCCAATAGTCAGAATGGTATCTACATAACCGAACTCGCCCTCTACCATCATACGGATAGTCTCGGTGCCGAGGCCGCCCTCAAGAGCACCGCAGAGCGCTGCTATCAGCATTGATACGCCAACAGGCAGTTTGAATGCAAAGCAGCCGATCATGAAAACACCGACCATCACAATAAAAGTGATCACGTAAGGTGTCATAATGATGTTCTCCTCTTCAAAATCACTGCGGCCCGTTCAGCCAGGCCGCAGGTTAGTTTGTTTGTTTAGTAACTCAGATTTACAGACCAAATGCAGTTTTTAAAGCGTCAAGAGTACCTGCAGTGTTATCTACATAGATTGCAGGAGTTCCGTTGCCGGATAAGATACCAGACATCAGACCATCGGAATCTCCCTCAGAAACTACGATAGCAGCATCGCAGCTCTGGAAAGCCGGAGTGATAAAGCTGTCAGATAAGGTACCGCGACGAGCGGATCCGCCAGTGTGCAGAGCAAGAACAATGATGCCTTTTTCCTTTGCAGCGGAAATCAGAGCGTCAGTACGTGCAAGCTCCTGGTCAGCATCGATACCGGCAGCACCAAGTCCCTTGGAAGATCCACCGACTGCAAGGATCAGAGTTTTGCAGTCATCCGGAAGATCTGCGCCTGTGATGTTCTTATTCATTGTTACTTCAATGCCAGCCTTTGTGCAAAGTGTATTTGCAATGTCTACATCAGCACTCTGTCCAATACTGGTCAGGATAGCCGGAGTAGAGCACATACCTGCGCTGATCTCAGTCAGTTCAGTTGCAGCACCTGCTGCCGCTGTAGTTTCTGCGGAAGCCGCCGGTGACGGTAACAGGCGCAGTGGAGCCACAAGCAGCCAAAGATAATGTCAAAGCACTAGCCGCAATAAAAATACCAAGTTTCTTCATAATCGTATATCTCCTTTTCTTATTTTACAGCTGCCCGCCCCGTTATCGGGAAGCGGGCAGCATTGATAGTTCATGTATTACTGGAAATGAAAATTAATATGCCAGAGCCTTACCGTCACGGCGAGGATCCGCACCACCGCGCAGGGTTCCGTCCTTACCGATCGAGATTCCATGTACGCCGCCAAAGAACAGCTGCCATTCTCCCTTATCGGTAACTTCATGTCCGCGATCCTGCAGTTCTTTAGCAACCTCAGGAGTGATCGGGTTCACACCGCCGGACTCATAGCAGATATTTTCAGATGCGTTGTCGTAGATACGTGCACAATCGATTGCGTCCTGAATATCCATATTGTAGTCAATCATGCGCTCAATAACCTGAGCGATCGTCGGGAAAATACGGGTAGCTCCCGGGCTTCCGATTGTCATGTACGGAGATCCATCCGGATATAAAACGATAGACGGGCTCATGCTGGATAACGGACGTTTTCCGCCTTCTGCGCAGTTTACGCTCTCAGGATCAGCTGAGAAATCATCCATCTCGTCGTTCATAATAAATCCATAGCCAGGAACACCAACCTTGGAACCAAAGCCGTAGTTGATAGTCTTTGTGCAGGCTACCATGTTGCCCCACTGGTCAACAACGGAAAAGCTTGTAGTTGCATAATGCTCTAACTCTTCCGGCGCTACAGCCACATAGCTGCCGCTCTTGTCAGTGATCTCGCTATAACGCTCTGCAGCATAGTCTTTGCTTGTCAGCTGAGCTAACGGAACATCAGCAAAGTCAGTATCTGCCATATACTGCGCGCGGTCTGCGAAGGCGATCTTGAAAGCCTCAGAGAAACGATGTACATACTCGGCGCTGTTTACACCAATCTTGTCCATATCGTCGTAGTTCTCGAGAATGTTCAGGATCTCAACCAGGTGTGTACCGCCGGAGGATGCCGGTGGTAAAGAGTAGATGGTGTAATCTTTATAGTGACCAACGACAGGCTCACGAACCTTTACTTCGTAATTTGCAAGGTCTTCCATGGTCATATTGCCACCCCAAGCCGCAACAGCATCCACCATAGCCTGTGCCATATCGCCGGTATAGAAAGCATCTTTACCGCCATCAGCGATCAACTGCAGGGTCTTTGCCAGATCCGGGTTTTTGATCACATCACCAACCTCATACGGCAGTCCGCTCTCATCCAGGTAGATATTGCTCAAAGTCTCGTTTGCGGCAATACCGGTATACTCGCTGTCCAGCTCTTCCTTAAAGGTAACTCCCACTACATAGCCGTTGTTGGCTGTGTCGATAGCAGGCTGGAAGATCTGCTGACGGCTTACGGCATCAGAACCGTAGTTATCAAGAAGATACTCAAAACCAGCAACTTCTCCAGGTACAGCTACCGACAGACCGCCGATCACACTCTTGTCACCCAGATTGTTCACGCCGTCCAGGCTGAACTGCTCCATCTTTCCGTTTTCATCCAACCACATCTGTGCATTAGCAGCTGCAGGAGCAGTCTCACGGAAATCAAGGACACTCACCTTGTCATCTTTGGCACTGTAAATAGTCATAAATCCGCCGCCGCCCAGACCGGAGAAGTACGGCTCAGCCACGCCCAGAGTGTAGGCTACAGCAGCCGCTGCGTCAAAGGCGTTTCCGCCTTCCTTTAGAATTTCCAGACCTGCCTTGCTGGCGTACCAGTTACAGGAAGCAACCGCGCCGTTTTTACCTGTAGCATCACGGTCATCACGCTTCTTCTCGAGGTTTTCGTTGTAAGGCAACCAGACATCCTCACCCACGGTTTCGGTCATAGAAGCAGCTTCTGTTTCGGAAGCTGTCTCGGTAGCAGCCTCACTGCTCGCCGCTGTCGTTGTCGTTGAGGAAGCAGTTCCGCAGGCAGTCAACGAAGCTGCCAGACTGAGTGCAACTGCAGATCTTGCAACCAGACGATTTGATCTTTTCATTGTCATCCTCCTTTTGTTTGAGAGGTTCGCCGCCCATCGGCAACTCCTCTCTGTTTTGTGGTGTCTTTTATTAGTAAGCGAAAGCTTTACCATCACATCTCAAGTCGGGGTGAAAGCTGATCCCCAGGATAAGAGTAATATTTATGTAGAAACTGTGTTGAAGTTCTGTAGGAACTGTGTAAATTATACAAAATCACTCTATTCAAGTCTATTTTTTCTCATATTTTTCTCGAAAATGTAATAATGTCCTTTGATCAACTAAATCGGGGTTCATATTAAACAAAAAAAGTTTTGCCTCGTTTTCTCAAGGTAAAACTTTTTTCGTTTTATTGTAGATTGCTTACATATTTTCAACCCAGCGGAATAACTGGCGCGGGCGGCCGACTTTGCCGTAAATGCTCACCATTTCCACTTTCTTATTCTGAATCAGATACTGCAGGTAACGGTATACCGTCTGATATGCAAGACCGCTGCTGCGAGCCACCTCATTTACTGTCATGTAATCCTCACCTTCTTTTAACGAATCCAGCACCAGCTGCATCGTGGCCTCGCTTAAGCCTTTGTCCAAAGGTGCCTGTTTTTGATGCTCTCGTTCTAAAAGGCGTAAATGCAGCTTGATGCGGCTGATAATATCCGGAGCCTTGATGGGCTTCAAGGCAAAATCACTGGCACCCGCCTGAAGAAACTGGTCAGCCACCTCCTGACTTTCATCGATTGTAAACACGATAATTGGCACAGTATGTGAAAGTGCACGCAACATCTGCACTCCTTCCACGCCGTTAATACCGGGCATGTGATAATCGATTAATACAATGTCAGGTTTGTGTAAACGAAACTGCTCCAGGCCTTTTTTAACATTTGGGGCACTGCAGGCCTCCCAGCCCTGAAAATGAAACAGCTCGCCTAAAGCAAAGCGTATATTTTCTTCATCGTCAATGGAAAGTATCGTGATCTTTCGTTCCATGGTTTACTACCTCCGGTAAAAATATGATGAACCGTGTGCCCTTGCCCGGCTGGCTTTCCGATATCACCGAGCCGTCCATGGCTTCCACGGTCTGTTTCACAAAGGCAAGTCCCAGGCCGCTGGAGCCAAAGCCGGAAATTCCCTGTTCCCACATGGTGGCCTGCTGCTGCTCGGTCATACCGCAGCCGTTATCTGAAACAGAAAAGGTGATAAACGGCAAGTCATCCACCAGGCGGGCCCGTACATGGATCCAAATGGCAAGCTCCCGCCCCTTCTCAACCGCCAGTGCAGCATTGTGGATCAGATTTACTAACACGCGCGTAAACAAAATACTGTTTACGCTTACCTGAAGCTCCGGTACCTCATTGTCAATATGCACGTTAGATGCGTAATCCTCTACCGATATCTGCGCAAGTGCCATATCTAAAATGTGCTTGGTGTCGCTGGGACTGCATCTGTTTTCATATAAGATTTCCGAGATCATGCTGCTCATCCGATCCATCTGGCTTTCAATGCGGCTCAGATATTCGATTTCCCTGTTTCTTCCGTCAACCTCGCATTGCATTTTTAAAATTCCCACCAAAGTCTGAGTACTGGTCAGAGGCGATTTTAAATCGTGCACCAGATACTTCATTTCCCGGTAGGTACGGTTTTTCATTTCCAGCAGTGCTGCACGACTCTGCACGGTCTGCATTTTTTCTTTTTCCTCCGACAGACGCAGAAGATTATTTTCATCCCGCAGCTGCAGGAGAATAATCGTTGCAAACAGGGTCACAACTAAAATTCCCACCGCACCGATGGCATTTAAGAGAGAATTGGCCTCCAGCACATCAGCAAATAGCTTGATATCAGAACTCATCTCACCGCGTCCCACGGGCAGACCGCTCATCAGCGGCATGATGTCCAGGAACTGAAAAGCTATAGTAAAAATCAGCAGCATCAGGTTCTTTTTGGTTAATGATATATATTGATAATCCAGACGCCGAAACAGCACCACGGATGAACCCAGAAGCAGAGCCGGCAAACCAAAGTCGTAACGAATACCGTGCACCAGACCAATGCCCTCATATACAAGCGGCAGGATCAGTAAAATCATGCATGCATTGGGTATCCAACTTTTTTTCCCTCTCCGGTAGAGTTCCACCGACTCGGCAATATAATATGCTCCGATATAATGCGGAGCAGCGCGCAGGGCATTTAACATCACCAGGCGTAAAGCAGCCACCATCAGATCGGTCTTCTCCTGCTTTTCCAACGCAAGATGCATATACTCCCGCACCTGAAAGTTCTGTACCGTAAATAAAACCGGCATTAAAAAACTCAGCGCGATCAACGCCAGACCGATCATCATTTCTTTGCGGTCTATTTTGCGGATCTCGAAACCCGCCAGTTTGATATTACCTGTCATCACTCATGGATCTCCTTTTAAAGGCAAAAACTAATATGCACACAGCCCCAAGGACCCCGACCAGAGCCGGAAGATGTGGATATACCGTGTGGTAATACAGGGCACTCTGGCCTGGCGGGACGATCATCTCTGGATCAAACGGCAGACCGTACTGGGCAGCCAGCCGCTTGATGTTTAACAGATGCAGAACCGGCAGACCATGTGCATTATAATATTGCAAGAGTCCGTCATCACTGCGCACACTGGTAACCGTATAGGGAACCATCACACCGGCCTTCATCTTGTCCTCTTCCAGGCCGATGGTCGTAATGTTTCCGCCCACACCGACAAAACAGCTTATGGGACCTAACGTCTCATACAGGTCCTCACGCGCCTTCAGGTTTGCCGCGAAATCGCGCTCCTGCATGATATCTGCCACGCCATAGGACGCAATGCGGGCAAGTGCCTCCTCTTTTTCCTCCTCAAACATTTCACCTCCGCAGTCATAATCACCGCCCGGTGTGATCAGAGCCGGAGGTGTCTGGAGCCTGCCGTCAAGATAAAGGCGGCAGACCATGTCCGGGAAGGTAAACTGCGGCTGGTTTGCACCAAAAGTGCTCGCTCCCATGGAAGCGATATAGATCACCTTCACATTCATCGCCTCACCGGCGGCCAACACAGCCAGATTCAACGTTGGAAAGGAACCCGAAAAGCCCGCGCCGATGGTATCGCCGGACTTTACCCCGGCCTCGGTGAGC
>OATJ01000325.1_pt1 | contig 35070 bp, 20 predicted proteins | sample 1516661 | NCBI WGS metagenome assembly OATJ01 (sample SAMEA2579951, study PRJEB22360) | human gut metagenome
TAATGAAGGAGGGGGGGTTTGTTGTACCGTGGAAAAAAAGCCGGTATCTGCCCGGTCAATAAATCTCCCTCCATTTAAATAATAACCAATTGTTTCAATCTGCAAATCCAGGGAAGCAGACAGCAGACTGGTCTCAACCTTATGCCCTTGTCCTGTTATGTTCCTGTGGCGGGCTGCTGCAATAATTCCCAAAGCTATAAGTACTGCCGCATGCTGTTCAATAAGGGCTGCCCCTGCCGGAACAGGCGGTTTTGAACCTGGACCGTTCAAAGAGGCCAGTCCGCTTTTCGCCTCCATCAGCAGTTCATCATCCGGACTCTGGCAGCATCCGCTGCCATCCGCCGTACAGATGCACCATATAAGCTGTTTGTGAGACCTGAGCAATTCATCATATTGGATGCCCCACCCCTCCAGCAGTCCAGGAGGAGAATTATCCAGTACAATATCATAGTCCTGCAGCAGGCGGTGTAATATATCAATGCCTTCCGGTGACTGCGGATTGAAGGAAATACTCTTCTGATTCCGGCCTGTCATCTGAAAAAACAGACCGTTTTCCCCATCCAGAACACTTCCAGGCCGGATACGGCCTGTCATATCCCATTCCACCCGCACAACCTCGGCTCCCAGATCAGCCAGTATCTGACTGGCTGAACCGCCATAAAGCCCATGGACAAAGCTGAGTATCTTCATACCCTCCAACATCATAGAATCCTCCCGATTAAGTCTGCTTCATCACAGCAGCAGCGTACTTAATGCAGGGACAAATACAATCAGGAAAAACACCGCTGTATATCCCAGAAAAAAGGGAAGCTCACCTTTGGCTATATCACCCATTTTTAATTTTGAGACAGAGGCTGCCGCAAACAGATTTACTGCCACAGGAGGAGTCATACATCCAATAACATTCGCTATACACATAATCATTCCAAAATGAATGACGCCAATTCCCAGGGTCTGTGCTATGGGCCAGAGAACCGGTACCAGAAGCACACAGGTAGCTATCCCCTCCAGGAATGTGCCGAACACAAGCAATACCAGGGCAACAATCAGACAGAACATCCATGGAGCCAGATTCATGGCCACAATTGCATCCACCAGCTGTCCTGATATTCCCGAGAATGTAAACAGCCATGAAAATGCTGTGGAGGTTGCAATGATGAACAATATCATGGCACTGCTCTTTCCTGAAGCCAGAAGTATACGGTAAATATCCCGGGGATGCAGTTCCCGGTAAACAAAAACACTTACAATAAAAGAATAGATAACTGCAACGGCCGCTGACTCAGTGGGCGTCATAAGCCCGGAATATATACCTCCCAAAATAACAAACGGAAGAAAAAGGGCAGGCAGTGCATGGATAAAATGTTTTGCAAGCTGGATAATGCTTGTCCTCTCCGTATTTTTAGGCCACTTCTCCTTATTGGAATAGTAGATGCAGATTACCACCAGTACAATGGAAATCATAAGTCCTGCTACAATTCCCCCCTTAAACATATCCCCTACCGAACTGTTGGTAATGGTACAGTAAACCACCATAATAATGGAAGGAGGAATAATGGGACCCAGCCCCCCGGACACTGTCAGTAATCCTGCACACCGTTCTTTTGGATAGCCCAGACGCACCATATCAGGATAAAGCATTCCGCCGATTGCCAGCACCGTGGCCGGAGCCGAACCTGACAGAGCGGCAAAAAATGCGCAGGCCAGTACCATTGCGTACCCCATTCCCCCTCGTATATTACCTATAATACTGTTGCAGAAATCCACCAGACGGCGGGATATTCCACCTTCTGTCATAAGATTTCCCGCCAGCACAAAAAGGGGAATCGCCATAATGGATACTGAATCCAGGGCAGTAAACATCCGCTGGGGCACCACAGCCATAGGAACGTCAAAGCACAGCAGAGACGCCATGGTCGCCGCTCCCAAAGAAACCGAAATAGGCACACCGATTATCAGTAACACAATCATGGTTCCGAACAAAATTATTGCAGTCATGACGCCTCCTCCTTTCCTTGGTCTTCTGCCGCTTTTTCCATAACCAGGCAAACCAGCGCTGCTGCCTGTATTACCGTAATGATTCCAAAGCTGAGGGTCAATGCAAAGTAAGGTATGGCCATGGGCAGATGTAAACCAGGTGATACCTGCCCGGAAGACAGCTGTGTTTTAAGAATGGTAAAGGATGAAAAAAAGCAGACTCCGGAAAAAATCGCCACCACGGCCTTTGAAATAATCCGCACTACCCTTCCTGTCATTCCATGTATTTTATCCGTAATAGCCGTGATGGAAATTTGTGTATTGTCCCTTAATCCTGCCTCTGTCGCCAGCAGTGCCATATAAACCATACAATAGCGTGCTAATTCCTCCAGCCATGAAACACCTGCATGGATTATATTTCGGTTAACTACCTGAGCAAAGGACGCCAGTACCATAACCGTAAATGTGGCCACCAGAATAAAATCCTCTATCTTCTGTAAATTGGCAAACAGCCTTTTCATCCTTATCCCTCCTATTTTTCAGCTTCAATCGCTTCCACCCAGGCCGGATCCATTCGGTCTGCAAACTGTTCCATTGCCGGTTCTACCAACTTTCGCATATCATCAATAGGTATCTCATAAAATTCCACGCCCAGCTCTGTCAGTTCCTTTACTGCCGCCTCATTTGCCTCCACCAGATAATCCCTCTGTCTCTGTGCTCCTGCTTTTACACCTTCCACAAAGTCTTCCCTCAAGTCATCCGGTATCTGATTCCATGCCTTGTCCGACATAAACACGCCCATATAACCAAAAACATGATTGGTCCATGTTACGTTTTTGGTTATCTCATAGTAGCGATTGGCAATCAGATTGGCGATAGCGTTCTCTGCCGCGTCAATGGTGCCCTGCTGTAAACCGGTAAAAACATCTCCGGATGCCATTGGTGTGGCAATTGCCCCCATGGCATTAAACGCCGCAATATGTAAATCATTCTCCATGGTGCGTATTTTAAGATTTTTCATATCTTCCAGGGATGTGACCGGACGGGTGGAGAAGATATTGCGGAAACCTACATCCATCCAACCCACTGTATGTATTTTCTGTTCTTCTGTTTTTTCAGCAATCAGTGTTCCAACTGTTCCATCAATGACACGATGGGCTTCATCTGCTGTCTCAAATAGAAATGGCTGGGCAAGCACCGCCATTTCAGGAATGAAAGAGGTGAGTACTGCGTTGGAGGCCGTAAACATGTCAATGGTACCCATTTGCGCACCCTCGTACATGTCTCTTTCATTACCCAACTGCCCGCCTGCAAATACCTGTATGGTTATTCTTCCGCCGGTAGCCTTATTCACTTCTTCCGCAATGGCCAGGGCTCCCTTATGGAAATTGCTTCCGTCCGGGTCCACCATTCCCAGTTTAAACGTAATGGCGTCTTTCTCAGGCTTTGCCTCCGGGACCGAATCTGCTTCTGTTTTCACATCTGAAACTCCTGCTGAAGTGGTTTCCGCATTCTTACCCTGCCCGCAGGCTGCCAGTATTCCGGCTGTTAATACTGTTGTCAACAATACTGCAATCTTCTTCATAATCAAATTCTCCTTCTGCTTTATCCTGTTTTATTTGTCCTGCTTTTTTTCGGGTGACACAGCCTTTCCCTGCTTCATCATCTCCTGAATCTGTGAATCTGAATATCCTGCCTCCTTTAGCAGCTCTATCGTGTTCTCACCAAGCTCCGGCGGCAGCCGTCTTAAAGGCACTGGTTGCCCATCATAGCGGTTGGCATGTCCGAGAACTTTCACCTCGCCTGCTACCGGATGATTCATGGTCATAAAACACTGGTTATAAACAACCTGCTCATCCTTTACAACGTCCTCATATTCATTAACCGGCGCATACCATATTCCTAACTCCTCAAATATTAACTCCCACTCATTTGTAGTTCTCTTTAACAATTCCCGGCATACCACCTTGTCAAATTCAATGCGGTTATCCATCTGATCCTTTGCCGAAAAACCTTCCAGCGCGCCTGGTGTAAATGCCTGTTCCAAATTCTCAAAGGAGGTAAGGGAGAGTGTAATGTATTTATCTGCTGTCTTATAGATTCCATAGGGTGACTGGTGAATCCTGGTCGATAAACCGGTATCTGCTCTCGGTGTAAGCGTCCCACCATTCAGATAATATCCAATAGGTTCAATCTGAAGATCCAGCGCTGACCCCAGCAGGCTTGCCTCAATGCGGTGTCCTTTCCCGGTTTTATCACGGTCATACACGGCAGCGGTAATGCCCAGGGCTGCCAATATAGCCCCGTGTTGATCCACCAGCGCTGTCCCTGTAGGCATGGGAGGATGATCTCCCGGTCCTGCCAATGCCGCCAGTCCGCTCATTCCCTGTATGAGAAGATCCTGCCCCGGCTTTCTCACCTTGGGTCCACTGGAACCATAACCCGTACAGGAGCAATAGATGACTCCAGGGTTTAATTTTTTCAATTCTTCATATCCCAAACCCAGTTTGTCCATAACTCCAGGCCGGAAGTTTTCCAAAATCACATCATACCCCTTATCACGGACCAGCCTGTAGATGGTCTCCCGTCCCTCGTCAGACTTTAAATCCAAAGCAACCCCTCTTTGATTGCGGTTCGCCATGAGGTAGAAAACGCTGACCCCATTTTTGTACGTATTGCAACCGGACCAGCCCCTCTCATAAGCCCCCCTGCAAGACTCTACCTTTACCACATCGGCTCCCAAATCCGCCAATGCCTGTGCTGCTGACGGCCCCTGCAGATAATGGGTAAAACTAAGAACCTTTACTCCTTCTAACATTCTGAACATTCCCCTCCTTTTAATATTTTTACAGATTATAAACGTTTATAATTTCTTTCTTAAAAAAATCCGAAGAATAAACACTACACTTCGAATCAAACATTTAAAATTATAAACGTTTATAATTTTATGTTTTTAAAATAACACACATAGATTGTGTTGTCAATAGTTCTTTGTCAGATTTTTTATTTTTATAATATTTGGTCTAAGTTTCACAAACAGATATCCCCTCTTATATCGCATACTGACTGCCGAACAACAAGCTCTCCTCTTAGACGGGCGGGAGGAGCAGGGCTGTTGCCAGCTATACATTCAAGGAGATAATCCACACCACCCTTAGCCATCACATCCTCCGGCTGACGAAAACTGGTGAGAGGCGGCATCATAAGTGAGGCCATTGAAATATCATCATAGCCGGTAACCGAAAAATCTCCGGGGATCGAAAGTCCGCAATCACTAGCCGCACTATATGCGCCAAAACACAGCATATCATTGGCTGCTATTAAAGCAGTGGGTCTGTCCCTGCCTTCAAGCACCTTCCGTATCCTCATATAGGAATCCTGTATGTCCTTTATATCAAAAATAAACTGCTTGACGCATTGTTCCAACCCATGTTCTCTCAATGCCTCCATGGTACCCTCAAACCTCTCCTGATAAATCTGATTCTCAAAGCCCAGGTAAGCTGCGCAGATATTTCTATGGCCCTTTCCGATTACATATTTCGTCACTGTATATGCTCCATAAAAATTATCACTGGGAATACAATTTGCAGTTCCTTTAAAGCTTCTATTCAGGAATACATACGGAATGCCGGCATTATCAAACCCTCGAAAATGCTCTATATGCCTTGAACAGGGCAATATAATCACACCATCCACATTCCGCTTTTTAAGGGTATCAACCAGACGCTTCTCCTTATTTAAATCTTCATTGGAATTACAGAGCAAAATCATATATCCCTTTTTTTCTGCATATTCCTCAATGCTCTTAGCTACCTTTGGATAATACGGGTTGGTAATATCCGGTACAATTAACCCCAATGTGTCTGTACTTCCTATCTTAAGGCTTCTGGCCGAATAATTTGGCTTATAATCCAGCTCCCTGACCGCGGACAATACCTTCTCCATGGTCTTCGGTGTGATATTTTCTTTGTTTGCAAGGGCACGGGACACCGTACAGATAGATCCCCCAGCCAGTTTTGCAACATCCTTAATCGTTGCCATCTTCCATCCCCCAAATTGTAAACGTTTATAATTAAACACTACCATTTGTTTCTTAAACTGTCAAGATTTTCCCTGCTACGGGGGGGATATTTTATATTGAACTATTTTATTGTTCCAAAAGGCCGTCCCGAAAATGTCAAAATCTCAAACCGGCATTTTCAGGACAGCCTGTTATAAAATTATATGTATCACGCCTCTACACGGCCCCAAACTTCTCCTGAGCATCCAGCACATACTGCACATAGAAGGCAGCTCCGTTCACCAGGGCATCCTCATCCAGATCAAAGCGTTCATTATGAAGGGAATAGCAGCAATCCTTTGACTCGTTGCGGCATCCTACAAAAGCATAAACCCCAGGAAATTTTTCCAGAAAATAGGAAAAATCCTCACCGCCCGGCGTGCCTGCATATTTTACCAGTCCCTTGTCGCCCAGGATTTTCCTGACGGACTCCGCCGCAATCCCGCTGCAGTACTCGTCATTGATCGTTGCCGGGATATCAGAATAATAGTCAAACTCATATTCAGCCCTGTAAGCTTCGCAGGTGCTCTTTATGATACGCTCAATCATACCCGGCAGTTCCTTCTGGAGCTTGGGATTGAAGGTGCGCACCGTACCGCTGAGCTCAGCCGTCTCGGCAAAAACATTGGCCATGGTACCGGAATGGAAGGTACAGATGCTGACCACCACCGTATCCATGGGGCTGGTCTCCCGGCTGGCAATACTCTGGAGGGCGTCCACCACCTTTGCCCCCACATAAATGGGATCCACCGCGTACTGGGGCATGGCGCCGTGTCCGCTTTTCCCGATAATCTTAATATTCATGAAGGAAGCCGATGTATAGCGGGGACCTGGATCCACGGAGATGGTGCCGCTCTCCAGGTACGGGAATATGTGCATGCCCGCCACCGTATCCAGCTTTCCCACCTTTCCGGACTCCAGCACCTTTACCGCGCCGTTGGTCAGTTCCTCCGCCGGCTGGAAGATAAGTTTTACCGTGCACTTAAGCTCATCCCGGTGTTCTGCCAGAACCCTGGCCGCTGTCAGAAGCATGCTGATATGTGCGTCATGTCCGCAGGCGTGCATGACGCCCTGGTTCTGGGAACAGTAGGGAAGATTCTTAACCTCCCGGATGGGAAGCGCGTCGATATCGCAGCGCAGGCCAATCACCGGCTGGTCCTCTTTTCCTTTCAGGGTGGCAATAGTGCCGGTTCCCGCCACCTCCTCATAAGGAATCCCCATCCCGGCAAGTTCATCCCGGATCCGTCCTGCTGTCTCTACCTCCTTCCAGCTCAGCTCCGGATGCTTATGGAATTCCCGCCGCATACTGACGGCATAATCATGATATTTCCCAACTTCTTCTATTACGTTCACAGTCAAAATCCTTTCTTACTAAATTTCTTCTTACAGGATTGCCCTTTTTATATACCTTTTTATATCCCCTCTTATATACCCTTTTACATGCCTTATTTATACCTTTTTATTTTACCTGCTTCACAGGTACGCCGGTTAAAACGGACCATAACCAATCTGAACAGCCACAAACAAAAAGATTAACTGCAGAATCAGGAAAAGTCCATGTAAAGGCAGGATAAACTTATACCAGCTCTTTAACGGTACCTTGCCAAGCGACAGGTAGATAAGCAGCGTTCCGTTGGTAAACCAGAAGGTATTGGATATACCGTCGCCAAACTGGAACGCCAGTACGGCTGTCTGCCTTGTAATATGCAGCATATCAGCCAATGGAACCATAATTGGCATGACCGCGGTGGCCTGTCCTGAGCCTGACGGAATCAGGGCATTGACAAAGAAATTTACAATGAACATGCCCACCGTGCTCACATAAGCGGAGGCGCTGCGCATCAGATTGGAAAGCCCGTGTACCAGCGGATCCACCAGACCGCCATTTGTCATGGTCCACTGGACCGCCCTGGCCACACCGATGATCAGAGCGCCGCTGAAGGCCCCTCTGGCGCCGTCAAGAACCATATTGATGCCATCATCCAGATTCACCCGGTTGATTGCAGCAGACACAATACCGCCGATCATGAAGGTGGCTGCCATTTCCGTATATGACCAGCTCAGATTCAGGATACCGTAAATCGTTACAAGGATGGAGATGGTCAGGGAAATAACAGAAACCTTTTTGGGAAGGTCAAACTTAAGGCCCGGATCAACCGGAATGCGCAGGGAGGACGTGTCCACATCCTTTACAAGGCTCTTGGACGGATCTGCCTTCACCTTTTTTGCATACCGCATAACCCATACCAAACTAAGTATCCACACACAGACCAGGGCAGCGATCCTCAGCTCCCATCCGGAGAACATGGGCAGCTCGGCAATGGTATGGGAAATTCCTACTGTGTACACATTAAAAGGCGCAACCGCAAAGCTGATCAGACAGGCAAATCCGGATATGGCCATTCCGACCAGTGAGTCATACCCAAGGGAGAGGGCCAGGGATACGATAATGGGTACAAAGGGAATGATGTGCTCACTCCATCCCAGGATACCTCCGAAAATGAAAAACACAATCATTACAATTGCTATGATTACCTGGCTGCTCATCCTCTCGGAAGCCTTTAAAACACTGTTGATTGCAGCGCCTACCGTATTGGTCCTTTTGTAGATCTCCACAATACCGCCAATCAGCATGACACAGAACATCATATTGGCTGAGGCTGTCAGGCCTTCCGGAATGGACCGGAATATGTTAAAAAACGATACGGGCGTGCGCTCCGTGGCATGATAGCTGTCTGCCAGGACCCGTGTGACCCCGTCCACGGTTTCACGGTCATAGGCTCCCGGTATCACAAAATAGGATACGATTGCGCAGGCAAGTACCATCAGTACAAGCGGCACAAACGGATTCAAAGGCTTGTTTGCTTTTTGATTATCTTTCGTCATTGTTTTCCCCTTTCCCTGGCAGGAATTTAAAAATAGCGTATGATATTCTCCACCAGTTCCAACATTTTCTTTACGTCCTCAATTACTACATACTCTCTTGCACTGTGTGAATGATAGATATTAAAGCCAATGGGCACGGTCCTGATTCCCAGCTGGTTTGTGCAGGTGGCATCCAGGACTCCAAATGACCTGGCCGGTATCATGGAAAGCCCGGACCTGCTGTAGATGGAAGCCAATCGTTCCAGCATATCTGTATTTTCACTGAAATCTGTTTCCGGAACATCCTCCTCTTCCCTGATATTGCATTTGCACCCCATGCGCTCAGCCGTCTCCTCCGCCTTACGGCGGATCCTATCCCGAATCTCCTGCTTGATATCATTGCCAAAGCAGCGGATTTCCACATCAAACCGGGCGTATTTGGGCACTGCATTGGACGGCGAGAGGGATACCAGATCAAATACATTGATGCTCAGGTTATCGTTCAGCCTGCCCACAGGTATCTGGTGAATGATTTCCACTGCTGTCAGCAGAGCGTTGACCCCCGGCTCCTCATTGCGGATAACATGGGCGGCGCGCCCAATCAGTTCCACATTCATATAAAGCCTGGCAGGTGTGCGTGTCAATACCTCCCCTGTCACGTAGTGGTCGATGACAATTGCCTCCTCGCTCTCTATCCTGGAATAGTCCGCATATTTTGCTCCGTGGAGCCCCAGCTCCTGGCACACGGTAAACAAAAGCTCTATGGGGCGGTTTATTTCTCCCTCCTGCATAAGCCGCTCCACAGCCTCCATGACCACCGCGATGGCCAGCTTGCCGTCAGCCCCCAGTACGCTGCTGCCTTTACTCCTGATGCACCCGCCTTCCACACAGACCTCCACTTGATTGCTGGGCGCAGCCGTATCCAGATGGAATACGAACAGAAAAGGTTTTTTACCGGACCTGCCCGGAATTCTGGCCAGGATATTCCAGCCGTCGGTCACCACCTCATTGCCCAGCTCCTGGCGCTCAAACGGAATCCCCATTCCGGCAAGCTCCTGCTCCATATATTCACAAAATGCCTTTTCATTATGGGATTCGCTTGCGCACTCCGCATAACGTATAAACCGCGAAACTGTGCTGTCTACGTTTCTCCCTCCTTCCATTTCTTACCCTGCGGGCAGTATTTCCCCCACAGGCTGCATTTTCCCCACAGGCTGCTTGTTACAAGTGATACCATTTTATCATTTAGGTATGTGAAAAACTATTGTTTAAACCATGTAAGTTTTATTCTGTTTTTTGTTTAAATGCACAAATTTTCATGTATATATTGCGTATTTTACAGGATTTATTATAATAAATGAAAAAGAGGACAATAAACAACGTGCCCGCACGGCCTGCAAGGAGGTAACCTGTGATTGATAATAAGATTATGTATGAAATTATAGAAAAACTGCACGAAAGCTTTTCTGCTTCCATCAGTATCTGCGATGTAAGCGGGCGCGTCATTGTGTCCACAGATTCTTCCTGCATGGGCGAGATGAATCTGCTTGCCATAGAGGCCCTTAATATAAATTCCAAGGTAACCGTGTCCATGGACAGCAAGATTCAAAAGGCAGGCGCGGCCATGCCTCTGCGTTTTCAGAAAAGCCGGATGGGCGCCGTGGTTCTCCAGGGCGCAGGTTTCTCCAGCTCCCAGCTGGCTGAACTGCTGAGCAAGACCATTGAACTATTGTATGAGGAGCTTATCCTTTCCAAGAAAAAACAAAACCGGACCCAGGAGCGGGACCAGTTTCTCTATGAATGGCTGCACCTGCAGTCCGATTATACGGAAAATTTTATAAAGCGCGGAGAGCATCTGGGTATTGATATTACAGGAACCCACACCTTAATCCTGATGGAGCGCAAACAGGACGACCTCTTTACGTCCACCTCCATCATTCAGAATCTTTTAGACGACCGTGATATCCTGCTTCCCCTCTCCCAGGACCAGAACCTGATTATCCTGAAGGAGAACGAGCATTTCGAAAAAAAATATAACCGTGTAATTGCCGCCGGACATAACTGCCATACAGGCATCTATTCCGGCAGCGCCCACCTTCACACAGCCTACCAGGCTGCCCTGGAAAGCCTAAAGCTGGGCAAAATACTGTTTCCAGACGAGCATCTCCACTGCTTTGAGAAGATGAAGCTGGCAATTGCGCTGTCTAAAACCCCCATTCCCGGACTGGAGGACTCCTTTTCCCTTCTTGTCGCAAAGGGCAGAAACGCCCAGCTGGCCGATACGGCCATAACCTATATACGGCTGAACGGTGATATTCAGAAGATCTGCGACAAACTCCATATCCACCGCAACAGCATCCCCTACCGCATCCGCCGCATCCAGGAAATCTGCGGCCGTAACCTGATGGATTACTATGACATGCTCTGTCTTTATGCCTCGTTCATACGGTATGCAGGAAAGGAGGCGGATATACAGTAGCGGGAGGGGCAAAGGCAGGTACTGGGCTGGCACTATGGCAAGTGCTATGGCAGCTCCTCCGGCATATCTTTAACGCATTCAATAAATTTTTTCATGGCAGGAGACGCCTCCTTCCATGATGGAACTCCGATTCCAAGAGAGACAAACTGGGGCGGGTCAAAGGGCAGGGTGACCACATCTCCGGACCAGCTGAGGGTAATGAGCCTGTTGTTCAGGCTCATGCCCAGCCCGGCCTCCACCATGCAGTAGGTGGTATATGCATCTGCTGTAGAAAAGCGTATGTCCGGCGTCAGATGTCTGGACCCAAGAAGGCGGTCTATTTCCGTATCCTGGTTTGGCATGGTTATGATAAACGGTTCGTTTTCCAGGGCGCACAACGGAAAGGAAGCCTCCCCTGCCCCGGGGTGATTCTTCGGAAGCCAGGCCAGCAGCTCGTCCTGGCGAATGGGAATCCAGTCGCAGATTGTCCCGGCGGCAGGCTCAGCAAAAAAGCAGCAGTCAACGGACATCTCGTTCAGCCACCGTGTCATCTCGCGGTTTCCGCCCTCTTTCATGTTAATCCTGACATTGGGATACAACTGCCGGAACCGCTTCAATATGGGCGGCAGCCACATGGCTGAAACACTGTAATAGCTTCCAATGGTCAGGGCGCCGCTTAAAATGCCGCGGATATCCGCCCCTATCTCCAGGGCATGGTTATGGGCGCGGACAATCTCCCGGAAAGCCGGAATCATCGCCTTACCGTTTTCCGTGGGAGACACTCCTTTTTTCGTCCTTATAAAAAGCGGGAATCCAACCTCCTCCTCCAGGGCGTTAATCATCCGTGTGATTCCGGACTGTGTATATCCCAGGAAAACACCGGCTGCAGTCAGGCTTCCATGGTCAATGGCCGCCAGAAAGGCTTCGCATTTCGTAACATCCATATCTTTCTCCATCCATGATTATTTGTCATGATTAATATGATAAATCAGGTTTTGTGTCATGCATGAAATCATTGTACAATAGTGCCAATGACATGTCAAACACAATAAAACATATTACGTTCGGTGTGGGAAAGGATGGCTCTTTGAGAGGGTTCTCTCCCGGAAAGTGCCATTATCTTCACACACCGGAGATAAGAAAAGAGGATAACGAAATGGAACTTTGTATGCACAGCAGGCCTTCTTTTGCTTCCGATTATATGGAAGGCGCCCATCCGGCTATTCTGGCCCACCTTATGGAGACAAACATGCTTAAGACCCAGGGATATGGAAGCGACCCCTTTTCCCAATCAGCCCGTGAAAAAATCCGCGCAGCCTGCGGCTGTCCGGATGCCGAAATACATTTTCTCGTAGGAGGCACCCAGACCAACGCCACTGTCATACGCGGACTCCTGCACTCCTATGAAGGTGTAATTGCAGCCGGGTCCGGACACATCAGCGTCCACGAGGCCGGCGCAATTGAGCTGGGAGGACATAAGGTGCTGACACTGCCCCATGTGTCAGGAAAACTCAGGGCAGCGGATATCGAAGGTCTGATTGCGGATTACAGAAAAGACGCAAACAGCGGACATATGGTCATGCCCGGCATGGTTTACATTTCACATCCAACAGAATACGGTACGCTGTATTCGCTCAGTGAACTCCAGGAGATCAGCAGCGTGTGCCGCAAAAACGGTCTTCCGCTGTTCCTGGACGGTGCGCGGCTGGCCTATGCTCTCTCCTGCTCCTGTAATGAGTTATCCCTCAAGGATATAGCCAGGCTCTGCGATGTGTTCTATATCGGCGGAACCAAATGCGGGGCCCTGTTTGGAGAAGCGGTTGTGATAACGCAGCAAAACCTGATCCCCCATTTCTTCACCGTCATTAAGCAGAACGGCGCCCTTCTCGCCAAAGGCAGAATGCTGGGCATACAGTTTGACACCCTTTTTGAAGATAATCTTTACATGAAAATCGGCGCTTCCGCTATAGCGGCGGCCAACCAAATCAGGGATACCCTGACAAAATGCGGATACCGCCTGTTCCTCGATTCACCCACAAATCAGGTATTCATTGTAATGGAAAATGAAGCCGCCGCCCAACTGGCCCGGAAAGCAGAGATTACCTTATGGGAGAAATATGATGATTCTCACACCATGGTGCGGTTCGTAACGGATTGGGCAACCCAGCAAAGGGATGTGGACATGCTGGTTGAGATACTGGAACAGGAATGTAATCCCACGCTGGCCTGTGTTTCATAGAGGGCGCCGCACCACAGGCAGGTCCAAGTTTTCTTTGAGAATAAAAACGCGCTCCCAGGGCGGGAATATTCGGAAGATTCCCGCCCTCCCCTCCTTTCCTTTTCATTGGAGAATTTCACATTCTTGTCATCTGCCCACTATCCATTCATATTACAATCTATTGACCGGCTCATTTAATTGCTCCATAATAATTCTACAGCATTCCTGAACATGTTCCCATCTCAGATACCATGCTGTTTAATTGCAAATACCAGAATCTTGTCATATAATATGGGTTAGAAACCAAAAAGTAATTGGTCTTTATGTCTATAATAGAGTTTCTATGGGTTTATCGCATCCGAAACAGTCGGTAAAGATTTCTAACGTTTGCGCACGGTAGGTCATTCACACCGATTACCCGGCCAAATATAAAACTTTTAGTATTATTAGGAGAGACGAGGATGGGCTTGATATACGATGGCTTGATGTATGAAAGAATATATGAAATATTAAAGGACCGGATTGAATCAGGAGTATTGCCCGCTGGTACAAAACTTCCATCGCGGGATAGTCTGTGCAGGGAATTTGGAACATCGGGCAAAACCATTCGCCGCGTATTATCCATGCTGAAGGAAAATGGACTGATTGAAACACACCAGAGAAAGCGTCCTGTTGTAAGTTTCCGTCAGCAAACCAGGCGTCCAATGATACATCTTGCGTTAAAGAGAGTAGATACCTCAATTACCGATGAGGTTCTGAAAACAGGAGTCTTACTGGGGTATCCGCTGATTGAAAACGGAATTGCTCTCTGTAATCAGGAAGACTTCAACATCCCCCGGAAAATCGTGGAAAATATGAATATACATGACTCCGCAGAGTTCTGGCGCCTAGCCAAACAGTTCCAGAGATTTTTTATCAGACGAAACGAAAACGATTTAAGCCTGCGTGTAATGGATAGTCTGGGGCTTGCGGAGTTAAGACCTCTGCAAGACAGCTTAGAAATCAGGACCAGGTTTTATGGACAAATGCAGGAGTTGATGAGGGTTATTGAAAACAGAGGCGATACCGATAGTGTGCATTTCGATGACCTGTCCGGAATGTACGGGCTCACATATGGAAGTGAACCTGCCTTCGATGTCCCTGTGGACTCCGCGGCTGTACTTGGCAGAAAGCAGCTGGAAAAGCTCTTACTGAGAGAAGAAGTAAGATATTCAGCTGTTTATATGGATCTTTTAGGTCTTATCGCCATGGGACGTTATCAGCCGGGAGACAAGCTCCCAACTCATAATGAATTGCAGAAACTTTATAATGTGAGTGTGGATACTACTCTTAAGGCAATACAGATTCTGCAGGAGTGGGGTGTTGTAAAAGCAGTCCGCAGTAAAGGTATCTTCGTAATGATGGATATACAGGCCCTAAAGAAAATAGAAATATCTCCCCACTTAATCGCATGTCATGTCCGCCGTTATCTGGATACTTTGGATTTGCTGGCCTTGACGATTGAGGGTGTTTCCGCCTATGCTGCCGCACATATCGCACAGAATGAAATTGAGGAGGCGATAAGTGATATTAACCGCTGCTGGAATGAGGACCACCTGTATATGCTTACCCCCTCATTCCTTCTGAATCTTATTGTTAAGCATACCGGGGATGGTTCACTCAATGCTGTTTATACACTTTTACGGCAAAATCTGGGGATAGGCAGAAGTATTCCTGCCTTGTGCAAAACAGAAAAAACAGCTGAAGACTATGAACTGTATGAGCAATGTATCACTGCACTGAATCAGCTTTACGCAGGAAGGCAGGAAGATTTCTCAAACCGGACCGCTAAAGTATTTCGGTATATCTACGATTATGTAACTGAAAAATGTAAGAACTTAGGCTACTATGATTCTGCCATGGCTGTCTACGATGGCAGTGCGTTGTGGAAATAACAGCCCTCCCGCGCCATTTATAAACAGGAACTGTCCATGGCGGAAGCAGCTCCCTTTTCAGGTGAAGCAGCTGCCGCCATGAAGAGGTAACAGAATGAATAAGATCATTTCCCCGGCTTTCTTATCTTACCGCCGGTGTCGCTATCGTCAATTCCGTCAATTAAATAATCCCCGCAAAATATTGCATTTCAGAGACTAAAAAAACCGCATGTATTGTTGATATTTAAAGACCGCGGTGATATAATTGTTTAATATATGGTTAAGGTACCAAGATTGTCATGTCAGCAAAAAGTACCCGGTAGTATAGTATTCTTTTCCTTACCTTCGTCTGAAGCGTAAGGTATATTTTTGTTTACCTAAAAACTGGTTACCATGGACCCGGCTTTCAGATTTTTTACTGTAAGTAACCTCATGTATCCGTTTGAGCGTGCAGTTGCCGCTTGTGAAACAAAGTAAATCAGCGGACTGACAATATTCAATTAAAATGATTATTAAGAAGAAATGATACGATTGTAAAAGGGGGATAACAATGCAATGGATAGGATGAACCATGGTACTGTAAAACGCCAGCTGAAATATTGTGTTGGAATAGGGGCTTCTGCCGGAGGTGTGGAGGCTTTACAGGAGCTTTTCCGGAATATGCCGCTGGATACAGGTGCCTCTTTCATCGTTGTACAGCACTTGTCTCCTGATTCTGTGAGTATGATGGATAAAATTCTGCAGAAATCAGTTAAAATGCCGGTACGGCTGGCAGAAGAGAATATGGAGCTCCGGCCTAATGAGATTTATTTAAACATTCCCGGCATGATGCTGGAGGTAGAGAGTGGACGCCTGCATCTCAGTCCTGTGCAGGACCGCGTACAGCGCTATACGCCCATCAACCAAATGCTTAATTCCCTTGCTTCGGATAAAAACATACACACCATTGCCGTGATTCTCTCTGGCAGCGGATCGGACGGTACCATTGGTATCGGCTCTGTGAAGGAAAACGGCGGTACTATTATTGTGCAGAAACCATTGGAGGCACAGTATGCTTCGATGCCCCAGAGCGCCATTTCCACGGGCCTGGTGGATCTGACAGAAACTGTGTCCAGAATCGGACTGGCCATACGGGATTATTTAAAAAATCCCAATAACCAATACCTTCACTATGATGACGGGGTTGAGAATCAGGAACTGGCAGGATATTACAACCAGATTATTGATGCGATATCAAAGTATTCTGATATTGATTTTTCTGCCTATAAGCCCAATACAATTTACCGCCGGATTGAACGCCGGATTGCGATCCATAAATTTACCTGTATTGAGGATTACATGGACCATTTGCTGGCATCCCCGGAGGAAAAGGGGCTTTTGTGCAGTGATCTTCTGATTGGAGTGACTTCTTTCTTTCGGGATGAAGCCGCCTTCAAAAGTTTAGGCGAGCATGTGCTTGCCCCGCTGCTTCGGAAAAAGAAATCAGTCCGTATATGGAGTATTGCCTGTTCCACTGGTGAGGAAGCGTATTCCATTGCAATTTTACTCTGCGAATATATGGAACGGCTGAATTACAACGTGGATGTTAAAATTTTTGCCTCCGATACGGACCCGGATGCCATTGCCGTAGCTCAAAGAGGCTTCTATACCGAAGGCAGCCTGGCCAGCATTGATGAACACATGATAGAAAAATATTTTGACAAGAAAGAGGAGGGCTACATCATCAAGGACATGATCCGTAAGATGATTGTTTTTGCCAGGCACAATATATTCAGGGATGCCCCTTTTTCCAAACTTGATTTAATTGTCTGCAGGAATATGTTCATCTATGTAAAACCAGAGGTACAAAAGCGTACCATTGGAAATTTTCACCATCTTCTGAATGACGATGGGTGCCTGTTCCTGGGCAGCAGCGAATCTCTGGGCGATTTGGAAGGAGCATTTGATGTCCTGGACAGGAAATGGAAAATATTCCGGAAAAATAAAGGGGTCCATACGGAAAACAACGGCTTTTATCTATGGGATAACCTTTCTCACCCTCAGAAGGCAGCACAAGAACCAGCCGGAAGCCTACGCTCAAAAGTTCGGCCCACAAATATTTTTGAACGGCTTTTTTTTGATTTTGCAGGACCGTCCGTCCTGGTGGACGGTTCCGGGAAAATTGTGCAGATTATTAAAAGCGGAGGCCGGTATCTTCGCTTACAGGATGGCCAGTTTGATAATTCCATCAGTTCGTGTTTTGCACCCAGCCTGACGATTCTTCTGAACCATATTATGGATCAAATGAAGGAAAGCAAACGTTCCTGTGTTGAAAAAAATGTGACAGGAGTGGCGGACTATCCGGATGAAAGCCTGAATATTAAGGTCAATTATTTTAACCTTGATAATGATGAATATTTTCTGATTCAGATAGGAATCGGCCAGGCAGCCGTGTCCGGCCCGTCCGATAAAAGCCTGGATATCAGTGAATTAACAAACAGCAGGATTGCCCAGCTTGAATACGAGCTGGGAGAAAGCAACTGGAGACTGTCCCTGGCCATGGAGGAGTCAGAATCCCGTAACGAGGAGTTACAGGCAACAAATGAGGAACTGATGGCATCCAATGAAGAGCTGCAGAGCACCAATGAAGAGATGCAGTCAATCAATGAAGAGCTGTACACAATCAATGCTGAGCACCAGAGCAAAATCACGGAACTGACCACGGCATACTCTGATTTTGACAATCTGCTGGTAAATGCGGAGGTAGGTGCGCTCTATGTGGACCGGGATATGAAAATCCGTAAGATTACCCCCATCATGCTGCAAAACACCAATCTCCTGAACTCAGATTTAGGGCGCCCGGTATATCATATCAATTTCATTGATTCCTATAAGAGCTTTAATTCGGATATGAAAGAGGTGGCTGAAACAGGGACAATTATAGAACGGGAAGTGACGGATGCCCGCAATTCCATATGGTTAGTCCGCATCCGTCCTTATTATGAAAAGCCGGAGCAGGTGGGCGGACTGCTGGTGACTATGTTTGACATCACCAGGCGCCTGGAAGCAGCAAAGTTTGAGTTAAAGCGCCTAACGGACAGTGTACCGGGCGGTGTGGTGCGAATGCACTATGACGGAGAACTGATCATTGATTATGCCAATGACAGCTTTTATGCCATGGCCGGCTGCAGTCCAGAGGAAGTAAGGTATAAATTCCACAACCACCTCAGTAAAATGATACTTCCTGAAGACTGGACGCAGATGGAACAGCAGATTGAGTCGGCGGCCGCTGGAAATGGTATTTTAAAATGCGAGTACCGTGGACGCAGAGAAGCCCTGCCTGCGGGTTGGTATTCCATTCAGGCCACAGTATTTCAGGTAAACGGCCTGACGGAACTTCAGGGCATCATCATGGATATCTCCAAATTGAAGGACTATGAGCAGCGTCTGCAAAGAGAACGGGATTATTATAATACGCTTTATCAGAACATGCTCTGCGGAATTGCGCAGTATGCATACGACGAAGATGCTATGGACTTTATAGGTATCAATCCAGAATCACTCCGGATACTGGGTTATCCATCCCTGGAAGAATTTAAACGCCAGGGCGGGCCTACGATGCTGGACATAACATATGAAGGGGATAAAGAAAGAATTGTCGGAATGCTGCGCTCCCTGAAAAAAGAGGGTGACTGCGTCGGCTTTGACCACCGCATCGTCCGCAGGGATGGGGAAATCCGCTGGGTCACCGGCGCCTCCAAACTAATCACGTCCCCAGAGGGAAAGCTGCTGATACAAAGTACTTTTATTGATACAACGGAAGAAAAAAGGACGCTTGAACAGCTTAAGGAGGAGAGGGACCGTTATGATCTGCTGTACGAAACCTCATACAATATGGCAGTGTGCGGCGTCATCCAGGCAGATGTCAAACATAACAAAATAATTGCTGTCAACAAAGAGGCCCTGCGTCTTCTCGGAACAGATTCGGCAGGCCTAGAAACGCGGTTGTTTGGCCGGGAAGCCGCAACGGGTGTTCCGGATTTAAGCAGCATCGGTGAAATGATGCAAAACGCAGAGGAAAATGAGCACACACGCTTTTCCCAGGTTCTTAATTTTGAAGACAGATATATGTCCATTGAAGGCGCCGTGGATTACATCATGGAAGACAAGAGTTTCAGGGTGGTCCAGTTTACGTTTCTGGACAATACAGAGCGGGAACTTCTGCGTCAGGCAGAGACAAAGCTGGAGATTGCCACGAAATCCAGCCAAGCCAAATCCTATTTTCTCTCCAAAATGAGCCACGAAATCCGTACGCCTCTCAACGGAATTGTGGGTATGATTGACAGTGCAATGCTCTACCGCCATGATAAAGAGAAGCTGCAGGACTGTTTGAATAAGCTGAAACGCTCCTCTCTCCACCTGCAGCAGCTGGTGAACGAAGTACTGGATCTGTCCAAAATTGAAAGCGGAAAGATGGAAGTTAATCTGGGACCAGTGAACCTGCAGCAGCTTCTGTCCGATGTCATAGAAGAATTCAGTGCACTGGCCAAGGAAAAAGGAATCGGCCTTACCCAGACGGGAAAACTGCATCATGGATATGTGAATACCGATAAGGTGAAGCTGCATGAAATACTGGCAAATCTGATTGGAAACGCCCTTAAATTCACCGACAGTTCAGGGGTTGTTCTGCTGAATATAGAGGAAACAGAAATTGCCAAACAAAAATCCCTGTTTACATTCCAGGTCCAGGATAATGGTAAGGGAATCAGCCAAGAAGACCAGGAACGGATTTTCGAGGCCTTTGACCAGGGTTCCCATGACCATCTATATGGAAACTCCGGGAGCGGCCTGGGGCTGACCATCTGCAAGAGCCTGACAGCGATGCTGGGAGGCACATTGCACGTGGAGAGTAAGGAAAATGCAGGCGCGGAATTCTCATTTACGCTCGCAATGGATATTTTGGACGAAGAACAAGAGACGGATACTCCGGTAAAATCCAGCTCCTGTTATCAGGGGTATCGTGTTATGGTAGCGGAGGATAATCTTATAAACGGGGAAATCGCAGAAACCTTTCTGCGCGCCTTTGGATTTGAAGTGGATTTGGTGCAGAACGGCCAGGAGGCATTCCAAACATTTGCCGAATCACCGGCAGGAACCTACAATATCATTTTAATGGATATCCAAATGCCTGTCATGAACGGATATGAAGCTGCCCGTCAGATTCGGTCCTGTGAAAATGAGGACGCAAAAACAATCCCGATTTTGGCCATGAGTGCAAATGCATTTCAGGAAGACGTGGCGCGTTCCATGGATGCCGGTATGAATGAACATCTGTCCAAACCCATTGATATGGAGACTTTGTTCTGTGCCATCGGAAAGTTTCTGCCATTCCCGAACTTATAGGTAAGCACCGGCTTACGTTCCATATCATGTGTTAAAAAATGCAGGAGCCGCCAAGGAAAATTTGGCGGTCATCCTGCATTTTTTATCGTTAATTCCCGTATTTTGAAATCTCCTCCATCTGTATGGAATCGTATTCTGCTGCCACCTGGGCTGCACTCTTCCCTCTGCAGAGCTGCTGGCTTAAGTCCCTTACATTTTCCCATACATTAAAATTCAGGCTGAAATCCTGATTTGGAATCTGTCTGCCTTCTGCTATGCAGGCAATAAGCGAATCTGTCTGGGGTATATCAGGAGCAGTTGCATTTTTAGAAGAGGATATCCTTCCCTGGTTTTTGGCAAATGTGTCAAGGGTTTCTGCCTGCCCCAGCGCTTCCACAATGGCAATGGCCGAGTCCAGATGTTTTGACCTCGGATTGATTGCCATTCTCTGATCCGCTCCCACAACGCAGACAGATCCATTTTCAAGCACAGGCAAAGGTGTCATTGCAATCTCAAACGGATAGCCTTCTAATGCTTTGCCGCTATAGATTGCACAGATAAAAGCACAGTTTCCATTGGCAAAAAATGACTTTTCTTCCTCTTTTTTCGGCAGCGTTTCAAGTGCTCTATCCGGATTCATATACCCCTTATCAATCATCATCTGAAGAAAGTCAAACCCTTTTTCCATATATTCACTGATTGCCGCCGTACCATTTGACAATGCTTCCAGCTTTTCATTACAATCGTCACTCTGGTAAATATCATGAAGGCCTACACACATAACCGGAACCGTCAGGGCATAGTCCTTGTTTGCCCCATAGGGCAGAATCCCATTCTCTTTCAGGGTTTCACATACATTGAAAAATTCCTCCAGATTCTCCGGCAGCTTTAGACCGTACTGTTTCAGCATGTCAACATTCCATATAAAGCCGAATCCGGTGTAAGATAGCGGAATCGAAAATACCTTTCCGTTATAAGTGCTCTGTGTCAGCGCATCGTGCGACAGGTTCCCGGTGAACTCCAGAGCGGACATATCATATATGTAACCTTTCTCATCAAACTCCAGCACATCTTCTGCATGAATCATATATAAATCGTCCGCATTTCCTGAAGCCAGACGCTTCAGAAGAAGCTCCCGGTATGACAGTCCGTCTTCTGCATAATAATTGGCAGAATCACTGTAAACCGTTATATTCGTACTTTCGTCTTGATTCAGAACTGCTTTGCAGCGCTCTTCTATCGCAGCCGAAACCTCAGCATTCTCTGTAAAAACAGTAACCGGAGTTTCCCGGATGCCGTGGTCCACATACAGCTGCGGATTTGCCTGCTCCCGATTGCAGCCAGTCCCCAAAAGGGCAGCTATCATAAGAATCCCCAACAATCCCCTCTTTTTCCTGATCTTCCTCATTGTTTCTCCCCCAATGCCTCTTTATTTAATAACTTCCGGACAGTACTATATAACTTATCCAACTCCACAGGTTTTCCCATATGCGCATTCATTCCTGCGTCCTGGCACCTGCGTATATCTTCCTTAAATACATCCGCTGTCATGGCAATAATCGGAACTGAGCAGGCATCCGGCCGGCCCGAATTGCGGATTTCTTTCGTTGCCTCCAGCCCATTCATCTCCGGCATATGCACGTCCATCAGTATGATCTGGTAATATCCCTGACTGCTCTTAAGATAAGCCTCTAAAGCTTCTTTGCCATTATGGGCGCAATCTACCGCGGCTCCGCTGCTGTTGAAAATCTCAAACATGATTTCCAGATTTAATTCATTATCATCCGCCACCAGAATCCTGACGCCTTCCAGATTATCCGATTCCCGGATCTGCTGTTCTTCATCTTCCTGGTATCCGCCCTGGATGTACTGCTTCAGCCGTTCCAAAATATCAGCTTTAAAAATGGGTTTTGTCAGAAAACCGTTAATTCCTGCCTGAATCGCTTCCTCTTTTACATTTTCCCAATCATACGCGGACAACAGAAGAATCGGCATCCCGCTGCCCAGCCGCGCTCTAATCCTTCTGGCAGTTTCCACCCCATCCACATCCGGCATCTTCCAGTCAACAATGACAACGCAGTAATCGTCTTCCATTGTATGGGCCTGCCAGGCCTTTTCCACTGCCTCTATCCCGCTCGTAACCCAGTCTGCGCGGATACCCGTCTCCTGGAGGATTAAGCTGATGCTTTCACAGGCGTCCTGATCATCATCCGCAACCAGAACAGAATAGCCGGCCAGATCCGGCAGTTCCTGCACCTGCTGTTTTGGCAGCTTCAATGGGATTTCTACCGTAAAACGGGAACCCATGTCCTTCTCACTCTCAACATATATACCACCCTCCATCATTTCCACTATGCTCTTTGTAATAGCAAGGCCCAGCCCGGTACCGGCCGCCTGGCTCATTCTGCTGTCTTCCGCCCGCTCAAACGGCGTGAATATGCGCTCCAGAAATTCAGACGTCATGCCGATGCCATTGTCCTCCACCACAAAGCGCATCCGTATGGTATCTGCGTCCACCTTAGTCTCTGTAATCTGCAGGCTGATTATGCCGCCGGCCTGTGTATATTTCATTGCGTTTGACAGAAGATTGAGCAGAATTTTCTGCAGATGCAGCCCATCGCTGATAACCGTATCATGTTCCAAAATCTGTGATTTCAGTTGAAATATCTGCCCCATCTTATCCATATCCGGTCTTATGAATGAAATCAGATTCGCAATCATACTGGGCAGATGCACATTCTCTTCCTTAAGCCTGATTTTCCCGCTCTCTATCCTGGACATATCCAGCACTTCATTGATCAGTTCCAGAAGATGGCCGGATGCCGCTGTAATCTTATTTAGACAGGACTCTACCTTTTCCATATTGTCCAGACTCTTCAGCGCCACATTGGTCATTCCTATGATACCATTCATTGGAGTTCTGATATCATGGGACATGGAAGAAAAAAACGCGGTCCTTGCCCGATTGCTGTTCTGTGCCTGCAGGAGGGCATCTGCCAGATGCTGACGCATGTTATGTTCTTTGGTTGTTTCCTGAAACACGGCAAGATACTGGCCGTAATCCGCCGGAATCATATGGACTGCAAACCAGCGCTTCACTTCATTGGGATCATCCCCCACCATAGCTTCCCTGGTCACCTGTTCCTTTAATGTTCCATCCAGGAAACTGCATCCGGCCGGATCATCCGGCGCCATTCCGCTGGCGCTAAATACCAGCTCAGGCCTTTCCTGTACCTGCTGTGCAGTAATTCCAAGAAGCACCGGCAGGTTGTCAGACACAAGCTCCACCTTCTGTGCAGACGGTGTGTAGAGAAGGAACACAAAATCTATATTGGCGGAAAGATTTCGGAACAGCTTTTCCCTGTACTCCTTCTGCCTTGCATCCTCCCTCATGGACTGTCTTCCGGTTACAAGGTTAGCAATCGCAACCGCACCAAGCAGAAGAAAAGCAAACATAGTATAAAGCATAATGATAATAGGTGTTGATTCCCGCTGAAGGACTGCCCGTGGAATCATGGTAATCAGATAACTCCCCTCCGGCGCGTCTAACGGAAGAAAGCCGAGAAGGGATTTCTGGTTTTCATTTTTTACAACAAGGGTACCACTTATTCCTTCCCGGATCACCTGGCGAAGCGTATCCTGTACAGCCCCGCTGTTCCCCTGCATTGCCAGATAGCTGTAAATATCCGGCTGCTCCGCCGTGCCTCTGGATTCTATAATATAATTTCCGCCGCTGTCCACCACATATGCAAAACCCTCCCCGTTATTAAAGGTAAATAAAGTTGGAAGATTATAATCATTTATAATCCGGTCCGCGTAGATTGCCCCTATCTGTTTTTCATCCTTTCTGACAGGAGACTGGTATGTAATCTGAAGCCGTCCGCTGGCACCATAATAAGGAGCCGACAACCCGTCCTTTCCGGTAGAAAGCGCCAGCTCCTCAAAGGGCAAATCCGATACATGAACAGAATTCCCATCACTGTTTATTCCTTCTCCATCCATGTTTACATAGGTAAAGTGGAAAAAATCCGTTGATTTTGCATATCCCTGCAAAGTCTCTCCAACTGCACTCTCCTGCTCCGATGCAAGCATATTGGCCAGGGTGAACAAAAGCTCCCTGTCCAGACTGATTTTATTATGCAGTCCCTCGCTGATAACCTTGCTGGAAGTCAGAAGATTCTGGTTTGCGCTGAGGTTCATTCTGCCGGTAATCTGCACAAGAAAAAATACAGAGATTGATAATGCAGCCACACAGATCCCGGCCGGAACCGCCAGCATTGCAATTGATTTTTTTTTCGGCTTTGTCTTCATGTTTATCTCCCTTAAATATCTGATGCTGCTTTATAAGCCAAAAAGATATCGCAACACTTTGTTAAACAATGTGTTTGCGATAATTAACACGAAGCAGTTCAGAGACAGAGGTATTGTTTATAAGATACATCGCTTTTTCAATCTTGGTACCTTGACCATATATTCAAAATAATTATATCACCACAAACTATATGAATCAATCATTGGATTGTATTTTTTCCAAGTATCCTATCATACTGAACTGCCGCTTCTTCTGTTTACCTTATAAAAATGTTTGTCTCCGCAAATCTGACCAATTTAAAAATGCCCATAATTCCCTTCCAAAAGGAACATGAGCATTTAAAAACTGTTTATTTGATTGTTTCCATAGCCCACGTCCGGCCTAAGAAACAATGGTAAACCCGTCCTTCCCCCTCTGCTTTGTATCATAAAGGGCGCGGTCAGCCTGCTGGTATAAATCCTCAAACGTTGCCCCGTCCCTGGGGTATAGGGCAATACCGATGCTGGCCGTCACACTGCATCTTATGTCTCCCCTTCCAATTACCGTATGGAGGGCGGAGGAGAGAATCTTTACTTTTTCCTCCACACATTCCGTATCCGATACCTGAATAAACGCCGCGAATTCATCGCCGCCAATCCTGCCAAGGATATCCCCTTCCCTGAAATGACTCTTAAGGATATCTGAAAAGCTGCAGATGCAGAAATCTCCAAAGGAGTGGCCGTACCTGTCATTTACCATCTTGAATTCATCAATATCAAAAATAAAAAACGCATACATTTTGTCCGGTCTCTCAGACAGCTGTTTATCAATCAGACGCTCGGTTGCCTTTTTGGAAAGGAGCTTTGTCATTTCATCAATAGCAGCCTGCCACTCCCGTTTCTTTTCCGCATCTATGTTTCTCCGATAAGAGAACATGTGGACGGAACTGTCCTCTTCCGAATAAAACAAGAAGGTTTCTACACGAATCCAATGATAGTCCTCTCCGTTCTGCGAAATCATAAAATCATACTGAAGATGGTTATTTCCGGCTTCATACTCCCGGATGGCATTTTCCGGGGTAAACATGGAAACATAACCTTCACGGAACTCTTCTTTAATCTGTTTGCGGGCAATGACCCGCAGCCCCTGGTCAAATGGCAGTCCTCCGGCTCCCAGGCTTTTAAAGTATTCCTCTGTCTGTTTGCCCACATAGCAGTTCTTGGTCAGGTTCAGTTCATAAATACTGTCGTAAAGCTGTTCCGTTGCCTTTTTAAAAAGAGCCTGCCGCTCCTCAACCAGCTCCGTCACCTGGCTGCTGTACTTCCGGATTACAGCGGTAATGACAATCAAGACAGTGAGGATAACCACAGTCAGTATAAAACCGGTCTGATAAAGCTGGCGGTTCATGGCCTCCACGATTGGACCGGTATTCTGTTCTACAAGCAAATACCATGACAGTTCCGGAATATACCGCTCCACAATAAAGCTTCTCTTTTCTTCCTTTTGACCGGAATTAGTCCAGAGCTCCATACTTTTATCAGATTCCTGAAAACCAAGTACCTGCTCCCGTATATGTTCCTGGTCATATACCCCAAACCAGTCTTTCTTTTCATATCCGTTATAGGTGGTGGATATCTCGATGAAACCGTCCTGATTGATCAGACTGGCCTGATTGCCGTAGCTGTCTTCATATTCCTGCAGCAGCTCTTCCAGATAATCTATCTGAATTCCCACTCCCACAACGCCGATTACTGCCCCGTCCGGCGCAGAAACCTTGCAGTTTACAAAGACCGTAATCCTGTTATCCGCCCCTTCTACCTGGTCATTATCCACGTTGAGGGAATACTCCAGGTCATTGCCCAGAAGTTCATAGTACCATTCATTTTCCGGGTCCCCTTTTTCCATTACGCGGTCAAGGCCATTAAAATTATAGTAGCGGCCCGAGCCTGCAGATATCAGAAACACAGAATCAAAACCATATTTCCTCTGGTATGTCTCCAGATACGTTTTTGTAGTCTCCGCAAAATCCGGGGCATCCATACGGCTTTCCTCTGCAAGAAGATGGTCCACCAGAAGGCTGTCATGAGCCATTGTCAGCGAAATGTTTACCGGCTTTGTAAGCATTGCCGACAGCTGATAATAAATTCCCTCCGCTGTCAGGGAGGATACTTGTTCTATGTTCTCCAGCGATGCCCGGTAATTGGCGCGGTAGCTGAAAAATGCCGTAAGAATAAATCCTACCACCAGTATGCTGCTGACTAACAGGTTCGTCTGAAACAACTTATTGTTTTTCATTCGATACCTCCTTAATACAGAACATTATACACCCATAACAACCCTGTTTCCAGAATCTTTTATATCTCTTTAGTAACAAATCACAAATAATATTAATTATTTTTCCTATGTTGAAATAAAATGCATAATTTGATACAATTGAACTGTTAACAGCGTTACAAAATGGTTGCATCGTTAGCACAATGAATCCGGAAAGGCAGCAACAGCTGTTGTAGGCACCCCATATGAAGCGATTTTTTAGAGGCGGACTGATTTCCCTGTTTATTTTACTCTTTCTGTTCGGCAGTATTACGATTCAGACAGTACTCCAGACCCAGACCAACGGAAGGCTCATCAACTATGTAGGTATTGTCCGCGGTGCCAGCCAGCGGCTCATAAAGTTAGAACTTTCCGGCCAGCCCGGCGACGATATGATTGCCTATCTGGACAGCATTCTTCTGGAATTACAGGGCGGAGAGGCCACATATGGTCTTCCTTCACCTGATGATCCGGCCTATCAGAGGGATCTGGCAAAGCTGGAGCTGATGTGGGGTCAGGTTAAGGATGAAATCTCTGCCTACCGCAGCGGATCCGCTGACAGTTCCAGGCTGCTTTCCCTCAGTGAAGACTTTTTTGAACAGGCCAATCATACCGTGTTTTCCGCCGATGCCTACTCAGCCCGGCAGATGCGTTTTCTTCTGACCGGCTGTCTGGTCATGATGGGAGTCATGTCACTCACCTGGATCTTTATATTGTGGGCTAACTCTAAAAATCTATTGAAGCTTGAAGTCCAGAATGAACAGCTGAATGATCTGGCATCCCGCGACACTCTGACCGGGGTTTACCTGATCAGCGCTTTCAAGGAAAAAGCCCAGCAGATTCTGGACACCAGGCCGGAAAAGTTTGCTGTTGTCTATACGGATTTCTCTGACTTTAAGTATATTAATGATGTGTTCGGCTATGATTACGGCGACCTTCTGCTGTCCCAATACGGGAAAATCCTGCAAAAGGGGCTGCATGAATATGAATTATGCGGCCGTGTATCAGCAGATAACTTTGTACTGCTTCTTCATTACAGCGAAAAAAGCGAGATAGCGGCCCGCCAGGCTGCCGCGGATTATGAAATTCTCCGCTTCATGCATACGGCCCATGACGGCCAGATGCTGCCCACAAACTGCGGTATCTGCTGCATAGAAGATGTCATAGAGTTACTGACAATTGACGGTCTTCTGGACCGGGCCAATTTTGCCAGAAAAACAGTTAAAACAGGAAGCAAGCAGAATTATGTTTATTATGATGAGAGTATCCGCAGCCACCTCAGAGAAGAAAAAGACATAGAAAACAGGATGCTGACTGCCCTTGAAAACAGAGAGTTCACGGTCTATTACCAGCCAAAGGTGGACCTTGCAACAGGAAAAATCGGCTGTGCAGAGGCTCTGGTCCGCTGGCAGTCCCAGGCCGGCGCCATTATTCCTCCGGACCGCTTCATTCCTGTATTCGAGAGAAAATATATGATTGACCGCCTTGACCAGTATGTATATGAGGAGGTCTGCCGTTGGCTCCGGAGTCTGCTTGACTCGGGCAGAAAACCCCTTCCCGTGTCGGTCAATGTATCCCGGCTTCAATTCTATGATCAGAACTTTGTTGACCGTTATGTGAGTATACGCGACCAGTATGCCATACCGCCTGAGCTTCTTGAAGTGGAATTTACGGAATCCATTGCATTTGACAACACTGCCCTGCTGCTGCAGACCGTGGCCCGCCTAAAAAAAGCAGGCTTCTCCTGCTCAATTGATGATTTTGGAAAAGGTTATTCTTCTCTGGGGCTGCTGAAAAATCTGCCTATTGATGTGCTGAAAATTGACAGCCTGTTCTTCGATGAAGGACCGGACCGGAACAAGGATATGGCACTGGTAGAGGGTATTATTGATATGGTGAAAAAATTTGACATCCGCACGGTGGCAGAAGGTATCGAGTCCATGGACCAGGTCGAATACCTGAAGCGGATTGGCTGCGACTATGTACAGGGCTATGTTTTCTACCGCCCCATGCCCCAGTCGGACTATGAAGCGCTGCTTATACAGGAATGCTAGCACATAAGCACATTTATATATGCGTGGCCACCATGGAACAGAGAGGACAGGCTGACGGTTTGTGAAAACCATCAGTCTGTCCTCTCTGCGTATTAAAGTGCCTGGGGCCCTGTCCGGCTTGTCCCTCCCGGCCGGTTGAAAAGACTGCTCCCTGCATTTCCCTTTCTGTACTTTCCCGGCGGCATTTGATACAGCTTCCTGAACAGCCTGTTAAAATGCTCCACATTCTCAAATCCCACCCGGCTGCTTATATCCGCTATGCTGATATTTGTATTTTTCAAAAGGATGGCAGCTTTCTGAAAGCGTATTTCCTGTACAATCTGTGTAAAAGATTTGCCTGTGTATTCCTTTATAATTTTGGAACAATAGGGCTGGGAAAAATGAAACTGCGCAGCGGTTTGTTTTAAGGTGACACTCTGGTAGTTGTCTTCAATATAGCTTAAGATTCTCAAGCTCTCCTCTGTGGCCCTGCGCATAACAGAGGGAAGCTGAATACGATCTTCATAGCTTTGAAGTATTTTGGCAAACAGTATCATCAGCTGATTATTGAGTATCCTTTCATAGTACCGGCTTTTTCCCAGGTATTCCAGGAACATGGAAAGTACGTATTCCTTAAGCACCTGGTCACCCCTGGCCGGAATAATCAGATAGGGATTATGGACTCCTGAGTATAGGGACTGGTTAAAAAAGGTGGCTATCATGTTCGTGTCCCTTAACATATTAAAAAATATATCCTCAAAGGTACTCCGCCTTACCAGTATGTTCACCAGCAGGCTGTCATCAAACACGCTCACGCTGTGTATGGTATCCGGCGCCAAAAGGCAAAAGTCCCCTTCCTCCATCTCAATCCTGTCTTTCCCCACATCCTGACTGCAGTGTCCCTTGACCACATAGGCCAGCTCGAAAAATATATGGCGGTGCCGGAAAGGGGGTGTAAAACGGTTGTGCTTGCTAATCACAATATGGTTCTTATCCTCCGCGTCAAAATAAGCTTCATCCTTCATATCGGAGGGCATCCAGCCTCCCGATACCTCCGGCACTATCAAACGGCGCTGTATGACTTCATTAAAATCCAGACTTTCTAAGAATTCCTCCAGCATCCATTTATCCTGCTTCACATTATAATACTGCTGATAAAACCGCTCATCTTCGTTAAATTCCATCAGCTGGTTCTCCAATTCTCCGGTAGTCATGGTTTTTACCTCCCATCTCTGATATGATTGTAGCAGACAGGTTATAAAACATCAATTTATTTGATTATGAAACTCAATCGTTTTTTATTGCCTTATCCCTTACAATAACAGCATCAAATACAAGGAGGGGTTATTGAATGAAACAGGATTCAACCATGAGGTACGTGAAACAGCAGATATGGAAACAGAGAATTGGCTATGGGGTTTCTGACTTTGCATGCAACCTGATTTGGCAGATGATTTCCCTGTATCTTTTATATTTTTACACGGATGTCATGTCCCTGAGTGCCAAATCCATCGCCTTTATGTTTGTTGTCACGCGATTTATAGACGGAGGGACGGATTTACTGATTGGCTATTGCATTGACCATACCCGTACACGGTGGGGGAAGTCCAGGCCTTATTTTCTCTTCGGAGCCATACCATTTGCACTGTTTGCCGTCCTTGCCTTCAGTGTACCCGACATTTCCCAGTCAGGCAAGCTTATCTATGCTTATGTGACTTACATCGGTCTTTCCTTTACCTACACCGTGGTGAACATTCCCATGGCTTCCATCCTGCCAAGCCTGACAACCGATACCCAGGAACGGACAGCCCTGTCCACCACGCGCAAGTTCTTTGCATTTCTGGGCTCCACAGTGGTCAGCTACACGGCCTTAAAGCTGGTGGATTCCCTGGGCAAAGGCAGCGAAGCTCTGGGCTTTCGTATCGTAATGATAATCTTTGGTTTCATTGGATGCCTGCTATTCTTCTTTACCTTTGCCACTGTAAAAGAGCGGGTAAATACGGCCGCCGAGAGCGTTTCCCTAAAAGAAAGCCTTATATCCCTGGGTAAAAACAAGCCCTGGCTTATCTTTGCCCTCAACATTATTTTCATGTGGACCGGCTTTTTTCTCCAGACCAGTGCAATTGTTTACTACTATACAGCTGTCATAGGAAGCAAGGAGCTGTCAGTCACTATTGCCACCATCATGTCCATTGTGCCCATGGCAGCCAATTTCCTGGTGCCCGGACGCATGGGAAAACGCAACCTGTATGTGGGCAGTGCTGCCATACAGCTGGCCGGGCTGGTTGTCATCCTCTTTGCAGGTATAAACCATGGGGCTATACTGGCCGGAGCAGTGGTAACCGCTCTGGGATATGGCATGAAGGAAAGCATCTATTTTTCCATGCAGGCGGACCCGGTGGACTACGGTGAATGGAAGACCGGCGTCAACACAGCCGGTTCCCTGTCCGCCATCAACGGCTTTCTGGGAAAGGTTGCCCAGGCAATAGCCGGAGGCATCAGCGGCGCCCTTCTGGCATGGGGTGCTTACCAGGGCGGTGCTTCAGCACAGAGTTCCAATGCGGTATTGGCCATCAAAGCCATGTACCTGTATATTCCCATGCTTCTTCTTATATGCTCCATCGTCACTATGATGTTTTACAATCTGGATAAAATTTATCCTCAAATTAAGGCTGTACTGGATTCCCGAAATGAATAAGGAGATATGGAAATGGCACAGATTAGAAATCATATAGAAAACTTTAAAATGAATATAAATGAGGATTTCGTAAGAAAAGCCCAGGAACTGGAGCCAGATCTTCACTACAAAACAGTCCGGCCCGCACAGCTCGTCTCATTCCAGCCTTCAGATGCCCCAGACAAGCCCGATGGCTGGGACCTCCCGGTCCATAACAGGGCAGACCGGGTCTTTGACTGGATTCCCTGCCGTATGAAGCCTGTGGAAGCACTGGATACCATGCCTCTGTCAAAGGGCAGTTCCGTGTGTCTGGATTTCGGCACCCACCATGTGGGTTATATATCCTTCAGCCTGACGCCTGCGGGCAGTCCGCCTGACGCTCCGGCCCATATTCGGATTAAGCTGGGGGAAATGCCCTGTGAAATCATGGAGGACACCGCTTCCTACCAGGGCTCCATCAGCAGCAGCTGGATCCAGGAGGAATACCTTCATATTGATGAGCTTCCTGCCAGAATCTCTCTGCCCAGGCGGTATGCTTTCCGCTACATGGAACTGAAGGTCATGGACACCTCCCCCAAATACCAGATACTGCTAAGTGATGTATCCTGTGATACCGTTACTTCCGGCGACATGTCCCAGGTAGAGCCCTTGAATGAAAATGTGCCGGAAGACCTGAAACGAATCGACGCCATAGCCCTTAAGACCATGGAGGACTGCATGCAGTCAGTGTTTGAGGATGGCCCCAAACGCGACCGGCGCCTATGGATTGGAGACTTAAGGCTCCAGGCTCTGACCAATTACGAAACATTTAAGAACTATGATCTGGTAAAGCGGTGCCTGTACCTGTTTGCCGGACTTACCCAAAACGAACATCACGTAGGAGCCTGCCTGTTCCTGCGGCCGGCCCCGATGGTAGATGACACTTCCCTGTTTGACTATGGCCTGTTCTTTATTTCCTGCCTCCATGACTATTATCAGGCCACCGGAGACCGGGAAACCCTGATTCAGCTGTGGCCTGCTGCTTATCACCAGGCTGAGCTTGCGCTAAAACGTCTGGATGAAAGAGGCGTGGTAAAAGACAGCAGTGACTGGTGGTGCTTCCTGGATTGGAATGACAGTCTGAACAAACAGGCCGGCGCACAGGGCGTCCTGATTTACACCCTGAGACAGGCCCTTTATTTAGCCCGGCTTATGTGCAGTGAGACATCCGGGGCAGAATCCGTCAAACAGTTGGAGGGCTGGATAGAAACCGCTGTCCGCGGAGCCCTGGAATATCTGTGGGATAAGGAACTGCAGTTCTTCATAAGCGGACAGGACCGCCAGGTGTCCTGGGCCTCTCAGATATGGCTGGTCCTGTCGGGTGTGCTGGACCAGGAGTCAAACCGCAGACTGCTGGAACATCTTATAAAGGAGGACCCGCCTGTGGGAATGGTTACCCCCTATATGTACCATCATTTTATAGAAGCCCTGATACAAAACGACATGAAGGAGACCGCCCTCCACTACATCCGCTTTTATTGGGGACAGATGGCGGACCTGGGAGCGGACTGTTTCTGGGAACTCTTTAATCCCAGGGACTGGTATGCCTCCCCCTATGGCTCCAGAATCATTAACAGCTATTGCCATGCATGGAGCTGCACGCCCTCCTATTTTATACGGAAATATTTCAACTGAATCAGGGCCGGGTTTCATCGGCCTGTAATCCGTCCCTGCCTGATTTAAAGCATCCTCCACTGGAAAAACTCCTTTCCCCGCCATGGACCTGCCGAAAAGATAGCCCTGAATATAGGTTCACTCCGCATATGGCAGAAATTCATTGTTTTTGTAATATAATTGAATTAGAATGATATAAAACAAGACAGAAACTTTAAAGGACTACCATAAAAGGAGCGAATATGGAGATTCAACTGAAGAAAAACAGTACAACCCCGCTGTACAAACAGATCCGGAACACAATCCGCAGTCAGATACTCTCCGGCCAGCTCTCCGACGGCTTTAAGCTGCCCTCGGAGCGCCAGCTGGTGGAAAAGCTGGGTGTCCACCGCAATACTGTTAAAAAGGCGTATGAGATGCTCATTCATGAGGGATTGGTCTATGCCTCCGTCAAGGCACCCAGGGGATATTTTGTGAGAAACAGCCCCTTCGAGGTAAAACCCGACGGCAAACCGGATACAAGGAAAGCATTCTCTTCTCTGGACAAGAACTTTAATTACCATTTTCTAGGGACGCAAAATACGTTCCAGCGTCTGTATAATTCCTCATACCTCTCCGATAGCATTTCCTTTGCCGGCGTTCTGGTAAATAAGGAAACACTTCCATTGCCTTATCTGCATGAGATTATGGATGAAATTACTTCCGGTGACGACTTAGAGCCATTCTGGTTCTGCGATCCCCAGGGAACGGAGCGTATGAGAGCATGCCTGGCATCCCTGCTCTTTGGGCGGAAGATTTACGTACAGCCCCAGAATATCCAAATCATAACCGAGACATACGAGGCCCTGAGCAATATTGCCTTCATGTATCTGAAAGAAGGTGATTTTGCGATTGTGGAGGAACCGGTCATGCCTGCCATTGTCAACATCCTCCTGCATACAGGAGCCCATGTGCTCTTTGTTCCCGTGGAAAAAGATGGTATCCAGATCGAAATACTGGAAAACCTGGTTGAACGCTATCGCCCCAAGTTAATCTATTCCATGCCAAACTTCCACAACCCCTCTGCAGCCGTAATGAGCCTGGAAAAAAGGAAACGGCTTCTTCAGTGCGCCCTATCACACAACATCCCCATAGTGGAAGATGACTCCTTGTTCGACTTTAACTACAGCGGCATTACGCTTCCAAGCCTGTACTCCATGGATCGCACCAACTCGGTCATTTATATAGATTCCTTTAATCTGTCCTTTTTCC
>OATJ01000378.1_pt1 | contig 29726 bp, 23 predicted proteins | sample 1516661 | NCBI WGS metagenome assembly OATJ01 (sample SAMEA2579951, study PRJEB22360) | human gut metagenome
CAGAGCTGACGTTCCATCTCCGCATCCATAACAAACTGCAGTCCGGCTGTGTTCTGTTTGCGGGTATCAGAATCCAGATACAAAAGATTTGTCAGTGAGGACATGGATATGTCCGAAATGCGGAGCAGAACATGACAGGGATATCAATGCCGCGAAAAATATACTGACAGAAGGATTAAGACAAATAGCATAAAGAAATATATAGGGCAGGGACTGCCCAAATTAACGCCTGTGGAGATAGTAGGTTACGAGGTCGATGAATCAGGAAGCCCATTAGCTTAAGACAATGGGTAGTTCACCCTGGTCAGATAAGCCACACCTTTTTCCGATCGTGAATCATCGTAAATTCATGTCGGCGGGAGTAGTGGCTCTGACTTGATTGACAACATGTGCTTACAAAAAGGAGTGAATCTTGATATGGAGCGTTCCTATCAATATGATATAGTAGTTGTTGGCGGCGGTACTGCAGGTGTGGCCGCGGCAGTCGGAGCAGCGAAGGCGGGAGCGAAAACGCTTTTGGTGGAGCGGAATGCTTATCTCGGCGGAGAGGCGGCGAACTCAGGGGTTAATTGCTTCTGTGGATTTTATACATGCGGATCGGATCCGGTTCGGGTGGTGAAAGGGATCGGACAGCTTGTGCTGGATGAGATGAGGGCACTTGGTCCGACGATCGCCGAGGAGATTTCCGCATCCGGTAACCGGGATATTATCTTTCAGCCGGAGTATCTGAAATGCGCGCTGGACAACCTGTTGGAAAAGGAACATGTGGATTATTTTTTACATACGGTGCTGATTGGCGCAGAGACTGTGGAGAATGAGATCCGGACGATTCAGTGTGCGGATGATGAGGGCCTGTTTACCGTTTCGGCAAAGGCATTCGTGGATGCAACCGGAGACGCAAATCTGTCCAGACTTGCTGGTGCGAAGCTCATATGGGGAAATGATGGCGGACATCCGCAGGCAGCGACGCTGACTTTCCGGCTGAGCGGTGTGGCAGCGGATGTGGATCTGTCACCGGCGGCGGTTGAGCGGGCAGTGGTGAGAGCGAAGGCAGAAGGGATCAGAAATCTTACCAGAGAAAAAGGATTTATCCTCAGAATGGAAAACTCCGGGATCGTCCATGTCCTTCTTCCGAGCATCATTCCAGAAGGACTTTCGGCAGAAGAGATGACACGGATGGAGAGGGAGACGAGAAAGCAGGTGCTCGGATATATTCAGGCATTGCGAACCTATATGCCGGGAATGGAGCACAGTGAGCTGGCGGTGATCGGACCATCGATCGGTTTTCGGGAGACGAGAAAGCTGGTGGGAAAGGAGACGATCACGGCGGACGACGTGATCTCCGGGAGAAAGCGCCCGGACGGTGTGGCCCGGGGCGGATGGAAACCGGAGATTCACAGGGATGTCAACAAGATGGCGACTTATATGGAAGTGAAGTCGGGAAGCTATTTTGACATTCCTCTCGGGGCACTTCAGTCGGAGAATGTGAAAAATCTGTTTGGGGCAGGCAGAATGATCTCGGCGGATGAGGCGGCATTTGCGGCTGTGCGTGTTATGGGAACATGCTTTGCGACCGGGCATGCAGCAGGCGTCGGGGCAGCGTGTCTGGCGGCGGATGAAAGAGCGGAAATCGAGCATGTCAGGGAAATATTGAAGGAGCAGAATGCTTTGGTATAAATATCAGAAATTACAGTGAAATAATATGGCAGCCGTTCTATTGGTGGAAAAGAGAACTAAGCAATGAAGCAGTTGAAATACACAAAGGACCTGGCGAGTGTCAGGTCCTTTGTGTAAATAGTTTATCCAATTTCCGGATCCGTAGGATCCCAATCCTGACCTTCCGGAATCTTCTCGGCTTCCGGTCTGTCAAACGGTGCCGGAAGATTGTCGCCTACGGTGACGACAGTGCCGGACGGGCAGTGGTCGTAGATCCATTTGCAGTCGGCAACAGTCATGCGGATGCAGCCGTGGGAGGCAGGAGCGCCGAGTTTGTTGTATTCCTCAGCGGTAATGTTGTGAATGCTTGTGGTCTTTCCCGGGACGCTGTGGAAGAGGATGCTGGTGTTGCTGAGTCTTGTACAATATTGACCGTATGTGGACTCGACGAGGGCATGCCATCGGTATTTGCGTGTGGTTTTAAAGGTTCCCGTTGGAGTCTGGGAGTTTTCTTTTCCCGGGGAACAGATAAAGGTCCGGTAAGGAATGATATATCCGTTTCCATCGTCCGGGGCATATACGGTTACCTGGCAGCGGGCACGGTCCACAACGATCTGGAAAGACTGTGCAGAGAGGATGCCCTCAAGGTTCTGGACCAGTGTGCAGGCATTCTCATCGAAGTAAAATTTGTATCCGTCAATAGACTGCCATCCCTTGACGGCATGACCCGCAGCGTCGAAATAGTACCAGCTTCCGTCCGAGCTTCTCCAGGCGTTTGCAGCGAGCTCGCCGTCCTCGTCGCGGTAGATAAGCCCGCCTTCCTGTTCATGAAGTCCGGTCGGAAGGTCCTGCACCGGCGTTTCACGTTTCTGTACCTGTCCACTTACGGTCCAGAATCCGTCGGAATTTACCTGGAAACCGTCCGGTGTTCTTGTGTCCGCCAGCATAAAACCGTTTTTATCGAAATAATAGCATTCCTCCAAGCCGTCCTGATCCCCGTCGATCCAGTACCAGCCGTCGGCGGCGCATCTATTGTCATCGTTATAGTATTTCCACTGGTTCGGTCCGCCCTCGTTGGACCATGTTCCGGCATAGGCTATAGCCGGATTCGCGAGCATGACCGCAAAAGCAGTGCCGAGACCTGCGTAAAGTGCATTTCTTGATTTCTGATTCATGATCTGATTCTCCAAAGTTTTCTTCCCACCTATTGTAGGTACATTCTGTCGAAAAGGCAATCATTTTTTTCGACAAACTTTGCGTTTCAACAGAGTGTCGGACAAAAAAAGAACCGCTCGTCTGTCGCAGGACATCCTACTGGCAGACGGCGGTCTTTGCAATCTAGGAATTACCCAATTTTCTTATCTTCCTGCACCGGCTCACAGGTAAGTCCGATGCCGAGCTTCTTAAAGACATTCTTATCCACATTGGACAGCATAACTGTTGTGTGTACCTGGCAGCCGCGGAGCTTCGGGAGCTGTTCTAAAGCGATCCTTGCGTTCTCGTCGGTAGCAGCACAGGTGGAGAGGGCGATGAGCACCTCATCGGTGTGCAGTCTCGGGTTGCCGCTGCCGAGGTAACGGACCTTTAATTCCTGGATCGGAGCGATGGACTCCGGGGAGATCAGGTCGATGGAGTGGTCGATTCCGCCCAGCTCCTTCACTGCGTTTAAGAGAACGGCAGCGGAAGCGCCGAGGAGCTCCTTTGTCTTACCGAGAACGATCTTTCCGTCCGGGAGTTCCAGGGCAGCAGCCGGGGCATCTGTCTCTTTCGCAAGATTTACAGCGGCAGGAACAACGACGCGGTCCTTCGGGGAGATTTTTGCCTGCTTCATGATCAGTTCGATCTTGTATGCCTCGTTCTGGCAGGAATCATCTTTTACGACCTTCTCAAGAGCCTGGTAGTAGCGGCGGATGATCTCCTGGCAGGAAGCCTCGCGGCATGCCTCGTCATCGAAGATGCAGAGACCGGCCATGTTGACACCCATATCGGTCGGGGATTTGTACGGGCATTCGCCGAAGATTCCCTCAAAGATGGCGCTGAGCACAGGATAGATCTCAACGTCGCGGTTGTAGTTGACGGTGGTCTTTCCGTAAGCCTCGAGATGGAACGGGTCGATCATGTTCACATCGTTCAAGTCTGCAGTTGCGGCCTCGTAAGCTAAGTTTACCGGGTGCTTTAACGGCAGGTTCCAGATCGGGAATGTCTCGAATTTCGCGTATCCGGCCTTTACGCCGCGCTTATTTTCGTGGTACAGCTGGGAAAGGCAGGTCGCCATCTTTCCGCTTCCCGGCCCCGGAGCTGTAACGACAACGAGTGGACGTGTCGTCTCGATATAGTCATTCTTTCCGTAACCTTCATCGCTGACGATAAGCGGAATGTTGCTCGGATAGCCGTCGATCTCATAGTGGCGGTATACCTTAAGGCCAAGCTTCTCCAGCTTGTGTTTAAACTGCTGGATCGCCGGTGTGTCAACGTAGCGGGTAATTACGACACTGCTGACATAGAGTCCGCGGTCGGTGAATACATGGATCAGGCGCAGTACATCCAGATCGTATGTAATGCCCAGATCGTAGCGGACCTTGTTCTTTGTGATATCAGCGGCATTGATGGCGATGACGATCTCTGCCTGGTCAGCCAGCTGCATGAGCATGCGGAGCTTGCTGTCCGGCTCGAAGCCCGGAAGTACACGGGATGCATGGTAATCATCGTACAGTTTGCCGCCAAATTCCAGATATAATTTATCGCCGAATTTGCTGATCCTCTCGCGGATATGGTCAGACTGCATGGCGAGGTATTTGTCGTTGTCGAAACCCTGCTTGATCATTTGTTTTTCTCCTCTTAATAGTCATATTAAATGAAAATGAGCCGGTCTGGAGTTTCCAGGAAAGACATCCAGCTGAAACAGCTGTGGGGCAGACATCCGGATCATTTTCAAAAAGTTTTCGTACCTGCGGCTTTTGGCAGCCGTTCGTACCTATCTATCTATTATCCATCAAAAACCTCATTTTGAACAGTAGTTTTTTAATTTTTCTTTCCCAAATCCATATACTTATGATATTATGGTGGTAACCTGAGTTCTTATCTCCTGGCAGATGATGAAATAAACTGCAGGAAAACTTAATGGCAGTAGTGACGGAGAAAAATCAGTATTCCCTGTTGACAAGGAATCAATAAATGTGCCAGTCTCCGTGAAATTACTGACTGTGGATTGAAATAAAGGATGAGCGAACATGAAAAAAATGCTATTTGCGTTCTCCATGGCGGGCCTGTTCCTGTTATCGGCATGCAGCAGACCTGCGGCGGAGGAGACAGAGACAGCAGAGATGACAGCTGCGGCGGAGAGCACCCAGGAGACCAGCGGTGTCCTGGTGATCGAGGATGCCGGGGAAGATAAAAATAAGACGATCTCCGTGCGGATCGTTGACTCCTCGAACCCGGCGCTTCCGGGGCGCGAGGCGAAGAAGGTCCGCGGCATCTACATTACGGGGCCGGTGGCCGGAAATGAGGAAGTCTTAAACGGTGTTCTGGACGGGGCCCTGACTGCGGGAATCAACGCGGTGGTCATAGACTTTAAGGAGGATCAGGGACGGATCACATGTCCGGTGGATGCGGCAACAGTGAACGAGATCGGTGCCAGTATCCCGTATGTACGGGACATGAAAAGCCTGATCGAGAGCCTCAAGAAGAAGGATCTCTATGTGATCGCGCGAGTCGCGGCCTTCAGGGATTCCTATCTCGCGGAGAAGAAACCGGAGTGGAGCCTGAAACTGCCGGACGGAAGCCTGTACCAGGACCGCCAGGGAATGTACTGGGTGGATCCGTACCGCCAGGAGGTTTGGGATTATCTTCTGGAAGTCGGAACAGAGGCAAAAGATCTCGGCTTTGATGAGGTCCAGCTCGACTATCTGAGATTCCCGAACGAGGCGTCGGCAGGTCAGGTCGTCTACGACGAAGCAGTGATCCGGGGGCGTTCCAAGACGGATACGATCCTGGAGTGTACCAATTATTTATATGAAAATCTCGCGTCCCAGGGACTTTTCGTCTCTGCGGATGTGTTCGGCACGATCATCGGAAGCGGCGTGGATTCCACTGCCGTCGGTCAGAATTATACGGAGATGGCGAAGATTCTCGACTATATCTGCCCGATGATCTACCCGTCCCACTACAGCTCCGGAAACTTCGGGCTGGAACACCCGGATACGGAACCGTATAAAACGATCTTCGGGGCGCTTCAGAAGTCTGGAAAGGTCCTGCTGGATGCGTCTAGAGCCGACAACCATGAGAGCCGCCAGGCGATCGTCCGCCCGTGGCTTCAGGACTTCACAGCCACATATCTCGGGGAAGGAAATTATATCACCTACGGTGATGCTGAGGTCGCGGAGGAAGTCCGCGCCGTCCAGGATGCCGGATATGAGGAGTGGATGCTGTGGAGCGCGGCGAATAAGTACCATTTAGAAGGACTTTCCGGGGATGGAAGCAGTGCAGCGGCAGCGGAAGTTTTGGGCGAAGGCGAAGCCAGTTCGGATGGTGGAGAAACATCTGCCGAGACAGGGCCCGAAACAGCTCAACAGTAAAAATGGAGAACAAAATGAATCAGATTCGTAAAACACCAGTGCCGGGAGAATTCTACCGGCACTTTAAAAATAAGTTATATCAGATCATCGCGGTTGCGACCCACTCAGAGACCGGGGAAGAAATGGTAGTCTACCAGGCGCTCTACGGGGACTTCAAGATCTGGGTGCGTCCGCTTGACATGTTTTTAGAGGAAGTCGACCGGGAGAAATACCCGGATGCGGTGCAGAAGTATCGGTTTGAGAGAGTACGGCTTGTAAAGCCACAGAATGCGGAAAATTCCGCTCAGAATGCAGCTCAGCCAGTGCGGCAGGCACCAGCAGCACAGAAGCCGTCGGCAGACAGCGACAGCAGCGCCAAAAACATCACCGCCCAGGCCCCAGATGAAGACCAGCCCGTCAACCAGGAGCTCCTGGACTTCTTCGATGCCATGGACGAAAAAAACTATGATCTGATGCTGGAATGCCTGACAAAGCTCCAGACCCATGCAACCCAGAAAGAGCTGGATGATATCTGCATGGTCCTGGACATCCATCCGCCGGTGGGCTGCGATGATGTTGGATCCCAGATCATGTTCATCAAGCGCCACCTTGCGATGATCAGAAAGTTTGACGGGGAGAGATTGCGTTGACAGAGAATGATACTCCTTTCAATATTGAAGAAGAATTAAAAAAACTCCCAGCATCGCCGGGAGTTTATCTCATGCATGATAAGCACGATGAGATCATATATGTAGGAAAAGCCATAAGCTTGAAGAACCGTGTGCGCCAGTATTTCCAGAGCAGCCGGAACAAGACGGCCAAGATCGAGAAGATGGTATCCAGGATCGCGAGATTCGAGTATATCATCACGGACTCCGAGCTGGAGGCCTTGGTTTTAGAGTGCAACCTCATCAAGGAACACCGCCCGCGGTACAACACGATGTTAAAGGATGACAAGACATATCCCTACATCAAGGTCACTACGGACGAGCCATTTCCGAGAGTCCTGTTCTCCAGAACCATGAAAAAGGACAAATGCCGGTATTTCGGACCATATACCAGCGCCGGAGCGGTGAAGGACACCATCGACCTGATCCACAAGCTCTGGAAGCTCCGGACATGCAGCAGGAATCTTCCGAAGGACATCGGAAAGGAACGTCCGTGCCTGAACTACCACATCAAACAGTGCTCAGGGCCGTGCCAGGGCTATATTTCCGAGGTGGAATATAAGAAATCTGTCTCCGAGGTCATCGAATTTCTGGACGGAAAGTACACTCCGGTGCTGACGATGCTGGAGGAAAAGATGATGGCGGCCTCCGACGCGATGGAGTACGAGCAGGCTATCGAGTACCGGGAACTCTTAAACAGCGTGAAGCAGGTCGCCCAGAAGCAGAAGATCACGAGCCATAGCATGGAAGACCGGGATGTGATTGCCATGGCGAGGGACGACGCGGACGCTGTGGTGCAGGTATTCTTTGTCCGGGATGGAAAGATGATCGGCCGGGAACATTTCCGTGTCTCCGCATCCACGGCAGACAACAATTACCAGATCATCGGAAGCTTTGTAAAACAGTTCTACGCGGGAACTCCATTTATCCCGAGAGAGATATGGGTGCAGGAAAAATTTCCGGAGATGGATCTCATCGCAGAGTGGCTCACGAAACGCCGCGGTCAGGCGGTAAAATTCCTGATCCCGAAAAAAGGCCAGAAAGAGCGACTGGTGGAGCTTGCGCAGAAGAACGCGAAGCTTGTCCTTGATCAGGATAAGGATAAGATCAAGAGAGAGGAACTCCGGACCATCGGCGCCATGAACCAGGTGGGAGACTGGCTGGGACTGGAAAAAGTCCGCAGGATGGAGGGCTACGATATCTCCAATATCAGCGGTTTCGAGTCCGTTGGTTCCATGGTAGTCTTCGAGGACGGACGTCCGAAGCGGAACGATTACCGGAAATTTAAAATAAAGACCGTCCAGGGACCCAACGATTACGCGTCCATGGAAGAGGTGCTGACCCGCCGGTTCACCCATGGCATGGAGGAGCTGGAAGAGGAGCGAAAGAACCAGGAGGACGGGGCGGAAGCGCCGGATGGAAGCTTCGGAAGCTTTACGCGGTTCCCAGACCTGATCCTCATGGACGGCGGCCGCGGACAGGTGAACATCGCACTGAGTGTGCTGAGCGAACTGAAGCTTAACATTCCGGTCTGCGGCATGGTAAAGGATGACAATCACCGGACCAGGGGACTCTACTATAATAATGTTGAGATCCCCATCGACCGCCATTCCGAGGGCTTCAAGCTCGTGACGAGGATCCAGGATGAGGCACACCGGTTCGCCATCGAGTACCACAGAAGTCTGCGAAGCAAGGCACAGGTACACTCAGTCCTCGACGATATCGAGGGCATCGGACCGGCGAGAAGAAAAGCATTGATGCGCCGGTTCAAGTCCCTGGAGGCGGTGCGTGATGCAACCTTGGAGGAGCTTGAGAGCACGGAGGGCATGAATAAGCGGGCGGCGGAGAGCGTCTACGCCTATTTCCGCGAGAAGGACCGTGCGCCGGAGATCACGGAGTAAATGCACGGGATGAAGCAGGAAAATCTCGTGACATTCGGCCTGTGATATGATAGGATGGAGATAACTGTGCGCAGAGCTGTAAATTTATGCCAGAAGCGATGCCGACAGGATATAAGATAAAAAGAACAGTATTGTAACTGTTCAGTAGGTCTGCGCACTTGCTGCGCTGACCGTAAGAAAACATAGGCTGGAGGGCAAAAATCCCATCAGCGAAGCTGATCTGGAATGGATTTTTGCGTGTAACTATGAAGGTACTGAATAGTTACACAGTATTTTAAATCGATAGAATAGCTGCGAATTGTTCCGAAGAACTGCCGCCATGATTCGAGGCAGCGGCCAGATACAGGAAAGGAGAACTATGCCATGTACGGAGTTACAATAGCTGAATTAATAGAAAAAATGGATTTCAAAAACCTGACCCCGGAGCTGGACTGCGAGAAGATCGTTGTCTCCCACCCGGACGTGAACCGTCCGGCGCTTCAGCTCACCGGATTCTACGCACATTTCGACAATGAGCGTGTACAGATGATCGGAAACGTGGAGATCGCGTACCTCTCCGGGCTCACAAGAGAGCGCCGGATCGCCATGTATGACAAGCTGATCTCCAGCAAGATCCCATGTCTCGTGTTCTGCAGAAACCAGACACCGGAGTCGGAGGTCGCAGAACTCTGCAGTCATTACGGTGTTCCGTGCCTGCTCTCCGCGAAGCCGACATCCGATACCATGGCGGAAGTCATCCGCTGGCTGAAGGCAAAACTTGCCCCGTGCATCAGCATTCACGGCGTTCTCGTCGATGTGTTCGGCGAAGGCGTTCTGATCACAGGCGAGAGCGGAATCGGTAAGAGCGAGGCCGCCCTGGAGCTCATCAAGCGTGGACACCGTCTCGTAAGTGATGACGTTGTGGAGATTCGCAAGGTCAGCGATGAGACTCTCGTCGGTTCCGCCCCGGATATCACAAGATATCTCATCGAGGTGCGCGGGATCGGCATCATCGACGTGAAGACCCTGTTCGGTGTCGAGAGTGTAAAAGATACCCAGTCCATCGACATGGTCATCAAGCTCGAAGAGTGGGATAAGAATAAGGAATACGACCGTCTCGGACTTGAGGACCAGTACACGGAGTTCCTTGGAAATAAAGTTGTCTGCCACAACATTCCGGTCCGTCCGGGACGTAATCTGGCAGTTATCGTAGAGTCCGCGGCGGTCAACTACCGTCAGAAGAAGATGGGCTACAACGCGGCCCAGGAGCTCTACAACCGCGTGCAGGCGAATATCGCTAAAAGAGGCGAATAAAAAGGAGAAACATTCATGGAAATCAGAACAAATGAGCCGATGGCGCGGCACACATCATTCCGCGTCGGCGGCCCGGCAGACCGGTTCGTGATTCCGGAATCAGAGACAGAACTCCGCGAGGCGGTCCTGGACTGTAAAAAGTCAGGACGGCCCTGGTACATGATCGGCAACGGAAGCAATCTCCTCGTGGGAGATAAAGGTTTCCGTGGCACGATCATCAGCACAGAGCGTCTCGCTGAATTAGAAGTTCAGAAAAACGAAAACATTATCATCGCCGGGGCAGGCGTGATGCTCTCAAAGCTTGCGAACACGGCGGCGAGAGAAGAACTCACCGGCCTGGAGTTCGCAGCGGGAATCCCGGGAACCGTCGGCGGTGCGGTCATGATGAATGCGGGCGCTTACGGATCCGAGATGAAGAACGTACTCCTGTGGGCAGATGTGATGGACCAGGACGGAAATGTGAAGCTGATGAAAAACGAGGAGCTGGAGTTGGGATATAGAACGAGCTGTCTGGAGCGCCTGGGACTTTTCACAGTCCGCGCGGCATTCAAGCTGACACCTGGCGATCCGGAGGTGATCCGGTCGCAGATGGAAGAGCTGGCAAGAAAGAGAAAAGAGAAGCAGCCGTTAGAATACCCGAGCGCCGGAAGCACTTTCAAGCGCCCGGAAGGACATTTCGCCGGAAAACTGATCGAGGATGCCGGTTTAAAGGGATTTTCCGTCGGCGGAGCCGCGGTCTCCGAGAAACACGCCGGATTCGTGATCAATAAGGATCATGGAACGGCGGCGGATATTTTGGGACTTTGCAATGAGGTAAAACGCCGGGTAAAGGAGAGTTCCGGGGTAGATCTTGAGCTGGAAGTAAAACTCTTAGGTGAATTTTAAAGGTGCACAATACAGGGAGGAATTCTCGTTGAGACTTGTAATCGTGACAGGTATGTCGGGCGCAGGAAAGACCACGGCATTAAAAACACTGGAAGACATGGGCTTCTATTGTGCCGACAACCTGCCGGTCCTTTTAATTGAAAAATTTGCGGAGCTGGTCATGAACGGACAGAGCGAAAAGCAGGACATCGCCCTGGGTGTGGATGTCCGAAGCGGTGAGGAGCTGCCGAATCTGGAGATTATCATCCGGAAATGGAGAGAAAACAAATACCCGTTCTCGATCCTGTTCCTGGATTCCTCCGATGAAGTTCTTATCAAGCGCTTCAAGGAGACGAGACGCAGCCATCCGCTCTCAAGAAACGGCCGCGTGGAAAAGGGAATCGAGCTGGAGCGGGAGAAGCTCGCCTTCTTAAAAAAAGAGGCGGACCAGGTCATCGACACCAGCAGACTTCTGACAAAAGAACTGCGCCATGAGCTGGAAAATCTCTACAGCGAAGCGGATGGACGCAGCAGCATGTTCATCACAGTCGTGAGTTTCGGTTTCAAGTATGGGATCCCGGCGGATGCCGACCTGGTGTTTGACGTGCGCTTCCTCCCGAATCCCTACTATGTGGAGGAACTCCGGTTCCATACGGGAACGGAGCAGGCGGTACAGGACTATGTGATGCAGGGTGGTACCGGGGAAGAGTTCTTAAAGAAACTGAATGATCTTCTGGAATTCGTGATTCCGAAATATGAACAGGAAGGAAAAACGCAGCTCGTGATCGCGATCGGATGTACCGGCGGACGCCATCGTTCGGTGACGATCGCAGGAGAAGTATTTAAGCGTCTGACGGAGTCCGGGCGGTACGAGATCCGGCTGGAACACAGGGACGCGGGGAAGGATGGAGGAAAGTAAGTATGTCTTTTTCTTCCAGGATCAAGGAAGAGCTTTCCAGGCATATGAGTCCGGCAAGGCATTGCCAGATCGCCGAAATTGCGGCGATTTTAAGCCTTTGCGGACGGATCCAGATTTCCGGGGACGATCATTACAGCATCAAGATCCACACGGAAAATGTGACAGTTGCCAGAAAGTGCTTTACATTATTGAGAAAAACATTTAATATAGAAACTGATATTTCTATACGGCGGAACGCGCATCTGGGAAAAAACAGGATCTATTCGGTCTGTGTGAAACAGCATGAGGATGCACTTCGCGTATTGAAAGCCACAAAACTTCTTACGGAAGACGGAGAGATCGGAGAGAATCTTTCTGTTGTGGGAAACGTGGTCGTTCAGAACCCCTGCTGCCGCAGGGCATTTCTGCGCGGCGCTTTTCTTGCGTCAGGATCCATCAGCGATCCGGAGAAGTTTTACCATTTTGAGATCGTCTGCGCGACAGAGGCGAAAGCCCGCCAGATCCAGTCCATTATGGCAACGTTTGACATTGATGCAAAAATAGTCATCCGCAAACGCTATTATGTGGTATATATTAAAGAGGGGAGCCAGATCGTGGATATCCTGAATGTGATGGAGGCCCATCTGTCACTGATGGAACTGGAGAACATCCGCATCCTGAAAGAGATGCGCGGAAATGTCAACCGCCAGGTCAACTGCGAGACGGCAAACATCAACAAAACAGTGTCAGCCGCTGTGAAGCAGATCGAGGATATCGAGTTTATCCGCGACACGGTAGGCTTTGAAAGTCTTCCGGATGGTCTTGCGCAGATTGCAAAGGCAAGACTTTTAAAACCGGAAGCGACGCTGAAGGAACTGGGCGAAGACCTGGAACCGCCGGTTGGAAAATCGGGTGTCAACCATCGATTGAGGAAGCTTGGTGAGATGGCGGAGAAACTGCGGGAACAGGGAACCGAAACGTGAATGGAGACTAGTAAGCGCCATTCTTTGTGCAATTGAGGAGGATTATTATGACAAAACGTACGGTGACTATCGAACTTGCTTCTGGTCTGGAGGCTCGACCGATTGCGATGTTAGTGCAGCTTGCAAGCAGCTATGAGAGTACAATTTACGTCCAGAGCGACAACAAAAAGATCAATGCCAAGAGCATCATGGGCATGATGACACTTGATCTTCCGGTCGGCGAGCAGGTGGTCGTGACAGCGGACGGAGTGGACGAAGAGAAAGCAGTAAACGATATTGAGAAATATTTAAGCAACAACTAAGAAGCATGTCTGTATATAGCGACATTACGGGACTGCCGCCTTTCGGGGTGACAGTCCTTTTGCAATTGATGATAAAAAATACGGAGGAGACAGATGGCATTTACACACTTGCATGTCCATACAGAGTACAGTCTTTTGGACGGATCCAGTAAAATCGGAGAGTTGGCGGCGCGGGCAAAAGAGCTTGGCATGGACAGCATGGCGATCACCGATCACGGTGTCATGTATGGGGTGATCGATTTTTACCGGGCAGCCCGTGCGGCCGGGGTCAAACCGATCATCGGCTGCGAGGTGTATGTCTCCCCGGGCTCAAGATTTGACCGTGAGACTGTCCACGGCGAGGACCGCTACTACCATCTGGTCCTCCTCGCGGAAAACAATACAGGATACCAGAACCTGATGAAGATCGTCTCCAAGGGCTTTGTGGACGGCTTCTATTATAAACCGAGGATCGATGAGGAGGTCATGCGGGAGTACCACGAGGGAATCATCGCCTTAAGCGCCTGCCTTGCCGGTGAAGTCCCGAGATATCTGGAAAAAGGTCTCTACGAGGACGCGAAGGCGGCTGCAAAACGCCACCTGGAGATCTTCGGCGATGGCAACTATTTCCTGGAGCTCCAGGACCACGGTATTCCGATGCAGCGCCAGGTAAATCAGGGGATCATGCGCCTCTCAAAAGAATTAAATATCCCGCTTGTGGCGACAAACGACTGCCACTACATCAACGCCGAGGACTGGGAGGCCCACGACATCCTGCTCTGTATCCAGACAGGGAAAAAGGTCTCCGACGAGAACCGTATGCGCTACGAGGGCGGACAGTACTATGTGAAGTCCGAGGAGGAGATGCGCAGACTCTTCCCATACGCCCCGGAAGCCATCGAGAACACCCACAAGATCGCGGAGCGCTGCAACGTGGAGATCGAGTTTGGTGTCACAAAACTTCCGAGATTCGATGTGCCGGAGTGCTACGATTCCTGGGGCTATTTAAACCACCTCTGCGATGAGGGCTTCGCGATGCGCTATCCGAATGATGACGGAACGCTCCGCGCCCGCCTGGATTATGAACTCGGAACCATCAAGAGCATGGGCTACGTGGACTACTTCCTGATCGTGTGGGATTTCATCAACTTCGCGAAATCCCATGGGATCGCTGTGGGACCTGGGCGGGGGTCTGCGGCGGGAAGTATCGTGGCGTACTGCTTAAAAATCACAGACATCGATCCGATCCGGTACCAGCTCCTCTTTGAGCGTTTCCTGAACCCGGAACGAGTATCCATGCCCGATATCGACGTGGATTTCTGCTACGAGCGCCGTCAGGAAGTTATCGACTACGTTGTGGAAAAGTACGGGAAGGACCAGGTGGCCCAGATCGTCACTTTCGGTACCCTGGCGGCCCGCGGCGTGATCCGCGATGTGGGACGTGTCATGGACCTGCCCTACAGCCTCTGCGATCAGGTATCAAAGATGGTCCCGGCAGAATTAAACATCACGCTGGATCTGGCGCTGAAGAAAAATCCGGAATTAAAGGCGTTATATGACTCCGATGAGCAGGTTAAGAAGCTCATAGATATGTCAAAGCGTCTGGAAGGACTCCCGCGCCACACCTCCATGCATGCGGCCGGTGTCGTGATCTCAAGAACTTCCATCGACGAGTATGTCCCGCTGTCAAGGGGAGCCGACGGCACCATCGTGACCCAGTTTACGATGACGACTCTGGAAGAGCTTGGGCTGTTAAAGATGGACTTTTTGGGACTCCGGACCCTCACCGTGATTCAGGACGCGGTGAAGATGATCAAAAAAGATCACGGTGTGGACCTTGATCTGGAGCATATTGATTATGATGACAAAAAGGTCATGGATTCTCTCGGAACGGGAAAGAACGAGGGCGTGTTCCAGTTAGAAAGCGGCGGCTTCAAGACCTTCATGAAGGAATTGAAGCCGACTACCCTGGAGGATATCATAGCCGGAATCTCCCTGTACCGTCCGGGTCCAATGGACTTTATTCCGAAATATTTAAAGGGAAAGAATGACCCGGAATCCATCACCTACACCTGCCCGCAGCTGGAGCCGATCTTAAAGCCGACCTACGGCTGTATCGTCTACCAGGAGCAGGTCATGCAGATCGTCCGCGATCTCGCCGGATATACCCTCGGCCGAAGCGACCTTGTGCGCCGTGCCATGTCGAAGAAAAAGGCGGCGGTCATGGCGAAGGAGCGCCAGAACTTTGTTTACGGAAATGAGGAAGAGGGCGTAAAGGGCTGTATCGCCAACGGGATCGACGAGAAGACGGCAAACCAGATTTACGATGACATGACGGACTTCGCAAAGTACGCCTTCAACAAGTCCCATGCGGCGGCCTATGCGGTGGTTGCATACCAGACCGCGTTTTTAAAATATTATTATCCAAAGGAATTCATGGCGGCGCTCATGACCTCCGTGATGGACAACACCACGAAGGTCTCCGAGTACATTCTCGCCTGCCGGAACATGGGAATCCCGATTCTGCCGCCGGATATCAACGAGGGATACAGCGGCTTCTCCGTATCCGGAAACGGTATCCGTTACGGACTTTCCGCCATCAAGAGTGTGGGCCGGGCCGTGGTGGACGTGATCATCGCCGAGCGTGAGAGCGGCGGTCTCTTCAAAAACCTCGATGATTTTGTGTCCAGAATGTCCAACAAGGAAGTCAATAAGAGAACGCTGGAGAGCTTCATTAAATCTGGTGCCCTGGACACACTTCCGGGAACGAGAAAGCAGAAGCTTATCGTCTCCGGCGACCTTCTGGAGAGCAAGTCAAAAGAGAAAAAGACGGTCATGGAAGGCCAGATGAGCTTCTTTGACATCGCCCCGGAGGAGGAAAAGGACAACTTCCATATCACGTTCCCGGATGTGGGAGAGTATGACAAGCAGACACTTCTGGCATTCGAGAAGGAGACCATCGGCATCTATGTCAGCGGTCATCCGATGGAGGAATACCGGGAACTCTGGGAGAAAAATGTGACGGCGAGAACTTCCGATTTCGTTGTGGATGAGGTCGGAAAGACCATTGTGGAGGATAATTCCAATGTGGTCATCGGCGGAATGATCACGTCGAAAAAGGTGAAGACTACAAAGACGAACCAGCTCATGGCATTCATCACCGTTGAGGATCTTGTGGGCACGGTGGAAGTTCTCGTGTTCCCGAAGATCTACGAGAAGAACCGTCAGGCGTTCACCGAGGAAAACAAGGTGTTTATCCGCGGCCGGGCGTCCATCGGTGATGACCCGGTAGGAAAGCTGATCTGCGAGGAAGTGATCCCGTTCACCGATATCCCGAATGAGCTTTGGCTTCAGTTCGAAAATCAGGCATTCTACGCGAGCCACATCGACGATGTCATGGCGGCACTCCGTGATTCCGACGGAAAAGACCGGGTCATTATGTATTTAAAAGAAGAACGGAAAATGCGCAGACTTTCCGAAAACTGGGCAGTCCTCGCAGGGCCGGATCTTCTGAACCGCCTGTATAAGATCCTTGGTGAAAAAAATGTCAAAGTTGTGCAAAAGGTCATTGAAAAGAAGGGCAAAGTGTATTAAAATGTAACTGTTTGGTAGGTCTGTGCATTCACTGCGCTGACCGTAAGAGAACATTGGTTGGAAGGCAAAAATCCCATCGGCGAAGTCGATCCGGAATGGATTTTTGCATGTGACTGCGAAAAAACTGAGCAGTTACATTAAAATAAGGACGTGTACGGCGAATGATTGACAGAATTTTTTATGGAGGAAACCCATATGTCAAAGAAAGAAGTCAGAACAATCGGAGTATTGACCAGCGGCGGAGATGCCCCTGGAATGAATGCGGCAATCCGTGCGGTTGTAAGAACCGCTATCAATAAAGGCCTGAAGGTAAAGGGAATCATGCGTGGCTACGCCGGACTCCTTCAGGAAGAAATCGTAGATATGGACAGCGTCAGCGTTGCGGACACGATCAACCGCGGCGGTACGATCCTTTACACAGCCCGCTGTGAGGAGTTCACAACTGAGGAAGGCCAGAAGCGTGGCGCTGAGGTATGTAAGAAACATGGTATCGATGGTATCGTTGTGATCGGAGGAGATGGTTCCTTCCGCGGTGCCGGAAAGCTTTCCGCTCTCGGAATCAACACGATCGGTCTTCCGGGAACCATTGACCTTGATATCGCCTGTACCGACTATACGATCGGTTTCGATACCGCTGTAAACACAGCGATGGAAGCCATCGATAAAGTCCGTGATACTTCCACCTCCCACGAGCGCTGCAGTATCATCGAGGTTATGGGAAGAAATGCCGGATATATCGCTCTCTGGTGCGGTATTGCCAACGGCGCGGAGGATATTCTCCTTCCGGAGCGCTACGACGGCAATGAGCAGTACCTGATCAACCGGATCATTGAGAACAGAAAGCGCGGCAAAAAGCATCACATCATCATCAACGCTGAAGGAATCGGACACTCCACTTCCATGGCAAGAAGGATCGAGGCGGCGACAGGTATCGAGACCCGTGCCACCATCATTGGCCACATCCAGCGAGGCGGTACACCGACCTGTAAGGACCGTGTTTACGCGTCCATCATGGGTGCGAGAGCTGCAGAACTTCTGGCGGAAGGAAAGAGCAACCGTATCGTAGCCTACAAGGACGGCAAGTTCGTGGATTTCGATATCCAGGAGGCACTGAATATGAAGAAAGACATCCCGGAGGAGCAGTACGAAGTAAGCAAACTTCTCGTGCGCTAACTGCGTGGAAAGAGCTGCTGTCCGTATGACCTGCGGCAGCAGCAGTAAAGGAGCAGGAACATGGGTATCAGAGAGGACGAAAAGATCGCCCCGCACTGTGAGTTTATTCATGTCCACGACAAGGTGGTAAAACGGGTGATGGACGTGATGCCGGAAGGCGAGGAGCTCCAGAACCTTGCGGAATTCTTCCGGGTCTTCGGCGATTCCACAAGGATCCGTATTCTGTATGCACTCAGCCAGTCGGAGTTATGTGTGTGCGATATTGCAAGTCTTCTCGGAATGGGACAGTCTGCGATCTCCCACCAGCTTCGGATCCTGAAGCAGATGCGCCTTGTCAAGTTCCGCAGGGAAGGAAAGAGCGTTCTCTACTCTCTTGCGGACGGTCACATCCAGACGATCCTCGCACAGGGGATGGAGCATATAGGAGAGAAAATATGAAATTCACGAAGATGCAGGGCATCGGAAATGATTATGTTTATGTAAACTGTTTTGAAGAGACTGTGGAAGATCCCTGCGGGACGGCAAAGATGGTCAGCGATCGCCATTTCGGAATCGGATCGGACGGATTGATTTTAATTAAGCCGTCAAGGGTTGCGGACTGCCAGATGGACATGTACAATCTGGATGGATCCCGGGGTGCCATGTGCGGAAATGGGATCCGCTGTGTCGGAAAATACGCCTATGACCACGGAATCGTAGATAAGACGGAGATCGACGTGGAGACTGCATCCGGAATCAAGCATCTGTCTATGAAATTAAAAGACGGCAAGGTAGAGCTTGTGACGGTGGATATGGGGCGTCCGGTGCAGACCTCCGAGATCGGGGAGCCGATCACGGTGGATGGAAAAGAGTACCGTTTTACCGGCGTGTCCATGGGAAATCCCCACGCGGTGGTATTTATGGATGGAATCAAGGATATGGAGATCGAAAAGATCGGCCCGTCCTTTGAAGTCCACGAAAAATTCCCGGACCGCACCAACACGGAATTCGTGGAGATCGTGGACCGCGGACATGTAAATATGCGTGTCTGGGAGCGCGGTTCCGGAGAGACTCTTGCCTGCGGAACAGGTGCCTGCGCGACGGCGGTCGCCTGCATCTTAAACGGTCTTACTGACGATGAAGTCCGCGTGACACTGCTCGGCGGCGACCTTCTGATCCGTTGGGACAGAGAAAAGGACACTGTATTTATGACAGGTCCGGCGGCGGAAGTGTTCCACGGGGAGATCTGAAATAGTTACTGTTCACGCTTTGCGCAAACAGTAACTGATTTTGCCGATGCTTCGCATTCCGAATCGGCAAAATCCACTACCACCACTGTATTGTACGGAATTTTCAGTTCAGAAAATTCCTACCCGTGTACAGTAACCTGAAATACTAGACTGACAGCAGCCGGGTGCCTTTAAAACAGTGCTGGATCCGCGAAAATACGGTCGGGCAGCATAGATAAAACATGAACGCAGGAATCGTTTGGTGGTCTGGATATCACAGATGTCTGCCGCAGGGATGCGGCGCGGCTGAACGGTTATCTGTATATAGATAAGGAGTTCCGGGCATATGACACAGCTAAATATACTTGAAAACCGGAACAAAGGAGATAATTATGGATCATATTGACAGGGAGATTCTGCAGATCCTGCAGCATAACGCGAGAGCGTCCTTGAAAATGATCGCGGAGAAGACATTCCTTTCTTCCCCGGCGGTTTCAGCAAGAATTGAAAAACTGGAAAAAGATGGAATCATCACATCCTACCAGGCACAGATCGATCCGATGAAGCTCGGATATCACATCCTCGCCTTCATCAACCTCAACGTGCTTCCGGAGGACAAGCAGAAATTCTATCACTACGCGGAAGGAATCCCGAACATCTTAGAGTGCAGCAGCGTTACCGGAGAATACTCCGTGATCATGAAGGTTGCCTTCGAGAGCACAATGCAGCTCGATAGCTTCCTCGGCCAGCTCCAGAAGTTCGGCAAGACCAGTACCCAGGTAGTATTCGCCACCCATGTAGGTCCACGAGGCGTGCAGGTACAGGAATAAGATACATAGGAAAAATAAAAAGGACATCTGAACGAGAGATACGAGGGTATTTCTGGTTCAGGTGTCCTTTTTGCTGCAAAAACAGCGTTTTTTAATCTGCCGCAGGAATTTCCAACCAATTGTTGGATGGCCTGCGGCAGAGATATTTATAAGATCGCAACCAATGCCGACACGATCGGGATCGAGATCATGGACAGCAGAGTGGAGATACAGATCCCTTTCGACACCAGGGTGACATCCCGGTTGTATTCCATACAGAGCATGGACACGTTTCCAGCGATGGGACAGCCGGAGAGGATCGTGGAGATCTCCAGTAATGTACGGTCTTTGATAAAGAATCGCAGGACGAAAAAGGTGATCATCGGGAGAACCAGGAGCTTCAGGAAGGAGAAGAGATACAATTCCTTATCGGTAAACACCGTGGAAAACTTCACTCCGGCCAGAGTGGAACCGATGACGATCATCGCAAGCGGTGTTGTTGTGACACCAATGGTAGAAAACAGGCTGACCGCATGCTGCGGGAGGCGGATATCGAGAAGATAAATGCCGATGGCGAGGAATGCGGAGAGGATTCCGGGGGAGAGAAGCCTTTTGGCGTTGAACCCGGTGGATTTCTGAGAACCGCTGTTTTCTGGAGCGGCAGCCTGCACTTCAGAAACAGCAGCCGCAGCAGTATTTTTTGCGTCATCTTTTGACAGCAGATACACTCCGTAACTAAAAAGACTCAGGTTAAATGTCATCATGAAGATCGAAACATGCAGCACATACTCCCCACCGTAAATCGTGGAGATGATCGGGATTCCCATGAATCCCAGGTTGCTGTAGTTTAACATGAGTTCATATGTCGGGTTCCAGCGGATGGTCTTCTGAATAAAGTGGCAGATCACATGGGCCACCAGGAAGATGGAGACCGCCGCCACAAAGATCGGCAACATCTCCTGGTCATGGGCCATATCAGATCCCGTGACTGCGTTTAAGATCGTCGCGGGCAGGGAGATATTTACGATAAACCGGGAGACCTTCGACTCAAAAGTCTTATCGATCACGCCGGATCGGTTGGCGAGATAGCCGGTGAGCATTAAGAGAAAGAGACTCACCATCTGGTTGAATACGATTAACATGGTGTAAAGAGATCCTTTCGTGTGATTGCCAGGGAAAGTTTTAAGACATGGATGGCGCAGGTCTGATGATACGGGAATATGATAAGGTATCCGATCATTCATTCAAAAAATCGCTGTGGGTATCCGGACAGCGCAGATTTTGGACTCAATGATTGTATCATATCATAAAATTTATGAAAAAGGAGAATAATTTTGGCAAAGCAGAACAGTGTCATCATTGATCCGGGTCACGGCGGGAGTGATCCGGGGGCGGTATATGGGAACAGACGGGAGAAGGACGATACGCTGGCGTTGTCTTATGATATCGGAAATGCCCTGGAACGCCGGGGGGTCCGGGTGGAGTACACGAGAGTCGGCGATGTATACAACAGTCCATATGAGAAGGCGCAGATCGGGAACAGCTCCACGGCGGATCTGTTTTTGTCGATCCATCGGAATGCCATGGCGGTGCCGGGGGCTGCTTCCGGAACTCTGAGCCTGATCTTTGGGAGAGGTGGCGATGCGGAGACATTTGCGGAGAATATCAACAAAAAGCTTGCGGCGGTGGGCTGGAACGACCTTGGAATCAGTGAGCGGCCGAATCTTGTGGTCCTCAGGGATACAGCACTTCCGGCGGTTCTTGTGGAAGTTGGATTTATCGACAATGAGAAGGACAATGACTTCTTCGATGAGAACATGAGCCGGACCGCGGATGCCATCGCGGATGGGATCGTGCAGACATTTGCGGAGCTGGAAAAGCAGACGGCAGGCGAGGAGATGCCGGGCTTTTATATGGTTCAGACCGGGATCTATCGGGTAAGAGCCAACGCGGAGAGGGAAGTGGAGCACCTGAAATCCCAGGGATTCCCTGCGTTTATGACGTTTAAGGACGGACTTTATTATGTCCGCGCCGGGGCATTCCGGAATATGGAAAATGCAGTGCGGCAGGAGCAGGAACTTCGAAAGCTGGGATATCCGACATTGCTTGTAAAGACATGAGTTATATGCCTGTATTTTGTAATTGTGAAACTTACGAAGGAGCTGAAAAACAGCGAAAATATTATAAAAAAGACTTAAAATTTCAAACTATATATGGTAAAATACAGATAGAATAAAAAGCATTCCCATGATTTTTCCAGGTACATCTGCCGAGAGGCGGGAGGGGAAGAAGGAGGCATTTATGGCGGAGAATAAGAAATTTGTGGTCGGAAGACAGTATGGAAGCGGCGGAGCGGAGATGGCGAAACGCCTCGGCGAGCGCCTTGGACTTCATGTTTACGATAAGGAGATCTTAAAGATGACCTCCGAGGAGAGCGGGATCCGCGAGAGCTATTTCCACCTTGCCGATGAAAAAGCCGGAAATAAGCTGTTATACCGGATCATCCACTCTCTGATTCCGGAAAACGGAACCCCGTCTCTGGGATCTGACCTGATCTCATCTGACAACCTGTTCCGGTTCCAGTCATCGGTCATCCGGAAACTGGCTCAGGAAGAATCCTGTATTATTATCGGCCGCTGCGCCGACTATGTCCTCGACGGAACTGAAAACCTTGTCCGGCTCTTTGTGTATGCGGAGATCGAGGAGAGGATCAACAAAGTCCGTGAGAAAGGATACTTCCCGGAGGAAGATATCTTAAAGAATATTAAGCGGATCGACCGGGAGCGCCGCGACTATTACCGCTACTATACCGGAAAGAGCTGGGAGAATCTTGAGAACTATGATCTGATGATCAACACCACGAAACTTTCCTACGATGATATGGTGGAGTGCGTGGTAGACTACCTGAAAATGCGCGGGATTCTTGCAAAATAGAAGGAAATACGATAGAATATAGGCGGCTTACACTTAAGCCGCCTTTTCTGTATTATGGGGAGTCGGATTAAGATCCTTATGATAAAACAATTTAAACCAGTAAAATTCGCTGTGCGTCATTCCTGACTGGAACGAGAGCGAGAAAAACACAGAAACTATTTTGACAGGTCATTAGAAAGGAATACACATGAAAATCACACGCCCGATCCGCGCAGTCCTCTTTGATATGGACGGTGTTATGGTAGACAGTGAATTTGTATACATGAAATATCTGCTGGAATTCGCGAGAGAGAAGAATCCGGCGGTCACAATGGAAGATATCAACCCGATGGTGGGCCGCAGCAGGCAGGATAGCTGGATGGTCATGGAGGAGGTGGGCATGCGCCCGGAATTTGACCTGATCGTCAGCGGAAAACAGTTCAAACAGAGCAAACCGAATCCGGAGATCTACCACTATACAGCGGATACTCTGGGAATCCGTGAGGATGAGTGCTTTGTCGTGGAAGATTCCACTGTGGGGATCGAGGCTGCATACCGGGCCGGAATGTCGATCGCTGGCCTCAAAGATGACCGGTTCGGGTTCGATCAGAGCAAGGCGGATTACCATATTGATTCGATATCTGATATTTTAAAATACCTGTAATTTTTTCTAAAGCAGTTAAACTTCAAAAATGCTGAAACCATGGACAGGTTATATAAAATAAAGAATTAAATATGCATTAGAACTTAGATAACGAATCAATAAAGAGAAAAATCACACGATATAACAGGAAACGGAGCAAACATATATCATGGCAGAAAACAACAATAAACAGGAAAACATCATTCTCTGCGGTGCAAACTCATACCAGCAGAAATATTACTTCAACGAGAAATTCAAACTTCTCCCGGAAAACATCAAAAAGGAACTGCAGATCATGTGCGTTCTCTTCACCGAGGACGTGGGCGGCATTCTCTTCCTTGAATTTACCCCGGAAGGAAACCTCGAGTTCCGCGTGGAGGCGGAGGACCAGGATTATCTCTTCGATGAGATCGGCAGCGGCCTTAAGATCCGCCAGTACCAGAGAGAAAAGAAAGAACTTTTAGAATCCCTGGAGTTATTCTACCGCGTGGTATTCCGCGGCGATAAGCTTGAGGACGAGCTAGGGAAAGAGGGAGAATAACACCGGTATCGGAGGACGCGGTATGAGAAGAACAGGCTGGAAAAGTATACAAAACAAAATGAGAATCTGTGGAGGAAATGAGGATAAGAGGAAAGCGCGGAAAACGATGATGGCGGCAGCGGCCGGAATTGCCGGTGCCGTACTTTTGAGTCTTACAGACTCCGGAACAGCAGGGATGACTGCCTATGCTTTCAACGTTGGTCCGGGCATGGAGGATCACGATATCATATATTATCAGGAGCAGCCGGAAAACAACCCGGCCTACAACAACGGCTGGACTTCCAATGTCGGCCCCGGAGCGTCCGGTTCCAATCCGGGCGGCGGACTCGACAGCGAGAAAGATTACGTGTACTCGAAAGGCCCGGGAAACGAGGCGGCACAGCAGTACGCAAAAACAGAAAACAGCACGATCTACATCCACAATACCTACCGCGGCGGCAGCTGGAGACAGCGGGCTGATGGGAAATGGGCCTTATATAAGCCGGACGGAAATCTGGTCTCGAGTCAGTGGGGCTATGTAGATGGAAAGACATATCTGCTGGATATGTATGGAATCATGCAGACCGGCTGGCAGAATGTCAATGGAAACTGGTACTATTTAAACAGCAAAGGAGCTATGCAGACGGGCTGGCTCTTGAAAGAAGGAAAATATTATTTCCTGAACACGGACGGAACGATGGCATACGGATGGGTCAACTCTCAGGGCAGCTGGTATTACTTCCAGAAACCAGACGGAGACATGTTAACCAACGCTTATGCGCCGGACGGACGGTACGTAAACGCAGAGGGAGTTTTGATTCAATGACGTTAAAAATCGGAAATGTGGAACTTGAAAACAATGTGATCCTCGCCCCGATGGCGGGCGTGACGGATATGCCGTACCGGATCCTCTGCAGGGAGCAGGGAGCAGGTCTGGTGTGCATGGAGATGGTGAGCGCGAAGGCGATCCTCTACAAGAATAAAAATACTCAGGAGCTCTTAAAGGTGGATGAGCGGGAGCGTCCCGTGTCCCTGCAGCTTTTTGGCTCTGATCCGGATATTGTAGCGGATATCGCGGCGAGCCTGGAGGATGGTCCATACGATATTTTTGATATCAACATGGGCTGCCCGGTGCCGAAGATCGTTAAGAATGGTGAAGGCTCTGCCCTCATGAGAAATCCGAAGCTGGTGGAGGAAATCCTTACGAAACTCGTGAAAGCGGTGAAAAAGCCGGTGACTGTGAAATTCCGCAAGGGCTTTGACGATACCTGCATCAACGCCGCGGAGATCGCAAAGATCGCCGAGAGTGCCGGTGTGGCGGCGGTGGCTGTCCATGGAAGAACGAGAGAGCAGTATTACTCCGGAAAAGCCGACTGGAATATCATCCGCGAGGTCAAAAAAGCTGTGAAGATCCCGGTAATCGGAAACGGAGATGTCTTTACACCGCAGGATGCGAAGCGCCTTGTGGAGGAGACGGGCTGTGACGGGATCATGGTGGCCCGGGGTGCGAAGGGAAATCCGTGGATCTTTAAGCAGATCACCCACTATCTCGAAACGGGCGAGCTTCTCCCGAGACCTTCCGCGGAGGAGCTGAAAGCCATGATCCTGCGCCATGGCCAGATGATGATGGAGTTTAAAGGCGAGTTGGCGGGAATGCGGGAGATGCGGAAGCACGTCGCCTGGTATACCGCCGGGTATCCGAATTCTGCGGCATTGAGAAATGAGATCAATTCGGTTGCGACACTGGAGGAGCTGACGGAGCTGATCGGGACGAGATTATAAGGAATATCAAAGGGAGATCCGAAGGATAACGGATCTCCCTTTATTCTTGCGTAACAGGGAATTCTGTGAAATTCCCTGTTACAAAAAAGGCACATTCCATAAAAAAATTGGGGTGATTCGCCTATTGACAACTGCCATAGATATCTGAATAGGAGACGAGAGTCACGTTTCCGAGTTTTTCGGCCATTTCCGTACATCCACTTGTAAAACCGTTTTTCGAAAACAGAAACAGATGTGTGGAGTTGTAGTGGAAAAGCTGGCTTCGATGGACAAGAAGCTCGAGGACACCGGAATCAACGAGATCGTTTGTCCATTTGCATTCGCAAAACAAGGCTGTATTCTTGTCCTGCTCTCCCATGATGTCGATTTCTGTTTGCGCATGTGTGGCTGGATCAGTTCCCCACCAACGCCCAAGCTCCTTGAAGAAAACAGGAGATTTTCCATTTAAGAGCAGCTGCCATAAATATTGGGTGCAGATATCTTCAAAGATTTTTCCCATATAGTCGGAAAGCTGAGGTCTGATCCTTTGATAGGCCAGATCAGATGCGCCGCGGACGATCAGGGAGGCATTATCAGGAATAAACCGGTACCAGAAGCGGAACATGTTGTCCTCAACCGTGTAAATTGTTTTTTTGGAGTTCTTTTCCCCGTAAGGTGTTTCGCGGCGGACCAGTCCCAGAGAGATCAGATTTTTTAAATAAGCAGTACAGGTGCTGCTGTTTTCGCCGACTTTTGTGCTGATTTCCGATAGCTTGGAAGCTCCGGTAGCAATCGCTGAGATAATTGCGTTATATAGCGATGGTTCGCGTACTTCCTGTTTGAGAAGATTTTCAGGTTCCTCGAAGAGGGCGGAGGATGAATTTAAAAATGTATTTTTTATGTTTTCATCAACGCTCATGGAATCATCCATCTGAAGAAGATATTGCGGGGTTCCACCGGAAATCCCGTAAATCAGGGCACAGTCAGATGGAGAAAAATTTCTGAAATAGCGGCATGTTTCAAAAAAGTTAAAGGGTAAGATCTTAAACTGTGCGGTTCGCCGCCCGTACAGGGGGGCTTTATATGCCAGAACATGATCCTCCATATAAGACATGGAGGAACCGCAGAGGATCAGCATGAGTTTTGAGCGATCTTTATATTGGTCGATTAACAGCTGGAGTACAGAAGAAAAGCTTTTTGATGATCGTGCAACATAAGGATATTCATCAATAACAAGGATGATCCGTTCCTGTTCTGAACGTCTAAAAACATACTCTAATGCTGACTGGAAGGTAAGAAAGACAGATTCAGCAGGATTACGACTGTCTGATTCCAGAATACTTCTGCTAAAGTTTTCAAGGTTCTGCTTTGCGTTGCTTTCAATTCCCATAAAATAAATAGAATTTTTGTCTTTAATAAAATGGCTGAGCAATGCGGTTTTTCCAACCCGGCGTCGTCCGTAGACAACTGCAAATTCAAATTTATCCGATCGATATAGTTTTTCAAGAGAGGACAGCTCTCTTTCTCTTCCAATGAACATGATTTCACCTCCGGCTGTTGAACATGTGATCAGAGTACAAACAGGCAAATGACTGAATGGTTACATCTTAATTATAGCTGATAATATCATCGTCGTCAAATACAAAAAGTCATTTTCGTTTTACTTAATCATAAATTAGTTATTTATAATTAAGTAAATTATATTGAAGAAAATTTGCACTGTTTACACGACATACGGACAATAAAAACAGTTGTCATCATAGCAAATTTTGAAAGAACAAAAAAATCCGGATCTGCTTCCTCAGAAGATACCAGATCCGGATTTTGTGGTTTTGAGTGTTTAAAGAGTCATACGGTGTGCGAGGTTGTTTGTCTCGGCGTTTGCAACAAGACGGAACGCGGAAGCTTTTGATTGTTCAAGGTGGTAGATGAGCTGCTCTTTTGCCTTTTCCCAGTCACCTTTCAGGCACGGTTCTACGATCGACATGTGCTCCTTGAAAGTTGCCTCCAGGCGGAAATTCGAAACATTTCCGGTCATGTACCGGAAACGCTCATTCTGCGTCTGGATCGTATCATAGCTTCTGTTGATAAATTCATTCGGGCAGGCGGACATGATCAACGCATGGAAGCGATAATCGAGATCATAGAAGGAATCCTTGTCCCGATAGATTTCTTTGTTAGGATCCCATTTCTTGAAAATATCATAGAATTCATTCAAAGCGGAGACGGAAAGATTTGCTCCGTAATGGGTCAGGACATACGGCTCATACATCATGCGGACTTCAAAGATCATATCAATGTCATTTAATGTCAGAGGACGAACGAGAATTCCGCATTTCGGGCGGATTTCCAGAAGACCTTCCTGTTCGAGACGTCCAAGCGCGTCCCGCACCGGGGTACGGCTTAGAGATAATTCAGTGGTAAGCTGTTCTTCATTCAAAAAAGTACCCGGCGCATACTGACAAGTGACGATCTTGGAACGGATCGTATTGTACGCCAGGGTTTTCAGGTTTGTTTTAGGCATAATGGACTCCTGTCTTTTTCTTCTCAATAAAAAAATATATAGATTCATACTAACACAAAACAAAATCGTTTTCAAGCAGATGTCGACGGTTTTTGCTAAAAACGTCAATTGGCGTTTTGCACAAGCCAAAAAGCTCGATTTTGTTGAAAAAGTCAAAAGTGGTGCAAATTTCTTAACACTTATTGACATTGGTGTAAAAAGTACTATAATCTGTTGTATACAACAAAGAATACAACAGATTTGATTTTGGAAAATTATACAGAAGGCAAAAATCGTAAAATTAAGGAGGAAACAACGATGAAAGCAATGTATATTGACGCACCGGGTCAGGTTTCTATTAAAGATGTAGAGATGCCGGTAAGAAAAGAAGGAGAAGTTTTATTAAAGATCCTTTATGGTGGAATCTGCGGAAGCGATCTTGGTTCCTACCGTGGAACATTCGCATATTTTGATTACCCGAGAATCCCGGGCCACGAGTTCTCCGCTGAGGTTATCGAGGCAGATGAGAACAACGCGTATGGCATCAAGCCGGGAATGATCGTAACCTGCAACCCGTACTTCAACTGCGGACACTGCTATTCCTGCGAGCACGGAATCGTAAACGCATGTATGGACAACCAGACAATGGGATGTCAGAGAGACGGTGCTTTTCAGGAGTACATCACAATGCCGATCGAGCGTGTGTATGACGGTAAGGGAATGGACGCTAAGACACTTGCAGCAATCGAGCCGTTCTGCATCAGCTACCATGGTGTGAGCCGTGCAAATGTAAAAGAGGGAGACAAAGTCCTTGTAGTTGGCGCCGGTACCATCGGTGTTCTCGCAGCGATCGCAGCAAAAGCGAAGGGTGCTACTGTTTACATCTCCGATGTATCCGCTGGTAAGCTTGAGATGGCGAAGGACTTCGGTGTTGACGGAACCTTATTAAATGATTCTCCGGAAAACTTCGAGAAAGGTGTTGCTGAGATTACAAACGGCAACGGCTTTGATGTAACGATCGAGGCAGTTGGTCTTCCGTCCACATTCCAGAACTGTATCGATGCCTGCTGCTTCGGTGGCCGCATGGTTCTGATCGGAGTCGGCAAGAAGAACCTTGACTTCAACTTCACACTGATCCAGAAGAAGGAATTAAATGTATTCGGTTCCAGAAACGCATTAAAGAAGGACTTCTTAGAGCTGATCGATATCGTGAACGCAGGCAAGGCACCGCTTCACAAGATTATCACAAATACATATGCGTTTGATGATGCTGCAAAGGCATTCGATGACTTTGCTCACAACCCGGGCAATATGTTAAAGGTTGTATTTGATTTTTCCAAGATTTCCAAATAATCAAAAATCATGAAGCTTTCCCCGGGAAACGGGGTGCGAGGTCTTCTGCCTGATGGGGATCGGGCAGAGGACCGGATAAATGTTTTTAAAACAAAAACGGAGGGAAACATTATGAAACTCAAAAAAGTTATGGCATTAACCATGGCAGGTGC